>SMUX01237452.1_pt1 | contig 60126 bp, 65 predicted proteins | sample 2456431 | NCBI WGS metagenome assembly SMUX01 (sample SAMN11095930, study PRJNA526329) | marine sediment metagenome | biome: Marine sediment; feature: Surficial sediment; material: Deep marine sediment; isolation source: Hadal surficial sediment | place: Pacific Ocean | collected 2014-11 | depth... | reverse complement strand
TTGGCTGAGCGCAGCGATAAAAAGGGGGCAGATTTAAAAGTGGACAGATCTACTTTCTTGAGGGCGTCCGATCGGACGCCCTCAAGAAAGTAGATCTGTCCACTTTTAAATCTGCCCCCTTTTTATCGCTGCGCTCAGCCAAACCTACGATCCCCCCTTGCCCGCGCACAACCCGATCATCTCCTCCAGCACCGCCAGAAAACGCGCCACTTCTTCCTCGCTGTTGTAGTAGTGAACGCCGGCGCGCACCAGCGCGTCCAGACCGCGTCCGTGCATGTCCAGCTGGGTGCTCGGCGCGCGGCACACGCTGGAATTGATACCCCGTTCCCGGAGTCCCTGCACCACCGCAGGCGGGGCAATCCCCGCCACCGTAAAAGAGACGATGCCGCAGTGCCTGGTGCCCAGATCCCGAAGGCGTACGCCGGGGAGCGACGCGAGCCCCTCGCGCAGGGCAACGGCGATCACGGCGACGCGTGCCTCGATGGCATCGAGGCCCCAGTCGAGGGCGTAGTTTACTGCCGTGCCGAGAGCGATCTTGGCGGCCACGTTGCACTCCCAGTTCTCGAATCGCCGTGCGTCGTCCAGCAGGCGGTATTCCCCCGGCGCTATCCAGGTGGCCGCGTGCAGGTCGAGAAACGGCGGTTCGAGGGCGGTGATCAGTGGTTCGCGGACGTACAAAAAGCCCATTCCCCGCGGGCCGCGGAGAAACTTGCGCGAGGTGGCGGACAATATATCGACGTTGAGTTCCTCTACGTCCAGGGGCATCTGCCCCGCGGACTGGCAGGCATCGAGCAGAAACGGAATGCCGTGCTGCCGGGCAATCCTTCCGATCTTTGCCGCCGGGTTCACCAGCCCACCGTTGGTGGGGACGTGGGTGATGGCGATGAGCTTGACGCGTTCGTCAATTGCTTCGCGCAGCGCCGCCACGTCGACGGCGCCGTGGGCATCGTCGGGAATGGTCTCGATTAGCACACCGGTCTTGCGCGCAACCTGCAGGAATGCGATGTAATTGGATGCGTACTCCGCCGAGCAGGTGAGTATCCGATCGCCGGCGCGGAAGTCGAAAGCGTAAAAGGCCATGTCCCAGCCACGGGTGGCGTTCTCGACGATGGCCACCTCGGTTGAGCGGCAGTTGAGCATGCGCGCGACGGCCGAATAGGTGGCCTGCACTTTTTCGTCGGCCGCTGCTGCAGCCTCGTAGCCCCCGATCCGCGCTTCCAGGTCGATGTGGGTCTTCAACGCATGGATGACCGGGGTCGGCATGAGCGCGGCACCGCAATTGTTGAAATGAATGCGCTCCGCGCAACCGGGAGTTTGCGCACGCGCTCGTTCTATATCGAAAGCCATGATTCTCTCGTGATTCTCAATCGATGGCCCGTTCCAGCGCGCGCATCAGTCGATCCACATCGGCGTCGTCATTATAAAGGTGTGGCGTGATCCGCAGGCTGTCGCCGCGAACGCTCACATACACGCGGGCTTGTCTGAGCGTGTCCAGCAGCCCTTCCGGGATCCCCCGCGGGAAGCGCAGGCTGAGAAAATGCCCGGCGCGCCGCTCCGCGCCCAGACTCTCGAGTCCCAGTTCCGCCGCACGCTCGGCGATACCCTCATTGCGTGTCGCCAGGGTTTTCGCAATCGCGGGTACGCCCCAGTCGCGTATCTGCTGCAGCGCCGCGATGACGGCGGGCATCGTCTGGAAGTTGGCGCATTCACCCACGTCGAAGCGGTGGGCGCCCGACACGTAGGTGTCTTCGTAGTTCACCAGTCCCGCGAAGTTGTCGCTGCCGAGCCGTGCCCGCCAGTTGAACTCGATGGGCTTGCCGTCCTGCCGGTGGGGCGCGACGTACAGAAATCCGATGCTGTAGGGCCCGAGCAGCCACTTGTAACAGGCCGCCACCAGAAAATCCGGTTGGATGACGTTCACATCCAGTGGCATGACACCGGCGGATTGCGTCACGTCCAACACGAGACTCGCCCCCAGCTCCCGGCAGCGGTGGCCGATGGTTTCCAGATCCAGCAGGGCGCCGTCGGCCCAGTGGCAATGGGGCAGCGCCACGATGGCCGTTCGTTCATCCAGGGCATCGAGGACCGCCCGGGTCACGTCGCCGTGCTCGGGTCTGGCGACGGTCATCACGCGGGCGCCGGCTGCGCCGGCGGACTCGCGCCAGGCGTAAACGTTCGACGGGAACTGCTCGGCGAGCACCACGACGCTCTGGCCGTTCGCCAGCGGCAGATTGCGGGCGGCCACCGAGACGCCGTAGCTGGCCGCTGGAACGATGGCGATGTCATCGTCGCTGGCGTTGATCAACCCCGCGAACAGTGCCCGGGCAATCTCGGTATCGGTAAAAAAATCTTCGCTGCCAATCTCCCAGGGTTGAGATTTCTTAGCGGACGCCTGTCGGCCGGCAGCCACCACGGAATGGGATAGAGGCCCCAGGTACGCGCAGTTCAGGTACGCGATGTCCTCGGGAATGTCGAACAGATGTCGCTGACTCGGTATCATTGCGCCGCCCCGTAGCGTGAGCACGCATCTTGCGGCTCCGGCGGTGGGACAATCAATAGCGCCCAAAGGATTCGTTGACCGGACAAATGCCCGCGAAGAGCTCCGACAGAAAACGCTGCGGCTGGGTGGGTACGGACCCGTTGTACCTGGAATACCACGACCGCGAGTGGGGCGTGCCTCTGCGCGACGACGCCCAACTCTTCGAGATGATCATTCTCGAAGGCGCGCAGGCGGGATTGAGCTGGATAACGGTGCTCAAGAAGCGGGAGAACTATCGCCGTGCCTTCGACCAGTTCGATGTTGGCAAGATCGCCCGTTACGACGGGCGCAAGAAGCGTGCCCTGTTGAATGACGCCGGCATCATTCGCAATCGCCTGAAAATCGACGCCACCATCGGTAACGCCCGCGCCTTCCTGGACATCGTCGACGAGTTCGGCAGTTTCTCGGACTACCTGTGGGGCTTCGTCGACGGGCGCCCCATCGTCAATCGCTGGCGCAAGCTCTCCCAGGTTCCCGTGTCCACGGAGAAATCCGATGCGCTGAGCAAGGCGTTGAAAAGGCGCGGCTTCAAATTCGTCGGCACCACCATCTGCTATTCGTTCATGCAGGCGGTGGGGATGGTCAACGACCATACCAGGGATTGCTTTCGGTACTCCCAGGTGTCCCGACGGCAGCGTTGAAGCGACGTGCTAATCTAAGGTGTTGCTAATTTAAAATTTAAGGTGCCGAAATTTAAGGTGCCGGGGCCGATAAAAAAGTTCTGACATCAATTGGTATAGATTATCGGCCCCGGCACCTGAGAGTTCTTTAGAGAGTTCACGTTTCAAGTTCTCCTGACACTGTCTGTCGAGTCAGGTACAGGTTGTAACACTAGGAATCCCGGACACGGGACACCGCCTTAGACCATCCTGCCACCAGGCGCTCGCGCTCACTCGCGTTCATTGCCGGCTCGAAGCTGCGCTCCCGACGCCAGTTGGCGGTGACGTCGTCCAGCGACGCGAACACGCCCGCCTGGACGCCGGCGAGATAGGCGGCGCCGAGCGCGGTGGTTTCCGTCACCACCGGGCGCTCCACCCGCAGGTCGACGATGTCCGCGAGGAACTGCATCAGCCAGTCGTTGGCAACCATGCCGCCGTCTACGCGTAACGCCGTGAGACGCGTGCCGACGTCGTCGGCGACGGCCTGGAGCAGATCCCGGGTCTGGTAGCAAACCGACTCCAGGGTGGCCCGGACGATCTCGGCCACGCCGGTGTCGCGGGTGATGCCGAACAGACCGCCCCGTGCGTGGGCGTCCCAGTAGGGCGCTCCGAGGCCGGTGAAGGCAGGTACCAGATACACACCACGGTTGTCCGCAAGGTTGCTGGCCAATGCCTCGGTCTCCGACGCCGTCTGGATGAGACCGAGGCCGTCCCGCAACCACTGCACGGCGGCGCCGGCGATAAAGATCGATCCTTCGATGGCGTAGGTTACTTTGCCGTCCAGCCGGTAACACACGGTGGTCAGCAGGCGATTTCGGGAACGCACCGCTTGGCTGCCGGTGTTGACCAGCACGAAACAGCCGGTGCCGTAGGTGCTCTTGACCATGCCGGGAGAAAAGCACGCCTGGCCCACCGCCGCCGCCTGCTGGTCGCCGGCGATCCCGGTCACCGGTATCGTCCGCCCCAGCAGCTCGGCTTGTGTTTCACCGAAGTGCGCGGCGCAATCCCGTACCCGGGGCAAGATGGCGCGGGGCACGCGGAAGAGATCCAGAAGCTCCTGGTCCCAGGACTGGGAATGGATGTCGAACAGCATCGTTCGCGATGCATTGGTGGCGTCGGTTGCGTGCACCCGTCCGCCGGTCAGGCGCCACAGAAGGAAGCAGTCCACGGTGCCGAAGGCCAGGTCGCCGCGCTCCGCCTTGGCGCGCGCGCCATCGACATGATCGAGAATCCAGGCGATCTTGGTGGCGGAGAAATACGGATCCAGGAGCAGTCCCGTCCTGCGGGCAACCAGGTCCTCGTGACCGGCCGTGCGCAGTTGGTCGCAGTGCTCGGCAGTGCGCCGGTCCTGCCAGACGATGGCGCGGTACACCGGCTTGCCGGTGCCCCGGTCCCAGACGATGGTGGTCTCGCGCTGGTTGGTAATTCCGATGGCGGCGATTGCCTTCCCATCGACAGCCGCGATCGCTTGCCGGCACACGTCCAGGGTCGTGGACCAGATCTCTTCCGGATCGTGCTCCACCCAGCCGTCCTTGGGATAGTGCTGGGCAAATTCCGTTTGCGCCGTTGCATGGGCTTTGCCCGTGGCATCGAAGACCATGGCGCGGCTGCTGGTGGTGCCCTGGTCGATGGCAAGGATTCTGGCTTCGCCGCTCATGAGGGTCTTTTGTATTGGGCCGCGCCGAAAAGATTCTCACGCGCCTCGGCCGATATGGGGCCGATGCGCTGATGCTCGGCGAGTACCTCGACGCCGCGTTGTACCGCAGGGCGTGCGGCGATGGCGTCGAACCAGCGTTTCAGATCGGGGAAATCGTCGTGGCTCTGCCCCTGTCTTTCGGGCCGGCGAAGCCAGGGAAAGCAGGCGATGTCGGCGATGGAGTACGCGTCTGCGAGATACTCACTCTCGGCCAGCCGGCGATCCATCACCCCGTACAGGCGCGCCGCTTCGTTGGTATAGCGATCGATGGCGTAAGGGATCGGCTCCGGGGCGTACACGCGGAAGTGATGGGCCTGGCCGAGCAGCGGACCGATACCACCCATTTGAAACATCAGCCATTGAATGACCCGGTAGCGGCCCGCCATGTCCTTTGGTAAGAGCCGGCCGGCCTTCTCCGCGAGATACAGGAGTATGGCGCCGGATTCGAACAGCGAATAGCTCTCGCCGTTCGGACCATCGTGGTCGATCATCGCCGGCATCTTGTTGTTGGGACTGATGGCCAGGAATTCCGGCTCGAATTGCGCTCCCTGATTGATGTCCACGGGTATCACGCGGTACTCGAGGCCGATTTCCTCGAGCATGATGTGTACTTTGTGACCATTGGGTGTCGGCCAGGTATAGAGATCGATCATGGGCGGTCCCCTGATTGCTGGAGGAAAAATGAATCACGGATTCTACGGCAGATAGTTCGCCTGCCACAGGTACCAGGCGGCCACCGAGCGGTAAGGGCGCCAGCGTTCACCGTAGCGCAGCAGCGTCTTCGGCTCGGGTAGCTCGGCGCCGCCGTGGGACAGCTGAAAGCCTTTGCGCACGCCGAGATCCGTGGCGGGTAAAATGTCCGGGCGGCCGAGCTGAAAGATCAGCATCATCTCGGCGCTCCATTGACCGATACCCCGTATTCGAACGAGACGCGCGATGATGGCGTCGTCGTCCATGCGCTCCAGTTGCCGGCGGCTGGGCACCGTCCCGTCCAGCGCCTTGTCCGCCAGATCCCGGGCCGCGCGCTGCTTCGGCCGCGACATTCCGGCGGCGCGCAGCGCCTCATCGGAGAGCTTCTGCATCCTGCGTGGACCCGGCTTGCCGCCGGGGAACAGGGCCATGAGCCGTGCATGGATGCTCGCCGCCGCCTTGCCCGTGATTTGCTGATAGACGATAGCGTGCAGCAGCATCTGGAAGGGGCTCATGGACTCGCGGGTCGGCATGGCAAAGGGGCCCACCCGCGCGATCAAGCGGGCCAGCTTTTTGTCGGCCGCCGACAGTTGCTCGATGGCGACGCCCGGATCGTACTTCAAGGGGGTGGGCATAAGGGGCGCGTCGGCGGCGCTTCAGCAATCGCGCTTACGCGCGATCTCGCGCTCGCGCAGCGCGATGCGGCGGATTTTCCCGGTGGTGGTCATGGGCAGCGAATCGACGAACTCGATCTCGCGGGGATACTCGTGGGCGGCGAGACGTTGCTTGACGTTCTGCTGGATGCTCCGGGCGAGGGCCTCGGACGGTGTTTGCCCTTCGGCGAGGATGATGAAGGCTTTGACGATCTCGCCGCGCAAGGCGTCGGGGCTGCCGACCACGGCGGCCTGGGCCACGGCTTCGTGCTTGATGAGGCAGTCCTCGATTTCTCCCGGGCCGATACGGTGGCCGGCGCTGGAAATGACGTCGTCCTTGCGTCCCACGAACCACAGGTAACCGTCCGCGTCCCGGTAGCCCAGATCGCCGGTCCCCCAATAGTCGCCGATGAACTTTTCACGGGTCGCTTTCTCCTGACCCCAGTAGCCGAGGAAGAAAACCGGATCGTCGCGCCGGGCCGCGAGCTCACCGACTTCGCCGTCGGGCATGGGCGTGCCGGACGCGTCCACGGGCTCGACGTTGTGCCCGGGGTAGGGCTTGCCCATGGAGCCGGGCCGTACCGCCATGACATCCGTACAGTTGCCGACCAGGTAGTTGAACTCCGTTTGCCCGAACATCTCGTTGACGCCGACGCCGAGCTCCTCGCGGGCCCAGCGCACCACCTCCGTGCCCACCTGCTCGCCGGCGGACATGATGGAGCGCAGCTGGAGGCCGTGTTTCTGCTTGGGGCTCTCTACCTGCATCAGCATCTTCATGGCGGTGGGCGGAATGAAGGCGTTGCGCACGCCGTACTTGCCCATGAGTTGGCAGGCATGCTCCGGATCGAATCGTCCGCCCACGTGACCGAGCACCGGGACACCGTAATGCAGCGCCGGCAGCAGCGCGTCCAGCAAGCCCCCGGTCCAGGCCCAGTCCGCCGGCGTCCACATGAGATCCCGTTCCCGGGGGTAGAAGTTCTGCGACAGCTCGAAGCCAGGCAGGTTTCCCAGCAGGCACCGATGGCCATTGAGAGCGCCCTTGGGCGGTCCGGTGGTGCCGGAGGTATAGATGAGCATGGCGGCCTCGTCGCTGCGGGTCTGCACGGGCTGGAAGCGTGGGTGCGCCGATTCCAGCAGCGCCCGGAATGACCGGCCGGCGGCGCCGGGGTCGGGGTCGCACACGACGATCGCTTCCAGCGCCGGCAGTCGCGGCCGGATATCGTTGAGCATGTCCATGTGGCTGGACACGACGATGGCGATCTTCGCGCCGCTGTCGTTCAGGCGGTACTCCAGGGCGTCCGGGCCGAACAGGACCGAAAGGGGCAGCGCGACGGCGCCCAGCTTGTACACGGCAATGTGCGCGATGACGGTTTCTTCGCGTTGCGGCAGGATGATGGCGACCCGATCGCCGCGGCCGACGCCGAGGCCGCGCAGGGCATTGGCGAAACGGTCCGAGCGCTCTTTCAACTCACCGAAGGTGACGCTGTAGGGGCGGCCATCGGCGTTGTCGAGGAACAGCGCCGGCCGGTGAAAGCGGTCCGTGTGCTTGTCGCACACGTCGACGCCGATGTTGTAGTGCTCGGGAACCTGCCAGCGAAAGTCCCGGCGCAGCTGCTCGAAGCTCTGCTTGTTGTTTTCGAAAAGACTCATGGCCGGGCGGTAATATCCGGGTTAGCGCGTCGCCTGCAATGGTATAGGATGCACGGTTTCGGGGCACGATCGATGCCCGTGGAGGAGCAATGGAGTCATTCCGCGCATATCGCATGTACGAACACGACGGCGGGGTGCAGGGCCGTCTGGAGAGCACCGATCTCGAATCCCTGTCACCGGGCGATGTGGTGATCCGCGCCGTGTGGTCGGACGTGAATTACAAGGACGCCCTCGCCGGCACCGGCAAGGGCCGGATCATGAAACGTTTCCCGCTCATCGGCGGCATCGACGTGGCGGGATACGTGCATTCCTCCGACGACCCGCGCTTCCATGAAGGCGATGCGGTGCTGGTGGCGGGTTGCGGCATGAGCGAGGACCATGACGGTGGCTATGCGGAGTACGCGCGGGTGCCCGGCGATTGGGTGGTGGCCCTGCCCGAGGGGCTCAGCTTGCGCGAATCCATGGCCATCGGCACGGCCGGATTCACCGCCGCTATTGCCATCGACCGCATGCAGCACAATGGTCAGCGCCCGCAAGGCGGCCCTATCCTCGTCAACGGCGCCACCGGTGGTGTGGGCGGCTACGCCATCGACATGTTCGCCGGGCTCGGTTACGAGGTAACCGCGTTCACCGGCAAGCACGATGCGGATGATTATCTCAAGGCCCTGGGCGCCACCGGCATCCGCTATCGCGGCGAGGTGGAGATGGGTACGCGTCCGCTGGAAAAAGCGCTGTGGGGCGGGGCCGTGGACAGCGTCGGCGGCGACGAGCTCGGTTGGCTCACGCGCACCGTCATGCCGAGCGGCAACATCGCGTCCATCGGCCTGGCCGGCGGCATCACCCTCAACACCACGGTCATGCCCTTCATCCTGCGTGGTGTGAACCTGCTCGGCATCAACTCGGTGCACATCTCCACCGAGGTCCGGGATCGCGTCTGGCAGCGGCTGGGAACGGATCTGCGGCCCCGGCATTTCGATCGAATCATCACCCGGACCGTGGACCTGGACAGTTTGTCCGGCGTCTTCGACGATTACGTGACCGGCAAGAATACCGGGCGAACCCTGGTGAAGATTTCTGAAGCGTAGGGCGCGGCCAATGGAGCTACCGTTGATCGTGGAACCCGAGCGGCTGGCGCAATCCCTGGGCGCGGAAAATCTGCTGGTCGTCGACCTGTGCAAAGCGGAGACCTCCGCGTCCACGCAGGTGCCGGGCGCGGTGCGTCTCGAGTACGCGAGCGTGATCGCGAGCCGCAACCCGGTGGGCGGGCTTCTGCCCGAGGCGTCGCAGTTGGGCCACGTGCTGTCGGCCCTGGGACTCACCCCTGCCCACCACCTGGTTGCCTACGACGACGAGGGTGGCGGCAAGGCCGGCCGCCTGCTCTGGACCCTGGACATGCTGGGCCATGGTGCGGCGTCGCTGTTGAACGGCGGCATTCATGCCTGGGCAAATGAGGACCACCCGCTCGCCAACGCGCCGGCTTCGGCCACTCCCAGCGACTACCAGGCTGCCTTCAGCGGTGATGCCGCCGCCGACAAGGACTACATCCTCGCGCGCATCGGCAGCTCCGACGTGGTCTTCCTCGACACGCGCACGCCAGAGGAGTACCGGGGCACCAACGTGCGCGCCCGGCGCGGCGGCCACATTCCTGGCGCCGTCAACTTCGATTGGGTGAACGCCATAGACCAGCAGCGCAACCTGCGCTTGAAGCCGGCTGAGGAGCTGCGTACGTTACTGGAGAATGTCGGCGTCACGCCTGACCGGGAAGTGATCGCTTACTGCCAGACGCACCACCGCTCGTCCCACACCTATGTGGTGCTGAAGTCCCTGGGGTACCTGCGCATCAAGGGCTACCCCGGAGCGTGGTCCGAGTGGGAAACCTCGCCGACACTCCCATCGAAACTTGACCGTTTCCGGTGGCTGATCCGGGCTAGCGCGCCGCCGTTTTCGCGGCGTGTTCGCGCTCCACCAGCGCCTCGATGACTTTGATCACGTTCTCGCGCGATCCTGCCAGGCTCCCCGATACGCGGTACTTGCCATTGACGATGACCGTTGGTGTTCCGCGTACACCGTAACGCTGCTGCATGACCTGGGATTTACGCAACAATGTCTGGACGGCGAAGGAATCGTAGGTCTTGTTGAAGTCGTCGTTGCTGACACCGTACTTTTCGAAGAACTTCTCGAGTTCTTCCTTGCTGTCCAGTGCTTGCTTACGCAGGTGTATGGCCTCGAACAGCGGGCGATGGATCTGTTCTCGGACGCCGAGCAACTCCGCGACATAAAAGGCACGCGCGTGAGCCACCCAGCTGTCGCGGAAGATCGCCGGCATGCGCCGAAAGGCAACGTAGTCCGGCTTGCCCTCGTCGTACTGCTCCATGTGGGGAAGAAAAGTAAAGCAGTGGGGACAGCCGTACCAGAATACCTCCAAGACCTCGACCTTATCCGGTGTGTCGGTGGGTTGCGGCGGCGTTATCAGATCGTACTTGCCACTTGGATCGATCCCGGCCCCCTGGGCTGTCATGGCGGGCAGCATCGCCGCCGACAGGAGCAACGCCAGGGGCGCGATGATGGACGAAATTCGGTTCATACCTGGACTCTCCACAAGCTCAGCCGCGTAGTGCCGACGGGGGTGATACCGAGTATCGGATTCACGACCGGTAAAGCGTTAGTGACCGCCGTGGCAGGGAAAGTTCCGACCGTCAGTGCAGGCCTGCGACGTACTCGGAGACGGCCCGCACTTCTTCGTCGGTCAGCCGGCGGGTGACACCCCGCATGACAGCGTTTCGATCATTGCTCCGTGCGCCATCGCGAAACGCGGTCAGCTGCTTGGCCGTGTAGTTGGCCCGCTGCCCGGACAAGGCCGGGACGCCCGCCATGGGATCACCGGCTCCGTTCGGTCCGTGACAGGCAATGCAGGCCGGAACGCCGGAATCCTGGTTGCCCCCCCGGTAGATGCGTTGGCCCAGTGGCAGGTGTTCCTCGCTGACGAAGCCACCCGCTGGCGTCAGGGTCGCGAAATAGGCGCCGAGATTCGCCATGTCTTCAGGAGTCAGCGGCGCGACCTGGCCCGCCATGACCGGGTCCGTGCGTTGCTCACCGGCCTTGAAGTCGCCCAGCTGCTTGCTGATGTACACGGCGTGCTGGCCGGCCAGATTCGGCCAATCGGGATTCGTGCTGTTGCCGTCCGCGCCGTGGCAGGCGGCACAGGCCTGGGCTTTGGCCTTGCCGGCTTGCGCGTCTCCGGCCGCCGCGGCGATCTGCGCGCCCGCCATCATGATCAGCAGGGCAACGAGTGGGTACGTCTTCATGGGCGTCAATTCTTTACTTCTGATTCTGCGAAGAGAAATAAGCCGCCAGGTTTTCCATGTCCTGGTCACTCAGAGGCATCGCCATGGGTCCCATCATCGGGTCCTTGCGCGCGCCCGATTTGAAAGCCTTGAGCTGCTTCACCAGGTACGGTGCCTTCTGGCCGGCGAGATTCGGCCACATGGCGTTCGGGCTGGTACCGGTGGCACCGTGGCAGGCCGCGCACACGACGGATTTCGATTTGCCGGCGGCGGCGTCTCCGGCGGCGTTCGCACTGACAGACAGGATCAGGCTCGCGCCGGCGAACGCGGCGAGTAACAGTTGTCTCACTGGATGGTTCTCCTTCGACAGCTTGCCGGTTAAGAATCTGGCGTTGGCCTGCTGCGGCCCGGGCCAGGCCCCTTGAAATTTAACGGGGCTATATAACAGGAGTCTCCAAGAAGGGTCAACTTGGCCCGGGCCGATCCCGGGTCAGCGGACCATCGGCAGCCGGCATCGCATGGGGTAATCTTGGCCACCATGCACGGCGCTTATCGACAGGCACAATTCTTGAAAGGCGTCGCGCGTCTCTCGGCACTGCCGGCTGATGTGGGTGTGGAGGTGGCATTTGCCGGGCGTTCCAATGCCGGTAAGTCCAGTGTCATCAACGCGCTCACCGGGCGCGCGGCATTGGCGCGTGTCAGCAAGACACCCGGCCGCACCCAACAGATCAACTTTTTCGTGCTCGACGACCAGCAGCATCGCCTGGTGGATCTGCCCGGTTACGGCTATGCCAACGTGCCGGTGGCGGTGAAGCGCCAGTGGGGCCGCCTGGTGGAGGGGTATCTGAGCGCGCGCGATTCTCTCAGGGGTGTGGTGCTGCTCATGGATGCGCGGCGGCCATTCACCGCCGCCGACTCGCAGCTCTTCGAGTGGTGCGTCCATGCCGGGCTCGCCACCCACGTGCTGCTGAACAAATCCGACAAGTTGAGCCGGGGCGCGGGCGCACGGGTGCTGGCTGACGCACGCAAGCGGCTCGCCCCATTGGGCGACGAGCACCGGGTGCAGCTGTTCTCCGCCAGCCGCAAAACCGGCATCGACGAGCTGGGTGCACGCCTCGACGCCTGGCTGGGCTACCCGGGTTGAAAGCGCAGGTAAAAAAAGCCCCGGCTCCTTGTTCGGGGGGGAAGGGAATTAGCCGGGGCGAAAAGTCCCGGCCGGGGAAGCCGGGAACGAGTCCCGCTCAGGGAGGGAGAGCGGGGAGCCATGCGCGCTGCGGTCCCAAGGACCGGTTTCGCCAGGCGAGTGCACGCAGGACTCTGTTCATTGAGAGTCCTTTGATGGGGAAAAGTTCCTGCATTCGGGGCCTCCCCGGCCAATTCATACACAGGCTGCATGGTGCCATTTGCCTGAACCGGGCCTGCTGCCCCGGGTGGTGGCGCGTGGCGCTGTCGATTATTCGTAACGCATTGAATGATAAAGAGAAGGCGTCTGCTGGCTAAAAAGTCACGGATCTGTATAACTGTCTGAAATGACGGCGGTTTGCGCCACTTGTCGAGGATTCATCCACAGTGTTATCCACAGATTCTGTGGGTAACATTACGGAACGGTAACCGCCGGGAAATCGCCGATTTCCGGCCTCAGTCCAGGAGCGTCAAAGCCGCCGGGTGACGCACCGTGATGCGCAACTCACCCCGCCGCTTGTGTATCCAGCCGCGCACTTCCACATGCCGTCCGGCCAGCTGCCGCGGATCCAGCTCAGCGAAGTACGCCAGATCGTCCTTGGGAATGCGCACGGCCATGTGGCGGGACAGATTGAGCCACAGATTCCCACGGCTCTCGCCAACCCGCTGCACGCGGCCCGTCACCAGGCGAAAACCGCGCGCAGAGTCCGCCAGGGTCGCTGCCGGGACCGGCTGATACGCCGCCAGTCCCCAGATGCCGAGCCGTCGTTTCCGCGCCAGCGCTTCCACCGCCGCATAACAGCCCATCGACCATTCGTTCGGCGGTACCACCAGAGTGGTGGCATAGCCGGCACCCAGAAGCCGTGCCTGCAGGTTGTCGCCGCCGTCTCTGAAGACATGGGCGAGCAGCCGGCCATAACGATCGAAGCGCTCCTTGTCCAGGCGCAGGCGCAAGCGCGCGCCGGCTCCGGCAAGGCGTCGCAGGAGCTCTTCCGCCTCCTTGGCAAAGGGCTCGGTGGGCTCTCCGTCGTGGCCGATTTCCGGTGTGTTGATACCCAGCAGCCGGACCCTTCGCCCATCCGTGAGCGCCAGGGTGTCGCCGTCGAAGACCTTCGCGCTGACCACGCGCTGGTCGCTGCGATCCGCTGGACAGGTTGGCCCACCGCCAAGGGCAGCGACAGGCAACAGCAGTAAGGCACAGAGAATCGCGGTCCAGGTTGGAGGCGAGCGCCGGAATTTCGCCTGGGGGTTCATCGCGTTGATAGCCACCCAGTGCGCGCTTTCACGCGGCCCGGGCGCCGGCCCGGGGCTCAGCCCATGCCGTACCTGCGACGGAACTTGTCGACGCGCCCGGCAGTATCGAGGATTTTCTGTTTGCCGGTGTAGAACGGGTGGCACTGGGAGCAAACCTCCAGATGAAGGTCCTCCCCCAGCGTCGACTGCGTCTTGAAGGTGTTGCCGCAGCTGCAGGTGACGGTGATCTCGCCGTACGCCGGATGGATCTCCGCTTTCATGTCGTTGCCTCTCGGTGACCGCCGGTGGTGGTTGGCCGTGAAAAGAAATCCCGCCACCGGGAAAAGGCGCGTAGCTTAGCCCAGGGACCGCATTGGTGCCAAGTCCGTCGGGCGAATTATTCGTCCCGGTGGCCGCCGTCGATGCCGAGATCGGCCCACATGGCATCGACCCGCTGGCGTACCTCGCTACTCATCCGGATCGGCTGGCCCCAATGGCGGTCACTCTCCCCGGGGAGCTTGGTGGTGGCATCGAAGCCAATCTTGGACCCGAGTCCCGCCACCGGCGAAGCGAAATCCAGGTAGTCGATGGGGGTATTCTCGATGATGGTGGTATCCCGGGCCGGGTCCATGCGCGTCGTCATCGCCCACACCACGTCCTTCCAGTCGCGCACGTTCACATCTTGGTCGGTCACGATGATGAACTTGGTATACATGAACTGGCGAAGAAAGGACCACACGCCCATCATGATGCGCTTGGCATGGCCGGGGTACTGCTTGGTGATGCTCACCACCGCCATCCGGTACGAGCACCCTTCCGGGGGAAGATAGAAATCGGTGATCTCCGGAAACTGCTTCTGCAGCAGTGGTACGAATACCTCGTTCAAGGCGACGCCCAGCACCGCCGGCTCGTCCGGCGGCCTGCCCGTGTAGGTGCTGTGATAGATGGGATCGCGCCGATGGGTGATGCGTTCGATGGTCATCACCGGAAAGGTCTCGACTTCGTTGTAGTAGCCTGTGTGATCGCCAAACGGTCCCTCGGCGGCCTCGTCGCCGGGTTCGATATAGCCTTCCAGGACGTATTCGGCGCTGGCCGGAACCGGTAGATCGTTACTCAGGCTGCTCACGAGCTCGGTGCGCGTGCCGCGCAGAAGCCCCGCGAAAGCGAGCTCCGAGAGCGAATCGGGCACCGGCGTCACCGCTGCCAGGATGGTCGCAGGATCGGCCCCCAGCGCCACCGAGACCGGAAAGCGCTCACCCGGATGCGCTCGGTTCCAGTCTTTGAAATCCAGCGCGCCGCCGCGATGGGCGAGCCAGCGCATGATCACGCGATTGCGGCCGATGACCTGCTGGCGGTATATGCCGAGGTTGATGCGCTCCTTGTCGGGTCCCTTGGTCACCACCAGCGGCCAGGTGATCAGCGGACCCGCGTCGCCGGGCCAGCAGGTTTGAATCGGAAGGCGCGACAAATCGACTTCCCCGGCGCCGATGACGACCTCCTGGCAGGGGGCGTTGCGCACGGTTTTCGGTGCCATGTCCAGGACTTTCTTGAAAATGGGAAGCGCGCGCCACGCATCCTTCATGCCGCGGGGTGGATCCGGCTCCTTCAAATAGGCGAGCAGCTTTCCGACTTCGCGCAGTGCCGCGACGGATTCCTCGCCCATGCCCAGCGCCACCCGTTGCGGCGTGCCGAAAAGATTGGCGAGCACCGGCACCGTGTGGCCGGTGGGATTCTCGAAAAGCAACGCAGGGCCACCGCTACGCAAGGTGCGGTCACAGATCTCCGTCATCTCCAGGCACGGGTCGACGGCAGCCGAGACGCGCTTGAGCTCGCCCCGCGCCTCGAGCAAGGCGATGAACTCTCTCAGGTCCCGATACTTCATGTTGCTTGCTCCACGATTGGCTGACTCCTCGCACTCAAAGCGAAAACTCCGCGAACACGGGTGTGTGATCGGAAGGACGCTCGTGCTTGCGCGGACCGGTGTCGATGGTGGCGCCGGTGCACTGCTCGGCAAGCGCCCGGTTCGCGATTATCAGATCGATCCGCAGTCCGCGATTCCGACGAAAGGCGGCGGCGCGATAGTCCCACCAGCTGAAGCTCTTCTCGGGTTGCTCGAATTGACGGAATACATCCACCAGGCCCGCCTCGAGCAACTCGTTCAACGCTTGCCGCTCCGGCGTGCTGCACAGGATTCTCTCGTGCCACAGCTTAGGGTCGTGCACGTCGCGGTCTTGCGGCGCGATGTTGAAATCGCCGAGCACCACCAGGTAGCGGTGCTCGGCGAGCTCCGAGTGCAGAAAGCCACACACCTGCTTCAGCCAGTGCAGTTTGTATTCGAACTTTTCCGAGCCTACCTCCTGGCCGTTGACCACATAGAGATTGACGACGCGCACGCCGGCCACGCTGACGGCGAGAATGCGTCGCTGGGGATCGTCCAGTGAGGGGATATCGGTGACCGGCTCGGTGGCTGGTGCCTTCGACAGCACCGCGACACCGTTGTAGGTCTTCTGACCGGAGTAGCTTGCCCGGTAGCCGGCCGCCTCGATTTCCGCCAGGGGAAATGTATCGTCCGGGGTTTTGGTTTCCTGCAGCGCGAGGACGTCGGGCTGCTCCTTCTCCATCCAGTCGAGCACTTGCGCCAGGCGCACCTTCAGGGAATTGACATTCCAGGTCGCGATTTTCATTGATCGATGCTGGCTTGGGATCGGACCACGGGCTCAAACGCGAAAGCCGCCGTGACGTCTTCGTGATTCCCAGTCCACCGCGTATCCGCCGGCGGCGAAGGCGAGCAACAGGATCGAGCCGAACAACAGCCACTGCCACGGTGTCCAGGTTCGCGCATCGTTGCTTGCCGGTCCGTACCAGATGCTTTCCTCGCCGTCCTCTTTTTCCGTCAGCGTAGATTCGACGGCGGATTTCGCGGACGCAATTTGTATCGCTTGCAAGTCGGCGATGTGGATCTTCAGCTGCCGGTTTACTTTCGCCAGATTTTCGAGCTCACGTTCAGTGTCTTTGAGCTTCGAAGCGTTTTCGTTGGCTACTAGCGACACCGACTTCGTGATACCCGGGGAGTTGCGCGCCGCGGTGGCCGCGTCGCGTTGCAATTCGATCACGCGTTGACGGAGCACTTCCACCTCCCCGCGTGCAACGCGCAGGGATAGCAGCGTGTCCCGCAACTTGGTGTCGCGCTCCTCGAGCAAGGTGATACTGGGCTTATCGCTGACAACGTAGCGCGTATCTACCCAGCCCCTGACGCCGTCCGGTGTGCTTACTTTCACGAACTCGCCATCCCTGTCGATGACTGTGAGTGGCGTGCCCGACGGAATCACCGCGACGATGGCGCTATCGATGTTGGTGTTGTCATGCACTCCTATCTCGAAGCGATCGGCGACATATACCGTTTCGGCGCTTGCCGGAGCAGTCAGAAGGACAAGCCACAGGAACGTCGCCAGCGCACACGGTCGGCTCAATCCTTTCATGCCGCGACCTCTTGCGTAACGCCGCTGTGGCGCAACAGGGCATCGATGCTTGGTTCCCTGCCTCGAAAATCCACGAACAAAGCCATGGCGTCTCGGGAGCCGCCTTTCTCCAGTATGCAGTGCAGGAACTCCTCGCCGGTCTTGCGATGGAAAATTCCGTTCTCCTCGAACTTGGAGTAGGCGTCACTGGACAGCACTTCCGCCCACTTGTAGCTGTAGTAACCCGCCGCATAGCCGCCGCCAAAGATATGCGAGAACGCGTGGGCAAAGCGATTGAATTTCGGTGGTATCAACACCGCCACCTCCGCGCGCACCGTGTCCAGCAACCGGTGCACGTTCGCGCCCCGCTTCGGGTCGTACTCCAGGTGAAGTCGAAAATCGAACAGCGCCAACTCGATCTGACGCAACATCTGCATCCCTGATTGAAAGTTTCTCGCGTCTTTCAGGCGGGCGAAGAGTTCGGCTGGAATCGATTTTCCGGTCTCCACGTGTCCCGAAATTACGTCCAGCGCCTGCTCTTCCCAGCACCAATTTTCCAGAAACTGGCTCGGCAGCTCCACCGCATCCCAGGCGACGCCGTTGATGCCTGAGATGCTCGGGTAATCGACCCGGGTGAGTAAGTGGTGCAGACCGTGACCGAACTCGTGAAACAGCGTCGTGACCTCGTCGTGGGTCAGTTGCGACGGTTGGTCGCCCACCGGCGGGGTGAAATTGCAGGTGAGGTACGCAACCGGCGTTTGTACACCGCCGGACGTTCGCATGCGCACGCGGCATTCATCCATCCACGCACCGCCGCGCTTGTGGGGCCGTGCGTAGAGATCCAGGTAAAACCGTCCACGCAGCTCGCCATCCGCGTCGCGGATCTGGAAAAACAGCACGTCCGGATGCCAGATATCGATTCCCTCTACAGCCTCGATGTCCAGTCCGTAGAGTCGATGCACGATCTGAAACATTCCATCGAGCACTCTGGTCACGGGAAAATACGGACGCAGCTCTTCCTGGGAGAGGTCGTGCTTTGCTTTGCGAAGCTTCTCCGAGTAATAGGGAATATCCCAGGCTTGCAGGGGTTTCTCGCCCAGCTGCTTGGCGGCGAACGTTTCGAGCTCCAGCAGTTCCTTTTCCGCCAGCGGTCGTGCCCGACGCGCGAGATCCCGAAGAAACTCCAAGACTTGTTTCGTGCCGGGCGCCATTTTGCGCGCCAGGGAGAGCTCGGCATAGTTGCCGAAACCGAGCAGCTGGGCGCATTCGTGGCGCAGCGCCATGATTTCTTCGATGACCTGGCTGTTGTCCCAGGTATGCGCGTTCGGTCCCTGATCGGAAGCACGCGTGTTGTTCGCCTCGTAGAGCTCGCGGCGCAGGCTTTCGTCGTCCGCGTAGCTCATGACCGGATGGTGACTTGGAAACTCGAGGGTCAGCAGCCATCCCTCCAGGCCTTCGCGCTCGGCGGTGTCGGCGGCGAGTGCCAGGGCCGATGGGGGCAGGCCAGCAAGCTGCTCCACATCGCGGAGGTGTTTTTTCCATCCTTGCGTTGCGTCCAGAACATTTTCCGCGAACGTGGACTGCAGCTCCGCCAGGCGTTTGCTCAGCTCCTTGAAGCGTGCTTTCTTGCCAGGCGCCAGATCCACGCCAGCAAGGCGGAAGTCGCGCATGGCGTTGGCTAGAACCTTTTGCTGCGACGGATTGAGCCCTTTGGTTTCGGCAATGCGCCTATAGCTCTTGTAGAGCCTATCGTTCTGTCCCATCTCGGTTGCGTACTCGCTGAGCAGAGGCAGGGCGGCGTTGTAGGCTTCGCGCAGCCGCGGGTTATCGGCCACGGCGTTCAGATGCGCAACCGGCGACCATGCCCGGTTGATACGGTCGTCAATCTCAATCATGGGCTGCACAACCGATTCCCAGGTGGGCTCTTCGGCGGCATCGAGCACTTCGGCTACCCGCCCGCGCCCCCGGGCAAGCAGCGTCTGCACGGCGTCAAGCACCTGCTCGGCGCCGATGCGGGAGAAAGGCGGCAGTTCGAGGTCTGCCAGCAACGGATTGTCCTTGTTCTCAGCCACGCTCAAGATAGCAGCCGTAAGTTGTGGAACAGCGCCAGCATGCTATCAAGCCATCCGGGCAACGAACAACGCGCCGCGTGAAGACGCTATCCGCACGCCACCCCGGAAACGTCCGTGTTGGCTGCCCGAGCACACACCGGGCACCGGGGGTCTTTGCGCAGTTTCAGCGTGCGCCACTCCATGTCCAGCGCGTCGAGGACCAGCACCCGGCCAACCAGTGGCGTGCCCATGCCGACGATGAGCTTCATGGCCTCGGCCGCCTGGATGCTGCCGATGATCCCCAGCAGCGGCGCCAGCACCCCTACTTGCGAGCAGGCTTCACCCTCGGTGGATTCGTCGCTGTAGAGGCAGCGGTAGCAGGGGCTTGCCGGCTGCCGGGGGTCGAACACCGTCACCTGGCCATCCATGCGCATGGCGGCGGCGGAAACCAACGGCGTGCCCAGCCGCCAGCAGGCCGCATTCATGTCGAAGCGGCTTTCGAAATTGTCACAGGCATCGATGACCACGTCGGCTTCCCGGACCTCGCGCGTCAGCTCGTCGTCCTGCAGGGCCCACGGGATCGCCGTGACCCGAACGTCGGGATTGAGATCCCGGATCGCGGCCCTGGCCGACTCCACCTTGTTCTCCCCGAGGTCGTCGGTGTGGTGAATGATCTGGCGCTGCAGGTTGGAGAGCTCGACCACATCGAAATCCGTGAGCACCAGATGACCGACACCGGAGGCCGCCAGATACATGGCCACCGGCGATCCCAGCCCCCCCATGCCGACGACCAGCACCCGCGCGGCGAGCAGCTTCTCCTGCCCTTTCTCGCCGATCTGCGCAAGCAGCATGTGGCGGCTGTAGCGGGATTCCTGCTCGGGCGTCATGGCCTTAGTCTCCACCGTGGTAAGGGCTTAGGCAAGCTGCGGGCTTTACCGTCGTACCGGCCCCGGATCGTCTTTCCGCTGATCTCTTGAATCGGTTGCCTGGCGCCGTGCGGTTGAACCAGCGCCAAACCGGCCGACATCAATACCAGTGCCGACCACACCCAGCCGGAGTAGATTTCACTCAGCATCAGGGCGCTGAACAGTACCGCCGAGACGGTGACCAGGTAGGCCATCTGGCTGGTGAACACGGCGCCGGCCTTGCCCACCAGCCATATATAGCCCGTATGCGCAACCACGTGGCACAGAGATGAGAGCAACAGCGCCCACTCCGCGTTCTGCCACGGCATGAATGGATCCACCCAGCTTTCAGAGGCGAGCGCAAGCGGCCCTGCGATCAGGCAGCCGATGGCGGAAGCGCCCAGCAGTGGAGACCGCGATCTTGGTCAGCGGGATGGTAAATCCCCATACCATCCCGAGGGCCACCAGCACGGCTGCCATGCGAAACCGATTCACGCCAGAAAACTCTCCGTAATGGGGAGTGTCCCCATTTAGCAAGTGAAACCGACCACGACCCGGTCGTTGCCGGCCAGGTCCTGGTGGCCGCGCACCTTCTTGTAGTCGTGGTGACGGAAGAGCCTCCGTATTGCCGGTCCCTGGTCGTATCCGTGCTCGAGGATCAGGGCTGCTCCCGGGAGCAGATGGGCGGCGGCGGACCCGATGATGTCACGAATGGCATCCAGTCCGTCGTCGCCCGCGGTGAGCGCCAGACGCGGCTCGAAACGGACGTCGCCCCGGGCGAGATGCGCGTCGCCGCTCGCGATATAGGGGGGGTTGGCGACGATGAACGCGCAACGCTCGCCGACTAGCGCCTCACACCAGCTGCCTTGGCGCAGGGTGACGTTGTCGAGGGCGAGCCGCGCCATGTTGCGGCTCGCCACCGCCAGCGCCCGCGGGCACACATCCGTGGCAATCACACGGCAGTCGCGGCGTTCCGTGGCGATAGCCGCGGCTACGGCGCCCGTGCCGGTGCCGAGATCGGCGATGGTCAAAGGCGTGCCATCGGGGATCAACGCCAGCGCCGCTTCCACCAGAAGCTCGGTCTCGGGGCGCGGAATCAGAGTTTGCCGTGTCACCTCCAGGGGCAGAGACCAGAACTCGCGGTTGCCCGTCAGGTAGGCCACCGGTTCCCCGTCGCTGCGGCGTGCAATCAAGTCGCGGTAACGGGCGGCCTGGCTCGCGGTAACCCGGTCGTCCGGCCATCCGAGCAGGCGCGTGCGCGGCTTGTCCAGGGCATGGGCGAGCAACACTTCGGCATCGAGCCGCGCCGATGGCGCTTTTCCGCCCAGCGCGGTCAGTGCCGACGCCAGCAGCTCACCGCTGGTCTGCACGCTGGTGCTCGATGGACCGCTCAATTGCCCACTCAATTGCCTAGAGCCGCAAGCTTCTCTGCCTGTTCTTGACGAAGCAAAGGCTCGATAACCTGCTCCAGGTGGCCGGCCATGATCTCGGAGAGCTTGTAAAGAGTGAGATTGATGCGGTGATCGGTGAGCCTTCCCTGGGGAAAGTTGTAGGTGCGGATGCGTTGCGATCGATCACCGCTGCCGACCAGCAGCCGGCGCGTCTCGGCGCGCTCGGCAGTTTGACGATCGCGCTCGGCCGCCAGCAGCTTGGCTCTCAGCAACGACAAGGCGCGGGCCCGGTTCTTGTGCTGTGAACGCTCGTCCTGGCACTCCACCACCGTGTTGGTGGGCAAGTGGGTAATGCGCACGGCGGAGTCGGTTTTGTTCACGTGCTGACCGCCGGCGCCGGAGGCGCGATACGTATCGATGCGTAGATCGGAGTCGTCGATTTCCACGTCCTCGATCTCGTCCACTTCCGGCAACACGGCAACCGTGCATGCTGAGGTGTGGATACGGCCCTGGGATTCCGTTTCCGGCACCCGTTGCACGCGATGCCCCCCCGATTCGAATTTGAGCCGCGCGTACGCGCCCCGCCCGATGACCCTGACGATGATTTCCTTGTAACCACCGTGCTCGCCGCGGCTCTCGCTCATGGGCTCAATCTTCCAGCCGCGCAGTTCCGCGTACCGGCAGTACATGCGGAATAAATCTCCTGCGAACAGTGCCGCTTCGTCGCCGCCGGTGCCGGCACGGATTTCCACGAAGATATTGCTGTTGTCCGCGGGATCTTTCGGGATCAGCAGCTTTTCGAGCTCGTAACCGAGACTCAGTTTACGTTGTTCCGCTTGTTCGAGCTCCTCCTGGGCGAGCAGTTTCATCCCCGGGTCGGCGTCGGCAAGCAGCTCTCTGGTGGAGGCGATGTTTTCCAGTACCGCGTTGTATTGGTGAAAGCATTCCACCACCGGTGCGAGCTCCGCATGCTCCTTGGAATAATTTCTGAAGCGTTCCTGATCGGCGATCACGTTCGATTCGGCAAGCAGCGAGCTGAGTTCCTCGAGGCGCTCACTCAACCCCTCGAGCTTCGCCAGCGTCGACGGGTTCATGGGTTGCTTCCGCCGCCATCCCCGCCGGCGCCATCATCGCCATCGCAATGGTCAGCGGAATCGCCAGGATCGGATTCCAGCTCATAGAGCGTGCGTGCCGCGGCCACCAGCTCGTGCCGGGCACCGGCACCGGCACGGCGGATCTGAACCGTGGGTGCGTGCAGCAGCTTATTGGTCAGGGCACGGGCCAGAAAGTGCATCACTTCTTCGGGCGGGTGACCGGCAGCAAGGCGGCGGTAGGCCTTCTCGAGCACTTGGTTGCGGGTATCCTCGGCGTTGCCGCGAACAGCGCGGATGGTTGCGCCCACGTCACGGGTTCCCAGCCAGCCCATGAACCGGCCCACGTGCTGGTCGATGATCTCTTCGGCCTGACGGGCGGCGTCCTGGCGTGAACGCCGGTTCTCTTCGATGACCTCATGGAGATCGTCCACCGTATAGAGATAAACATCTTCGAGCGCGCCCACCGCCGGGTCGATGTCCAGGGGAACGGCGATGTCCACCATGAACACCGGGCGGCGCTTGCGGGCTTTCATGGCCCGGCGCACGAGCTCGACCCCCAATATCGTGCCCGCGCTTGCGGTGGACGCGATGACGATATCCGCCTCGGCCAGGTGCACGGGGATCTCCGAGAGTTCGATAGCGTAGCCGCCGAACTGGCTGGCGAGCCGATGGGCGTTCTCCAGGGTGCGATTGGCGATGATCATGCGGCCCAGGCGATTGCCCGACAGATGCCGGACCGCGAGCTCGATGGTCTCTCCGGCGCCAATGAGCAATGCCGTGTGGGCAGACAAATCGCCGAGGATCTGCCGCGCCAGGGCCACCGCTGCAAAAGCGATGGAAACCGGACTCGATCCGATGGCGGTGTCGGTGCGCACACGCTTGGCGACGAAAAAGGCTTGTTGAAAAAGCCTCCCCAGCAGCGTCCCGACGGTGCCGGAGCTGCGTGCCGCCCCGTAGGCGAACTTGAGCTGCCCGAGAATCTGTGGCTCCCCCAGCACCATGGAGTCCAGCCCACTGGCCACCCGCATCACGTGGCGCACGGCACCATCCGCCTGGTGGGTATACATATGGCGCGCCAGCTCATCCGCGCTCAGGCCGTGGTAGCCCTGGAACCAGTTTTTGACCGCCCTGTCGCCGCCTGCCTGCAGGCCAAGATACAAATCCGTCCGGTTGCAGGTGGACAGGATGGCCGCTTCCTCGACGCCTTCACAACCGTACAGCTCAGTCAATGCGCGCGGCAGCTCTTCGGGGCCGAACACGATGCGCTCGCGCATGCTGACCGGCGCCGATTGATGGTTTACTCCGCAGGCGAAGAGGGTCATTTGGAGCTACTGACTCGAGACTCAAAAAAATAGTGCGGCATGGCCGCATTGAAAACAAGCCGCGTCACAGGGCCCCGGACCGGGCTTCTTCGCCGGCGCAAAGAAAAGAGGAAAATCCCTGCCGCCACGGTAGTTTACGCACGCTCCATCCGCGTTTATAGTGATTATTCCCCTGCCTGGACGGGCTCCGATCCCGCCCGTGTCCGGTCGGGGCGTGGCAGGGACGCGAACCCCGACACTGTTCCGGGCGCTGCGACTGACTAAGCTTCGGTGTACAGGTGATTCCGGGCAGGCCGACGATCCATCTTGAATCCATGAGAACCATTGAAAAACCCAGGCCGGGTTCCGGCCCCAGGGACGTCGGGCGTAGCAACGCCGTGCCGCTGCTCTCTCCGGCGGCATTGATCGTGGGCGTGAGCCTGGCTCTCGCCGGGTGCGCCGATCTGATGCCGGCAAAAGACAGCAACGCAGCCCCCGGCGCGGTGGAGAAGGCTGCACCGGCCGTCGCCCAGGCACCCGAGGAAGTCCCGGCCGCCAGCGGTTCAGCGGTTACCGAGACTTCTTCCGAGGACAATCTGTACAAGCTGCTGGTCGCCGAAATCGCCGGGCGCCGCGGGCGCATGGATTTATCTCTGGAGAACTACCTGGAGGTGGCGCGAGCGACCCGCGACCCCGCGGTGGCTGAGCGGGCGGTACGCATCGCGGTGTTCTCCCGTAACCAGGAGGGTGGCCTGGAGGCGGGCGAGCTGTGGACCGAGATAGCCCCTGACAGCCCCGATGCCCGCCAGGTGTACGCGGCCTTGCTGCTGCGTGCCGGCGAGATAGACACGGCGGTGCGGCAGCTGGCCGCAGCTGTGCCGCACTTTGCCGGCGGCTCGGCGGAAGCCTATCCGCACATCGCTGAAATGCTGGGCCGGGAGCGCGATAAAACGGTCGCGGCCGCGGTCATGGCACGTCTGGTGGGTGGCCGCCCGGATGACCCGCACGCCCAGTCCGCGTACGCACAACTTCTGGCCCGCGCCGGTCAGACTGATCGCGCCGTGCAGGTTTACGAAACGGTCCTGGCGCTGGATCCGGACGACCAGCAGACACTGATCATCTACGCGCGCCTTCTGCAGCGTCAGGGCAAGGTGGATTCGGCTCTGGGTACGCTCAGCAACGCGCTCGATCGGCGTCCGGAGTCCGACCGCGTGCGCCTTACCTATGCACGCCTGTTGGTGGATGCCAAGCAATACGATGATGCGTTGGCACAGTTCGAACGTCTGTCCAAGAGAACGCCGGACAACGCCGACGTACGGTACGCCTATGGCCTGCTGCTGATGCAGACCAATCGCGCGAAGGAAGCCGAGGTACATTTCAAAGAGTTGATCGCGCGGCGTGAGCGTTTGCCGGTAGCATATTACTACCTGGGTCAGATCGCCGAATCCCTGGAAGACATAGAAGCGGCGCTCGCCGCTTACCGAAAAGTTACCGATGGCGAGTATCGCCTCAACGCACAAATTCGCGCCGCGGTGTTACTGGCCGAAAGCGGACGTCTGGTGCAGGCACGCGCGCATTTGCACGGCCTGCGCAGCGACAACAGTCAGCAGGCAATTCGTATCTACCGGGCCGAAGCCGAGATCCTTACCAAGCGCAAGGATTATGGGGACGCGATGCAGGTCTATGACGGCGCGTTGGCGGATTATCCGCAGGATACGGATCTGCTTTATTCCCGCGCCATGCTCGCCGAGAAGATGGACGACCTGGAGCGGCTGGAGCAGGACCTGCGATCCATCCTGGACCGCGAACCGAACAACGCGGACGCGTTGAACGCTCTGGGGTACACGCTGGCGGATCGCACCGATCGCTATAGTGAAGCCTACGAGCTCGTCAAGCGTGCCTATGAGCTGAAGCCGGATGATCATTACGTCATCGACAGCATGGGTTGGACGCTCTACCGCATGGGCCGTCACCAGGAGGCCCTCATGCATCTGCGCCGGGCCATGGAGCTCAACGGTGACCCGGAAATCGCCGCGCATCTCGGTGAAGTGCTGTGGGTGTCGGGCGACAAGCAAGGGGCCATGGAGATTTGGGACACAGCGCTCAAGGGCACCCCCGACGACCCGCGGCTGCTGGACGTAAAAAAGCGCTTCGAGAAGTGAGCATGCCCGTTCGGATGGCACCGGCCGGCATGGCCAGTTCCGTCGATCCGGGCAAGTGATCGCCGTACCCTCCGCTGCCGTCTTGCGACTGCCCGCGTCGTGCTTCGCGTTGTTTGCCGTGGCTGCGTTGCTGGCGGCCTGTGAGACTACGCCTGAAGTGGTGCCGGTGGACGATCCGCAGCGCGCCTGGGTGGAGCACCAGGCGCGACTCGCGGCCATCGAGCAGTGGACCGCGGTGGGTAAGCTCGGCGTGCAGTCTGCGCAGGATTCGTGGAGTGCCGGCCTCAACTGGCGCCAGGGCCGGGACAGCTATCGCCTTCGCTTGAGCGGACCGCTGGGACAGGGACTCATGGAGCTACGCGGATCCCCGGGACTGGTGGAGATGCATATTTCCGACGATGGCGTGTATCGGGCACGCACGGCGGAAGAGTTGATGCAAGCCCACGCGGGTTGGCGGGTGCCCCTGTCGGGTTTGCGCTACTGGATTCTGGGACGCCCGGACCCGCAAGCGCGTATCGTCGATCTGGAACTGGACCCGGGCGGGCGACTTGCGGAGCTCCGTCAGCTCGGCTGGCACATCCGTTACGAGCGCTATGGTGAATTCGACGGTATTGCCCTGCCCACCAAGCTGACTCTGGAAAATTCGCGCATGCGGGCGAAGCTGGTGTTGCGCAGCTGGCTCACGGGGCCGGGTTCGACGTAGATTTCCCGCGCCCCCATGAACACCATGGTCTGGCCCGCTCCGGCAAAGCTGAACCTGTTTCTGCGCGTGCTGCGCCGCCGCGACGACGGTTACCACGATTTGCAGACCGTCTTTCAATTCCTCGATCTGGAAGACACCATTACGCTCACCCTACGCCCGGACGGTTGCGTGTGCCGCGTCTCCGGTCATGCCGAGGTGGAGGAGGAGACCGATCTGGTGGTGCGCGCGGCGCGCCTGCTCAAGCAGGAGACGGGTGTCTTACTGGGGGCCGAAATCTCGGTGGACAAGCGCATCCCCCTGGGCGCCGGTCTAGGCGGCGGCAGCTCTGACGCTGCCACCACGCTGTTGGCTTTGGACAAGCTCTGGAACCTGGGGCTGGGAACCGAGCGTCTCGCCGCGCTGGGGTTGCGCCTGGGTGCCGACGTGCCGGTGTTCGTGCACGGCCTGGCGGCCTGGGCGGAAGGCGTGGGTGAGAATCTCCAGCCCGTCGAACTGGAAACTCCCTGGTACCTGGTCGTCAATCCGGGCTGCTCGGTTTCCACCGCCAGTGTGTTTTCCCACCCCGCGTTGACACGGGATAGCACGCCGCTGAAAATACGCGACTTTCTGGTGCCGGGTGGCGGGCAAGCGCTGCGTCTCCGCACCCTCCTGGCCACGACGAGAAATGATTGCCAGGCGGTGGTGCGCACGCTCTACCCGGAAGTCGACGACGCGCTGCGCTGGCTTTCTCGTTGCGGCGATGTGCGCATGACCGGAACCGGCGCCAGCGTGTTCGTGCCCTTTGCCGAGCGTGCGCGGGCAGAGCACTGGCTGCACGCTCTGCCGGGTGGCTGGCACGGCTTCGTCGCCAGGGGAATGAACCGCTCCACCGTTCTTGCGTTGGTGTAGAATTTCGCCATGCGGGGCGCCGGCGGCGCCGTGGGGCCTCACCCCATCATCGACGTGAGCCAGAACATTGTTATCGAACGTCATGTTGGGGCGTAGCCAAGAGGTTAAGGCACGGGACTTTGACTCCCGCATCCCAGGTTCGAATCCTGGCGCCCCAGCCATCTACACGGGGGAGTGAGCGGCTGTGAGTGATCGGCACTACGATGGCCACGCCGGCCACGTTGGCAATGAGGGCTACGTGGGCAACGGCATGCACGAAGACAGCTCCATGATGGTGTTCTCCGGCAACGCCAACCTGCCGCTTGCCGCGGAGATCACTGCACGCCTCAAGCTGCCGTTGGGCAAGGCCACCGTCGGGCGCTTCAGCGATGGCGAGGTGATGGTGGAAATCAACGACTCGGTGCGCGGCAAGGACGTGTTCATCGTCCAGTCCACCTGCACCCCGGTGGACCAGAATCTCATGGAGTTGCTGGTCATGATCGACGCCGTGGACCGGGCGTCGGCGCGCCGCGTGACGGCGGTCATTCCGTACTTCGGTTACGCGCGCCAGGACCGCCGCCCGCGTTCCGCGCGGGTCGCCATCTCCGCCAAGCTGGTGGCCAACATGGTTTCCATGGCCGGCGCGGATCGGGTGCTGACCATGGACCTGCACGCCGATCAGATCCAAGGCTTCTTCAGTATCCCGGTGGACAACATTTACGCATCGCCGGTGCTGCTGGGGGACGTATGGAAGCACAAGTACGAGAACCTGATGGTGGTCTCGCCGGACATCGGCGGGGTGGTACGCGCCCGGGCGCTTGCCAAGCGTTTGGACGACGCGGATCTGGCCATCATCGATAAGCGCCGTCCCCACGCCAACGCCACCGAGGTCATGAACATCATCGGTGACGTGGATGGCCGTACCTGTGTGATAGTGGACGACATGGCCGATACGGCGGGAACGCTCTGCAGCGCAGCCGCTGCCCTGAAGAAACAGGGCGCCTCGCGGGTGGTGGCTTATTGCACCCACCCGATTCTGTCGGGCCGGGCGGTGGACAATATCGAGGGCTCGGAGCTGGACGAGCTGGTGGTGAGCAATACCATTCCCCTGGACAAGCGCGCCGCCGCCTGCTCGAGGATCCGCCAGCTGAGCATCGCCGAGCTCATCGCCGAGAGCATCCGGCGCATCAGCCATGAGGAATCCGTCGGAGATCTGTTCATGGACTGACCCCCCGATCTGTCCTCTTTTTGTCCCTGCTTCTGGTTTTGTATATGATTAAGCGTTTGGTTGGCCGAGGCCCGGTTTTTCGGAGAATTGGAAATGAACGAGTATGAATTGCTCGCGGAGCCGCGGGTCGGGGGCGGCAAAGGCGCCGCCCGCCGGCTGCGCCGCGAGGGCATGATTCCGGCGGTGCTCTACGGTGCCGGAAAGGACACCGTGAGCATCAAGCTGAATGCCAACGATGTCCACAAACGCCTGGAAAACGAGGCTTTTTACTCCCATATCCTCGATATAAAGGTGGGCAGCCAGGGTACCCAGGCGGTGCTCAAGGCCCTGCAGCGGGATCCGACCACGGATCGGGTGGTGCACGTGGATCTGCTGCGGGTCAGCAGCAGCCAGGAAATCACTATGCACGTGCCGCTGCATTTCGCCGGTGAGGATGCCTGCCCGGGCAAGAAAGCCGGCGGCGTCGCCAACCACTTGCTGGTGGATCTGGAGATCAGTTGCCTGCCCAAGGATCTGCCCGAGTACATCGAGGTCGACATGTCCGCCATGGACATCGGCGATTCGATCCACCTCTCGGAGCTCGTCATGCCCGAGGGTGTGACCCTGCTGGCGCTCGCCCAGGAGCCGGATCACGACCAACCGGTGGTTTCTCTCCAGCACTCGCAGAAGTTCGAGGAGGAGGAGGAAGCGCTGCTCGAAGAAGGCGAAGAGCTGGAGGAAGGCGCGCCGGCGGAGGGCACCGAAGGCGAGGCTGCTCCACCAACGCCGGAGGAAGGCGACGAGAGTTAGGGGCGCGTTGCCCTCAGGCACCCGTGTCCACATCGATTCGACTACTCGTAGGACTCGGCAATCCAGACCCGCGCGATGCGCGCACGCGCCACAATGCGGGTTTCTGGTTTGCCGACGCCGTGGCGTCACGCTGGGGCGCAAGCTTTCGTTCGCAGTCAAATTTTTTCGGCGACGTCGCCGACTGTCAGGTCGACGGACAGCGTCTGCGCTTGTTGAAGCCCACGACCTATATGAACAACAGTGGCCGCTCGGTGGCGGCCCTGGCGCACTTCTACAAGCTGGAGAACGGCGAGGTCCTCATTGCCCACGATGAGATCGATTTGCCCCCGGGCACGGTGCGCTTGAAGCAAGGCGGCGGTCACGGCGGGCACAATGGGTTGCGCGACATCATTCCACAGCTCGGCGGCCCGGAGTTCGCGCGTTTGCGTATCGGCGTCGGTCACCCGGGTAATAAAGATGCCGTTGTCGGTTACGTGCTGAAAACCGCGCTGGCGGACGAGCAGCGCGCCATTGATGATGCTCTGGAATTGGCGGTGGATCACTTCCCCGATATCGTCGCCGGCAAATTCGCGGTGGTGATGAATTCTTTACACACGAAAGCCCCGGCGTCCGAAGCGGAGGATGGCCGGGAGGCACCGTGACATCGGTCACCGCCGGTAGGAGCTAAATGGGGACAGATTAAATGGGGACAGATCTATTTATCTCTCTGCCGCACCGCGGCAGAGAGATAAATAGATCTGTCCCCATTTAATCTGTCCCCATTTAGCTCCTACCGGCAACACAGGTAATATCATGGGTTTCAGATGCGGCATCGTCGGGTTGCCCAACGTCGGCAAGTCGACTCTTTATAACGCTCTTACGAGCGCGGAGATCGCGGCGGAAAATTATCCTTTCTGTACCATCGATCCCAATATCGGTATCGTGCCGGTGGCCGACGAACGGCTGGCGCGTATCGCCGCAATTGTGTCACCGGAGCGCATCGTGCCGACCGCCATGGAGTTCGTAGACATCGCCGGCCTGGTCGCCGGCGCCTCCAAGGGCGAGGGTCTCGGCAACAAATTTCTCGCCAACATCCGCGAGACCCACGCCATCGCCCACGTGGTGCGCTGCTTCGAAGATGACGATGTCACCCACGTGGCCGGCAAGGTATCTCCCGCCGACGACATCGCCATCATCGACACCGAGCTCATGCTTGCCGACCTGGAGCAGGTGGAGCGAGCGCGAGAGCGTGCTGTCAAGAGTGCCAAGGCCGGCGACAGGGAGTCCCGGGCCCGGCAGGCGCTCATGGAACGGGCGGCGGCGCAGCTGGATGCCGGTCAACCGTTGAGGGCTCTGGAGCTGGACAATTCCGAGCGCGACTGGCTGCAGCAACTCCAGCCGCTGACTGCGAAGCCGGTGCTTTACGTTGCCAATGTTGCCGAAGCAGGCTTCGTGGACAATCCTCTGCTCGAGGCGGTCGAGGCTGTCGCCTCATCGGTCGGTGCGCCGGTAGTGCCAATCTGCGCCCCTATCGAGGCAGAGCTCGCCCAGCTCGATGATGACGAGAAGCGCGAGTTTCTCGCCGATATGGGTCTGGAGGAGCCGGGACTCAATCGTGTGATTCGCGCTGGCTACTCTCTGCTGCAGCTTCTGACTTTCTTCACCGCGGCACCCAAGGAAGCCCGGGCCTGGACCGTGCGCCGCGGCGCGACCGCCTCGCAGGCGGCCGGGGTCATCCACACAGATTTTCAGAAAGGCTTCATCCGGGCGGAAATCGTGGGCTACGACGACTTCATCGCGCTGAACGGCGAACAGGGTGCCAAGGAAGCCGGCAAGTGGCGCCTGGAAGGCAAGGACTATGTCGTCCAGGAGGGCGACGTGGTGCATTTTCGATTCAACGTCTGAAAATTTGGCCGGGTTGCGTGGGCGAAGCGCGAGCAGGCGACAAAGCGGGGGATGTGATGATGGAGATGACCTACATGGATGCTCCTGCCGATCTGACAATGCAGATCGGTGAAGCGATGTTTACTCAGCGGGCGATTCGGCGCCTGCGATCCGACAAGCCCGTCAGCGACGGGGACTTGAAGACCATCCTCGATGCGGCGTCCAAAGCACCCAATGGTGGAAACACACAGCCGGCGCGCTTTGTGGTAATTCGCGATGGCAATACGATTAAGGCATTCGGCAAGCTCTACCATGAGGCCTGGTGGGCGAAGCGCCGTGACGAGTACGGTTGGAAGGGTAGAGCCGATCTTCCGGAAGGATCCCCGTACAGAATGGCGGCGTTGCTCGCCGACGAGATGGCCGACGCGCCGGTGGTCATCCTTGCATTCACCGTGGGACGGCCCCGCGCTGCATCGTCGATTTTCCCAGCTATTCAGAACCTGATGCTGGCGGCGCGGGCCTTAGGGATCGGCTCGGTATTGACGACACTGCACGCCGACGTCATGGACCGGATCTACGACATGTTCGATGTTCCCGAAGATACCGAGTTTCACTGCTGTATTCCGCTTGGCTACCCGAGAGGCGATTTCGGGCCCACGCGACGGTATCCGACAGCGGAAACCACCAACTGGAACAGCTGGGGTACGCCGCCTCCCTGGAAGTAGGCGCGTCCCAGGGACTAGGAAGGCACGACGGGTACGCCCCCGAGACGGGCGGACTCGTAGATGGCGAGGATGGTGGCAACGGCCTTGCGGGCTTCGTGGCCGTCGATGGGCGGGGACTTCCCGGAATCCAGGGCCGCCAGGAACTCTGCGAACACTGCCCGGTGACCCTCGCAGTCCAGTCCCACCGAGGGGTTGGCTGCGCCGATCCCGGGACCCGGCAGCGAGAGATAACGCTCGCGAATCGCCTCGTCCTCCGGTGTCTCATGGCGGAACTGCCAGACCAGCAGGTTGCTGTCGCCCAGTACCGCGGTCCCTTCGGTGCCGGCGAGGGTAATAGTGCGGAAATGACCCGGCCACATGCTGGTGGTGCACGCGATGGTGCCCAGCGCCCCGTTCTCGAACACCAGACTGGCGGCGCCGGTGTCTTCCACCTCGAGGTTTTCGTGGGCAAGGGTGGCGATGCGGCCGCTCACGCTCGTGATCGGTGAATTCACCAGCCACTGCAACAGATCGATCGAGTGGATGCCCTGATTCATGAGCGCACCACCACCGTCCAGAGCCCAGGTGCCTTTCCACCGGGAGGCGTCGTAGTAGCTCTGCTCGCGCCACCAGGGGCCTACGGCGCTCGCGAAGGTCAGGCGTCCGAAGCGCGCCGCCTCGACGGCGCGCTTGAGCATGCGCGCGGCTTCGCTGTAGCGGGTGTTGAATATTCCTCCCAGAAGCGTACCCGCATGCCGGTGTGCGGCGATCATCTCGTCGATGGGGCGCAGCCGGATGTCCATGGGCTTTTCGACGATGCAGTGCTTGCCGGCTGCGGCTGCTTTCATCACGGCCTCGTGATGCAGGCCGCTGGGCGTCGCCACGGTAATGATGTCGATATCGTCACGGGCAATGAAGACATCGAGGTCGTCCGAGCCCGAAGAATCCAGCTCAGGTGCGATCTCCCTGCCACGCCCGCTGCCGTGATCCATGATGCCAGTGGCCTGCGCGCCGGCAAGCCCGCGGTTTGCCGCCAGGTGAATCGGGGCGATCATGCCGCTGCCGACGATGCCGAATCGATGGGTCATCGAAGCGCGAGCTCCCGGGAGCGGGCGAGCAGCTCATAGCGCATGCGTATTCCCGCTGTCAGCCACTGTGGCCAGCGGCCCGCATCCAGGTAGTCGAGAAAGCTTTCCAGCACCATCGCGAAGTGGCTCTCATGGGTGCTGCGCAGGGCATCGGGGATCACCAGCTCGAAGCCTTTGTCCGCGGGTATCAAACGGAGTCCGGGAAAATCTTTCTGCCAATCCGCGATCGATTCGGACAGAGCCGCTTCGATATCGACGCCCGCAACCGGCTCGAGGTACAACTTCGCGACATATTCGGTCTCGGGTCCATGGCGCACCAGGAAATCGCATCGGGTGCCGCGAATCACGCACGGATGCAAGTCCGTGCTCCCGGGTGGCTCGCGTTGTCCCCACTCGGCCCGTTGCCGGATCCTGACGCCTTTGAGGCTGTACTCGATTTCGCCGTTGCAGGGCAGCGCGAGCACGCCGTCACTGACATAGCCGGAGAGCGCGTCGGGGAATTCCGGTTGGCCCGTGCTCTGGCGATAGAGATCGAGGGGGACCGGGGTCGACCAGCGCCGGGCAGCGTGCAGCTCGATATCACGATCGCAATCGCCCGGCTCGTCGCCCAACACCATCCACTGCACCTGATCGGCCAGGTGCGACTGAATATCGACCAGCCCGTCTCCCTGGATACCGGTGTCGTAGTACCACCAGGGGCGCCGGAGGGGTTGACCGTTGACGACCTTGTACAGGTGGTGCACCGAGGCGATCTCGATGGCGGGGCGCTCGCAGTCACGGACGAACTCCCCGAACACCCTCGGGCTCGCCACCACACGCCGGCGCAGCCGCGCCAGGATCTCGTGGCGTTCCGTCATGATGTCCATTACAAGCGGCGGGCCGGATGTTGCCCGGCGCAAACTGGCAAGAGCGGTGTGCGAAGTCAGCCATGGCTTGTCCGCCAACAGGTTGAATCCCGCTTCGTGCAGGCGCGCGATGGTGGCAAGCTTGTCGGCGTTTCTCCCGGCCAACACGACGACATCGCCGCATCGTTCCTCGATGAGGCGGGTCAATGGATCGTCCGCCGCGTGAACCCGCATTCGCCAGTGAGTCGGGTTTGCCTCCCGGGAGTTGAAAGCGTCGACCAGGCCGAGAAAACCCTCCCGGTCCGGGCCCGGGTGTGCATAGACATGCACGTCGGCGGCGACGCGAGGATTGTGGCTGCGCAGGGTCAATGCCGCGTGAAAATGGCCCGGTTCGTAGAACAACAACGTGTGCACGTTAGGTTATGCCATCGCGACCAGCACCCGCCGCTGGCCTTTGAAGGGTTTGCGGCCGTGCATGGTGAGTATGTTGTCGAGAATCAGCAAATCGCCGGCCTGCCAGGAAAACAGCCTTTCCGACCTCTTGCAGGCCGCGCGCACGGATGTCAGATCTCCGATGGGAATCTCGGATCCATCGCCATAGCAGGCGTGGGAACCGAGCGCCTCGTCAGCGGGAGTTTCGGCCAACGTTCGATTTTCCTGCGCTTTGACGCAATCGAAGCGCGCGTGCCACAGGTCGGCTTGGTTGAACCAGCATGTCTCTCCGGTGACAGGATGAGTTAACACACCGGGATTGTGCAACGACGTCCGCAGGCCGCGGTGCGTCCATTCGAATTCCATGCCTTGACTGGCGCAGACGCGTTCCACTTCCGCGCGTTTCGTCGTCTCGAAGGTTTCCTGCCAAGACTTGCCGGGACCGAGCTCGTCGCTGCCATCCCGGAGGTGCTGCCGGTATATGACGCCTTTCTCCGAGAAGCGATCGCGAACCGCCCGGTCCATTTGTGCAAATACGTTTCTGCTGTCGGCAATGTGCGTCTCACCGCCGCTGTGCGCCGCCACGAGGCAGCAAAAGAACACGCGCTCCGGCCACGTTCGCGTGTAGGAGAGTTCGTTGTGCAGGCCGATCTCCTTATCCGGGGGGAACTCGGTGGAGGTGTAAATCCGATCGCCCAGCGCTTCGCGCGGCGAATCACCGCCCGCGTAGTTCAGAAGCTGCGGCCGGACCGCCGCGACTACGTCGTGAAACTCTCCCGCGCTGCCGATGCCGAAACCGCGCATGAGCACCGCACCGGCCCGGTGCAGCCATTTGTCCAGATCATGCCGGTGCTCGGCCGCCCAGGAAGCGAGAGCGACCGCTGAGCCTTCCAGATCGCCGTGCGGCTCAATCAGCAGCGGCATCGTCCCGTCGTCGACTGGAAGTCGTGTCCCCATGACGCATCATTCTACTTTGTCGAGAGGTAGTCTGGGGTCGGACCGCGCCAAGGCATTTCTGTTCAGCGGGCCTCTACCGTCTTCACTTTGTCGACGTTAATTCGACGCATCAGATAGATCACCAACAGGATCGCCGGAATTCCCACTGCCGCCGCATAGATGAAGAAGGAGGCGTAGCCGTAGCCGTCGACGATGATCCCCGAGAAGCCGCTGATGAATTTTCCCGGCAAGGTCATGATCGAGCTGAACAACGCATATTGAGTCGCGGTGTAGGCCTGGTTGGTGAGGCTCGACAAGTAGGCGATGAACACGGCGTTCGAGAGCCCGCCGCTGATGTTGTCGGCACTGATGACCGCCGTCAGCCAGACCAGATCGGCACCGACCGAGGCCATGGCGGCAAACAGGAGATTGGTCAGCGCTACCATGACCGCACCCAGCAACAGCGGGCGCATGATTCCGTATCGAATCACCAGCAGGCCACCGAGTGCCGCCCCCGCGATGGTCATGAAGAACCCGAAGACCTTGGCGACGTTGGCGATTTGCGGCAGGGTGAAGCCCAGATCCAGATAGAACGGGTTTGCCATGATGCCCATGGTGATGTCGCTCAGCCGAAACATGCCGATGAAGAGAAGAATGACGATGGCCAACCAACCGTTTCGCGAAAAAAAATCGGCGAATGGGCAGATCACCGCGCCGGTGAACCAGCCGCCTGCCGCCCTCAACCACTTGGGCAGGTGCGCCGAACGCGACATGAAGTCGACCACGCGCTCCTCGAACATGACGCTATCCCGCTCCCGGTGGTGCGCGGGCTCGGCGATGAAGACGACGGTCGTCATGCCGACTACCATGAGCGCGGCCATGGCGAAATAGGCGCTCGACCAGGACGCATACTCGGCGACGTAGAAGGCCCCCGCGCCAGCTGCCAGTAAGGCTACGCGATAGCCAAGGATGTAGGTGGCGGCCATCGCGGCCTGGCGATCCTGCGTTACCGCCTCGATCCGGTACGCATCGATGGCGATATCCTGGGTGGCCGAGGAGAACGCGACCAGTAGCGCGAACAATGCCACCGGGGTCAAGGCCAGCGTGGGATCGGTCATTGCCATGCCGATCAATCCTGATGCGATGCCGATTTGTGCGAGCAACATCCAGCTGCGGCGCTTGCCGAGCATTCGGGTGAGCATCGGTATCGGCACCCGGTCGACCACCGGCGCCCAGAATACCTTGACGGAATAGGTTACCCCGACCCAACCGAAAAAGCCGATGGCGGTCCGGCTGACACCCAGATCCCGGAGCCAGGCAGACAGGGTGGAAAACACCAACAGGAAGGGCAGGCCGGCAGCGAAACCGAGGAACAGCATCGCAATGATCCGCGGATGGCGATAGACCGCGAACGCTTCGCGCCAGCTGATCGTGGCTTGTCGGGTCATCGCTGTTACCTGTGGACGTCAGTTCGTCGAGTGGCTCACCGGATCGAATTCATCGTCCGCGCCATTGTCCATGCTAGACGAATCTGCCTCATCGCGGAGGCTGGCCCGGGTGTATGGGGTGGGGAAAGTGTCCCTTTTCGTGGCACATCGATTAAAATCCCGCCTCCATCTCCGCACCCACGCGTCTCAGACCATGCTGATACGGACAAAAAGAGGCCTCGACCTCCCTATTGCAGGCGCACCCGAACAATCGGTGTCTGCCGGCGCATCGATCGGCAGTGTCGCTCTGCTGGGGCCGGACTATGTGGATCTGAAGCCCACCATGCAGGTTCAGGAAGGCGACCGCGTCAAGCTCGGACAGCCTCTTTTCACCGACAAGAAGAACCCGGGCGTTACTTTCACATCCCCGGGCAGCGGTGTCGTCGAGGCCATCAACCGTGGTGCACGGCGGGTGTTGCAGTCGGTGGTGATTCGACTTGCCGGCGAGGGGAGCAGCGACCGGGTGAGCTTCAATCAATACGATCGCGGTGAGCTCGCGCGCTTGAGCGACCATCAGGTACGGGAGAACCTGCTGACGTCCGGGTTGTGGACAGCGTTGCGCACGCGCCCCTATTCCAAGGTGCCGTCACCGGAAAACGTGCCGAGCGCGCTGTTCGTGACGGCCTGACGGTTCTGTCGAAACCGTTCGACGGCAAGATCACTGTATGCAAAGCCCCGGGCAGAGCGGTGCCTGTGCCGGAACAGGACCGCTTCGTCACCGCCGAGTTTGCCGGGCCGCACCCGGCCGGGCTGGTCGGCACGCACATTCATTTTCTGAAACCCGTGAGCGCCACCCGCGGCGCATGGCACATGGGGTATCAGGACGTCATTGCCGTGGGCCGGTTGTTCACCAGCGGCGCGCTCTGGGTCGAGCGCATCGTGTCTCTGGCGGGGCCGGTCGTGGGCCGGCCACGGTTGCTGCGCACGCGCCTCGGCGCCAGTGCCGAGGACACCTGGTCCGCGGCGAGCTTTCCGGCGAGGAATGCCGTGTGCTGCGCGCGCTGCTGGTGCGCGACACGGACTCGGCCCAGGCCCTGGGCTGCCTGGAGCTCGACGAGGAGGATCTGGCGCTCTGCTCCTTCGTGTGCCCGAGCAAGTACGATTTCGGACCGCTGCTCAGAGACAATCTCGAGCATATCGAGCGGGAGGGCTGATGCGAAGCCTGCGGCGCGTTCTCGATCATATCCATCCCTACTTCGCCAACGGCGGTCCCTACGAGCGCTTTCGCGCTGTCTACGATGCCCTCGACACCGTCTTTTATACGCCCGGCGAGGTGACCCGAAGCGCGCCCCACGTGCGCGACGGCATCGATCCGAAACGGGTCATGATCTTCGTGTGGGTAGCCGCCGTCCCGGCGATTCTCGCGGGACTCTGGAACACCGGTTTTCAGGCCAACGCCGCCATGGCGGTGCTGGACGTGCAAGCGGCAACCGGTTGGCGTGGCGTTGCCCTCGGCTGGGTCGCTGTCGGCTATGACCCGGGAAGCTTGTGGGACAACTTCTGGCATGGATGCGCGTACTTCATCCCCGTCTACGTGGTGACGTTCGCGGTAGGGATATTCTGGGAGATCCTGTTTGCCGCAGTGCGAAACCACGAGGTCAACGAAGGTTTCTTCGTTACCTCGCTGCTATACGCGCTGATTCTTCCGCCCACCATCCCCCTGTGGCAGGTGGCGCTGGGCATCACCTTCGGCGTGGTAATAGCCAAGGAGGTATTCGGCGGTACCGGAAAGAATTTTCTCAATCCCGCTCTCTCCGGCCGGGCGTTTCTGTTTTTCGCCTATCCGGCGCAGATGTCAGGCGACACCGTCTGGACGGCGGTGGATGGGTTCAGCGGTGCGACGGCGTTGTCCCTGGGCGCTCCCGGCGGCGTCCCGGCGATCATCGGTGCCGATATCACCTGGATGGACGCCTTCCTCGGCAACATTCAAGGATCCATCGGCGCCACGTCCACGCTCGCCTGTCTGCTGGGCGCGGCCTTTCTCGTCTACACGCAGGTGGCCTCCTGGCGCATCATCGCGGGTGTGTTCCTCGGCTTGGTGGCGACGTCGCTGCTCTTCAATGCCATTGGCAGTAGCGCCAATCCCATGTACGCCATGCCCTGGTACTGGCATCTGGTGTTAGGCGGCTTCGCCTTCGGCATGGTGTTCATGGCGACGGATCCGGTGACAGCCTGCATGACCGACGCCGGGCGCTGGATCTTCGGGCTTCTGGTCGGTTTCATGACGGTTCTGATCCGGGTGGCCAATCCGGGCTTTCCCGAGGGCATCATGCTTGCCATCCTGTTCGCGAATCTGTTTGCGCCGCTCATTGATTATGGGGTGGTTCGCGTCAATGTCCGGCGCCGAGGGAAGCGGAACCGGGAGGAGGGTGCGTGAGCGAATCGCGGAGCAGCCGACTGTCGGGTATTTTCGCGCTGCCCAACGACAGTAAGAATAAGACGCTCATCGTAGCGCTGGCGCTGAGTCTCGTGTGTTCGACCCTGGTGTCGGCCACCGCGGTTCTGCTGCGGCCTTTGCAGATCGCGAACGCGTCCATCGACCGTCAGCGCAACATCCTCGCAGCCGCCGACCTGCTGGAAGAGGATACAGATATCGCTGACGCTTTCTCGAGAATCGAAGCGCGCGTGGTGGATCTGGAATCGGGGCTATTCAGCGACGACATCGACGCGGAAAGCTTCGATCAGCGCCGAGCGGCGCGGGACCCGGAGATGAGCACTCCAGTGACTGGAGAACACGACGTCTGATGAACGCAGCGGTCATCAACATGCTCGAGGAGCTGGGCGTCGAGCGCGACCATATCATGCTGGACGATTTTGGCGGCTAGTCAGGACACGCAGGCAGATAATGTTGTACCTCGCGAGCTTCATCATCATAGTCCTGGCCATTGCCGGCATGGCCGTCGGTGTGGTATTCGGCCGCCCCGCGATCAAGGGCAGCTGCGGTGGTATCGCCGGCGAATGTGCGCATTGCACGGTCAGGTGCCGCCGGCGGAAAGGTTCGGGATAGCGCCAGCGCGAAGGAGCCTGGGAGTCCCATGCCAAAATCCATTACAGTGCGTGACTACATGGCCGCGAACCTCGTTACCTTTACACCGGACATGGAGATCCTGCGTGCCATTCACGCGCTCGTGGAGAAGCGCATTAACCCACGGCTGCGGACGTGGATCCGCCCAACTCTGCTGCGTTGCGCTAGGAAATCGCACTCGACGTACCTATGGGTACGCCTTCGCACGTTTTTCGTCGCGCGCCTTGCAGCTACGGGCGTCTCGGCAATTGCTCCTGCATTGCCCTACAGTTGTCCACGCCCTCGCTTCGCGCGTTTCGGCTCGGGCCTCCTGCTTCGCCCTACCTCGTCCATCCCTGGACTCGCATGAATCATCCAGGCTAGCGTGGTGAGCGTCTCACGATTCGATTCTTTGCCTTCCTTCGCTCCGTTCTCGATCGTCCTTTGCTGTGTTCTGCTGCTCGGTGCCTGCAGCGATGCCGCGGACAGGGACGACTTCATCGCCATCACCGGCCCCACCATGGGCACCAGCTACGCGGTCAAGCTTTACGACACCGACGGTGACACCGATGCCGACGCGCTCCAGCCGCAGATTGACGATCTCCTGGAGGGCATCAATGATCAGATGTCCACCTGGCGCCCCGCCTCCGAGCTGTCGCAGTTTAACAAGAGCCGGGACTCCAGCTGGTTCCCCGTGTCCGCCGAGCTCGCCTACGTGGTCGAAGCGGCGGCAAGCATCAGCGCGCTTTCCGGCGGTGCGTTCGACGTAACCGTGGGACCCATCGTCAACCTTTGGGGATTCGGGCCCGAACGAAGTGACGCGCGCCCACCTTCCGAGAAAAATATCGAAAGGGCGATGGAGCGCGTGGGTTATCGGCAGTTGGCCGTAAGAGCTTCCCCTTCCGCACTGCGCAAGCAACATCCCGGCGTCACTGTGGATCTTTCTGCGATCGCCAAGGGTTTCGCCGTGGATGAGCTCGCCCGGCTGCTGGATGCGCGGCACATTCCGTCGTATCCGGTGGAGATCGGTGGTGAGTTGCGTGCCCGCGGGTCCAAGCCCGATGGATCACCTTGGAAGGTGGCAATAGAACGCCCTCTGGCCGGCGAGCGCTCCGTTCAAAGCGTCGTCACATTGTACGACCGGTCAATCGCGACATCCGGCGATTACCGCAACTACGTGGAAAAGGGCGGCAAGCGCTACTCCCACACCATCAACCCGCGTACCGGGCGGCCCATCGCCCATGGGCTTGCCTCGGTGAGTGTCATCACGACCTCGGCCATGCGCGCCGACGCGCTTGCCACGGCCATCATGGTCATGGGGCCGGAGGAGGGTTACCGGCTGGCCGAGCAGGAGGCCCTGGCCGTGCAATTGATCATCAGATGCGGCGATGGATTCCGGGTGCTGGCGACACCACAATTCGAAAGCCACTTGCTCCGCTGACCGGCGCCTCAGTCCTCACGGGACACTTTCAGAGTCAGCTGACCATCGTTGTCGTGGTAGCGGAACGATGCATCGTTGGCGAAGCAGTACAGCTCGCCGGCCGCAGTCGCTTTGCGGGTGCATCCCATTCCGATGGGAAAGTAATCCCACGCGGATGTGCCGATGGCGCCGATTAGCTTGAGCCATCGGGCAGGCGGGTAACGGCGGGCCAGGAGCAACGGCAGCAGACGAAAATTCTCGTAGCCGTCGGGATCCGTTTCCACCTTCCCGTCCCGCCAGCCGGAGACATTGATCACCTCGAAACGATAAGTGACGTCACACTCGATCACCACGCCCGTACGGTTCCAGCGCTCGGCGGCGTTGATACCGGCGATCTCGATGGATTGTCCGGGCAGGAGCCCCATGGTTATCAGACCAGCCATTTTTTCCACGTCCCTACATGTCAGCGGTTCAGGACGGCCGCCGGCGTCCCTGTTTCGAGATGGGCACTATAGTTCAATTGCCCGGCAGCGCGCGACAAATGGTCTCGCGGGATGGCGTCCAGCGTCCGGAAAATCCGCGGCGCCCGTGTTCGCGGGCGCCGCGGCAGCGCGCGCATCGAGATCCGTCTCGATCCGTGTGCACGACGACTGTCCCTGGTCTTCCTGTGCACGCTGATATTCTCGCTGCCCGCAGGTGCCAGCGCCATGGCGCGATGCCACTCCCCGAGTAGGCCGAGGGCGCGCCAAAGCGTGGGAAATACCCGCATTTCCGCGGGCTGGGAGGCCCCCTGACTTGCCAGCCGGGCAGGGGATCCGGTAAGGTTCCGCCCCTTCCCCGGCTACGTAGCTCAGCTGGTTAGAGCGCGGCATTCATAATGCTGAGGTCGGTGGTTCAAGTCCACCCGTAGCCACCAGCTTCAGTTTAGCAACTACTTTGTGTGCCACCTTGATTATCGTGTTTGGCCGATTCCAGTTTGACCTTGGGCGCGGCTATTCTGATTCGTCTCGGGTGGCCCGCAGCCGACGCAAGTTCACCAGCAACTCGGGCACATCGTCCTGGATGACGCTCCAAATAGTATCGTTGTCAACGCCGAGGCAACCGTGAATCAATCGGTTGCGAGTGGCGATGACCTGTCGCCAGGGAATCTCGGACGCGCCGTCACGCACACTCTGAGGAATACGCGTAGCGGCTTCACCAATTAATTCCAGGTTACGCAAAGTAGCATCGAAAGTTTTCGGATTGGACTCGAAAGCTGCTTGGTTGAGACCATCTGTATAAGTGAGCACCTTCTCAGTAAACGCAATCATGTCGTCCAGGTAAAAACGCCACTCGCGTTCGGGCGGCGGTTCAGACATGTAACGCCTCCCGCTCGATATGTGGGCGCAATTCGGGGCGCAGAGCCTTCTCCGTCACTACATCGACAGGGCGATCCAACAGATCTTCCAGATAAAACTGCACGCCGAAGTAGCGCTGAGATGTTGCCGGACCATCGAAGGCTACGAGGATGTCGATATCGCTCTCGGCACTCGCGGAGTCGCGGGCAGTGGAGCCAAACAGCGCCAAGCGTAAGACGCCGTAGCGATGAGCGAGCTGAGGCTTGTGCTGCGCCAACAGCTGCAGGACTTGCTCACGATCCATCAACGCCCTCCGTATCGTGGTGGGGTGGCCGTATATAGGTCAATTCTACGCGAAAAGGTGCTGAAAAGGTGCTGGGGCCGGTATGTTCGTCTTTCCAATATAAGGAATAACAATAAAGGTGGGCAATAAAGGTGCCGATATGTTGCTCCCTGGCAGTCGCTGCACCACGGACTAAAGCCACCCGTCTCCCTGCTCCCCAGGCTCCGTGCCATCGAGGCGAAAGTCGCGGCGCAGGAGATCGATCTCGTCGAAGGTCTTGCGGGTGGCTGGTTTCATCTCGGACCGGCGTCGGTTCACGAGCCGTATCAGACCGTCAATATCCCCAGCCGATACGAAAATAGCCCGCAACCGTCGTTCGCCACCAAGCTGAGTAATGGGTTGATCGAGCCCACGTGCGACTTCCTGCATGAACAGCACCGTTAGCTCCGGCTCTTCGATGAATCCGTTTTCATTGGCATCGTATTGGACAAATTTCGAAGCCAGATGAGGGTAGACGACCCGCGCGATATCGAGTCGATAGACGGGATACATGAGTGTGAAGAATGACGTCGACGGTGTGAAGTCGGGGAAAAGCTCCCCGAACGAAACTGTTCGCCCATCCTCGAGCTTGACCGCGACGTCGGCCGCCTGCAACTCGATGGAATCCCCGCTGTAGCAACACCTCAAGCTGGCGAAGCTCATCGGAGTCCATGCGCCGAGCACCAAGGCGAAGGCGAGCACTGATGCGACGGTGAGCGAATTACGTGAGATCATGCTATTCGTCCGTTAAGGGACAATTGTACTTGTAATCTTCGCGTCCTGCCTAACAAGGTGCCGGGGCCGATATATCGATACGTCAGTCGTAGTCTTCTATGTCTTTTGTGGCTGTCCGCGATCGCAATACGCCGCGTTACCGGACTGAGAAATTCGTCATCGGGCGTGCCGTTTGACGGCAAGACGCTCGGGCATCTTCAGGGTGCTTTCACAGCCGGGCTAAGGGTTGGCGCATCCGGCGTCTCTCGGAGAAGCCCGCGTGGGGTTGGTGGTGTCGAGGGGCTGATCCGTATGTAACCTGTAAGGTGCTCGATACCCCCCTGTCGGGCGCTCGGTGTTATTCACCTTCTACCGGACACAGGTGGCCGCCGGCGCTCAGGCGCTGGCAGGAGGTGAATACGATGGAATCTCGGTCTTTTGTTTCGATTGTCGTCGCAGTGCTTTTCATGGCCGGCCCGGCCGGGGCCGCCGCCGAAGAGACGCAGCGCAGCGGTTTCTGGGGCGGGATCGATATCGGTGCCGGCTATGTGGAACGCGCCGTTGGAAGCCTGGAGAGCAACGGCACGGATATTTACATGGGTTTCAAAGCAGGGTATGTGCTTCATCCGCAGGTTCTCGCGGGGCTGGAGCTGAGCGGCTGGAACCAGCAGGCAACCGACAGGGAGGATCCCACCAGGGGAGAAGGGTTGATGCAGGTCTTTCTGATCAGCAGGCTTTACCCTATGGGCGATTCGAACCTGTTCGCCAAGATCGGTGGCGGCTGGGTGCGACAGTGGGTGAACGGTCCCGCCGGGAAGTCCACCCTCGATGGATGGGGCGCTACGGTGGGGGTCGGCTACGACTATTCCCTGGGCAGGAACTGGGCCGTGACTCCGTTTCTCAACTACAGCTTCGGAAAAGCCGAAGATCAAAAGCACCAGGCAGTCACATTGGGCGTAGGCTTCTCTTTCTACTGAACATGGCCTCCAACGGTGGTTCCCCGTTGCAGCCCGGATTCAGAAGCTCTTTGTATTCTCTGGGGAATATTCCTTTATTGTTTCGGAACATGTCGTTTAAGACTACCAACGAAATCCTCGGGTTTTTTTCCTTATGGCCACGGGACTTCACGATCGCAAACTATGCGGAAATCTTTACCGATCCGACCTGGTACAACGGATACATCAACTCGATTACCTATGTGGTCATGAATACGGTTCCGCGGTGCCGAAGGAGCTGGACGAAACCGCCTATCTGGACGGCTACTCATTCTGGCGTTTCTTCCTGAAAATTTTCCTGCCCATCATCGCGGCCGGGATCGGCGTGGTGGCCTTCTTCTGCTTCATGTACTCGTGGGTAGAGTTACTTTTCGCAAAGACCTTGACGTCGGTGGCCGCCAAGCCGATTGCCGCAACCATGACGCGCACCGCGAGCACTGCCGGCTACGAGCTGGGACTGCTGGCGGCGGCGGGCACGCTGACCATCATCCCGGGCGCCTTCGTTATTTACTTCGTGCGCCACTACATTGCCAAGGGCTTCGCCTTGGGGCGCGTCAAGGCAAGAGGGGGGCGAGCCGTGGATGGCGTGGACCTGGCCGACCGCCGTCTTCTTCCTGTTCATCGCCGCATGCCTGACGGGGATGGCGGTATGGGAGCACTACAGCCCCGGCGGGGCGCCGCGCAGAGGGATCCTCGGATTGGATACGACCCGCGGAGATCGTTTGTTCATCTCTCTGCTGGGCAGCGCGTTCATATTCCTCGCCTGGCTGGCGTTCTTCGGCACGCCCATGTGGGGAGGCTTTGTCATCTCCATCGCCTACGGCTTCGCCGTATTCAGGTGGGTATGAGGCGGTCGGGTTGGGGGCACGACGGTTCGCCGGTCGGGCTCACACGCCGTGACCCTCACGGGTCACGGCGCTCTTAATCAGGAACCGTTACCGCCCGTCACTTGGGCGTGAAGCTGAACTTCTGTCCCCCGATGCTGGCCTCGTACATCAACCCGCCCTTCGCCATGGTGAAAATGGCGACGCCGTGCTCGTACGATGCATCGAAGGAGATCCCGGCAGTAACGGCGACGCCGCTCGCCTGGGCATCGAACTCGAAGTTTCCGCCCTTGAACCGGTCCAATGCCTGCTTGTTCTGGAAGCAGATGAGCTCGCGGTAGACCTGACCACCCAGTTGAAAGCCGATCGTGATCTGGCTCACTGTGGTCGCGCCGATGAGCTTGCCTTTCTCATAGACGAGCCCATCGCCATGGGCGCCGCCGATCCCGATTGCACCCTTGGCGACGGTGGGGAACACCGCGTAGCCGTGGGCCGATTCCAGGAACGCTTTGATTTTGGGGTTGGTGCGCTCGAACTCTGCCAGGGCCGTTTTCACATCCTGGTCGGTGGCGGCCGCCCAGGCTCCCTGGCCGATGCCGGCGACGGTCAGCGCCAACACGGAGGCGGCCATAAGAATTGTTCGTCGTAGCATTATATTCTCCCTAAATGCGGTGTCCGTCAGGACCGGGGAAGATACTCTGCCTGGGGTCCGACCTGCAAGTTGAAGAACCGAAATGGTGCTGCCATCATGCGTACCGGGGGATTCGCACGAGAACCACCGGACAGCGCGGCGACCGCCGAGCTGTCCGGTAGAAGTTAGGGGACGTCTACCAATGAACGGCTTCACGCGGCCGGCGGCCAAGGCCTTGGCTCGGTTGCTCAGGACGAGTGCTGTCGGTTGCTGCCTCTTGTTCGCGGAAGCTCAGGCGATTGCCACCGAAGCGAGCAGCCTGGATCTCACCGTCAGCGATGTTTTTCCGGTCACGCGTTCGGACCTGGGATTCAACGACGACCCGGATTTCCTACTGCTGGCGCAAGCCTCGCCCGGAGCAGAGATAAAAAAGGCCTGGGAGTCGGCCTTACCCCCTACCGACGAGTTCGATTGGGTTCAGACCACTTCCGGCGAATGGCTCAAGGGTGAGTTGAAGGTGCTTTATTTGGGGAGCCTGGAATTCGACAGTGACGAATTCGGTCTGCAGACGCTGGACTGGGACGATATCGCGCAGATTCGTGGCCATGGCGAAAAGCGAATCAGTATCGATACGCCGGAAGGTCCCGTGACGGTCATTGGCGAGATCGTGGTCACCAAGGACAAAGTCATCGTAAAAACTGACGAAGGCGAAAGAGAATTCGATCGCAGTCGATTGATTTCGGTTACGCCGGGTGCCACCATGGAATTAGACAACTGGTCGGCCAAGATCAGCATTGGTCTGAACTTTACACGCGGCAACACCGATCAAACCGATCTAACGGCCAAGATAAACATCAAGCGTCGTACCTCGGACAATCGCTTCGTCGTCGATTATCTTGGTAACTTTTCCAGATCACAAAACACGCAAATAGCAAACAACCACAGACTGAACACGTTCTTCGATATTTTTGCAGCCAAAGAATACTTTTGGCGCCCGATTTTTGCCGAGTACTATCGAGACCGATTTACGAACATCGACTACCGGACCACCATAGGAGCCGGTGGCGGTTACCATATTATCGATACTCCCAAAACCACCTGGGATGTTTCAGGAGGCCCAGCCATCAGGGCTACGAGATATGTCAGCGTTCAACCCGGAGATTCCCAGAAAGTAACCACCCCTGCCTTGGTTGTAGGTACGTTCTACGACACGGCATTGACCAAGACGGTGGATTTCAATGGCCGTTACAGTTTGAACATCGTCAATGAGGAATCGGGTAACTACACCCATCACGCAATAGCGACATTCGAGATCGAGCTGACGGACATACTCGATTTCGATGTTTCGTTCGTGTGGGATCGAACCGAGGATCCGCAGGCCAGGGCCGACGGGACCGTGCCCAAGCAGGACGACTTTCAGCTGCTGTTTACCCTGGGCGTCGATATCTGACCAGGTAGAATCTAGACTTTCTCCGACAAAATCGGTGGTATGGTCCCGGTGTCGGTACCGTAGACATGAACATCCCGCTGCGGGAAAGGAATCGAGATCCCTTCGGCATCGAAACGCAGCTTTACCTCCCGGGTGACATCCCAGTAGACGTTCCAGTAGTCATCCGTTCGCAGCCAGGGGCAAACCACAAAATCCACCGACGACTCACCGTCGGCAATAGTTGCTTCGATGCAGTCGTGCAACGATGAGATTTCGTCGCCCGCCGTTTTTGAATCAGTCTCGGATTGTGCGACGGCACCCGTTGAAACGACGCTCAACAGGATGATGGTCCCTATCCCGGCCAAAATCCGGGCAGACGCTGCTTTCATGAAACCCCCCAAAAGAATAGAGGCGCACTCTTGCTGACGTGCGGATCTCGCTGGGCCCGAGTCGGCATTCTGGAGACTTTGGCATCAGCAGTGCACAGCGAACCAATCATGATGCCACCGGATGGGGGTCACTCAATAGGGTTGGACTTTCGGGATCGCTGAGACGGGAGGTCCAGTGGCGGACATCCCGCTGTGGGGAGCACGGCCCAGAAAGGGGCCGGCGTGTGGTTATTCGAATGGGCCGGGGTTTATTCGTTGGACGCCTGGCGTTTACTCTCCTCCTCGGCGCGAATGCGCTCGTAAATCTCTTCGCGGTGAACCTTGAGATCTTTGGGCGCTTCGATGCCGATCTTAACCTGGCCGGCCCGCAGTCCCAGAATTTTCACCTCTACCGAATCGCCAATCATGATGGATTCACCGACTTTCCTGGTCAGAATCAACACTATCCGTCTACCTCGTTAACCTGGTCTCACGCAGTTGACGGGCATCCTGGGTTGTCCTTCCGCCCTGGGGGTCCATTTTTTCCACGACGTCGGCAGCACATCGCAGCTAGCACTTAACTATAGCCCGGCAGAGGCGTGCTGGTTATCGGGAATTTCCTGAATCTTGCCTTCGAAATCCCTGAGGCTCCCCCGGTTGAGAGTCAGGATCGGGCAGGACGGGCGGAGAGAGTTTTAGCCGTCGACGGTGGTGATGCCCTCGCGGATGGCGTACTTGGTGAGCTCCGCGATACTGCGCAAACCCAGCTTGTCCATGATGCGCTTGCGATGGGTCTCGATGGTCTTGACACTCAAGTGCAGCCCGGCGGCGATGTTGGCGGTGCTGCCACCCTCGGCAAGCAGTTGCAGCACTTCCCGCTCGCGGCGGGTGAGAGTGGCGGGCTCGTCAGCCGCCGTCAGCTGTCGAACATAATCATTTATGATGGTGCCCGTTACCCCGGGGCTCACGTAAACTTGGCCTGCCATGACGGTGCGGATGGCATGGGTGAGTTCCTCCGCCGCGCAGTCCTTCAATATATAACCGCGAGCGCCGGCCTGCAGCATCCCTCTTACGTAGCGCCCGTCGCTGTGCATCGAGAGCGCCAGCACCCGGGTTCGCGGGTCGGCCTCGGTGATGCGGCGCGTGGCGTCGATTCCGTTCAAATCCGGCATTGCCACGTCCATGATTACGACGTCGGGTGCGAGCTCGCCCGTAAGCTCGACAGATAACCTGCCATTGTCGGCCTCGCCGACGACCTGAATGTCTTTCTCCTGTTCGAGCAGTGTGCGAAGACCCTGGCGAAGGATCTTGTGGTCGTCGGCGAGGAGCACCCTGGTCATGGCCGCTGCTCCGCCGGTTTGCTGGCCAACGGCGCAGTCACCGTTATACTGGTGCCCGTCCCGGATTCGATTTCAAAAGTAGCGCCCAGGAACTGCAACCGCTCACGAATGCTGAAAAGGCCGAAGCCGCCGTTACCGGAGCCCGTCAGCACGGCGGCGGCGTCGAAGCCATCACCGTCATCATGCACCTGAAGGGATAGTCGATCATCCAGACGGCGAAGCTCGATGCTTACCCTGGATGCATTTGCATGCTTTGCCACGTTGACCAGCAGCTCACGCAATACCTGGAACAGAATGACCTCGATCTCACTATCGATGGGCGCTTCGCCCTGGTCCGCCGCTACCCGGCAGGAAATTCCGTGGCGTGCCTGGAACTGCTCACCCAGCCATTCTATGGCGGCCCCGAGGCCGAGCTCGTAGAGCACGGGCGGGCTGAGTTCGAAGATCAGGCTGCGGGCATCGTGAATAGAAAGATCCAATAGCTCGCGGATTTCGTCCAGAGTGTTTCCGCGCTGCTCTTGCGGGAGACTCTTTTCAAACTCACCCAGCTTGATTTTCGCAAGAGCCAGATTCTGAATAGCGCCATCGTGCAGCTCCGACGCGATGCGCCGGCGTTCCTTTTCTTCGGCCAACGATATCTCCGACGCGAGCCGCCGGAGTTGCTGTTGATAATCGTGCAGGCGGGTCTCGGTGCGTTTACGTTCGGACATATCGGTCGTCGTCATTTGAAAGGCCGGGGATCCCTTCCATGCGATCAACCGCATCGTGATTGCCATGTGCACGATACTGCCGTCCGCTCGCACGCCGTCGACCTCGTAGGTCTCAGGGACCGAATCCCCACGTAGGCGCGCTTCGCCGTAGGCGCGAACTCGGTCGCGGTCATTCAGGGCGAACAATTCCAGATGAGAATCGAGCAGTCGCATGTCTGCTATGCTGCGGTACCCGAACATGGACGCATAGGCATTGTTGATGAACAGCGGGGCATAGTTCGTGTCCAGGATGCCGATACCCTGGAGGGAGCCCTCGACCAGATTTCGAAAGCGCTCCTCGCTCTCGCGCAACATCTGCTGCGTGCGCACGTTGTCGGAGATGTCCACGAACGTGGACTGGATGGCCTGTTCGCCTCGCCACTCGAGGACATTCGGCAGGATATCCACCCAGATGGTAGTGCCGTCCTTGTGCAGGAGGCGCCCCTGATAGCGTTCCGGGACCGGCTCGCCTCTCAGGTGGGCGTCGCGATAGGTCTCCCGGCGTGACCGTTCGTCCTCCGGCAACAGCTGCAGAAAGCTTTCGACGCAAACCAGCTCCTCGGCCGTGGCATAGCCGAGAGTCTGTGCTGCGGCGCGATTGGCGAACAGAATTTGCCAATCACGATGCACGATGATGCCCTGGAGAGAAGTCTCGGCCAGGCTGCGAAAGCTGGAGTCCTCCGACGCCGGCGCAGGACCGATTTTCTGTCCGGGTACTGTGATTTCGCCGTTGCGGGCGCGGGCGGCAAGTTCGTTCATTGGGTCGGCATCATCCCATACACCGATCGTGGATGGCCTGCAGGGGGACTGCACGGTGGGGGCCTGAGACTGAAAGATAGCACCAATCCCCCGGCCGTCCCACCGGGGAAAGGGGACTGGACCGCCGTTACCCTCGGGTATTCGTCATGCTTCTGGATCTACAATAGGCAGGTGAAAACCAACTCCATCGAATCCTTCGAGCTCAAACCCGGGCGGATACTGGCTAGGAAGTACGAGGTCGTGTCTCGCCTTGGCGGTGGCTGGGAGGGTGAGGTATACAAGATCCGGGAAAAGAACACACACATCGAGCGTGCCGCAAAGCTGTTCTTCCCCCAGCGCAATCCGCGCAACAAGACGGCCAAAGCCTATGCCAGAAAACTCCACAAACTGAGAGGATGTCCCATTGTCATCCAGTACCATACGGAGGAGATTATCCCTCTGCGCCGGCAGCTCATCACGGTCCTCGTCTCCGAGTATGTAGAGGGCGAGCTGCTCACGGATTTCCTGAAGCGCCAACCGGGAAGAAGACTTCATGCCACTCAGGCCGTGCATCTTCTCTATGCTCTCGTCGTCGGGTTGGAGTGCCTTCACCGGGCCAGGGAATATCATGGTGATCTCCATTCCGACAATATCATCGTGGAGCGTTACGGTCTGCACTTCGATCTGAAGATTCTCGACTTTTTCCATTGGCCAGGCTCGAAGCGCGACGCGTTTCACGATGATATCTGCTACCTGGTCCGCATCCTGTACGATGCACTCGGTGGGGCGCGTTTCTACGCGAAACAACCCACGGCAATCAAACATATCTGTCTTGGGCTCAAACGTTCCCTGATTCTGAGGCGCTTCCCGACGGTTAGCCATCTCCGGCAGCACTTGGAGGCCATGCGTTGGGAATGAACAACAGGCCGGGTAAGGACGGAGTGCGCCTGTATTTCGAACAGGAACTCCTGGAAGGTACTTTCCTCGAGGTGGCAGGCGGAGTGCTGGCCGTCTACTCGAAGCGATGTCCGGAGAAGGAAACTCCCAACGAGGACGCCGTAGCCATAATTCCCACCGGAGTCGGAAGCGGTGTCCTGGCCGTAGCAGATGGCCTCGGTGGCGCGCCCGCAGGCCGACAGGCGTCACTCCTGGCGATCCAATGCCTCGCGCGCGCCGTCGAGGAAGTGGTACGCCAAGACGCGGCGATACGAATTGGTATCATGGATGGTTTCGAGTCCGCCAACGAAGAGGTGCTTGCCCTCTCCCTGGGCGCCGCCACGACGTTGACCGTCGTCGAATTCGATGGCCAGTTCGTACGCCACTTTCATGTTGGCGATTCATTGTCCCTGCTTACCGGGCAACGGGGGAAGATCAAGATGCAGTCCATACCGCACTCGCCGGTAGGTTACGCCGTCGAAGCCGGTCTTCTCGATGAGACGGATGCCATGCACCACGAACAACGGCACGTGATAAGCAACGTCATCGGCAGCGTCGACATGCGCATCGAGGTGGGATCTGCCGTCGAGCTCAGCCCCCGCGATACATTGCTTCTCGCCAGCGATGGTCTCTCCGATAATTTGCACATGCCGGAGATCGTGGAGTGCATACGCAAAGGATCTCTCGAGAGTGTTACAGAAGATCTGGCAAGGCGCGCTCGAGAACGCATGGAAGGTGCTCGGGACGGAGAACCTTGCAAGCCGGATGATCTGACCTTCGTGATTTTTCGGCTTGCCGGGAAATTGCTATCGTAGACGTTCCGATTTTCGTGTATCTGGATGATCCTTCTGGATTTCCCCATAATGGCGCGCCACATCGTATCTCGCCAGCCGGATAATGCGGCGGCACCCGGCAGTCCGAATGCAGCACCGTAACCATGGCGACGAATGCCTTCGATAATCTGCTGAAAAGAGCACGCTCCAATCCGCGCCACATCGTGCTGGCGGAGGGTGAAGACAGGCGGATCATCGAGGCTGCGGGGCGACTCGTGGAGGACGGTATCGCCAGCCTGACGCTACTCGGCCGGGAACGGATCATTCGCGAGCGAGCGGCAGAATCCGGCCTCCCGGATCTTCCGGTAGCCGTGATGAATCCGGCCGATTCGGACCATAGGGAAGACTACGCCCGGAATATCTACGCGCTTCGCAAGAACCGGGGCGTCACGCTGGACGATGCTCGGGATCTGGCGGCGGACCCGCTGTTCTTCGCCAACATGATGGTTCGTCTGGGTCATGCCGGTGGTTCCGTGGCGGGCGCTCACTACACGACATCGGATACTGTTCGCGCCGCCATCCAAGTGCTCGGCATGAAGGAGGAGTACAGCCTGGTATCCAGCTTCTTCATCATGTTGTTCGGCGAGCCCTACCACGTGCTCGATGGGGCCCTGATTTTTGCCGATTGCGGGTTGGTGGTGGAGCCCGATGCCGCCGAGCTCGCGCAAATCGCCATTGCCTCGGCGGATACGGCGCGGACGATGCTGGGAATGGAGCCGCGGGTCGCGATGCTGTCGTTTTCCACCCACGGCAGTGCCAGGCATCCTTTGGCCGACAAGGTGATCGCGGCCACCGAGCGTGTGCGTGAGCAGCGTCCCGATATCGTAATCGAGGGGGAAGTGCAACTGGACGTGGGCATCGTTCCCGAGGTCAGCGCTCACAAGGCGCCCGGCTCGCAGATCGCCGGGCGCGCCAATGTTCTCATCTTTCCGGACCTGCAGGCGGGTAATATCGGCTACAAGCTGGTGGAGCGACTGGCCAACGCCATGGCCATCGGCCCGATTCTTCAGGGCCTCGCTAAGCCCTCGAACGATCTTTCCAGAGGATGCAGCGCCGACGACGTCTATCGGGTTACCGCCGTAACGGTCGTGCAGGCCCAGTCAAAAGAGCGGTGACGCCCTGATCTCGGAGTTATCATGACCGCGACTTCTGTGTCGACTGGCTCCACAAGTGAGCTGAAGTTTCTCACCTTCGATCTCTACGGCACCGTCGTGGACATGCAGGGCGGGCTTACCGAAGCGGTGACACCGTTTCTGAAAGAAAAAGGGTGGCAGGGACGGCCACATCAGTTTGTCACGTGGTGGCGGCGTACGCACTTCGAGAATTCCATGATCGATGCCCTGTGTAATCGCGGACATACGTCCTATCGAGAGATCGGTCACCGGTCCGTTTCCCAGGTAATGGATCGCGCCGGCATTTCCTATTCGAGAGAAGAGGTAGAGTGGCTGGTAGCTCAAATCGAAAAATTGCGCCCCTTCCCCGAGGTCATCGAAGCGCTGGGTCGACTCGAGAGTCGATTCGGTCTCGCCATTCTTTCAAACGGCGATCGCGACATGCTGAGCAACGCCGCCCCATACGTGGGATTCGACTTCGGTGCCACCATTTCGGTCGAGGAGGTGGGCTACTTCAAGCCGCATTTCGCGACCTACCGGAAAGCCGCCGAGCTGCTTGGCGAGGCACCCGCGCACATCTTACATGTGGCCAACCATTCTTTCGACTGCGTGGGCGCGAAAGCCGCCGGCATGCGGACAGCGTACATCGATCGGCGCAAGCGACCCTTCGGTGACACGCCTCACCAGCCGGATATCATCGTCGCCGACTTTACGGAGCTGACGGGCGTTCTTCTGGAGTGACTGGGAATTACTTCCAGCGCCGGGGATGCCGGCACCAGATATTGCTGAGATCCTTGACCAGCAGCGAGCAGAGCACGGCGATAATGCCGACGATGACGGCAGTGACGCCGAAGCCGACAGCGCGATCGTAGCCGGCTTCCCCGCCCAGCTCTCCGGCGCCCAGGGCGGAATACAAACCCAGGAGCACGAAGCCAATCCCCAGCAAGGTCCCACAGATACGAATGACCGGTTGATCACGATGAAGGTGTAGCGACATGCGCGTCTCGAAGGATGTGAGTCTACGGCTGAGCAGCGACACTCAGCACTTCATGATTGACCACCGCCGCCGGATCCAGGGTGCCGTCGAAAGCCGCCAGGACATTGGCTGCGGCCCCCGTAGCCATTCTCATGCTCGCTTCGAGAGTGACCCCCGCCACATGAGGGCTGGTGATGAGATTGTCGAGGCCGAGCAGGGGATTATCACCTGGCAGTGGCTCGTCCACGAAAACATCCAGACCGGCACCGGCGATACTCTTGTTCTCGAGTGCGGTGCACAGTGCCTGCTCGTCGACGATGCCGCCGCGGGCGCAATTGACCAGGTATGCAGACGGCTTCATGGCATCGAGTTCTTGACCGCCAATCATGCCTCGCGTTTCTTCCGTCAGCGGACAATGCAGTGTCACCATGTCCATTTCCGGAAGGATAGAGAAGTAGTCCTCCACGCGAGAATACCCCGCCGAGGCAATTAATGACTGGTCGATGTAGGGATCGTAAACGAATACTTTCATGTCGAACGCGTACGCGAAGCTGGCAACGCGCGTGCCGGTGCGGCCGAATCCGACGATCAGCAAAGACTTCCCGGCAATATCCGCCCCCCGTAGCGTGGCGCGTATGTCGAAGTTGCCACGGCCCACGGCTTGGTCGAATGCAAACCCGCGCTTCGCCAGCGCCAGAATCAGATACAGGGTGTGCTCGGCGACCGACAGCGCATTGCTGTGGATGGCGATCGCGAGAGGAATGCCGCGTTCGGTGAGTCGCGCCACATCGACGCTGTCATAGCCGACACCATGCCGTGACACGACACAGAGATCGGTGGCCGCGTCGATCATCGCCCGGGTGACGGGCGTGGCGCGCGCGATGATGGCGTGGGCATCACGCACTTCCCTTATCAGGGTATCTTGCGAGATGGCACTCGCGATGGCGATCTTCACGTCATCGCGTTCCCGCAGCAACGCCAGGCCGGTATCGTGAATCGGTTGCAGTAGCAGGACCTTTCTCCTGGAAGACACGGCGCTCGCTCAGTGACTATCTGCCGCATCGGCGGTCGCTTTTGTCAGCTTTTCGATATCGAAGCCAGCGCTTCTGGCCGCCTTCAAAATGATCGCCTCTCTGCGCACCAAACCGTCTACCGCCGCGGGCAACTCCTTCACAGCCCGCGCGGGTATCACCACCGCACCGTGCTGGTCCGCGTGAATGATGTCATCGTGCAAGACCCGCATGCCGAATATTGTCACCGGCGAGCCAAAGTCGACGATGTGCACGTGAGCGTGACTGGGTCCCACCTTGCCGGCGAGCAGTTGAAACCCGGGAGCACAGTCGTCGAGATCGCGCATGGATCCGTTGGTGACGCCGCCCACGCACCCCAGTCCCCGGTGGACCGCGGTGTTCACCTCGCCCCAGAAGGCGCCGAAGCCCGGTGTGGCATCCAGATCCTGCACGATGGCGATGGTAGGGTAGGGAGCATCCGCCAGATACGCATAATATCCGGCGCGCCGGGATTTGAGCGCGTCGGCGCTTTCCTCCGGTGGAGTGGTAGCGCGGATCGCGGCGGTGCGCGCATGGCCGACCATAGGCGGCAACTTCGGATCCAGGCAGGTGAAAGCCGCGCTGGTGAATCCGGTCCCGCGCCGCTCGGGCACGACCACCTCCAGCGCGTTGCAGATGGTCGGCGTGTCCCACTCGGTGAGAACGTCGAGGTCGCTTTTTGAAATCCCGCTCATTTCACCCTTCTCCAGCTGAAGATCATGAATGTCCAGCGCTGCCGCTTCGCGGCATCGAGATTAGCATCCCGGGCCGGATTCGGTCACCTGGGGAGCGCGGGCGGGGTGGCAGCGCAGAACCGCAATCTGGCGCCCTCAGGCTACCCCGGCGACGAAGCTTGCGAGAGGATCGCGCTCACTTTGCCAGCGGAGAATCGACCCATCGTTTTGCTGAATCGAATCAATCCGGCGTCGTCACTGACACGGTCGAAAGGCAATCTGGATGACGATGATGCCAGACATTGAATCACCCCTGGTCAGTGTAATCGTCCCAACCGTCAACGAGGCGGACAATATCGATCCGTTGCTGACGCGGCTCACGGACGTGCTCCGATCCTCTGGGGATCCATTCGAGATTCTCATCGCCGACGGCGGCTCGGCGGACGGCACCCGCGAGAAGACCGAGGAGTGGTCGAAGCGCATGCCGGTACGGTTCATCGCCGCCAACAGCGGACATGGCATTTCCGGCGACGTGCTGGTAGCAGCGCGGCAATCGAACGGCGATGCCATCGTAGTGATGGACGCCGATCTCAGCCACCCGGCGGAGAAAGTCCCGGATCTGGTGCGGCCGGTGCTCGATGGCAGCCACGACATGGTGGTCGGCAGCCGCTAACTCCCCGGCGGTGAAACCCCGGACTGGCCATGGACGCGCCGGCTGATGTCACGGGGAGCGGGGCTCATCGCCTGGCCATTTGTCAGCGTCAGCGACCCGACCTCCGGATTTTTCGCCGTCGGCTCGGCCGTCAACCGCTGCTGGATGTGGACCCGAAAGCGGAGGGCTTCAAGATCGGCCTCGAGGTGATGCTCGGCCGGCACCGTGATTTGCGAATCACGGAGGTGCCTATCTCCTTCCGGGACCGCACCCGCGGGCAGTCCAAGATGAGCCTCGGGCAGGTCAGTGCTTACCTGCGGCGGCTTGCCGCGTTGCTCGGCGGACTCGTCAGCACCTCGACGGTAACGCAGTTCGCGTTGGTCGGGATTCTCGGCATGGTGGTCGACCTGGGCGGATTCCAGCTTCTTCGGCACGCGGGCCTGAACCTGTCGAGCGCCCACATTTCCAGCTTCGTCGTCGCCACGATGGTGAATTATGTCCTCAACAGCCGTTGGGTATTCCGAGCTTCATCGGACGGGGGACTAGCCGTGGCAAGCTATGCGCGATTCCTGTCGGTGGCACTGATGGCGCTGTTCCTGCGAGGCGGCGTGCTCGCGATTCTCTCCCAAGGGCTCGGAATGTCCGAGCAGAGCGCGCTGATCGCCGCCATCGTTGCCGCCGCCCTGGTGAACTACCTGGGATTTGCTTTCTTCGTGTTTCCGAACCGGGCCCAACAGAACATCAAAATTCGCTGGAGCATCGCCGTCGTCGGCATCGTCGGTTACATGCTGTGCCTGCGTCTGGTGTATCTGGGCCTGCCGGATTTGATACCCGAAGAGGCCTACTATTGGAGCTCCGCCCAGCACCCCAGTCTCGGCTATCTGGATCACCCGCCGATGGTGGCCTGGTTGATCACCATGGGCAGCAGCGTATTCGGCGATACCGAATTCGGCGTACGTGCCGGATCATTCCTCTGCTGGATCGTTACCGCCGCGTTCTGTTTCGGATTTGCTCGCAATCTCTATGACAAAGAATCGGCGCTCAGAAGCGTCATGTTCGTTTCCGTATTTCCCGCCTTCGTTGCCTTCGGATTCTTTGCGCTTCCGGATGCATCCCTGGTGGCAAGCTGGGCAGGCGCACTGTTTTTCCTGGAGCGGGCTTTGCTTGCGGAGAAACGATGGTCCTGGATTGGCGTCGGCGTCTGTATCGGTGTAGGGATGTTGTCGAAATACACAATCGCCCTGGTCGGTCTGGCGACCTTGGTTTTTCTCGTCATCGACCGAAAGAGCTTGTACTGGCTGCGTCGACCGGAGCCGTACGCCGCGGTGATTCTGGCGACATTGTTGTTCCTGCCGGTGATTGCGTGGAACATCCAGAATGACTGGCTTTCCTTCGGTTTCCAGACCACGCGTCGCGTGAGCAGCCCCGCCAGCTTTTCACTGCACCTGCTGCTGGGCGCGATCCTGCTGCTGATCACGCCGCTGGGAGCGCTGTCCGCCTTTCAGGCGATTGTTGGCCGCAGCGGTGGGGTACCTGGCACCGACGTTTCGGATGTTGCACCCCATGCGTCCCGGCGACGGTTATTCACGCTGTGCTATACCCTGGTGCCACTCCTGGTATTCGTCGCGTTCAGCCTGCGCCATCCCCCCAACATCAACTGGACCGGTCCGTTGTGGCTGGCCATCATCCCGGTCATGGCGCGCCGGCTGACACCCGCTCCAGGCACCGGACAAGGCTGGAAACCCGCCTGGGGTCAGAAATTGTGGACACCCATGTTGGTCATCGTTCTATTGTCCTACGGTGCGATCTTTCATTACCTGGCAATCGGTCTGCCGGGCATTCCCTACCGCCAGGACAAGGTGCAGCCGGTGGCCTGGAGGCAGCTCGGTGAAGACGTGAGGAGGATCGAATCCGAGGTCGCGGGGCCCGGACCGGCGAGAAACCGCTGGTCGTGGGCATGGACAAGTACAATTTGGCCAGCGAGCTCGCCTTTTATCGACGCCTGGAGGGGGAGAGCGCGAAAAGCGTGGTTGCCAACACCGCCGGCCGAAATCTCTTCGGTGGCGGTGCCTTGATGTACGAGATCTGGTCGCCCGCCGCGAACTACGCGGGCCGGACCTTGATACTGATCAGCTTCAAACCCCAAGCCCTGTCCGACGAGGTGCTGGCGGGATCCGCGCGGGCCCTGGGCCCCGTGCAGGAGCGGTCGGTCAGCAAGCTCGGCGTTCCTGCCGGCCGCTACTATTATCGCGTGTTCGACGGGTACCGGCCCGGGTAATGTAGGTTGGGCTGAGCGACGCGAAGCCCAACAGTCGGGGCGACGTGTTGAGCTTCGCGTTGCTCAGCCCAACCTACAAAATTCGCGGGCATGTCTACTCCCGCAGGGGCCCGCTCCTAGAGCGGCCCCGGGTAAAAAACCGCTGCTCAATTCAACCAGCCGCCAACCACCTGAACCGGGCGGGGATCGCCGGGCAGACTCACCCAGGCGGCGATGGCTTTGCGCTCCGATGGGACTTTGACGTCCGGCAGGGAGAAGGCGGCGGTGTAGGTCGAATCCCGGCGGGTCATCGCCAGGCTGCGATAGCCGAGCACGACGAAATCGTGCTCCAGGGTTCGTCCACCGTTCTCCCCCGACCGAACCTCGGTCTGGAGGTCGAAACCGAGCATGGTCACGTGCACCTCGAGCTCACCGCTCCCGGATACGGAAGGGGTAAAGGCGATATTCGCCTGCTGTCCATCGACGCTCAGGCGAAGTTTGCCGATCTCCACTCCCTCGCCCACTTTCAAATTGGGGCGAACGAACCAGGAGCGCCACTCTTTGCCGGCGAGCACGAACCCCGGGGTGTAGACGGTCCTGACATGTCCGCTGCGCGCGTAGTCCCGTTGCCGGGCGCCGTACACCGGCGACGCGAACCGGTCACGCCAGCCGATGTAATCCCAGTAGTCCACGTGAAAGGCCACCGGCACGACTTCGCGCCACAGGCGGGGGTCGTCCCGAAGTTTGCTGATCCAGCGATCCGCGGGGGGACAGCTGCTGCAGCCTTCCGAGGTATAGAGCTCGAGCAGGCTGACCCGAGGCCCGGGGCTTTCCAGGGACAAGGTCTCCGCCCCTGCCGAAAGCAGGGGGACAATG
>SMUX01175972.1_pt1 | contig 65082 bp, 58 predicted proteins | sample 2456431 | NCBI WGS metagenome assembly SMUX01 (sample SAMN11095930, study PRJNA526329) | marine sediment metagenome | biome: Marine sediment; feature: Surficial sediment; material: Deep marine sediment; isolation source: Hadal surficial sediment | place: Pacific Ocean | collected 2014-11 | depth... | reverse complement strand
TGGCACGCGTCACGCGTTGCAGCAGGCCGATCATTTTTCGCTTATTTCTCCAGATTCCGGTGCAAGCAGGTCTTTATTAATGCATCAACGAGTTACGAATAGCCATAGCGGCGCGGCATCAATGCGAAGCTGATCGGACCGACCGGGAGGTGGGGCTGGCTCGGGCATGCCGGCGTGAGCCCCACCAGGGGCCAGGCCATGGAAGGCGGGCCCGGGCGCCAGCCTGCCGGCCGGACCAGGGACGGACGGGCCCCGGTCATCCGACCGGGGCCCACATCGGCATTGTGATCCAATGGCAGATGAGCAGAAAGCTGCCTGTCGGCTGCGATGTCTGCCGCCTGTCAGATTACCGATATCGGCGTCGCTTGAATGGCCGCTTCGGGCAAGATCGCAGGTTTACGTCCGAACCCGAGCCGTGTATTCGTGTCTGATAATACGAGCTAACAATACGATCTGATGATAAGGGGGAGCGTGAATTGCGGCTATCAGCTTCAACAGCAGCGATGGCATTATTGATGGCCGCATGCGGTGGCGGTGGTTCCACCGCGATTCCCCCCGTGCCGCCCGACGCGGCGAAAATTCTCGACATCAACGGTCTGGAATCCGGAAATGGCTTCTTGCGCGTTTCGGGATCGGCATCGACCGGACGATTCGGTGTCCCGGTAGCCGGTGGCTGGGATTGCGACGGCGACGGAAATGTTGACTTTGCGATGTCGGGCATGCAGGCATCTCCATTCGGCAGGGATCGTGCCGGTCAAATCGATCTGATATTCGGCAACGGCCAGATTCAGCAAAGTCTCGACACAGCACAAGCAAACACGGACGTTCTGCGGATAGCCGGTGCCGGGCCGCAAGAGGCTGCCGGCGGAGAAATCTGGATGGACGATGTCACCGGAGACGGGCTGGGCGATCTCATTATCGGCAGGCCGAATTATCGCGCGTCTGCGCCGGACCGTATCGGTGCGGGCGCGCTGACGATCGTTGTGGGCGGACAGGGTTTGCGGGACCTCGCAGGCGCCGGCATGACGCTCGACCTGGCGGCGCCGCCGTCCAGCGTAACCGTGTTCACGATTGCCGGGGCAGCCGAACTGGACCGGCTTGGTTTCTGGATGCGAACCGGAGATGTCAGCGGCGATGGTGTTGCCGACATACTGGTCGGTGCGGACCAGGAGGACATCGCCGGTGAGACCGATCGCGGCGCGGCGTATCTCGTTCGAGGCGGCTCGCACCTCAACGCGAACGCTGTCATAGACCTGCTGGACTTCGGATCGACGATGATCGCCGGGCACGTTCTCAAAATTACGCCGCCCCCCGGTTCTGCCGGATATCATTTTGGCGCGACCGTGGATATTGCGGATCTCGATGACAATGGTCGTGGCGACATCCTGATTGCGGCGTCACTGAAACGCGTGGGTGGCGAACTTCTCGCTCAGGACGCCCCTGCGGGCTCCGCTGTCGCCATCGGCGCAAATCCTGGCGGCAGCCTTTTCATCGTGTGGGACGACAACATCAGCGCCGCTGGTGTCTGGGCCCCCGGTCTGAGTTTTTCGACCGACACCGCGCCGGCTTCGACAACGCGCATCGACGGCGGCGGTGTCGCCGGCGTATTTACGAGCCACAGTTTTGCCGAGGAAATACTGGGCGGGCTCGATTACAACGACGATGGCGAAGCGGATCTGTTTCTCGGCGATATTTGGGGAATCGCCAGGTCGGATCGGGACAGAGGCGGCGTCGGACACCTGTTCTTTTCCGCGGCAAGCCTGAAGAACCGAAGCTTCTCGGTGAGCAATGTACCGGGCGACCTCGTGGTTACGACCATTCTCGGTCCGGAAGCCGGGACGATTACTAATGATACGTCCTTGCACGGAGATTTTGACGGCGATGGCATCGCCGATCTCGCAATCGCATCTCCGCTTGCATCGCCGTTGGCACGCATTCACGCCGGAACGATTCACGTGCTATGGGGCAGGAGCGGGACATGGCCATCCATTATCGATCTGGCGGACGGCATGCGACCCGACCCTGCTTCGTTTCCAATCACCGATATCTATGGCGCGAATGGCGAGCAGTCCGTGAATGATACCGGGGATACTCTGATGTACAGTGCCGCCGCCGCTGATCTCGATGGTGACGGCCGAACGGATCTCATCGTCAATGAAATGCGCGGCAATGGCATCTCTGCTGCTGCGCTGGACGTGGGCAATCTCCTGATCATCGGCGGCGCACGAGTACCGAAGTAAGCATCGCCGATTCCTGTTGTCATGCGGAGAAAGCCGCCTGTGGAACTCGATCACATCGAACACTGCCTGTACGATTAAGTCCCGGCTGTTACATCAGCCCGGCACTCTTGAATCCCATCAGGATCGACTATGAAAAGACGACAATTTGTTGGCGGCCTTGCCGCGGCAACGGGGCTTGCGGCATGCGCACCGACTGAAAGTGATTGCGCAGCCGGTACCGAGCGCCTGGCAGAGTCCTTCGAATGGTCGATAGTGACCTCGTGGCCGCCGAAATATCCCGGGCTGGGCAGCGGCGTAGACAATCTTGCAGATTACATCGCGGCCGCATCGGGCGGACGATTGAAGATCAAGGTCTATGCGGCCGGCGAGCTGGTACCGGCATTCGAGGTATTCGATGCCGTGAGTCGCGGCGCCGTCGAGATGGGCCACGACGCCTCTTATTATCACAGGGGCAAAGTGGACGCCGCCCAGTTCTTTACGGCGATCCCGTTCGGCATGAATTACCTCGAAATTAATGGCTGGCTTTACTACGGTGGCGGTCTCGAGTTGTGGCGCGAGCTTTACGAGCCGTTCAACCTGGTGCCGTTCCCGTGCGGTAACACGGGTGTGCAAATGGGCGGTTGGTTCAACAAGGAGATCAACTCGGTCGCAGACCTGAAGGGCCTGAAGATGCGCATTCCAGGCCTCGGCGGCGAGGTACTTCGCCGCGCCGGCGGCACACCGGTGACGCTGCCGGGCGCCGAGATTTTCACGTCACTGCAGACCGGGGCGATCGATGCGACCGAGTGGGTTGGTGCATACAACGACATGTCTTTCGGACTGCACAAAGCAGCAAAATATTATTACTACCCGGGATGGCAGGAACCCGGGCCGGCGCTGGAGTGCATCGTGAACCGGACCGCGTGGGAATCATTGCCGCCGGACCTGCAGTCTATTATCGGCATCGCCTGCCAGGCGATCACGACAGACATGACGGCCGAGTACACGCATGGCAATGCGCTTTCGCTGCATCTGCTAATGGAAGATCCGAACGTCGAAATCCGCCGTTTTCCGAAGGATGTGATGCAGCATCTGAAGTCGATCACCGATGAGGTGATTGCCGACCTGGTAGCGTCAGATCCTGCCGCGGCAAAAATCCATGCATCGTATTCGGAGTTCTTGAGGAAGTCAGTCGATAATCAGCGCATTACCGAGCAGGCGTTTCTCGAAACCCGGCAGTAGGAGGTCCTCCTACGGCCCATAAATCTTGCCCGGCAACCAGGTAACGAGCCCGGGAAAAATGGCCAACAGCAGCAACGCGAAGAGCTGAATCGCGACGAATGGAATCACGCCGCGATAGATTTGCGCTGTCGTCACACTCGGCGGCGCAACACCACGCAGATAGAAAAGCGCGAAGCCGAACGGCGGCGTCAGGAACGACGTCTGCAAGTTGATCGCGATCATGATGCCGAGCCAGACCGGGTCGAGACCCATCGACAGCAGCACCGGGCCGACGATCGGCACGACGACGAACGTGATCTCGATGAAGTCGAGCACGAAGCCGAGCAGGAACATGACGAGCATGACGACGATGACGGCACCGACGACACCGCCGGGCAGAACTTCCAGTATGGCCCTGACACCGTCATCCCCGCCGTAGCCGCGAAACACGAGCGAGAAGATCGACGCGCCGATCAGAATCAGAAATACCATGCTACTGATGCGCAGCGTACTGAGCATGATTGACTGCAAGCGGGCGAGCCCCAACTGGCGGCGCATCAGGGCCAGCAGCAGCGCACCCATGCCGCCGACGCCGGCCGCCTCTGTCGGGGTTGCGATACCCGCAAGAATCGAGCCCAAAACGGCAAAGATCAAACACAGCGGCGGCAAGAGCGCACGCAATATCTGGCCGAGGGATACCCGGTCACCCGGTTCGCGCTCATGCGGCGGCATCACCGACGGCCGGATCAATGCCGTAATCAGGATGTACGCGATGTAGAAAACGACGAGCAGCAAGCCGGGTATCAAAGCGCCGGCGAACAGATCACCGACCGACACGGTCCTGGGCGAGAAGTTGCCCATCTCGAGCTGCGCCTGCTGATAGGCGGACGCCATGACGTCGCCAAGCATCACCAGGATGATTGACGGCGGAATAATCTGGCCCAGCGTGCCGGACGCGCAGATGATTCCAGTCGAAATTTCGGCTGAATAGCCCCGCCGCAGCATAGTCGGCAGGGACAGCAGGCCCATCGTCACGACCGTCGCACCGACAATACCCGTGCTCGCCGCAAGCAGCATCCCGACCACGGTCACGGATACGCCAAGCCCGCCGCGCAACGAGCCGAACAAGCTGCTCAGCGTTTCGAGCAATTCCTCGGCGATGCGCGCTCGCTCGAGTGTGACGCCCATGAAAACGAACAACGGCACGGCGACAAGCGTTTCATTGGTCATGATGCCGAAGATGCGATTCGGCAAACTGGACAGCAACGCGTCGTTGAAGACTCCCGCCGCGATGCCGACGCCCGCGAACACCAGCGCGGTGCCGCCCATCGTGAACGCAACCGGAAAGCCCGCCAGAAGGACCATGATGACCGCGGCGAACAGCAGTAGTGCAACCCACTCCATCGTCAGCCCTTCCTGATGATGGCCAGCGAGCGCAGCAACAGCGCCACACCCTGAAGCGCAACGGCGATTGGCATCAGGAGCACCATCGACTTGAGCATCGGTATCAGGGGATAAGGCAGGCCGCCGGATTCACGCGACGCCTCGTGCAGCGACCACGATACGGCGACGAAGTCATATGCCTGATAAGCCAGGAATGCGCACAGCGGCAGCAGGAACAATACGGACCCGGCAATGTCGATCCACGCACGACGCGTGACGCTCAGCTCGCGATAGAAGATGTCGACGCGCACGTGATCTTCTCGTTGCAAGGTGTACGCGGCGCCCATCATGAAGACCGCCGCGTGCATCCAGATCACCGACTCCTGCAGCCAGATGAGGCCGGCATCGAATACATAACGCATGACGACAATGACGAATGTCGTGATGACCATGATCAGCGTCAGCCAGGAGATCACCCGGCCCGTAGCAATGCTGATACGGTCGAGCAGCTGCGCCGCCGCCTCGTTAGCCGATGGAGCGCTCAAGCGGCTGCCCTCAGTGGCGCCAGAATGTTGGCGTGATCAGGACAAGTAAGGTGAAGATCTCCAGGCGGCCGAGCAACATTCCGGTAATTGCAATCCACTTCGCCGCGTCACTCAGCGACATGAAGCCCGATGCAACATCGCCCAGCCCCGGGCCGAGATTATTGAGCGTCGCCGCGACGGCCGAAAACGCCGTCACCTGATCGAGGCCCGTCGCCATCATCGCGAGTAACATGACGCCGAACACGATGATGTAGACGGAGAAAAACCCCCAGACCGAGTCGACGACACGATGGGGAACGATGCTGTTGCCGAGCTTGACCGGGATTTCCGCGCTCGGGTGCACGAGCCGGACAATTTCGCGCATGCCCTGTTTGTAAACCAGCAACCAGCGAATCACCTTAATGCCGCCCGCCGTCGATCCCGCGGAGCCACCGATGAAACTGGAAAAAATCAGCAACACCGGTATCACGGCGGGCCATGCTGCGAAATTCGCTGTTGTAAAACCCGTTGTTGTTGCGATAGACACCGCCTGGAACAAACCCTTTATAAAAGTGTGGCCCGGGTCGTCGAAGGTCTGAAACTGAAAAAGTGCGGCGATGACGATGACGGACAAGCCGATCAACATCACGACATACGCCCGGAACTCGGGATCACGGCCGTAATGTCTCAGCGATATGTTACGCCAGGCGAAAAAATGCAGGGAGAAGTTGATGCCGGCGGCAAACATGAAAACGACCGCTACAAGTTCAACTGCCGGATTTTCGAAGTAGCCCATGTTCAGGTCGTGCGTGGAAAAGCCGCCGATAGCCACCGTGGAAAATGCATGGCAAAGCGCATCGAACCAGCCCATGCCGGCCGCCTTGTAGCTGACCGCGCAGGCTACCGTAAACGCCACATACACATACCAGAGGGCCTTGGCGGTCTGGGTAATGCGCGGCGTCAGCCTCGTGTCTTTGACCGGGCCGGGTGTTTCGGCACGATACAACTGCATGCCGCCGATGCCCAGCATTGGCAAGACGGCGACGGCCAGGACAATGATGCCCATGCCGCCAAGCCACTGCAGCTGATGCCGGTAATAGAGTATCGATTTCGGTAATTCGTCGAGCCCGGTCAGTATTGTGGCGCCCGTTGTGGTCAGGCCGGACATCGACTCGAAGACGGCGTTCGTGAAGGAGATGGACGGCATGTCCGCAAAGTACAACGGCGCCGCGCCGAAGGTACCAAGAACGGCCCAGAATGAAGCGACGACAAGAAAACCGTCGCGCAGCCGCAGGTCTTTGCGCGAGCCGTGAACCGGCAGCCAGCAAACGACGCCTGCGGCAAGCGTCAGCCCGAAGCCCTCTACGAACGGCAGCCACGAGTGGTCGTCATAAAGCAGAGAGATGATTACGGGGGGCAGCATCGTAAAGCTGAACATCATGAGCAGCAACCCGAGGATTCGTTGTACGGCGGTCCAGTTCATCGCTGGATAATAGTCTCAGACGAAGGAAACACTGACCTGGAACAACTGCTCGAGACGCTCGATCTTGCGCCGGTCGGTCATGAACAAAATAACGTGATCGTCAGTCTTGATGACTGTGTCATGGTGCGCGATGATCACCTGATCACGGCGCACCAGAGCAACAATCGCAGTTCCCTTTGGCAGCTCGATGTCCTCGATTTTTCGACCAACGACCTGTGACTGCTCCGGATCACCGTGCGCGATCGCCTCGATCGCCTCCGCCGCGCCGCGCCGCAACGAATGAACTTTCGCTACGTCGCCGCGACGCACATGCGCCAGCAACGAACCGATCGTCACCTGTTGCGGCGAGATCGCGATATCGATGCTGCCTGACTCAACGAGCTCGACGTAGGAAGCGCGATTGATGAGCGCCATGACTTTGTGCGCGCCGAGCCGTCGGGCGAGCATCGAACTCAGAATGTTGGCCTCCTCGGAATTCGTCAGCGCACAAAATACATCGACGGTGTCGATGTTTTCTTCCAGCAGCAGCTCTTCGTCCGCTGCGTCCCCGACCAGGACAATGGCCTTGTTAAGCTTTTCGGAAATCACTCGTGCGCGCTTCGGGTCTCGCTCGATGATCTTGACCTGATTGGTTTGTTCGAGCGCGAGCGCGAGCCGTACGCCGATGTTTCCGCCGCCAGCAATGACTACGCGCCGAACCGGGTCCTCAAGACGCCGCATCTCGATCATGAAGACACGAATGTCCTTGCGGTCGGCGATGAAAAAGACCTCATCGCCTTCCTGTACGACCGTGTCGCCGTCGAGCAGCATGGCCTTTCCCTTTCGATAAATCGCTGCGATGCGGACTTCGGTATTCGGCACGTGTTCCCTGAGTGTGGCAATACGTTGCCCGACAAGCAGGCCGTCGCGATCCGCGAATACACCGACGAGGCGCACACGACCGCCGGCAAAGTCCAGTACCTGGGTTGCGCCCGGATAGAGAATCAATTGCTCGATGTACTCACAAACGAGTTGCTCGGGGCTGATACGAACATCGATCGGAATTGCGTCCTGTGTAAACAGGATCTCCGAACGCATGTACTCGGCTGCGCGAATTCGGGCGATCTTGGTTGGCGTGTGAAACTTCGTATAGGCGACCTGGCAGGCGACCATATTGGTTTCGTCGGAATCCGTCAGTGCGACCACGATGTCCGCGTCGTTGGCGCCGGCGCGTTCGAGTACTTCCGGGTAGGCGGCGTGACCGACGACGGTGCGTATGTCGAGCCGGTCCTGCAATTCCCTTAGCACGTCTGCTCGCAGGTCAACGACGGTGACTTCATTCGCTTCCTCGCGCGACAGATGATAGGCCGCCGAAGAACCAACCTGACCGGCGCCGAGTATGATTATTTTCATTTTTGTTGACAGGCCTCAGTGCGGCGCATCGAGTGCCGCCACCGGGATGATACTCTACATCAGATCCAGATTTGCATAGCTCAGAACAAGCCATTTCGTGCCGGCGGTCTCGAAATTTACCTCGACCCTGGTGTGTGCGCCCTGCCCCTCGCAATTAAGTATGACGCCGTCGCCGAACTTGCGATGCCGCACGCGCTGGCCGAGCCGGATGCCCGGATGTTCCTGCAGTGCGCTCGACTTCGAGCGGCGCGCCGAGCGCACCGGTCTCGATACCTGCACCCTGGGTCGAATTTCCTCGATGAATTCGTCCGGCACCTCGGCGATGAACCGCGAAGGATGTGATAATTTGTCCATGCCGTGCAGGCGGCGCTGTTCCGCGTAGGTCATGTACAGGATCTGCTTGGCGCGTGTTATGCCGACATAGCAAAGCCGCCGCTCCTCCTCGAGCCCGCCCGGGTCGGCGATGGAGCGTTGATGCGGAAATAATCCATCCTCCATGCCACACAGAAACACGAGCGGAAATTCGAGGCCCTTGGCCGAGTGCATCGTCATGAGTTGCACGCAGTCGTCCCAGGCGTCCGCCTGGCCTTCGCCTGCCTCGAGTGCGGCGTGCGAAAGAAACTCATCGAGTGGCGACATTTCCTCGGCCAGGTCGGGCGTGAAACTCTTTGCCGCGCTGACCAGTTCCATCAGGTTCTCGACGCGCGTCTCGCCACGTTCACCCCTGTCCTTCCTGAAAAAATCGATCAGACCACTCGCATGAATGGCGTGATCGACCTTGTCCTGCAGATCGAGACCGGAGGTCTCGCGGGCCATGCTCTCGATGAGATTCAGGAAGGCGAGTACGGCGTTGGCCGCCCGGCTGTTGAGCTCGTCGCTGGCGATTGCCCCGGCGGCGCGCCACATCGAGCAACTGTTTGCGCGTGTGTGTGCACGCATTGCCTCGACAGTGCGCGCGCCTATGCCACGCGTCGGCCGATTGACGACGCGCTCGAATGCGCTGTCATCATCGCGGTTGGAGATCAGCCGGAGGTAAGCGAGGGCGTCCTTGATCTCGGCGCGCTCGAAGAAGCGCAGCCCGCCGTAGACCCGATACGGTATTCCTGCGTTGATAAGCCCCTCTTCGAGCACGCGCGACTGCGCGTTGGAGCGATACAGGACCGCCGCGTCGGCGCGGACGTTACCCTGATCAATCCAGTCGCGCAGGCGGGCGATCACAAAATCCGCTTCGTCGCGTTCGTTGTAAGCGGCGTACAGCTTGATCGTCTCGCCGTCGGCGCCGTCGGTCCACAGGTTCTTGCCCATGCGAGAATTGTTGTTCGCGATCAGGGCATTCGCGGCACCGAGTATCGTGGCCGTGGAGCGATAGTTCTGCTCGAGCTTGACGATCTTCGCGGCAGGGAAATCTTTCTGAAACCTGAGAATGTGCTCGACTCTTGCGCCACGCCAGCGATATATGGACTGGTCGTCGTCGCCGACGACAAACGGCACGCCGGTATCTCCGGCGAGCAGCCGCAGCCAGGCGTACTGAATCGCGTTGGTGTCCTGAAACTCGTCGACGAGCAGATGGCTGAAGCGACGCCGATAGTGCGCGAGCAGTTCCGGATTGTCGCGCCACAGCTCATGCGCCCGCAACAGCAGCTCCGCGAAATCGACAAGGCCACCGCGCTCGCACAATTCCGCGTAGGCGGCGTACAGTGAAATCATCTGCCGCCGATCGAGGTCTCCGTCGTCGTCGAGATGCTGATGCCGCAAGCCCTCGTCTTTCTGAGCATTGATGAAATACTGGATTTCGCGCGGCACCCAGCGACTGTCATCGATCTCGAGACTCTTCAGGAGGCGTTTGATGAGCCGCAACTGATCGTCGGAATCGATGATCTGAAAATTCTGCGGCAACCGGGCCTCGCGCCAGTGCCGCCGCAGCAGGCGATGGGCCAGGCCGTGAAACGTGCCGATCCAGAGGTGATTGACGGGCATACCGAGCAGAGCCTCGATGCGCCCGCGCATCTCGGCAGCGGCCTTGTTCGTGAACGTAACGGCCAGCAAGCTTTGCGGTGCAATTCCCACGACATCGATGAGCCACGCGGCTCGATGCACGAGCACGCGCGTCTTGCCGCTGCCGGCGCCCGCAATGACAAGCATCGGCTCGGCGGGCGACGTCACGGCCTGACGTTGCGCGTCGTTCAGGGACTCGAGGATCGGTGAAACGTCCATCGGCGGCGAGAATAGCGGCGTTGGTGAAGCGCGGCAGTTTAGCAAACATAAGCAAACAGATGGCCCTCCTACTGTTCCCAGACCACACCGATGACGAACTGGTTACGACTGTAGTCGTTGCGTGTGTCGTTCGATACCGAGTCACGAAGTTCGAACTCGGCAAGCAGGCTCAGGCGATCCGTCATCCTGTAAGTCGCAGCAACTTCCGCGCGCGTGGCTTCCAGCGTCTTGTTGCCGATGGCCGGGTCGTTGAAAGCGAACGCATTTGCAAAGTCGTAACTTCGATAGGAGGCCGATCCGTCAAGCTTGAAGCGTGCGCCCGTCGACCAGTGAAATTCGACTTCAAAGGCGTTGCGGATGTAATCATTGTATCCGGCATGTTTGTCCTGTCGGTCGGTACGTTCGTAACCGAAGCCGAACCACATATTTGGTGTAATCCGTTGCCGCGCCAGCAGGCCCAGCCCGATATAGTCGTAACGCAGCGTCGCGTTGCCCAGCCGCTGTTGTCCGTCGAGATCGAAGGAGGGGCGATCACCATAGCGGCGACTCTGTTTTTCGACCGTGAGGCGCAGCAGCGATGACGGCGCGAAACGGTACTGCACGTCGACGCCGAGCAGAAAATACTCGTGGTCATACCCGGGGGCCGCAACAACATCCTCGTAATTCCACAATTGGCCTTTTAACCGTGCGCCGACTGAAATCTTCTCATGCGACTGGCGGAACTTGATCTCGGGACCGTAGCGCAGGTAATTCAAGCGATCCCCCACACTGACGCCGCCGACGTTGCGGATGGCGCCGTCATCCGGGTCGTAGTAGGTCTCGTCATGCTGCGCAACCTTGAAGGCGCTGTACACCTCGCGAGTCCGTGTGCCTTGCTGGCGCCGAAAATGACTGCCGAAACTCGCCTCGTGCACGAACTCGTTGGCGTTCGTCAGCGCCTTGTCCTGGTAGTAACGGCCCCTGAGACGGTAGGCACCGAAAAACGACTCATGCGGAAGGCTGTTGATCGTGTACTTTGCACGCAGATCGATCGGCAGGTACGCGCCGGACTGAATGACGGGAGTGACAAGTGGCAGATTCGGGTCCGCAAAATCGACATACGATACGTCCGGTGCCCGGAATACGTTGCTGTCATTGCCAAAACTGACGCTGGCACGAAAGTCGAACTCGCCGAGCTTCTTGTGCTTGCGCTGCTGCCCGGGACGTGCCGCGGCAGCATCCGCCTGTCTGCGCCGCGAGCTTAGCCGGGCGATGGCGCGCCGCGCCAGCTGCGCAATTTTCGTGTTCTGCTGTTGATCGCGCGCCAGCCGGAACCAGCGCAGCGCCTCATCGGTATCACCGCCAGCGTACGCATTCAGACCGAGATTGTAGTGCGCCAGGACCCGAAGTCTCGGCGACTCCGCGGCCTTCCGCAGTGACTGCTGCGCACGTACGTGTTGTTGCGCGCGGTAATGGGCGACGCCGCGGTTGTAGTGCAACAGCGGCGTGTCCATGCCCTGTTCGGCAGCCTCTTCGTAGCGCAGAAGCGCGGCCCAATACAGGTCGTCGCGAACCAGCCGGTTGCCCTCGGCAAACAGCTCGCGGGCGGTCTGGGCTAGCGCCGGGCTGACGGCGAGCGAGCATGCCAGGATCGCCGCCAGCGCCGCTACGCTACCGGGATACCGGCGCTTCGATGGATTGGTCGTCAACAAGAAAAGCTGCGCTCCCGCCGCCTGCGTTATGTCAGCTGCAAGAATCACCGAAAATGCGCGCAAAAACCATGACGTAGCGCAAGAAAACCCCCCCGCCTGTAAATCAGGCGGGGGGGCAGTTGTTCGGAGTCGTGTGTTGATCGGCCAGCCGATCAATGATTGCCCTGGCGGCTCAGTCGATGCCGTCACCACTCTCGTCACCCGATTCTTCGCCGCTCATGCCGTCCTCGACGACATCGTCTTCGACATGCTCGTCATCCTCGAAATCACCGTCTTCCTCGAGGTCATCTTCTTCCTCGAATTCACTCTCGCCATCGAAGCCATCGTCGCCGTCGCCGTCATCGTCCAGCTCATTCGCGAGGTCGTCATCGACATCGCCGTCATCAGCCTCGTCGCTTTCGTCGTCGCCGTCGGTGCCGTCATTCGACTCGTTGCTCTCGGGACCACGCATTTCGGCCATCATGCCGTCGAGATCGGCATCGTCATCGAGAACCTCCATCGTGACGTCGAAACCCTCGAGGTCGTCATCGTCGGCACGCACAGTGGCCGGAAACATAGCCAGGCACGTCAGTGCCAGTGTCCAGACAAACACGTGTAAATGTTTCATGGCATTACTCCATTAACAATTTGCGGACATCCGGTCCGCCTTGAATTCAGGATACGTCCACACGCAGGCGGAACGTCCGGTTGCGCTCATTGTGTTGCAAGTGCGCGATCAGCTCGCCGCCTGTCGGGGTCAGCGCCACGAGCGTCAGTGGCAACAGGTTTCGGCCCGCCTTGAGGCTTGTTGTCCACGTAATCTCGCGCTGCCCCGGGAAACCGGCAAGTTCGATGCCGTCGGGCAACGACAAGGTCAGCGTCGCACCGTCCAGCGCTGTTGCCGATGCGAACACGAGGTTGATCGTGCGCTCCTCTTCGAGCGCAATGGTCACGCCCGGTATCGACGCGAGCGCGTCGGGCGTCTGCGGCACATCCGGCAACAGGCCGAAGATCACCCAGGCAGCGAGCCCCGCCGCGACGGCCGAGCCAAAGCCACTCAATAGCCAGCGATTGCGCTGCCGGCGGCCGCCTTTGTGCGTTGCGCGCACAAGGGCTCGATCGTAGAAACCTGCCTGAGCCTGTGGCACGGGATAATCTCCTAGCAATCCACGCAGTTCGCGCGCGCGCTCGATGACGGCGCGGCAGGTCTCACAGGTTCCGGCATGGCTTGCAATCGCCTCTGCTGTCGCCTGATCCAGACCACCATCCATGTAGTCATCGAGCTTCTCGGTTAAGTCTTTGCAGTGCATAGTGTTTTCCTGCTTATTCCCTTACACGCAGCAGCTCAGGAAAAGGTTCCATCGGGGCTCAATATATCCCGCAGACGCGCCCTCGCGCGGTGCAGGCGTGACTTGATGGTGCCGACCGGAACACCGGTAATATCCTGAATTTCCTTGAGTTTATAGCCTTCGGTATCGTGCAGTAGCACGATCAGGCGATGCTCCTCGCTGAGCTGACCCAACGCCGCGTCGAGCCGCATGAGGTTCTCCAGGCGCTCGATGTCGGTCACAGGATCCAGGTCGCCGGCGAGGTCCGCCAGCCCCGCTCCCGGCAAATGCCCCTCATCAACGAGGTGCATGCGCTGGCGCGTGTAGCGCCGGTGCTGATCCACGAACAGGTTGTACATAACACGGCTGAGCCAGGAGCCGGGCTCCTCGATCGCAACGAGATCGTCAAGCAAGCCGTAGGCCTTGACGAGCAACTCCTGGAAAAGATCCTCGGCTTCGGCCTTGTTGCCGGTCAGCCGCCACGCGAGGCGATACAGGCGGTCGAAATGCGGCCGCACGATGCGCTCGAAGTTGAGATTCTGCTCCGCGTTGCTCATTGTGCGATCGAGTGTATCGTCAGGCAGGCTTGCCGCAAGGATGCGTTCGGCACTTCGTAGCGATCGCTGCAGCCGCCAGGCTGTACGATCTGCGAGGTGCGCGGACCATGAGCGCAGGCGGGATGAGGGATTTTCATGATCGATCAATGCAGACTGTGTGGGGGCGGCAATCTGCGCCAATGGATGCTGGACGGCCGCAATCGTGACCTCGTCTACTACAAATGCGCCGACTGTTCGCTGTGGAACTACGATCTCGACTGCGGCGTCGATCAAACCCAGTACACGGAAACCTACGTCAGCCCGGAGGACACGGGCCACAAGTTCAATGTCGGCATTCGGCAGAGCTGGGAGTTTCTGCGCAGGTATGCACCGGTACCAGGTTCGATCATGGATATCGGTTGCGGCAGCGCCTGCCTGCTTTATCTTGCGCGAAAAGAGGGATGGCGCGTGCGCGGCATGGAACTGACGCAACAGGCGGCGGACGATATCCGCGAGGACCAGGGCATTGACGTCATCGTCGCGAACTTCCTCGAATACGACAATCCCGACGCGGAGTTATACGACGTTGTCGTGTTACGCCACGTACTCGAGCATCTCCCCGATTCGATCCTGGCCATGCAAAACATTGGCCGCCTGTTGAAGGACGACGGCCTGGCGCTGCTGGAGTTTCCGAATACACGTTCGTACAGCTATGCAGTCAAACGAATTCTGAAGAATCGCGGCCTCAGAAACAAAAAATTCTCGGCGGACTGGCGGCCCGGCCACTGCAACGAGTTTTGCCGCGAGTCGTTTGAATATCTGCTCGCCAGGACCGGCTTCGAGCTGGTGATCTGGCGAACTTACTCGAGCAAGCCGTTCGCGAACGTGTTCTACCGGTACGTCCCGATAGCCAGCAAGGCGCGCGCTCTGGTACGCAAGAAAGCGACAGCAGCTTAAGAGAGTGCGATCTGCGAACACCATAATTCTGACCGCGGCGGCAATGCTGGCGTTCGCTGCCAACTCGGTATTGTGTCGGCTGGCGCTGGGACAGGGGCTCATCGACGCGGCGAGCTTCACGGCAGTACGGGTGGTTTCCGGAGCGGCCGTCCTTGGCCTGATCCTGCTATTGAGGAAGGATCGTGCGCAGGCTGCGCCCGACTGGCGGTCGGTCATCACGTTGTTCATCTACATGGCGTTTTTCTCGTTTGCGTACCTGTCGCTTGCTGTGGGTACCGGCGCATTAGTGCTGTTCGGCTGTGTGCAATTGACGATGTTCATCGTCGCGCTGAAGTCGGGCGAGAACTTCTCAGCCATCTCATGGGCCGGGCTGGCGCTGGCCATGGCCGGGCTGATCTATCTTGTCTCGCCGGGGTTGACGGCGCCCAATCCACTCGGTGCCGGACTCATGGCGATTGCCGGGATCGCGTGGGGGCTCTATTCCCTGATCGGCAGGTCAGCGACAGACCCGGTGCGGGCGACTGCATACAACTTTATTTATTCGGTACCGCTGGTCATCGTGACAAGCCTGATATTCATCGCCGACCTCCAGGTCTCGATGAGAGGCGCCAGCCTCGCGGCAGCGTCAGGCGCCATCGCCTCGGGCATCGGCTACGTTATCTGGTATGCGGCGCTGCGTGGCCTGCGTGCAACCAGTGCCGCAACCGTGCAGCTTTCCGCGCCGGTCATCGCCGCCATCGGCGGCGTCATCTTGCTGTCCGAAGAAGTGACGCCGCGGTTGCTGTTCGCATCCGCGGCTACGCTGGGAGGCATCGCGCTCGTGCTTGGCCAGCGGGCAGACAAGGGATCGAACTAGAAAGTGGGGTCGAACCGCAGTTTTTCTTGGAATTCGGCGAAATCACCTTTCCGCGTACGAACGCAAAAGTGCGGTTCGACCCCACTTTCCAAAAGTGCGGTTCGACCCCACTTTCCGTTTATATGTTTATCTGATAAAGCAGGTAATGGTCTATCAGCAATGCAGTGAACAACAGCGTGAGGTACGTGATCGAAAACCTGAACGTGCGCATCGGTAATTCGAGGTCCTGCTCGTCCCGTCTCATCCGTATCGCGTAATACAGGAATACGGCGCCGAGAGGCAGCGCGGCAAAGAGGTAAATCAAGCCGCTCATGCCGGTGAGATACGGCATGATCGTAATGACGACGAGCAGGATCGTGTACAGCAGTATGTTGAGCCGTGTGTAGGCCTCGCCGTGCGTGACCGGCAACATCGGGATACCGACTTTTGCATACTCTTCTTTTCTTGCGATCGCGAGCGCCCAGAAGTGGGGCGGTGTCCACAGGAAAATGATCAGGAACAGCAGTAATGCGTTGCTGTGTATCTCACCCGTAACGGCAGTCCAGCCCAGGATGGGCGGAGCAGCACCTGCGGCGCCCCCTATGACAATGTTTTGCGGCGTTGCACGTTTCAGGAACACGGTGTAGATGACCGCGTACCCGATCAGTGATGTAAACGTCAATACCGCGGTCAGCGGGTTGACCAGAAACCACAGGATGATCATCGAAATCACGCCGATCACCCAAGCGAAGCCCAGTGCAGAGCGTTCGCTGACACGACCCTGCGGCAGAGGCCGCCCGCGTGTACGCAACATGTGAATGTCGATGCGAGCATCGAACACGTGATTGAAAACCGCAGCTGATGAGGCGGCGAGGCCGATGCCCAGCGTGCCGAAAACGAGTGCCGGCAGACCGGGCCAGGCCGGCACGGCTAAAAACATGCCGACGATAGCGGTAAATACGATCAGCACGACGACACGAGGCTTCGTCAGCTCGTAGTAGTCGCGCCAGTCCGTAAAGGTTTCTACACTCGTATTCAATTCAGTCAGTTCCGGTCAGCCGATTCGCGACAATCTAAGCAGGTGCCCGATGTCATCGACCATGTCGCGCGGATCGATATCGGGGCCGAAGTACATCACCAGGTTGCCAAACGGATCGATCAGGTAATAACCGCCTGCCGGGAGCCCTGCGGGCTTTTTGTTGGTGAGTACGTCATGCAGCTCAGCGTCCTCAATCATGACCAGGCCCTTGTGCTCGTCGGCGAGACACAGGGTATCGGGAGTGATGTCGCCATGCAAGAAGACGCGTTTGATGCGATCCATGTCTTTGCCCAGCAAGAGCCGTGACTGTCGAATCGTAAATAAGGCATCATGGCAGGCGTCGCCGCACTGATCGCGCGACGCGTACAAAAGCAACCAGCCGCCTTCGCCGAGGTCGTGTACCTTCGAATCGGGCAATTCGTCATTGAGATTGAGGATAGGCTCCAGTAATGCACCGTGGTTGCTGCGGGCGCTCGGTTGCATCAGGCCACCCGCGAAGTAGAGCCAGACAGCGAAAATCAACGGGCCGAAGAACACGGCCGCCATCAGGGATAACTGCAGGCGTCCGGATGCCTGCCTCGTGTCAGTCATCGGCGCAGGCCCCTGCGGCGAAAATTCCAGACCAGCATCGCGGCCAGGACAGCGCCCATGGCGAACCACTGAAATGCATAGCCGAAATGCCTGCCAGGACCCATGACTTCGGGCACCCAGTGCCGCAGGAGACCATGATCATCGTCCGGATCCATGAGCAGCACGAACGGTTGCACCTCCTGGCCCAGCGAGGCGGCGATTTCATCCAGCGTGGGGAACGCCGCGTGTTGCGGCCAGGTCGCAGCAGGAAGAATGGCCTCACCCATGCGATGACCTGCCCGCGGAAGTGAGCCGACCCGACCGCGTACGGTAACGCGCGACTCGGGCAAAGCGATCGACTGTGTATCGAAATCCCGGCCGGCTCGTTCGATCCAGCCGCGATTCACGATCAACAGCGGTTCGCCGTCGCCAACGCTCAGAGGCGTCAGCACATAATGGCCGTAGCGACTGTTGAGCATGATGTTGTCGAGCAGGAACTGCCGCGCGGCATCAAACCGACCCGTCGCGCGAAGACGTTGATACGGGCGCACCTCCATGCCCGAGGTAAAACCGGCGGCGCTGTGTTGATCCCTGAAAGCGTCCCGGTCCGCTTGCTTCTCCAGGCCGCGACTGATTTGCCACACACCGAGGCCGGCAAACTGGATAACCAGTAATGCGCCGACGGCGAACGGCACCCAATCGGGCATCGATTTTCCCGGATTTTTGATCATGTCAAGCAAAGCTTGCGGAAATTGAGGAGGCTTCGATCATGCGTATAGAGTTGTTCTTTCTCACCTAGCCATGCGGCCTGCTGTCGCTCAGAAGCGCGCCGCGCCCATCAAGATAAAGCTTGTGTAAGACACGAGGGCAATGGCGGCGAAAAACCGTGCCGTGCGGACGATCCGTTTGCGCCTGGCGGCGTTATTGGCGTTCATGCGAAGGCGTCCTTGCGGCCAAAAAAGCTTGCGCAGTGTACTGAAACCGGGGCTTGCAGGCAATCCTCGCGGGTCGCATGGCACAAACAGAACTTTCTTGTTTTACAAGGAGTTGTGGAACCCCCGGTTCATTATTTCGCGGCCGCACCCGGGCGCCCGAAACGATTGTGCCTCGTTTGGCATCACGTCCCGCGGAGCGGGATGTCGCCGGCATCGATGTGAATATCTCCGGCCGGTGCTGCCGCACCACGACCCCAGCAATGGCCGTAGACCAGCTCCAGATCGAGAGCAATCAGGTTGCCGTCGCCCGGCGCGCACAATGCATCTGTCATGACGCCGAAATGCCGCCTGCCCACCAGGCCGGGATTGCGCAATGCAAGACAATTTCGTGCACCCATGGCGGTCAAATCGCGAAACAGCGAGTCCGCGCTTGCATAGCTGACCGCGAGCCGATCGACGTCGAGAACAGGCTCCCTGAGGCCAGCGCGAACGAGCGCGTCGCCGACGTCGTGCATGTCGAAAAACCGGTTTACGTGCACGCTGGCGTCAGCTGCCGCCCACGCGCGGCGCAATTCGAGCAAACTGTCCGGGCCCAAAGTCGCAAACGCAAACAGCCCGTCTTCGCGCAAGACACGCGATACCTCATTGAACACGGCCGCAGGCGTATCGATCCAGGGCAACAGTAAACTGGACGCCACGACATCGACACTCTGGTCTGCAAACGGCAACGCACAGGCGTTCGCCTGCACGACGGATACCCGCGAAAACCAGGACTTTGCCGTACGGCATTTGCAGAGCATGTTGCGGGAAATGTCGACGGCGATGACTCGCGCGCGTCGAAAATGCCGCGCAAGCATGTGGCTACCGGTCCCCGTCGCTGAGCCAAGGTCGATGACGGTGCGGGCGTCGATGGTCATGGGCGCGAGTCTGGCCAACAGGCCGTTACGCGCGACCCGATGTACGAAGTCGACGTCATCGAAGGTATCGGCGGCGCGGTCAAAGCGGCGCCGAACGTCGCGGACATTCAGCCTTGCGATATCGTCTTCGGAATACATGGCAGGAAATCGAGCGAGTGCGTATTTCAAATTACCACGCTTTCTGGATAAAGGGCGTCATTTCGTGGCTTCCGTGACTGCCTTGAGATAGCGACAATGACAGCATGCTCCGGGTTCAGGCAGTCAATGTTCGGCAACTTCTCGAACAAGCCGGGCGCGCGATCGAGTCCAGCCTCATGCCCAGGCGCTGCGTGTTTTGTGGCGTCGATTGCGAAGACGACGAGAGATTCGTCTGTACCGGTTGTGCTGATGATCTTCCGCGCATCGAAAATGCGTGCCCGCGATGTGCACAACCGGCGAGCGCGCCCCTTCGTTCCGGAGTTGAGTGTGCCGATTGCCAGATTCGGCCGCCGCCCTTTGTCGCGGCACGGGCCCCGTTTGCGTACGAGTTTCCGGTCGATGCAGCTATCAAGGCGTTCAAGTTTCGTCACAAGCTATTCTATGTGCCGGCCCTTGGCGCGCTTCTCGAAAACGCATTCGCAGAGCTGCCGCACGATATCGACGCGCTGCTGCCGGTGCCGCTGCACTGGCGGCGGCACGCCGTTCGTGGATTCAATCAGGCGCGGGAGCTGTGCAAGCCGCTGCGAAAATCGACGGGCTTGCCGATACTCGAAGCTGTCGTGCGGTCACGCCCGACACCCTACCAATCCGGACTGAACGCGAAACAGCGTCGACGCAATCTGCGACGGGCCTTCGAAGTGCGCTCCGCCATCGATGCGGCCCACGTGCTGATCGTCGATGACGTCATCACGACCGGAGAAACCTGTCGCGAGCTGGCGAATGTATTGCTGCATGCCGGCGTCGATAAGGTCAGCGTCCTTGCCGTCGCGAGAGCGACCCGGATTCTGTAGGAGCGGCTTCGCCACTACAGGGTGCCGTACCGGGTCGGGCCTGAAGGCCTTCCTACCGTGCTGGTCGAGGATCGTAGGAGCGGCTTCAGCCGCGACCCGTTATTTGGGTCTGAAGAGCTTCCTACGCTGGCGGCGGTGTAAAACTGTAATCAAGCGCGATGCCGATGAACACGACCATGCCGATGTGATGGTTGTGCCGGAACGCGGCGAAGCAACCAGCCGGCTGCCGTTCGCGGGCCAGCCATTGGTGGTAACCCATCAGTGCGGCAACGATGGCGACCGATGCGTAGTACGTGAATCCGAGCTCGGCGCTGGTACCGATGAGGACAAGAGCCAGCACCATCAGCAACTGCAGGCCGGCGATCACGAACAGGTCGGTGTCGCCGAAAAGCAAAGCGGTGGACTTGACGCCGATCTTGCGATCGTCGTCGCGATCGACCATCGCATAAAATGTGTCGTAGATGACGGCCCAGATCAGCGCCGTGCCAAATACCAGCCAGGCGAGCTGCGGTGTCTCGCCGGTCTGTGCCGCGAAGACCATCGGCACGGCCCAGCCGAATGCCGCGCCGAGCACGAGCTGCGGAATCGAAATGTAACGCTTGATGAACGGATAGGCGAGCGTAAGCGCCGCCGCGACGATCGCGAGCAGTTGCGCCGGCCGATTCAGCATCGTGGCAAGGCCAACCGCCACCAGTGCGAGGATGACGAACAGCGTCAGCGCTTCCGCCGGCGAAACTGCGCCGGATGCAATCGGGCGCGATCGCGTGCGTTCGACGTATGGATCAATATTGCGGTCTGCGAAATCGTTGAGCACGCAACCGGCAGAGCGCATGAAGAACACGCCGAGGACGAATACGACGAACAGACCCCCATCCGGGTGTCCCGCGCCGGCAAGCCACAATGCCCACAGAGTCGGCCACAACAGCAACCAGATTCCGATCGGTTTGTCGATGCGCATCAGCTTGCCGTAATTGCGCAGCTGTGCGGCGATGACTGGCGGCAGGGAGCGGGAGAACATCTTCTTCATCACAATAAAAGGGGTCGGATCCAATTCTTCAAAGCGTGGCCTTGTTCGTCAGGGGCGGCGCCAAGGAAAATTGGATCAAGGAAAATTGGATCCGACCCCTTTATTAAACTAACACACTGATCTGATGTCGCGCCTTTCAGACCTTGCCGTAGCGGCCGGCGTCGCCGAGCCAGCGGCGGATGATGGCCGCTGCGTCGGCAGCCGGCGACTGACGAAGGGCTTCGGCCGCAAGCTGCACCTTGGGCATCAGCGATGCATCGCGCACGAGATTCGCGATGCGGTAGTCCGGCAGACCGGTCTGGCGCGTACCGAGCAACTCGCCGGGGCCGCGCAATTCCAGGTCACGCTGGGCGACAACGAAGCCATCGTTGGTGTCGCGCAGCACCGCGAGGCGGGTGCGCGAATTGCTGCCCAGCGGAGGCTTGTAGACGAGCACGCAATGGCTTTGCATTGGGCCCCGCCCAACCCGGCCGCGCAACTGGTGTAGTTGCGACAGACCCATGCGCTCGGCGTTCTCGATAATCATCAGGCGCGCGTTAGGCACGTCGACGCCGACCTCAATGACGGTCGTTGCAACGAGCAACTGAATCACGCCGTCTTTGAACGCCTGCATGCCGCGCTCTTTCTCGGCGGCTCGCATGCGGCCATGGACAAGGCCAACACGCAATTCCGGCAGTGCTTCGGTCAGCATCGCGTAGCTTGCCTCAGCTGCCTGGAAATCGAGCACGTCCGACTCCTCGATCAACGGGCAGACCCAGAATGCCTGTTGCCCGGCCGCACACGCCGACCGCACACGCGCAATGATTTCGTCGCGCCGCGTAGCAGGTATCGCAACCGTCTTGACGGGCTGGCGGCCGGGTGGCAGTTCATCGATGATCGATGTATCCAGATCGGCATACGCGGCCATCGCAAGCGTGCGTGGAATCGGAGTCGCGGTCATGACCAGCTGATGCGGATGCCCGAGCTCACTGGCGCCCTTGTCGCGCAACGCCATGCGCTGGTGAACACCGAAACGGTGCTGTTCGTCGATGACGACAAGGCCGAGATTGTGAAAATCGACACCTTCCTGGAATAGTGCGTGCGTGCCGACGACAAGCTGTGCACTGCCATCGGCGATCGACGCCAGGGTCTTGCGCCGCGCGGCTGCGCGCTGGCTGCCCGCGAGCCAGGCCGGTTCGATTTCAAGCGGCCGCAACCACTCGGAAAAACTGCGCCAGTGTTGCTCGGCGAGCAGCTCGGTTGGCGCCATGATCGCAGCCTGCACGCCGCAAACAATTGCCTTGAGACAGGCTATTGCCGCGACCACGGTCTTGCCGGAGCCGACGTCGCCCTGGATCAGTCGCATCATGGGATGCGGTCGCGCGAGATCGACGAGTATTTCATCAACGACACGCTGCTGTGCGGAGGTAAGGTCGAATGGCAAGCCGTCAATGAACCGGGCAACCTCCACTTCGCCGTTGCGCAACGCCGGAGCGGCTTTGGTATCCGCCAGCGTCCGCAGGTTTCTGAGGCTCAGGTAGTGCGCCAGCAATTCCTCGAATGCTAGGCGTTGCTGGCAGGGATGGAGGCCCTGTTGCAGGAGCTCAACGTCGGCCTCGGGCGGTGGCCGATGCAGATAGTCGATTGCGTCGGCAAGCGACGGCATGGAGAGCTCGTCGCGGATGTCGCGCGGCAACAGCTCTGGCGGTGGCGACTGATGCAGCACGCGTAAAGCCTGGTCGGTCAGGTTTCGCAGCCGGCCTTGCTGCACGCCCTCGGTCGCCGGATAAATTGGCGTCAGTGACTCGTTGATCGCCGCGTCCTGACCTTCGCGCAACAATCGATATTCGGGATGAATCATCTCGAACCCGGCGGCGCCTTGACGAGCGTCGCCGAAGCATGTGACGCGAACCCCGGGCTGGAATTGTGCCTGCTGAGATCTGGAGAAGTGAAAAAATCGCAGCGTGAGCTGACCGCTGCCGTCGGCGATGCGGACCAACAGGTTGCGGCGCCCCCGATAGACGGTCTCGGCGAGCAGAACCTCGCCGCTTACGAGGCAGCGCGTACCTGCAACCAGCGCACCGAGCCTGACGAGTTGCGTTCGGTCCTCGTAGCGCAGCGGCAGCAGAAAGAACAGGTCCTCGACCCGGAAAAGGCCGAGCCGCTCGAGCTTGATTGCGAGCGCGGGCCCGACGCCCTTGAGAACCGTCAGCGGCGACGCCGCGTCAATCTGTTCGTCCGACACTGCTGGCTAGCCCACAACAAGGATCGCGTCCGCTTCTATGTCGGCGCCTTTGGGCAACGATGCGACACCCAGTGCCGCACGTGCCGGATACGGCACGGCGAAGTAGTCCTCCATGACTCGATTTACCGCTGCGAAGTTATCGAGATCGGTCAGATAAACGGTCAGCTTGACGATCTGATCTAGGCTGCCGCCTGCCGCCGCCGCAACCGCGGTCAGGTTATCGAATACGCGTCTTGCGCGGGCCTCGAAATCTCCGCCGACGAGTTCCATCGTTGCAGGGTCCAGTGGAATCTGACCTGACAGAAACACGAACTCGCCAGCCCTGATGGCTTGTGAATAGGTGCCGATGGCGGCCGGCGCATTGTCGCTGTGAATGGCTTCTTTGTTCATTGACGCTCCGTACGGCGTGTCACGCGCAGTCGCGACTTACGCGAATCACATTCTTCATGTTGCGGACATTGCGCATTATTTGTGCGAGGTGAGTGCGGTCTCTGACCTGCAACAGAAACGACAACACCGAGCAATCCTCGTGGCGCCCGAGCACCTCGACTTGCTCGATATTCGAGCCGCAATCGGCGATCGTTGCCGCGACCTCGGCGAGCACGCCCGGCCTGTTCTGCGTATCGGTCTGAATCTGGCTGGCGAACTCGATGTCGATGTCCTTCTCCCAGCTGATGGCGATCCACTTTTCCGGCTGTTTGCGAAAGTTAATCAGGTTGCCGCAGCAGTTGCGGTGAATGACGACGCCGCGCCCGGAGCTGAGGTATCCCATGACGTCATCACCCGGAATCGGGTAACAGCATTTCGCATAACTGACGACCATGCCCTCGGTGCCGGCGATCACCAGGCTCGCCTTGCTGGTCTCGGCCACGCCCTCGGCGTTGATGCCGAGCAGAAAACGCGCTGTCAGAGGCGCAAGACGTTCGCCAAGCCCGTGCTGCTCGAACAAGTCCGAGGTCTCTTTGAGACCGAGCTCTTCGAGCGCTGCCTTCATGCGCACCTTGCCGACCTTGCGCAGAGATGACCCGAGGTCCTTGAGTGTGCGATCGAGCAAACGTTTACCGAGATCAATCGACTCGCTGGAACGCATTTGTTTCATGTACTGGCGTATCGCGGTTCTTGCCTTGGCCGTGCGCACAAATGTAAGCCAGTTGGGATTCGGCTTGGCGCCGCGACCTGTGATGATTTCGACGGACTGGCCATTCTCGAGCGGGGTTCGCAATGGCACCAGGCCGCGATCAATCTTTGCGGCGACACAACGATTGCCGATATCGGTGTGCACGGCATAAGCAAAGTCCACGGTCGTGGCGCCTTTCGGCAGCGGCATGATGTCGCCCTTTGGCGTGAACACGTAAATCCTGTCAGGGAACAGGTCGACCTTGACGCTTTCCAGAAACTCTTCGGACGTGCCGGAGCGCTGCAGTTCGTCGAGGTTTGCCAGCCATTCCCGGGCGCGGCGCTGTGGTGTCGCATCGGCCGGATCGTCTGCCTTGTATTGCCAGTGAGAGGCGACGCCGGACTCGGCAACGCGATCCATTTCGCGAGTGCGAATCTGTATTTCGAGGGGCAGCCCCTTCGGGCCAAACAACGTGGTGTGCAAAGACTGGTAACCGTTAACGCGCGGAATGGCGATGTAGTCCTTGAAACGGCCGGGCACCGGCTTATACAGCCCGTGAACCAGACCGAGGACCTTGTAGCAATTGCCGACGTCATCAACGATGATGCGAAAGCCGTAGACGTCGACAATATCGCGCAGCGTGCGTCTTTTCTCGGCCATCTTCTTGTAGATGCTGTAGAGATGTTTTTCGCGGCCGACGATGTCGCCCTCAATGCCTTCATCTGACAGCGTCTTGCTGAACTCTTCGGAAATGCGCTTGACGATCTGGCGCTGGCTGCCCTTGCTCTTGCGCAACGCCCTGTCCAGCACGCGATAACGCATCGGGTAGAGGTAGCGAAAGCCCAGGTCCTGGAGCTCCACTTTCATGCGGTTTATGCCCAGTCGGTTGGCGATTGGCGCGTAGATGTCGAGCGTCTCCCGCGCAATGCGCGTGCGCTTCTCTGCGGGCATCGCGTCAAGCGTCTTCATGTTGTGCAGTCGATCCGCCAACTTGACGAGGATGACACGAATATCCCCGATCATCGCAAGCATCATTTTGCGAAAGCTTTCAGCCTGTGCCTCGGCCCGGCTCCTGAACTGAATTTGATCGAGTTTGCTGACGCCATCGACGAGCTGTGCAATCTCTGCGCCGAATTTCTCCTCGACGTCGTCAAGGGAAGCGTCGGTGTCCTCGACGACGTCGTGCAGAATAGCCGCGGCGATCGCCTGCGCGTCGAGGTGCATCTCGGCGAGGTTCTGGGCGACCGCCACCGGGTGGGAAATGTATGCTTCGCCGGTCTTGCGCCGCTGGCCGGCATGTGCGGCCGCGCCGAACTCGTAGGCCTGCATGATCATGCTGATCTGCCCGGGCGGCAGGTAGGATTCCAGCGAGGCGATCAGGTTCCGCAGACCGTGGTCGCGCCGGGACGCGCCCGGCAATCTGGAAAGCAATGTCGCGGCGTAATCCATGACCCGATAATAACCGCGAATAGGCCGTGCGGCGGGGAATCTGTCGCAGTGCCGGAGCGCTGTGCTGGAGCGCGTCAGGTCAGGCTCTCGTCCCCACGAGCGCGGCCCCGGGGACGAGGCGGCGGTCGGTCGTCAGTCAGCCGCCAATGGAAATTCCGCGCATGGGCAGGGCCTCGTCAGCAAGGTCCGTTTGTAACAAGTCTTCCATCACCGGCTGGTCGATCTCATCGAGAATCGCCGGCGTCACGTGGCCTGCGGCGATTTCCCTGAGGGCGATGACCGTCGGCTTGTCGTTCTCCAGCTCGACCATCGGCTCAGCGCCATGGGCAAGGCGGCGCGCGCGCTTTGAAGCAACGAGCACCATCTCGAATATGTTGCCGATGTTGTCCAGGCAGTCTTCGACCGTGATTCTGGCCATGCGGTTTCTTCCTCCGGTATGGGCTATCGGGCGCCTGGCCCGTCTTCAGTACACAAGACCCACCAGTTTAGCGCAGGTTGACCCGTCAGTGCCAGACATTGCGGGCAAATGATGCTCAGGGAAGGATTCGCATTACCGCGTCGCGCACTGCCGTGTCTGACGTAGCGCAGGATTCGCCCGCGCCGGCGACGATCGCCTCGAGGTCGTCGACTGCCCGCTCGAGGTCGTCATTGATGATCGCGAAATCGAATTCCGACCAATGCGACATGTCGCTCAATGCGTCCCGCAGCCGCCGCCGAATGACGTCATCGTTGTCGGTGTGCCGGCTGCGCAGTCGATGCTCGAGCTCATCCGTCGACGGCGGCAGAATGAATATCGTAGTGCACGCGGGTTTCGCCTCGCGGACCTGGGCGGCGCCCTGCCAGTCGATCTCGAGAATGACGTGATGACCGTCCTGCAGATGCTGCTCGACCTGTTTGCGGCCCGTTCCATAGTGGTTGTCGAACACCTCGGCGGACTCGAGCAGGTCGCCTCGGGCGCGCAGGCGTGCAAATTCGTCGACACTGACGAACAGGTAGTCGACGCTCTCGACCTCGTTGCTGCGCTTCTTGCGCGTCGTGTAGGAAATGGAGAAGCGCAACCCTGGACGGCGCACCACCAGCGCCTTGACGAGCGTTGTCTTGCCGGCGCCGGACGGTGCGGCGACGACGAATAACCTGGCTGAAGAATCATTCATCGCGGGGCTTACTCGACGTTTTGAATCTGTTCGCGCATCTGTTCGATCAGGACCTTGAGCTCGACGGCCGCCTTCGTCGTCTCCGGGTCGGCGGATTTGGAGCCCAACGTGTTGGCTTCGCGATTGAGTTCCTGCATCAGGAAGTCCAGCCTGCGGCCGACGGCGCCGCCGTTGCCGACAATGCCGCGTATCTCGGTCACGTGACTGTCGAGCCGGTCGAGCTCTTCGTCAACGTCGAGTTTCTGGGCGATCAATGCCAGTTCGACTTCGAGGCGGGCGGGGTCGGCCACGACATCGAGCCGCTCAATGCGTTCGCGCTGCCTGCCGTTTACGGCCTCGAGCACCTGCGGCATGCGCTCGCGAACAGAGTGCGCAAGCGCATCGATATCGTCACAGCGTGAATGGAGCATCTCCGCGATCCGTTCGCCCTCGCTGGCGCGCATCGCGGCCATCGAATCGAGCGTCTGGCCGAGCAGCGCGCCGGCCGCGCTGAGCAGTGGCTCGACGTCGACGTCGGATTGCTGCACGATGCCGGGCCAGCGCAGCAGGTCGAGCGGGTTCAACGGTGCGAGGTCGCTTATTGTCGCCGCCATTTCACTGACTCGCCTGCCGACAAGCGCAACGAGTTCGTCATTCAATTGCAGTTCGGTTTGCTGATCGAACGCGCGACGGAAGTGGAGCACGCAGTCGACCTTGCCACGGTGCAGGACCGCAGTGACCTGCTGGCGAAACACCTGCTCGCTGGGCCGCAATTCGTCGGGCATGCGAAATTGCACGTCGAGATAGCGGTGATTGACGGCGCGCAGCTCCCACGTCAGCGTGCCGATCTTCGACTCGGCGGACTGTCGCGCAAAGCCTGTCATACTGTGTAACATCAGCATCGGTCTCCGGTTATGCCGCTTCGGTCACGGTATTCAGCGGTGCAGGGCGGCATACTTCGCGCGGCGTGACCGCAGAAACGGGTGAATATTTCGAGGATCGAACATTCTAAGCTCTGCTCGCCATCGGTCGCCAGCCGTTTGATGGCGGCTTGTCGTTGACATCAGCGAGCCCGGCATCGGACGCTGTCAGGAATAACGCGAAACCGAATCAACATGCAGGTCGAATACGCCAAAGTCTCCGCGCTCGGTGACCGCCAGGACAACCAGGACCGGGCTGCGGTCGTCGTTGCCGACGAGGCGGTAATCATGATGGTGTTCGACGGTATGGGCGGCCATACGGACGGCGCACGTGCTGCCGAAACAGGTTTGCAAGTCGTACAGGACAGCTTCATGTCGGCGACGCTGCCGTTGTTCGATCCGCAGGGTTTCCTGTACTCGGTGCTCACGCGCGCGCACGATGACGTCGTTGGGCTGGGTCGCGATCTCGCCGTCGACTTCCGGCCGAGGGCGACGTGCGCCATTTGCCTGATCCAGGAGGGTGGCACATTCTGGGCGCACATAGGGGACAGTCGAATTTATCTGGTGCGCGACGGCCGCGTTCTGACACGATCCCGGGATCACAGCCATGTGGAGGTCCTGATTCAGGAAGGTGCCATTACCGAGAAGGAAGCGCTGGACCACCCGATGCGCAACTTCGTCGAGTGCTGTATCGGTGGCGACGCGCCGGTTCCGGACATGAGTATCACGGGCAAGAAGACATTGCAGCCCGGCGATGTGCTGCTCGCCTGTTCCGACGGCCTGTGGTCCGGCCTCAGCGACGCTGACATGGCGGACATAGCGCGGCCCGGTGAGGACATTCTCGCCGAAAATCTCAAGGCGCTGAGTGTGAAAGCATTGAACGTGAACTCCCCGTACAGCGACAATACGACCGGGACCGCTGTAAGGTGGTTGAGTCCTTGACGGAGTACCAGCGCAGGAGCATGGCAATGCGACCAAGCGGCCGCGCAGCGGACGAAATTCGAGCGCTGCGATTCACCACCGATTTCACGTGTCACGCCGAGGGCAGCGTCCTTGCCGAGTTCGGTGACACGCAGGTTTTATGCACGGCGAGTGTCGAGAACCGGGTTGCGCCATGGTTGCGCGGCAGCGGCGGCGGATGGGTCACCGGCGAATACGGGATGTTGCCGCGCGCGACGCATACACGCAGCGTGCGCGAGGCGGCGCGCGGCAGGCAAAGCGGCAGGACTGTGGAAATCTCGCGCCTTATCGGCCGTTCTTTGCGTGCGGTAGTGAACCTCGACGCGTTTGGTGAGCGCACGATCACGCTGGACTGCGATGTCCTGCAGGCCGACGGCGGTACGCGCACGGCGGCGATCAGCGGTGCCTATGTCGCGCTGGCCCTCGCAATGGCGCGCTTGACGCGGGCGAAAACGATCAAGAAGAATCCACTGTGTGGTCAGGTCGCCGCTGTTTCGGTCGGCATCCATGACGGCCAGCCGGTGCTCGACCTCGACTATGCGGAAGACTCCGCCGCAGAAACCGACATGAATATCGTCATGAATGACGCCGGACGTTTCATCGAGGTGCAGGGTACGGCGGAGGGCCACGCATTCAGCAGCGAGGAGTTCGCGGCAATGCTCGACCTCGCACGCGGCGGTATCGAATCGATTATTGCAGCGCAGAACGAAGCGCTTGCGTCCGCACGCTGACGACGCATTGCGATTTCCGCGAAAAATCATTCTTGCCAGCGGCAACGTGGGCAAGTTGCGCGAGATCATGCGCCTGTTGAGCGAACTCGACGCGCAGATCGTGCCGCAATCGGAATTCGGTGTCCGCGCCGCCGAGGAAACCGGCACGAGCTTCGCGGAGAATGCCCTGATCAAGGCACGCCACGCGGCCGCAGTGGCGGGCCTTCCGGCGATCGCCGATGATTCCGGGCTGGTCGTTGCAGCGCTGAACGGCCGGCCCGGTGTTTACTCGGCCCGGTACTCCGGCCCGGACGCTACAGACGACTCCAACATTGACAAGCTGCTGGCCGAAATGCGCGACCTCCCGGAGGCCAGCCGTGGGGCAGCGTTTCAGTGCGTTGCGTGTTTCGTCATGCCCGACGACCCTGAACCGCTGATCGCCGAGGGGCAATGGCGCGGGCGCATACTGGAAGAGCGTCGGGGCGATCGCGGTTTCGGCTACGATCCGGTGTTCTTCGACCCCGAATCCGGTAAGAGCGCGGCCGAATTATCGGCCGCCGGAAAGAACGCGCGCAGCCATCGCGGCAAGGCCTTTGCAGCGCTTGGGTCCTTACTGCGGGCGCGCTTTGACGGGGATTGACGCAACGTAACTCGCGCACGCGGACGAAGTGCTGCAATAATCGCCCTATGCGCCGCGAGGTTCCGCCACTGTCGTTGTACGTTCACCTGCCCTGGTGCGTGAAGAAGTGCCCGTATTGCGATTTCAATTCGCACGCGGCGGGCAGCAACGCGCCTCGCGGCCGCTATCTCGATGCCGTGCTTATCGACCTGAAAAACGAAGCTGCAACCGCGACCGGACGGCCACTGATCAGTATTTTTATCGGCGGGGGCACGCCGAGCCTGTTCTCGCCGGACGAGATCGCACGACTTCTCGATGCCATCGAACGATGCTTCGCATTGGTGGACGACGTCGAGGTGACCATGGAGGCGAATCCCGGCACGGTCGAGTGCGGCAAGTGTTCGGGATATTTCCGTGCCGGCGTCAATCGGCTGTCGATCGGAGCGCAGTCGTTTGATGATGCGTCACTCGCGACGCTCGGACGAATCCATACGTCCGGTGACATCGCGCGAGTTGTTGCTGAGGCGAAGGATGCTGGCTTCGGGAACATCAATCTCGACCTGATGTATGCGCTGCCGGGGCAGGATGTCGGCGCTGCGCTCGATGACATCGAAGCGGCCGTGCGCCTCGATCCGGCGCACATCTCCTGGTATCAGCTGACGCTCGAGCCAAACACCGTCTTCCATGCGCGGCCACCGAACGGGTTGCCGGACGATGAGCTGTGCTACGACATTGAAAATCGCGGGCAGGCGCTGCTACGCGAGTGTGGCTTCGAACAGTACGAAGTCTCGGCCTATGCGAGAGACGGCCACGTGTGCGTGCACAACCTGAATTACTGGTCGTTCGGTGACTACGTTGCCGTTGGTGCGGGTGCTCACGGCAAGATATCGAACCAGGACGGGGTGCGCCGCTACACGAAGGCGGCGCATCCGCAGCAATACATGGCGTCGATGGAGCGTGGCATTCCTGACGGCACGCCGCGGGCGCTCGGGGACCGAGATTTGCTGTTCGAGTTCATGATCAATGCGTTGCGGCTGAACGCGGGTTTTGATGAGCAACTTTTCGAGGCGCGCACCGGTTTGTCGCGCGACGCGTTGCGACAGCGATTGCAAGCGCCGTTGCAAAAAGGGCTGATCGCGTCGGCAGCAGACGATGTCTGGCGGCCGACCGCGATGGGCCGCCGCTTCCTGAACGATCTGCAGGCGGATTTTCTGCCTGAGTGAGGCCGCAAAATGGTGGCGGATCAGCCGCAAAATTCGCATCTTTGGGCGCCATTTCCGGAATTATGGCCGCTGTGCGGGCATGAATTGGCGCGCTGCCTTATGCACAATGCCTCGTGGAGGCCTGTTTTTTCAGCGCGAGACGCCATCACATTCACGCTCAGCGTCGAGAAAAGCTCGTAACTCTTTGATTATAGTTATATTAAGAAAATGGCCACAAAATAGTCATATTGACAACGGTGCTTGAAAATCCGCATCTTAGGACACTCACTCAATTTTCTTCCACAACCTTATCCACAGCTTCTGTGGATAACAATTCCGGGCTTGCGGCAATGGGCGCTTCGCTATATGCTACGCGGCCTTTTCGCACCGCAACGCCCGCTCCGGAGAGCCTGAAATGAAAGCCGACATCCATCCCGACTACGCCGATATCAAGGTAACCTGTAATTGCGGCAACGAGTTCACGACACGATCGACGCTCGGCGAAGACCTCTCCATAGAGGTGTGCTCCTCCTGCCATCCTTTTTATACGGGCAAGCAGAAAATCGTCGATAGTGGCGGCCGCGTCGACAAATTCCGTCGCAAGTACGGCATAGGCTAACCGCCGGGCATCTGGCGGAGCCGTATCCCGGCAAAACCAGGAGTCTTTTAACGATTTCCGGGGCTACGGGCCGCGGGGCTTTGATATGCTGCGGGAGTTCAGTTTTCGACGACGACCCGTGCGGCCTGTACCGGCATTGCACGGAACGCCGAATGAGCGCCTGTTGCGTCGGCCCGGCGACAACGAAGTACGGCCAGATGTGGCCAAGGAATGAGGATGACGAAGAGCCAGGATGCCTACCGCCTGATCAGCCCCAGCGGCATTGAAACGGAATTGCCGGTGCTGCGCGGGTCCACGGGACCCGACGTCATCGACATCGGGCGCCTGTACCAGGAACAGGGCGTCTTCACCTACGATCCGGGTTTCGTTGCGACAGGCAGTTGCACTTCGGACATCACGTTCATCGATGGCGAGAAGGGAGTCCTGATGTATCGGGGTTACCCGGTCGAGCAACTCGCCGCGCACTCGAGCTTCATCGAAGTTGCGTACCTGTTGCTTCACGGTAATCTGCCGAAGGCGTCCGAGCTGGAGACTTTCACCGAGACGATTCGCACACATACGATGCTCAACGAAGGCATGTTGCGATTCTTCGGCGGCTTTCGTTATGACGCGCACCCGATGGCGATGTTGTCGGCCGTCGTCGGATCGATGTCGGCGTACTACCACGACACGATGGACGTCAATGATCCCATGCACCGCGACATCTTCGCGCATCGAATTCTTGCCAAATTGCCGACGATCGCGGCGGCCGCGTACAAGCTGAACATCGGGCAGCCTTTCATCTATCCGCGCAACGATCTGACCTATTGCGAGAACTTGTTGCACATGTTTTTTGCGGTACCGGCGGAACCCTATGAAATCGATCCGATTGCGGCCGATGCGCTGGATCTGCTGTTCATATTGCACGCAGATCACGAGCAGAACTGTTCGACGTCAACGGTGCGCATGGCTGGCAGCTCCGGCGCGAACCCGTATTCAGCGATCGCCGCCGGCATAGCGGCGCTTTGGGGGCCGGCTCATGGCGGCGCAAATGAAGCGGTACTGAACATGCTCGGAGAGATTGGTAACGCGGCCAACATTCAGAAGTACATCGACAAGGCCAAGGACAAGAACGACCCGTTTCGCCTGATGGGCTTCGGCCACCGCGTGTACAAGAGTTTCGATCCGCGCGCGAAGATCATCCGAAAAATGACGCACAAGGTTCTGGCGAGACTCGGACGCAAGGACACGCCGTTGTTCGATTTGGCGCTTGCGCTCGAAGAAATCGCCCTTAAGGACGAGTACTTCATCGAGAAGAACCTGTACCCGAATGTGGATTTCTACTCGGGCATCATTTACAAGGCACTTGGAATCCCGACCTCGATGTTGACGGTCATGTTTGCCATCGGCCGATCCGTTGGCTGGACTGCGCACTGGCGCGAAATGATCTCGGATCCCGACGGCCGCATCAGCCGTCCGCGACAGTTGTACTCGGGACCGACGGAACGCGGATTCGTCGCGATCGGCGAACGCTAAAGTAGGGTCGAACCGAAGTTTTCTCAGCAAGGCCCCGGGAATGACGCGCAGCTTTAAGAAAACTTCGGTTCGACCCTACTTTTCAGAAGATCGCGCACACTCTTTTCATCCGCCCGCCGCATAGGCTTGCCATCGACGGGGCTGATTGGCGCCTGTCGAATGCCATCGACCGGAAATACGGTCGCCTCGACCGAGGCGCTCTCGTGGTGAAATTGAAATCCCGCGTAACGGTCGGCGCAATCGCGACGTCTTTTCAGTCGACGTTCGTACGGCCGGTAACTGACGCCGAGCTCGGACAGCCAGAGGGCGACAGCCTCGGCACTGTCGGTGAAGACGTGTAAGTCAACAGGAGCGTTTGCGTCTGCAGTGCCATGCAACACCGGGCCGACCAGCCGCGGCGTAAACGGCGATAGCAGGCTCATGGCGGACAATGCCGTGACGCGCATCATGCGCAGAACGTCCGCGTGCGAATCACCACTGAACAGTTGCAGACGTTCGCCGACCGCACGTTCAATCTCGACGTTCCCCGGCAAGGAGCCGCGTGCATTTAGTCCCAGACGCTCAGCGGCCTTGATCTTCGCGACATGATAATCGCGAAGGCCGTGATCGACGATGATGCGCGCGGCTTCCTGGGCAACCATCTGTCGTGCCCGATCCGTGCCAATGGCGTTTTTCTTGCTCATGGTTTCAGAACAGCGAGTCAGACTCGTCCCGGTCGTCGTCCTGATTCTCGCCCGCGGCATCGTCGGGCGCAATATTTGGGACATCGCCCGGCACGGCGCTCGGCGCGTCGCCGGGGCTGTCATCGATCCCGGTCGCGTCATTGAAGACGTCAGGTGGCGCCTCGGCGCTCTCGCATTCGGGGATGTGGTCCACGCGGAACACCTCGAAGGTCACGTTGCTCTGACCGTGGATGGCGGGACACCCGGTATCCCTCCCGATGCGGACGGTGGTCAGGCCATCCGGCATCGGCATCTGGTTCTCGGCTACGCCGGCCAGCGCGACACGCAAGAATTCGATCCAGATCGGCAAAGCGGTACGCGAGCCCTCTTCGCCGGGCCCCAGCGGCAAGTCGTCGTCATAGCCGACCCAGACGATGCTGGCGAGGTCGCTGTTGAAGCCGCCAAACCAGGCGTCGCGCCTGTCATTCGAAGTTCCGGTCTTGCCGGACAGATCGCGGCGCCCGAGTACCAGGGCACGGCGGCCGGTGCCGCGACGAATGACGTCACGCATCATGTCCTGGATCAGGTAAACGTTCTGCACCGGTATGGCGCGCGGCGCGAGATTGATGTCCGCAAACAAGTCAGGCGCTGCGCGCGCATCCGGCTGATAGCTCAGCGCAACGTTGGCCATCTCTTCCAGCGACATGTCGTCGAAGGTATCGCCGGCATACTTATCTGCGGGTTCGGCCACGCAGCGCTCGCAAACGACCGCCGGCTCGGCACGATACAGAGTTTGGCCATCCGCTCCATAAATCGCATCGATCACATAGGAGCTGATGGCGTGCCCGCCATTGGCAATCGTCGCATAACCCTGCGCCATGTCGAGCGGCGAAACCGAGCCGCCGCCCAGGGCCAGCGAGCCATTGCGCGGCAGCGCTGCGTCGCCAAAGCCGAATTTGGCGATGTGTCGCACCGCATTACCGATTCCGGTCTCGAACAACAGCAGGCGGACAGACACGAGGTTCATGGAGCGCACGAGGGCCTCGCGAAGTCGCGTCGGACCATAAAAACGGCCGCTGTAGTTGATCGGGCGCCACACGGCTTCGAGTTCTGAAGAATTGATGACGACCGGAGCATCGAGAACGATGGTTGCAGCGGTATTGCCATGTGCGAGCGCGGCCGAGTAAATGAATGGCTTGAAGGACGAGCCCGGCTGCCGCTGGGCTTGTGTTACACGGTTGAACTTCGTCATCGCGAAGTCGAAGCCACCGACAAGGCTGGTAATTGCGCCGTCGGCCGGGTCCATGGAAACGATAGCGCCCTGGGCCTCGGGCGCATCGGCCAGGGCCCAAATACCGATCGTCGTCGGCATGATATGAATTACGTCGCCGATCTTGAGTACGTCGGCTACAGTCTCCGGTTCAGCCCCGGCGGTCTCACGATCAATGAACGGCCTGGCCCAGCTGATACCGGCCCACGGAATGATCGCTTGTTCACCGTCGGCCAATACGATGCTGGCGCTGTTGTCGTCGTTGACGGCGGTCACCAGCGCGACCGACAGGCCGCCGGGCGCATACTGACCGAGAGTCTGGCGGATCTCGACCGGCCACTCCGAAAAAGGTGTTTCCAGTAACTCGGGCGTCAGCTCGATTTCATCGATGGCGCCGCGATATCCGCGGCGGCGCGTGAATTCGAGCAAGCCGTTACGCAGCGCATAATTTGCGGATCGCTGCAGTCGCGAATCAAGAGACGTCACAACCTGGTAACCGGCCGTATAAGTCTCTTCTCCGTAACGCGTCAGCATTTCACGCCGCACCATTTCGGCAACATACGGCGCGTTGAGTTCAACCGCAGCGCCATGCAGTTGCGACTCCATCGGCTCGGCGACGCCTTGTTCATACGCTGCTTCGTCGATGTAGTCGAGATCGAGCATGCGGCCGAGAACGTAAGCGCGGCGGGCTTCTGCGGCAATGGGGTTGCGTACAGGGTTATAGTCCGACGGTGCCGGGAGCACGCCCGCCAGCGTCGCGGCCTCGCCAACGCTGAGTTCATCCAGTGATTTGTTGAAGTAGACCTGTGCGGCGGCGGCTACGCCGTAAGCGCGCTGACCGAAGAACATCTTGTTCAGGAACAACGCCATGATTTGTTCCTTCGAGAATGCCTGCTCGATCTTGTAGGCGAGAAAAGCCTCCTTGAGCTTGCGCGCAAAAGTCTGCTCGCGAGTCAGAAAGTAGTCGCGGGCCAGCTGTTGCGTCAGCGTGCTGCCGCCGCCGCTGATCTTGCCGTAGCGCGCAAGCCGGAGCAGCGCACGCAGGGTGCCCTGATAGTCCACGCCCGGGTGCGCGAAGAAGCGGCGATCCTCGGCGGCGATAAACGCTTGCACGACGTGTATCGGCAAGTCATCGAATTCAATGAGTACCCGGCGGCGCTGCCCGATCTCCGAAATCAGGTGACCGTCGCGACTGAAAATCCGCAAAGGGATCTGCAGAGGGATGTCGCGAATCGTCTCGGCCGCCGGAAGCCCGGGAGAGACGAAATAGTAGGCGCCGATAACCGCGGCCACGCCGCTGATCGTTGCGATCAGCGCAAGTCCTGTTAGGACGATCAGCCAACGTGCAAGGCGGCGCCTCGATTTCTGCTCGAATTTCCTGTGCCGCTTCACTTTTTCTTGCATGTTGGTTGCCGTTTTCAGTCAAACGCCGCGAATACGCATGACGTTGACACACTATATTAGAGGGTAGTCTGGTGTCCGAATTGTGCGGAAATAGTGGCTTTCCCACGGCAATTACCACTGCCCAGGGGTGCTGCCGCGGCTGATGATAGCCACGCAGCGGCGCACGCTGCAATGCCCCTGCGAAAAAATACGTGACGGTCCCGAAGGCGTGAGCCTGGCAGCGGCCCCGCCTGGTGCCACGGCCGAAGGAGCCGAAGCGGCGTGGCCGCCGGTCTCAATGCGAGCCGCCGACTAGTTCACGGACTGCCATAGCAATCCAGCAGTACCATAGGATCGCTGGATCGTGAACAAAGTCACGTTTTATTTGACATTTTATTGATATATAGTTAAATCGATTTGCTCAGGTCAAGACTACATTTGACCTGCAACCTACCGACATAGAAGGGAAAAAGAGTGTTTTTTGGCAAGAAAACTCAACCACTGTTGGGCCTCGATATCACGACATCGTCGGTCAAGCTCATTGAGCTTTCGCAAAGCGGCAAGCGCTTTCGCGTCGAGTCTTATGCGGCGGAACCCACACCACCCAGCTCGGTTAGCGAAAAGGCGATCGTCGATGCCAAGGCAGTCGGCGAAGCGATCCGCCGCGCCGTCAAACGGGCAGGCGCCAAGGCGACCGACGTTGCGGTGGCAATCAGCGGCGATGCGGCGATCACCAAGGTCATTCAAATGCCCTCGAGCCTGTCTGAAAGAGACCTCGAAGGGCAGGTCGAAATTCAGGCGGACCAGTACATTCCTTTTCCGATGGAGGAGGTCAGCTTCGACTTCGAAGTTATCGGACCGAATGAAAAAGATCCCGAACTCATGGACGTGTTGCTGGTTGCCACACGTACTGAAAATGTGGAGCAGCGCGAGGCCGCCGTACACGCTGCCGGCCTGAATACGATGGTTGTCGACGTCGAGGCCTTCGCGCTCGAGAATGCATGCATTCTGCTGAGTCATCAGATTCCGGACGGCGGCATGGGGCAGTGCGTCGCCGTTGTCGACATCGGCGCCAGCAGTACAACATTCAGCGTATTGCAGGATCTCAAGGTCATTTACACACGCGATTTCAACTTCGGCGGCCAGCAGCTGACCGAGGAAATCATGCGTACTTACGGGCTGTCGATGGAAGACGCGGGCCGCGCCAAGAAACAGGGTGGCTTGCCGAGCAACTATCAGCCCGAAGTTCTTGAACCGTTCATCGATGACATGACGCAGCAGGTCAGCCGATCACTGCAGTTTTACCTGGCATCGGGCGGCGGACGCGAGCAACCGGACATGGTTCTGGTATGCGGCGGTTGCGCGAACATTCCGGGAATCTCCGACGTAATATCGAGCCGCGTCGGCGTCCCGACCGAGATCGGCGACCCGCTAGGCCAGATGAAGATCTCGTCGAAAGCCAAGTCGCAGGGAGTGCACAAGGATGCGACGGCTCTTTTGACCGCATGCGGTCTTGCATTGAGGAGCTTCGACTAAGATGCCGCGCATTAATTTACTCCCCTGGCGCGAGGCAGACCGCAAGAAGCGCCAACGAGACTTCGGTGTTGCGATGGGCGGCGGCGTGGTTACTGCCGTTACAGTAGTACTGGCTACAATATTTGCGTTCTCGCAGATGATTTCGAACCAGGAAGACCGCAACCGGAGGTTGACGGATGAAATCGCCGAACTCGAGAAGAGCATCAAGGAAATCGACGGCCTCGAGGCGCAGAAGGAAAGATTGCTCGCTCGCATGGAAATTATTTCCGAGCTGCAGAAAAGCCGTCCGGAGATCGTGCATCTGTTCGACGAACTGGTGCGTCAGCTTCCCGAGGGCGTGTACCTGACCGGCATGAAGCAGACGGGTGCGAGCGTCGAAATTCGAGGTGTCGCTCAATCGAGCACGCGTGTGTCTGCTTTGATGCGGCGGATCGACGCGTCCGAGTGGCTTGCCGATCCCGAGGTCGACCGGGTGGAGACCACAACCGCCGGTGCGTCCCGCCAGGCTGAATTCATCGTCAATCTGAAGCAGGTTCGCAAGGACGATGAGATGGAGGGCGCGCAATGAATCTCGTTGACGAGCTCAGAAACCTGGATGTCAACGACGTCGGTCGCTGGCCATTGCTGTTTCGCGCGGGCGTTATCCTGCTCGTGTTCCTGATGGTCGCCGGTCTGGGAATCTACTGGTTTATCATCGAGGATGCCGCGCCGCAACTCACGCGCGCGCGGAACGATGAACTGACGCTGCGCGTGACGTTCGAGAACAAACAACGCAAGGCGGCGAACTACGATGCCTACAAGGCACAGCTTTCACAGATAGAGCAATCGTTCGGCACGATGTTGCGGCAGTTGCCCGGTGAGACGGAGATACCGAGCCTCATCGTCGACATTTCGCAGACCGGCCTTGCGGCGGGACTGCAGGAGAAACTGTTCCAGCCGCAGCCCGAGATACCGAGGGATTTTTACGCCGAGAAACCCATCAGGATTCGGCTGTCCGGCGGCTATCATGAGATCGCGAATTTCGTCAGCGGCATCGCTTCGCTACCGCGCATAGTGACATTGCACAACATCAACATTACGCCCGAGGAAAGCGGCACCTATGACTTGTTGAGCCTGGAGGTTACGGCTCAGACCTATCGATACATCGAAGAGGAGACAGAATAACAATGTACGCTTCTCTGAAATTTCGAACCTTCGCGCTGTTGACGCTGGTTGCGATCGGACTGACAGCCTGTGGCGGCGGCAATGATGATTTGGACCAATACATCAATAAGGTCAAAGCGCGCCCGGGTGGCCGCATTGATCCATTGCCGGAAATTGCGCCCTACGAGATTTTTACGTACATAGCGGACGCCGAGGGCCTGCGTTCGCCGTTCATTCCCGATACGCCACAGGCTATTGTTGGTTCGGCCGCGGCCGGAATGCGCCCGGATCTGGATCGCAGCCGCGAATTTCTCGAGGGCTATCCACTCGACACTTTACGCATGGTCGGCACGCTCGATATCGCTGAAACGGTTTACGGTCTCATACAGACCTCTGACGGCCTTATCCATCGTGTCGTACCGGGCAATTACATGGGCCAGAACGATGGTCGTATTACGAATATCTCGGAATCGGAAGTCGGACTGGTTGAAATTATTTCCGACGGAATTGGCGGCTATGTTGAGAGAGATGCCGCTATCGGTCTTTCGGACTGATACCTGAATGGAACTGGGAGTGGTAGGAATGATCGTCAAAACGAAACCGACGCAGGAGTACCGGCGTACGGTGTTAATAATGGTTGCAATATTGCAGGCGGCATTCCTGATGTTTGCAGGCGTAACCGCAAATGCGCAGGAAGGCAACCGGCTGCAGGACATTCAGGTTCGAAGTCTGCCCGGAGCGCGGGTCGAGCTGCGATTGATCATGTCCGGTACCGCGCCAGAGCCGCTGGCGTTCACGATCGAAAACCCGGCGCGAATCTCCATCGATCTACCGGATACGGTACTCGGGCTGAGTTCACGTCGTCGAGACGTCAATTTGGGTCCGCTGGACACGATTTTGACCGCTGAGGCAAATGGGCGCACTCGTGTCGTATTAAACCTCGACTCGATGGTTGCCTACGAGACGCGGCGCAGCGGCAATGTCTTGATCATCACACTGGGGGACGGCGATGATTACAGCGCCGATGCCACTCAATTTGCCGGTACAGCGCCTGCGGCACAGACGTCTTCCTATGCTGCACCGGGTGATCGTGCGATTACGGGCATCGACTTCCGCCGGACACGCGATGGCGGCGGCCGCATTGTTATCAATCTGAGCGATCCTTCGACGCCGGTCGACATTCAGCAGGAAGGTGGGCGCGTCGTCGCCGTATTCAAGGAAACGTCATTGCCTGCCGAGCTGATGCGCCGCCTCGACGTCATGGATTTCGCGACGCCGGTATCGACCGTCGATGCGATGCGTACCAATCGCGATGCGCGCATCGTGATTTCCGCCATTGGCAGTTATGAACAGTTGGCGTATCAGTCCGATAACGAATTTACGATCGAGATCAATCCGGTTGCTGCCAAGGATGAGGTGTCATCGAGCCTTTTCTCGGAGACGAAGGAATACGAAGGTCAACGCCTGACGCTGAACTTTCAGGACATCGAAACGCGTGCAGTACTGCAGCTTCTGGCAGAGACGTCAGGAAAAAATATCATCGTCTCCGACACCGTGACGGGCAACGTAACGCTGCGCTTGCGCAATGTTCCATGGGACCAGGCACTCGATATCGTCATGACGACCAAGGGTCTCGACATGCGCCAGAATGGCAATGTCATCATGGTGGCCCCGGCCGAGGAAATCGCGGCACGCGAGACAGCCGACTTGACGGCGAAGCAGGCTATCAATGAACTCGAGCCGTTGTATTCCGAGTTTCTGCAGGTCAACTATGCCAAAGCAAGCGACCTGGCGACGTTGCTCAGCGGCGACGGCAATACGATGATGTCTGAACGTGGCAATATCGCGGTCGATGACCGCACGAATACGCTGCTCATCCGCGACACAGCAGAGCGACTGCAAAACATTCGCCGCCTGGTTCGCACGCTCGACGTCCCGATCAAGCAAGTGCTGATCGAATCGCGGATTGTCGTTGTCAATGATAACTTTAGCCGTGACCTGGGGGTGCGCCTCGGACTGACCGCTTACGACCCAAACAGCACCGACGGAGTGACCGTGATTTCCGGTAGCGGCATCGGCACGGATACGATGATCAATTCCGCGATCACCAATCTCGCGACTACGGGTTCGATATTGCCCATTCAACTGCCACTGTTGAATAATCGCTACAACGTCAATGTGCCCATACAGCCTGCGGCAGGCCGCTTCTCACTGGCCGTGCTGGAAACCGACTATCTCGTCGATCTGGAGCTGAGCGCGCTCGAGGCAGAGGGCAGGGGGGAGATCGTATCGACGCCACGCATCATTACGGCGAATCAGAAGGAAGCGACGATTGAGCAGGGCGTTGAAATCCCGTTCCAGCAGTCCGCGTCGAGCGGCGCCACGACCATTCAGTTCAAGAAGGCCGTATTGAGCCTCACGGTGACACCGCAGATTACGCCGGACAACAACATCATCATGGACCTCAAGGTTCACAAGGACAGCGTTGGCGAAATCATCTCGACGGGCGGCCTCGGCGGCACCGTGCCGAGCATCGACACGCGAAGCCTCGAGACGCAAGTCCTCGTTGCCAATGGCCAGACCGTTGTACTTGGCGGCATCTACGAAACCGAACGCCGCGAGACGATCACGAAGGTTCCGTTCCTCGGCGATTTGCCGTTTGCGGGCTTTTTGTTCCGCAGCACGAAGCGCGTCGATAACAAGACGGAGCTCCTGATATTTGTAACGCCGAGAATTCTCGAGGGAGGCACTACTATTGACTGAGTGCCTGCCTGAGGAATGAAGTGCAAAGCCAACCTCCGGGTTGGCTTTCTCTTTGACCAGAACTCAATTTACCAATGAAGCATCCGAAAAATCTTTTTCTCGTCGGGCCAATGGGCGCCGGCAAATCAGCCGTCGGCAGGCAGCTTGCGCGCATGTTGCATCTCGAATTCGTCGACAGCGATGAGGAGATTGAGTCTCGTACCGGCGTGGATATCCCATTCGTCTTCGAAAAAGAAGGTGAAGCAGGATTTCGCAAGCGCGAGGCCAAGGTTATCGACGATCTTTCGAAGCTCGACGGTGTGGTTCTGGCCACGGGCGGCGGCGCCGTGCTCGATCCGCAAAACCGCAATCATCTCGGCGCCCGCGGGTTCGTCGTCTACCTGCACACGAGCGTGAAGCAACAACTCGCCCGAACCCGAAAAGGCCGCGAGCGACCGTTGCTCGACAGCGGCGATCCCGCCGAGGTGCTCGAGTCACTGATGGCGGAACGCGAGCCTCTGTATCGCGAAATTGCGGATCTGACCGTCGAAACCGACGGCCGCAAAGTGCACGCCGTCGCCAAGGATGTTCTCGACCGCCTCGAGTAAGTAGGAAAAAGTGGGGTCGAACCGCACTTTCTAGGGCAGGGGTGTCTTGCAGGGTCTGCCCATCTTTGCCGGTCGTACGCGCCGATTCAGCATGGCTTCAATCTGATCGGTGAATCCCGCGTTGCCGAGTACGCGGCAGGCATTAGTGGTGTTACGAATGTTGTCGAGTAGCTTGCGGTCCAGCTCAGACGCGAACAGGCGGCGGTAAGCTTTTCGAATTTCTGTCGTGCTGTCACCGAGCGCTGAATATATTTCGTGTGGACTGACGATCGGGTCGTCTTCGCCAAGTGCATTGTGGCGGTAACTGCTGTACGGGTACCTGGCAGGATCGGGTATCATGCCCGCGCGTACCGGATTCAGTTCAATGTATCGCTGGCATGCCAGCAGATAGATATCGTCCTGTACGAGACAAGCTTTGTATCGGCCCTGCCACAGTGTGCCGGTTCTTTGATACTGTCGATTGATGCGCTGCACGTAATCGCGGCCCAGCCCCTGAATCATTTGCGGAATCGATCGTTCGGTGCCGGGCGTCAGCAGCAGGTGGACGTGGTTGGTCATCAAAACGTAGGCGTGTACAGCGCATTCGTATTTCCCGGCGTTTTCGTCCAGCGCCGTCAAATACAGGGTGTAGTCGTCAGGCTGGAAAAACGTTGCCTGTCGATCGATGCCCCGCATGATGATGTGCTGCGGAATGTGGGGCAGAAAATAACGGGGTTGGCGAGGCATCGTGATGGCACGCTAGGTCGGCATATTGATGCTAACCACGCATTATTCGATTAGCATCCGGAGAAAGTGCGGTCTGACCCCACTTTTTCTTTCACCCAGAGCGAAGCGTACGTGGCAAGCTACTGCAGTATCACCGTCGATCTCGGCGAACGCAGCTACCCGATCATCATCGGCAGTGGCCTGCTGGCTGGTGGATACGATCTTGCCGCGTCGGTAGACGGCCCCGATTGCCTGGTCGTCAGCAACGAGACGGTCGCGCCACTGTATCTCGATACGCTCAAGTCCAGCCTTCATGGCCGTGAGGTCGCCGAATTCAACCTTCAGGACGGCGAAGCCTGGAAGACCCTGGACGCGAGCGCCGCCATTGTCGACAAACTCGTCGACATGGGCGCCAACCGCGATACGACGGTCATCGCGCTGGGCGGCGGCGTCGTCGGTGACATCGCGGGCTTTGCGGCGGCGTGTTACATGCGTGGTGTCGCGCTCATCCAGGTACCGACGACACTGCTGGCACAGGTCGATTCGTCCGTCGGCGGCAAGACCGGCGTCAATCACGCCAGGGGCAAGAACCTGATCGGCGCGTTTCATCAGCCACGGCTCGTGCTGATCGACACCGATACACTGGCGACGCTGCCCGATCGCGAACTCAAGGCCGGCCTTGCCGAAGTCATCAAGTACGGCGCGATCGCCGATGCCGAGTTTCTCGCCTGGCTGGAACAGAACATCGATACGTTAATTGCACGCGACGCAGATACGCTTGCACACGCGATACAGCGATCCTGCGAAATCAAGGCTGAGATCGTGGCCGATGACGAGCGCGAAACAGGGCGGCGCGCTGTTCTGAATTTCGGTCATACGTTCGGCCACGCCATCGAGCACTGTGTCGGCTACGGCGAATGGCTGCACGGCGAGGCAGTCGCCGCCGGCATGATCATGGCGGCGAAACTCAGCAGCATCGATGACGGGAGCGTCGAACGCCTGCGCGAACTGATCGCCCGCGCCGGCCTTCCCGTAGCGCCGCCGATGGTCGGGGCGAAGCAATTGCGTGCCGCCATGGGAATGGACAAGAAAGTGCAGCGCAAGCAACTGCGCTTTGTGTTGCTGAACAAACTCGGCGATGCCCATGTCACGGCGGAATTCGATCCGGCAGCGCTCGAAGACGTACTCGGAGCCGCCGGTTGAAGCCCGAGGATTATCTCGCTCCGTACGCGGCCAGTGAAGCGCGCTCCAGGGGCCGTCGTTTCGACGAGCCCCGCGCGAAGTATCGCGGCGAGTTCCATCGCGATCGCGACCGCATCATTCACTCGACGGCATTTCGTCGCCTCGTCTACAAGACACAGGTATTCGTCAACCACGAAGGCGACCTGTACCGGACACGGCTGACACATTCGCTCGAGGTGGCGCAGGTTGCCCGCACGGTCGCGGTGGCGTTGCGGCTCAACGAAACCCTGACCGAGGCAATCTGTCTCGCCCACGATCTCGGCCACACGCCGTTCGGTCACGCGGGGCAGGATACGCTGAACGCCTGCATGCGCGACTACGGCGGATTCGAGCACAACCTACAGTCCCTGCGCGTCGTCGACGAGCTCGAGGCAAAATATGCCGACTTTCCGGGGCTGAACCTGACGTTCGAAACACGCGAAGGCATTCTCAAGCATTGCTCCGCGCGCAATGCGCGCGCGCTCGGCGAGATCGGCGAGCGGTTTCTGAAACGCCAGCAGCCGGGACTCGAAGCACAACTTGCGAACGTCGCCGATGCGATCGCGTACAACAACCATGACGTCGACGACGGCTTCCGGGCGGGACTGCTGAGCTTGAAGCAGCTCCGCAGGCAGCCGCTGTTCGAGACGCAGTACGCCGAAGTGCACAGGCGTTATCCCGATCTCGAGGACCGGCGTCTAATCTATGAAATCATTCGCCGCATGATCGACACGGTTGTCTCCGATCTGATCGACGAAACGCAACGCAACCTCGATGAAGCTGCACCGCGATCGATTGACGAGGTTCGCAGCGCGAGCCAACCGCTCGTTCGATTCTCCGCGCCGGTATTCGAGCAGCATGTGGCGTTGAAGCAGTTTCTGAATCGCCACCTCTACCGCCATGAAAAAAAGCTCGCGATGACCAAAAAAGTGCAGGCGATGTTGAAGAAGCTGTTCGAAACCTACATAACTGATGTCGAGCAAATGCCGCTGGAGTTCTCCAGCGCGGCCGGGCGGGCCGACGAAACGGGCCGTGCGCGAGTCGTTGCAGACTACATCGCCGGCATGACCGACCGTTACGCGATCGCCGAGCACACGCGCATCACCGGCAAAGCCTGAGCTGTTAGAATGCGCCCCGCCGGCGTGGGCCGGCATGCCGGGAGAGGCCAGCCAGTGACTGAAAAATCCATTCCGACCAGGGATCGCCTCATCTTCGCGATGGACGTGCCCGACTGCGATCGCGCGCGGGCGCTGGCGGACGAGCTTGGCGAGGCGGTCTCGTTTTACAAGATCGGCTTGGAGCTCATGATGAGTGGTGGGTACTTCGAACTGCTGGCCTGGCTGCTCGCCCGCGATAAAAAAGTCTTCTGCGACCTGAAGTTCTTCGACATACCCGCAACCGTCGGCTCCGCCGTTCGCCAGCTCAAGGATCGAGGCGCGACTTTCGTGACCGTGCACGGCAACCAGTCGATCATGGAGGCAGCCGCCGAAAACAAGGGCGACTCCCTGAAAGTTCTCGGCGTGACGGTACTCACGAGCCTCGATCGCGGCGACCTCGACGACCTCGGATTCGACTGCGACGTCGGCGCGCTCGTGTTATCGCGCGCGAGACGGGCGCTGGCCGCCGGCTGCGACGGCGTCATCTCGTCCGGGCTCGAAGTGCCCAGGTTGCGCGAGTTCATCGATTCGAAGTTGCTCGTTGTTACCCCGGGAATTCGCCCAGTCGAAAACAAGCCGGACGGCGGTCAAAAACGGGTGGTCACCGTTGAAAAGGCCTTTTCGAATGGCGCCGACTACATCGTCGTCGGCCGCCCGATTCGCGACGCGAAAAGCCCGCGCGCTGCGGCCGAAGCCATACAGGCGACGATAGCTGCACAAGTCGAGGCCGCATGAGCGGCCTGAAGAATGACCTGTTGTTGCGCGCGTTGCTGCGCGAGCCCGTGCCACGTACACCCGTGTGGATCATGCGCCAGGCGGGCCGTTACCTGCCCGAGTACCGGGCGGTGCGCGAAAAGGCCGGTGACTTCATGAGCCTGTGCCGAAGTCCCGAGCTCGCCTGCGAAGTCACGTTGCAACCGCTGCGGCGCTATCGTCTGGACGCCGCAATATTGTTCTCCGACATCTTGACCGTCCCCGATGCGATGGGCCTCGGGCTTTACTTCGAGACGGGCGAAGGCCCGCGCTTCGAGAGACCGCTCAAAACGGGGAGCGACATTCGCAAGCTGGCGGTCCCCGATGTTGCGGCGAAGCTCGGCTACGTGTTCGATGCGGTCAGGACTGTCCGGCGCGAACTCGACGGCAGTGTGCCGTTGATCGGCTTTGCCGGCAGCCCATGGACCGTTGCAACGTACATGGTGGAGGGTGGGTCAAGCCGCGAGTTCAAGACGATCAAAGGGCTTGCGGATAACGACCCAGCCGCGCTGAGCACCTTGCTCGATCTGATCGCAGCGACAACGATCGAGTATCTCAACGCACAAATTGATGCCGGCGCGCAGGCGATCATGATTTTCGACACCTGGGGTGCGGCCCTGGAGGCTGAGAACTATCGTCGTTTCTCGCTTGCCAGCATGCAGATAATCGTGGACGGGCTCACGCGCGAGCGGGACGGCAGGCGTGTGCCGGTAATCCTGTTCACGAAGGGCGCCGGAGCGCTGCTCACCGACATGGCAGGTACCGGTTGTGATGCGCTCGGCGTCGACTGGACGACGGACTTGAGCACCGCCAGAAAATACGTCGATGACCGGGTTGCGTTACAGGGCAATCTCGATCCCGCGACCCTGCTGGAATCGCCGGACAAGATTCGGCAGGGCGTTGCCGAGGTGCTGGAGAGTTATGGCAGCGGCCCGGGGCATGTCTTCAATCTCGGACACGGCATCACGCCCGACATCGACCCTGATAACGTGACGATCCTCGTCGACGCCGTGCACGAGCTGAGTCCGGCCTACAAATAAGTGGGGTCGAACCGCACTTTTCTTTGTTGACAGAAAAGTGCGGTTCGACCCCACTTAATTACTCTTCGCGCAATGCACGGCGCAATATCTTGCCGACGTTTGTCTTCGGCAGGTCATCGCGAAACTCGACCGCTCTGGGCCGCTTGTAATTGGTCAGGTATTTGCGGCAATGGTCGAGCACGTCCTGCTCGGTCACGCTGTCATCGGTGCGCACGGCGAAGATCTTGACGGCCTCCCCCGAGTGCTCATCGGACACTCCGATGGCCGCGGCCTCGAGTATGCCGTCCATTTCGACAACGACATTCTCCACTTCGTTCGGGTAGACGTTGAAGCCTGACACGAGAATCATGTCCTTCTTGCGGTCCTCGATGTAAAAGTAGCCGTCTTCGTCCATGCGGCCGATATCGCCGGTTCGCAACCAGCCGCCGGGCAGCATGACCTCGGCCGTATCCGCGGGTCGCTGCCAGTAACCCTCCATGACCTGCGGGCCCTTGATGCAGATTTCGCCGACCTCGCCAGCGGGCAATTCATTGCCGTCGTCGCTTGCGATGATGACGCTCGTGGACGGAATCGGCAGGCCGATGGAGCCCGTAAATTCTGCTCCCACGGCATTGCAAATTGCGGCGGGTGAGGTCTCGGTGAGCCCATAGCCTTGCAGGATCGTGTTACCGGTTGCGGCTTGCCAATCACGCGCGACAGACGGCTGTACGGCCGTGCCACCACCGACACACACACGCAAGCCGCTGAAGTCGACATTGCCGAAACCGGGCGTATTCAGTAGCGCCGCGAACAGCGTGTTGACGCCCGTGAACAGATTGAATCGATACCTGGCGATCTCCTTGACGAAGCTCTTGAAGTCACGCGGGTTCGTGATCAGAACATTCAACCCGCCCTGCTCCATGACGCAGAGGCAGTTACCTTGCAAGGAAAAGATGTGATACAGCGGCAAGGCCGTAATCGCGATGATGGGCCTGACGCCCTCGTACGCGTCACCCTGCCAGACGACCGACTGCTGCACGTTGTACACCATGTTGCGATGGCTCAGCATCGCGCCTTTGGATACGCCGGTCGTGCCGCCCGTGTACTGCAGAAACGCAATGTCCGCATAGCCGATTTCCACAAGCGCCAGCTCCTCGCGCGAGCCAGCCTCCAGAGCTTGCTTCAGGCTGGTGCTGTTGTCGAAACGGTACCGGGGCACGGCCCTCTTTACATACCGCAAGACCATGTTCACCAGCGGCCCTTTGGGCCAGCTCAGAAGGTCCCCGATGCCTGTCGTTATTACATGCTCAACCGCCGTCTTGTCGATGACGGCTTCGAGAACGTGCGCAAAGTTTTCGAGAACGATGATGCACTTTGCGCTGGAGTCCTTGAGCTGATGTTCGAGCTCGCGCGGCGTGTACAGTGGGTTGACATTGACGGCCACGAGTCCTGCGCGAAAAATCCCGCACAAAGCGACCGGGTATTGCAGTATGTTCGGTAACATGATGGCGACGCGTTCGCCACGAGTCAGCCCCAGCGTCTTCTGCAAATAACAGGCGAACTGCAGTGACAGCTCGTCGAGTTCGCGATAGCTGATCGTCGTACCCATGTTCGTATAAGAAGGGCGATCTGGATGGTTCCTGAAGCTGTTCTCGATCAACTCCCGCAGCGACCTGAACGGCGGCTCCGGGACTTCCTCGGGCATGCCGGGCGGGTACGACTCGAGCCAGATTTTCTCCACAGGCAAGTTCCCTTTGTTGGCTGCGTGTTGTTATCTCACGAAAGTCCGACGGGGAGAATAGCGTAATGCCAGCAACACCAGCAACGATAGCGTCACCAATCGTCAATCGGCCGCCGGGCCGAGGGCGTCCCGGATTATCGGCCAGGCGTTGTCGAGCAACAGGGGTTGTGCCGTGGCATTGGGGTGGATGCCGTCTTTCTGCATGAGTTCTTCGTTGCGGGCCACGCCTTCCATGAAGAATTCGATCCACGAAATCGAATGTGTCTCGGCAATTTCGCGGTAGACATCCTCGAACAACTGCGTGTAACGCGCCCCGTAATTCGACGGAATGCGTATGCCGAGCAGCACCACTGCGGCGCCCGAGTCTTTGCTTGCCGTGACGATCTTTTCGAGATTGCCGCGCATGCGTGCCGGCGGAAAGCCGCGTAAACCGTCATTGCCGCCAAGCTCCAGGATTATCACGGACGGCCTGAACCTGGCGATGGCTTGGTCGATGCGCGCCGCGCCGCCCTCGGTCGTGTCGCCACTGATACTGGCGTTGACCACGCGATGTTCGTAACCTTGGTCGGTAAGCCGCGATTGCAACAAAGCGGCCCAGGATCGGTCAACGTCAATACCATAGCCCGAGCTCAGACTGTCGCCGAAGATCAGGACAGTTGGAGCATCTGCACCGTAGCCGTTGACGGTTATCGCCGACAAGATCGGCAACAAAAAAAGAGTCGAAAATATTCGCATGTCGAATCAGTCACGAGGTGACGCCGTTGTTCTGGCTGCACATCAACTAAGCAAACAGGTTAGCAGTCCCGAGGGCAGTCTGACCATATTGTCGAACGTCAGTTTTCGCATACTGGCGGGCGAGTCGGTCGCGGTCGTTGGTCCATCGGGCGCCGGCAAGTCGACACTGCTGGCGTTGCTGGCGGGCCTGGATCTGCCGAGCGATGGCCACGTCGAACTGAATGGCGCGAATCTGAGTGATCTCGACGAAGATGGCCGCGCCCGTGTACGCGCCGAAAGTGTCGGATTCGTGTTCCAGTCATTTCATCTCGTGCCGTCGCTGAACGCGCTGGAAAACGTCATGTTGCCGCTCGAGCTGGCGGGCAGGAGCAACGCCCGCAGCGCCGCCCGCGGCATCATTGCCAAAGTCGGTCTCAAGGACCGCTGGAGCCACTATCCGGCGCAACTCTCGGGCGGTGAGAAGCAGCGCGTTGCGATCGCCCGTGCGTTCGCGACGGAACCGGCCGTGCTGTTTGCCGATGAGCCGACGGGTAATCTCGACAGTCGCACAGGCACGACGATCATGGACATCATGTTCGAGCTCAATCGTTCCTCGTCGACGACATTGATACTCGTCACGCATGACAAAGGCCTGGCCGGGCGTTGCGAGCGCATGCTAAGTCTCGACGCAGGCCTGCTGATCAGCGACTCGAAGGTGGCGTCGTGAGGGCGTTGTCCTTCGCCATGCGCAGCTTCGGGCGCGAACTGCGCTCGGGAGAGGTCATGGTGCTGCTCGCCGCCGTGATCCTGGCCGTTTCGGCATTGACGGCCGTTGGCTTCCTGACGGATCGCATTGGCAAGGCCGTCGCGCGTCAGGCCAACGAAGTACTCGCGGCCGATCTGCGGCTGAGATCGCAGGATCCGATCCCGGAGCTGTGGCGGGACATGGCGACCGACTACGATTTGCGCACGGCGGACATCGTCCTGTTTCCGACCGTCGTATTCGCCGGCGATGACAGTGCGCTATCGACGGTCCTGGCCGTCAGCAACGGCTATCCACTTCGCGGTTCTGTGCGTATCGCCGATCATCTCTTCAGCGAACAGCGCGAGGCAAGCGGCATTCCAGGTCCCGGCGAGGTGTGGGCGGACAGTGCGCTATTGGGCCGCGTCGGGGCGGACGTGGGCGATTCGCTGGCCGTCGGGGAACTGCATTTGCGCATTGCGGCCGTCGTGACATACCGCCCGGATCAATCGATCGGCTTCGCGTCGCTGGCGCCGTCGCTGCTCATGAACATCGACGACATTTCCGCGAGCGGCCTGGTCGGCGAGGGCAGCCGTGTTCGATACTCATTGCTCGTCGCGGGGGATGAGGCTGACGTCAGCGCATTCAATGACGCGATTCAGGATGAGCTGCCCGGCTCGGTGCGTGTGCGCAACCAGGAAGAGTCCGGTGAGCGTGCCGCCAATGCGGCCAATCGCGCACAACGCTTCCTGTCGCTGACGACCATCATCAGCCTGCTGCTGAGTGCCGTTGCCGTCGCGATGTCGGCACGGCGCTTCGCACACCGGCGCATGGACACGGTTGCGCTGATGAAGAGCCTCGGCGCGACGCAGCGCTTTGTTATCTCGGTCGCACTCGTGCAACTCGTGATGCTGGGCGTTATCGGCGTTATCGCGGGCAGCGCCGTCGGCTTCGTGGCCGAAGAATTATTGTCCTGGATTCTGACCGACATCATCGGGGGCGACCTGCCGGCCCCGGGCATCATGCCAGTGGTACTCGCGAGCGGCAGCGCGATGGTGCTGCTGGTCGGCTTCGCGCTGCCGTCGCTGATCCAGCTCAGAAACACGCCCCCGCTGCGCGTATTGCGGCACGACGCGATGCCGCCGTCGCCGTCCCGCATCCTCGTCGCGGGCCTGTCGCTGGCTGCGGTGGCGGCACTGCTGTATCGCTCGGTTGGCGACGCGGCCATGCTCGTCATCCTGCTCGGCGGCATCGTCGTGATTACCACGGCCCTGTACGTCGTCGGCCGCGGCCTCGTTGCATTGATGGGATATTTTCGCTCCGGCGTCGGCGTCGCGTGGCGTTACGGGCTCGCCAACGTGGCGCGGCGTGGCCGCGCCAGTGCCGTGCAGGTCGTGGCGTTCGGCCTCGGGTTGACGGTGCTGTTGCTACTGACGCTGGTGCGGACGGACCTTCTCGAGAGCTGGCGGGCCACGCTTGACGAGGACGCGCCAAATCACTTCCTGATCAACATTCAGCGCAGCGAGCGCGACTCTGTTGCCAACATCATGAAATCGCAGGGCGTCGGTGTGCCCGATTTCGCGCCACTGGTTCGCGCCAGGATGACAATGATCAATGGCGTATCGGTGAAGAAGCGCGCCTACCCCGAAGCGGATGCGCGGCGGTTCGTCAGCCGCGAGCAAAACCTGTCGTGGGCGTCGACGCTCAGTTCGAGCAACGAGATCATCGCAGGCGAGTGGTGGCCAGCCGGCTACAAGGGTGTGCCGCTCGTATCGATCGAGGAAGAGGTTGCGGCGGAGACCGGGCTCACGCTTGGCGATCGCCTGCAATTCGAGATCGCCGGCCAGGAACTCGAGGCGAAAATTACCAGCATTCGCAAGATCAACTGGGACTCGTTTCAACCGAATTTCTTCCTCGTGCTGTCGCCGGGCGCGCTGGATGACTATCCGGCGACCTTCATCGCGAGCATGCGTGTCGAGCCGGACGAGCGAGCCGTGCTGCTCGATCTTGTTCGAGCGCACCCGACGATCTCGGTCATCGATCTCGATTCGATATTGCAGCAGGTGCGCGGCATCATCGACAAGGCCAGCCTCGCAGTGGAGGCGGTTTTCATTTTTACGCTCGCGGCTGGCGTCGCGGTGCTGTTCGCGGCGGTGCAATCGACAATCGACGAGCGCAGATTCGAAAGTGCGATGCTGCGCGCCCTCGGCGCGACCAGGCGAACCGTGTTCTCGGGCGTCATGGCCGAGTTCGCGGCGCTCGGTATCGCGGCGGGCATACTCGCGTCGGCCGGAGCGTCGATTCTTGCAGCCGTCATTGCCGTGGAGCTGTTCGAGCTGCCGTACACATTCAGTCCGCTGCTGTGGATCGTGGGCGTCACGGCCGGCCTCGTCGTCGTCTGCGCGAGCGGGTATTTCGCGGCGCGCAGTGCCGTCGATTCTTCGCCCATTGACGTGCTGCGAGGTACGCCGGCATGAATGGCGAGAAGCGTTCCCGCGACACCGCCTCTGATCACACGACCCGGTTGCGCTCCTGACCGTCAACGAAGGCCCTGGTGTTCGCCGCCAGCTCATCGATCGCGTTCTGTCGTGCCGCGTCAGTCGCCCAGGCGATGTGCGGCGTGACGATAAGATTACTTCCCTCATATTCGAGCAGCGGATCGCCGCTGACGGGAGGCTCTTCGGGCAGCACATCAATCGCGGCCGCGCCGATATCGCCGTTCGCCAATGCGTGCACAAGTGCCGCGGAATCGACAAGTCCGCCACGCGCGGTATTGATCAGCACGGCATCCTGCTTCATGCGCCGGAACGCGTGGGCGTCGAACAGATTGCGTGTCGCGTCGTTGAGCGGACAGTGCAGCGAGATCACATCCGACTCGGCAAGCAACTGCTCGAACGATACGCGCCCTTCGCCGATGGCATTCGACCCCGCACGCGCGGACACGAGCACGCGCATTCCGAATTCATGCGCAATCCGGGCGACGCCGCGGCCGAGATCGCCGTAGCCAACGATGCCGAGCGTCATTGCGGACAATTCACGAACAGGGTGCAGCAGCGGGCAGAAGTCGTCGGAGCGCTGCCAGTCACCTGCACGCACCGATTCATGATAACGAGACAGGCTGTGCGAGAGCGTCAACAGCACGCCGAATACATGTTCAACGACCGACTGCGTGCAATACGCGCGTATGTTACTGACAGCGATGCCGTGTCGTTTTGCGCTATCGAGGTCTATGTTGTCCGTGCCGGTCGCCGTCAGGCCGATAAAACGCAATTTGCCGGCCCACTGCAGCAGATCCCGGGTCAGGCGAATCTTGTTCGTATAAACAATATCGGCGTCCGCGATTCGATCAGCGACCTGGGTAGCGTCAGTGACGTCGAAAATAACGAGTTCGCCAACGATGCTGCGCAGCGCATCGAGATCGAGGTCGGGGCCCATCGTGGCAAAGTCGAGAAACACGGCTTTCATTGCGTTTTGGGTTACCCTGCAGCAAAGCCGTAGACGATGAACGATCAATTCTGGAAACGCAAATCACTGTCCGAGATGACGACCGAAGAATGGGAGTCTCTCTGCGATGGCTGTGCGCTGTGTTGCATGCACAAGATCGAAGACGAAGAGACAGGCGAAGTCTTTTACACGGATCTCGCCTGCCGCTTGCTCGATCTGCAAACCTGCCGGTGCACGGATTACGCGAACCGAGCGAAGAAAGTAGCCGACTGCCTCGTGCTTACAGCCGACGATCCGGAACCGTTCCACTGGCTGCCGGCGAGCTGTGCCTACCGGCGGCTGGCAAACGGTCAGGACCTGCCCGAGTGGCACCCGCTGCTAACCGGACGAGCGGAGTCCGTGCACGAAGCGGGCATATCGGTGCGCGGCAACGCGGTGTCCGGACGCGACGCCGATGACTGGACAGTTGCGCAGAAGCTTGCTGATTCGAATTGACATACCGGCAGGATGCGCGGCCTCAAAGGAGGTGCTGTGAGCAGTTACCCAACGATTCCACTACCCGATTATCGCGAGTACCCGGTCGCTGAGATGCGGCGGAGAATTAATGCGTTCTATGCCGAGGTCAACCGCCGCCGCACGGTTCGGGAGTTTTCCAACCGGCCGGTGCCGCGCGAGATCATAGAGACGGCATTCAAGGCGGCGAGCACGGCGCCGAGCGGCGCGAACCTGCAACCGTGGCACTTCGTTGCGGTCAGCGCTGCTGCCACGAAGAAAAAGATTCGTGTGGCGGCTGAAATCGAGGAGCGTGAATTCTATGCTCATCGCGCCTCACCCGAGTGGCTGGAAGCCCTGACACCACTCGGCACCGACTCGAACAAGCCATTTCTCGAGACGGCACCGTACCTGATCGCCGTGTTCCTGCAGAAATACGGCCGGCTCGAAGATGGCCGCAAGGTCAAGCATTACTACCCGACCGAGTCGACCGGAATTGCCGCCGGGATCCTGATAACGGCATTGCACCACGCGGGACTCGTCTGCCTGACGCACACACCAAGCCCGATGAAATTTCTGAATGAGATACTGGGAAGACCGAAAAGTGAACGACCGTTTCTGTTGCTCGTAACGGGCTACCCTGCCGATGACGCACGGGTTCCGGATATCAAGAGGAAGCCACTGCATGAATTTGCGAGCTTTGTCGACGACCAGTCACAGGCACCCTGAAGCGGACATCGCTTCTGAGGCTTGTTAGTCTCCCCGGTTCCTTTTGGGGAGAATCAAATGATTACTGCCGCATGCCGCCGCCGGGCGAAGGACTTCTTACTCGTAGTCGGATGCATAATTCCGCTTATCGCAGCCGGTCAGGACGAGCCGCGCGCCAGGGATCTGGGGATTCCGTTCGCGGGCACGACCGGCCCGCTCAATGCTATCACCGACGTTGCCGGCGTTACGGTCGGGCACACCACACTGATTTCAGGAGACGGGAAGCTGGACGTCGGATCTGGCCCGGTCAGGACCGGCGTCACGGTCGTACATCCTCGTGGCAAGAAATACGATCCTGTCTTTTCCGGCTGGTATGCACTGAACGGCAATGGAGAAATGACCGGGACAACATGGGTCGAAGAGTCGGGGTTTCTCGAAGGACCGGTCGTGATTACAAACACCCATAGCGTCGGAGTTGCTCGCGACGCGACTATCGAATGGCAATATGCGAACAACTTATTCGATCCCCTGCCTGATGACCCCGACGTTTTCTGGTCGCTTCCGGTCGTTGCTGAAACTTACGATGGGGATCTTAATGACATTAACGGTTTTCATGTCACCAAAGAGCACGTCATTGACGCATTGGAGTCGGCAAAATCGGGCCCTGTTGCCGAAGGCAACGTAGGTGGTGGTACCGGGATGATCTGCCATCAGTTCAAAGGTGGCATCGGTACCGCGTCGCGACAATTGAAAATTCTGGATCGAGATTACACCGTGGGCATTCTGGTTCAGGCGAACTACGGATCCAGGGAAACACTTACGATCGCCGGCGTGCCGCTGGGCGACAAGCTGTCTGATCTCATGCCTGCATTCAGACCAAAAGACCGAAGCACCGGTTCAATCATCGTCGTCGTTGCCACGGATGCGCCGTTGATGCCGCACCAGCTGGAGAGACTGGCGAGACGCGTACCGATCGGCATTTCCAAGGTAGGCGGATATGCATCGAACGGCTCCGGAGATATTTTTATCGCGTTCTCCACCGCCAATCCTGGCGCCGCCGCAAGAGACGGGCTCCTGAAAATCGAGATTCTGCCGAACGACGCAATGAGCCCGTTATTCCTGGCGACGGCACAAGCGACGGAAGAGGCCATTGTCAATGCGCTGATAGCGGCAAAGACGATGGTGGGAATCAACGGCAATACCGTGTACGCGCTGCCGCATGATCGATTGATCGATATATTGAGGGAGTACAAGCGAATTCCGTAGCCGTTAGCTGTCTGTCGGACTCCGGGATCGTCTGGATTTTCCCGCCTCGAAATCTCGCGCTTGACGGCGACTTGCGCTGGCGCGAAAATCTGCCGACTTGATGGAGGCGATCATGAAATCAATTACTCTTTTCTTTCTCGTTGCAATTTTCCTTAGCTTCGGCTGCGCGCCGCCGGCGTCAGAGTCCACGGCCGTCGATCTCGAGAGCGAACGTGACGCGCTCATGGCGGTTGACAAAGCCTGGTCGGAATCGATAGACGACACCGATGCATTCCTGGCATTCATTGCGGAGGATGCCTACTTCATGCCATTCGGCGCTCCGCTCGCTCGAGGAGACGCGATTCGCACCACGTGGGAAGGTCTCGCCTCCATGCCCGGATTCGATCTCCACTGGCAAGCGACGACCGCCGAGGTAGCAGCCTCCGGCGACATCGGTTACACCATCGGAACGTTCGAGCTCACCGCCGAGCATGACGGCACTGCGATGCTCACCGAGGGGAAGTACGTGACGGTCTGGCACAAGCAAGCCGATGGATCGTGGAAAATGCAGGTCGACTGCTTCAACGCCAACGGGCCGCCGACAGCCGCCGATGGTTGATATCTGGCGATTTCAGGGACAAAGGACTGCCGGCTCCGCGCGTCCCAGCCAATCGACTTCGGGAAGGCCACCGGGATATTGATAATGGCATTGCACTGCGCGGGACTCGGTTGCCTGACGCACAGATCCCGGATATCAAGAGGAAGCCGCGAATGGGCCGGCAAAAACTAACCGGTATTTTGCAAGCCCTGTGCAATGCCATTCACGCTTGCCAGCAACGCGGTGCGCAATTTTTCGTTCTCGCGGCCCGTTTCCCGCCATCGGGCCAGAAGATCCACCTGCATCAGACTCATCGGGTCGACGTACGGATTACGCAACATGATGGCCCGCTGTAGCGTAACGTCACCCTCGAGCAATGCTTCATGCTCCGAGTATTCGAGGATGAGGTCCTGGGTCAGTTGATGCTCTTTTTTGATGATCGGATAAAACTCATCGTGCAATTCTCCCGCGAGTGCCGAGTACAGCTCTGCGATGCCGAGATCGGATTTCGCAAGCACCATTTCGACGTCGGCGGTCAGGCCGCGCATGAAGTACCACTGGATGAACATTTCGCGGAACTCGCGATCATCGAACTGCTCGGCCGCCCTGGCAAGTCCGGTGCCAAAGCCGTACCAACCAGGCAGAACAAACCTGGCTTGCGCCCATGCGAATACCCACGGGATTGCGCGGAGATCCTGAATGCCGCTTTGTGAGCGACGCGAAGAGGGCCGTGAGCCGATACGCATCTGCTCGATCAAATCAATTGGCGTCGCCTTGCGAAAGTACTCGTAAAAACCCTTCGTCTCGTAGACGAGCAAACGGTACGCGCGGCGGCTTTCATCTGCGATCACATCCATCATCGAATGCCATTCAGGCTTGTCGTTGCCGTGATGTCGCGGCAACGCCGTCGCAAGGGCGACCGAACCCGTCGCCTGTTCGAGCGTGCGCAGCGCAATGCCCCGCAAACCGTATTTCTCGTTGATGATTTCGCCTTGCTCCGTCACTCGCAGCCGGCCATTGACAGTGCCGGGCGGAGCGCTGAGCACGGCCACATGCGTCTTGCTGCCACCCCGGCTGATAGTGCCGCCGCGCCCATGAAACAACGTCAGTTCGATGCCCAGCGCCTGAACCGTTTCGACCAACGCGATCTGTGCGTTTTGCAAGGCCCATCGTGCAGACGCCAGGCCACTGTCTTTGTTGCTGTCCGAATAGCCGATCATGACCGTCTGCCGATCGTCCCGCGATTTCAGATGTTCACGATAAAGGTCGATGGCCAGCAGTGTGTCCAGTATTCGTGGTCCATTCGTCAGGTCGTCGACAGTCTCGAGCAACGGGGCGATGTCCAGCGGAACCTCACCGCGGCGACCGTGAAGTTCGCCCCACTGCGCAAGCAGCAACACGGACAAAACGTCATCCGGTCCCTGCGTCATGCTGACAATGAAAGGGCCGATGGCACTCGGGCCGTTCTTGCGGCGGCAGGAGGCGATTGCCTGAAACACGGCGATCGTCTTGCGCGCCAGCGTACTCTGGGTGAGCGGCGCACTCTCCCGCCCTCGAATCGCCTCGACGATTCTCGCGGTACGGTCCGCTGCCGACCATTCGAGCCAGTCATCCTCGCCGAGGCACTCGCCGACGACCTGACGATGAACTTCAGCGTCCTGGCGCACGTCCAGTGTGACGAGGTGAAAGCCGAAGGTCTCGATTCGGCGCACGAGCCGCCGCACGGCAAACAGGCCTGCATTCTCACCGTGGTTTGCGCTCAGGCTGTCGATCAGCAGTTGAATGTCTGATCGAAATTCCTCGACCGTTTCATACGGGAAGGCTTCGTCGTCGAAAGTCGATTGCAGGCGCTGCTGTACGAGGCGCAGAAAAACCCGGTACGGCATATCGCGGTGGCGCGCCGGCACGTCGTGGTAGGCGTTCGGAAACACACCAAGGTATTCCTTCGTCTTCGCGAGTATCTCGTCGCTGACCTTTACACGACTCGAGGACTGGCTGAGCTTGGTCGAGAGCGCGCCGCACTCGTTGTAGTAAAGATCGAGAATCAGTGAACGTTGTCGTGCCACGGTTTCCCGAATCGTCTTCGCGTTGACGTTCGGGTTGCCGTCCATGTCGCCGCCGACCCAGGACGCGAAATGCAGCAGGCTTGGCACCTTGAGTCTCTTGCCGTCGTCTCCGAAAATTCGCACCGCAGCGTTTTCGATGTCTTCGTAGAACGGTGGCATCGCGCGATACAGGACATCGGTGACGAAAAATAGTACATGTTCGAGTTCGTCGGCGACCGTCATCTGCTCGGATGGATGCTCATCGGTCTGCCAGCCCGTCGTCACCAGCAAACGAATATTTTCGAAGGCGGCGGTCGTTTCCTGCGGCGTCATCGTGGGGTTCAGCATGTCGATGAGGTGCCGGACGATATTCTGTTCCTTGCGCAGAATCGTGCGCCGCGTCGGCTCGGTCGGGTGCGCCGTGAACACCGGCTCGATGCGCAGGGAATCGATTAGTTTCTGCAGGCCGTCAATGTCCATGCCGGACGCTTTGAGCTTGACGAGCGTGTCCTCGAGGCCGCCAGGTTGATACATGCCGACGTCTCTCAGGTATTCGCGACGGCGCCGAATTCGATGCACCTTTTCGGCCGTGTTCACCATTTGAAAGTAGGTGGAAAAACTGCGAATGACTTGCAGTGCAAGTTCGGGATCGAGATTCCCGACGAGCTGTGCCAGCTCCTCGCCGGGCTTTTCATTATCCTCGCGACGTCGGATCGAGCGCAGCCTGGCGTTTTCCACGAACTCGAACAGCTCGTCACCACCCTGCTCACGAATCAACTCGCCGACAAGCGCCCCGAGCATGCGCACGTCATCGCGCAGCGACTGATCCTTTTCCTCGAACGTAATGTCCTGGCGGCGCAAGATCTTGTGCTTCTTGTTGCCCATGGCAGCGGATTGCCTCGACGCAGTGCTAGTCGCGAAAGTTCTCGTACTGCAGCGGCAGGTTGACGTCGGCCTCCTTGAGCAGGGCAATGACGTCCTGCAGAACATCGCGCTTCTTACCGCTGACCCTGAGCTTGTCGCCCTGAATCGCCGTCTGAACCTTCAGTTTGCTGCCCTTGATCATCTTGACGAGCTTTCTGGCGAGGTCGGCCTCGATGCCGCGGCGCAGGATCACCTTCTGCCGTGCTTCGCTGCCGCTGAGTTCCGCCTCCTGCTCTTCCATGCAGCCGATGTCGACGCTGCGTTTCGCGAGCTTCTGTCGCAGGATGTCCAGCATCTGCTTCAGCTGAAAGTCGCTTTGAGTCGTCAGGGTTATGACCTGGGCGTCGAGCTCGAACTTCGACCCCGTGCCCTTGAAGTCGAATCGGGTATGCACTTCACGATTGGCCTGATCCACGGCATTGCTGGCTTCGTGAGCATCGAAGTCGCTGACTACGTCAAATGAAGGCATTGCTTGATCCTCTTTTCAGGGCCAGCGAATGTGGCGACGGACGGGAAGATTACCCGAGCGACGTCCGGGCGTCGGGACAATAGCAAAAACTCGGCAGGCTGCCCAGATAGTTCGGCGGTAGTCAGGCTTCAGACGATCGAAAATACGGGCATCGCGAAGCTCACTAAACGTCCAGGGAAGGCACGTAATGTCAGGAGATCTTGCGGCAGCCGCAGCGCCGTTTACAGCCGGAGAAGCAGAGGTCACTGACGCGCCGTCACGCCGGGCGGACGCACAACGCCTGTGCCGGCAATTGCAGCTCGCGGGCGTCGAGTTGATCACGCCACGTGATTCTGGCACAGCGGTCGGCGGTGGCGTGCCGCTCGATGTCGCCTCCGGTTCCCAAGCATTGTTGCCGGATACGATGCCGCGCGTTCGGGAAGCGAGTCTCAGCGATGGACACAGCTATGTGCTTGCGGCCGCCGACCGTTTTCGTTCGCATGAAAACACCGCGTCGAGCGGGGATCACGATCGATTTTGGGCCGGGCTCTGGCAGCGGCAGGCAGCGTCGCGAACGCACCTTATGCTGGCGCCCGACGTCATGCCTCAGTGTCCGCTGCTGTCGGTCGAAACCGCGACGGCCATACTACCGGCGCTGGGCATTCAGGTGCCGCCAGAGACATCCTGGCTCGTGATGCGGCTGGATGTGACGCGTTTCGCTGATGCGAAGGGAGTACTGCAGGAAACCGTGCTCGAGCAGGCATTGCACAGCTGCGTCGACGCAGGCGATGCGCTGCATGACGCTGCGAGCTGGCCAACATCGGCGATGCGGCAGGATGCCAGCCTGAACCGCCGCCTCGCGATACAAATCACCGGTCTCGGAGACCTCGTCGAGCTGCGCAGAATCGATCCATGCCACGTGGAGGCACTGAAAAACCTCGATGAGTTGCTGCGCTGGGCGCGCTCGACGTTACAGGCAAGGTCGCATCTCATCGCGAAATCGGCGGGGCGCCTGCCGGCGATCGAACAAAGCGATCCGAGCCGGCTGTTGCCATGCGCTGTTGCCCGTGAGGACTGGCGGCAGCGCTGGCGGCATACCGCCGCTGAGACGGCCGTCAGACACCGCAATCTTCTGGTCTTGTCACCGTGGTCGATCTTCCCGACGCGCCACCTTGCCGACTATCGATACGCGGATTTGCTGCCGATATTGCTGCACGCAGACGCCTGCGCCGTACAGCGATCGGTGTCGCTCGCACAGTGGAACATCAATGAATTCAAACGTTTCAATCGACGCGCGTGGGCCGTGTTGCAGCAGCGATGCGCCGCAACACTGATTGCGAAAGGGGTATGAACTAAGATACGGTCTCCAAGCGAGACGTTTTCAAAAGGCTGCTGGTCGGGGGGCTTGCCGCCGAGCGATCGTAAAGTCGTTCTCTGGCGCAATCGAAATCGAGGGGGCGTATTGCATCCGATAACACTTGACGCTCACGGCATCGCGGTTTTGATCCTGACCGTCGTCGCGTTATTTCTGTTTACACGCGATCGTATTCCGCTGGAGTCATCATCGCTTGCGATCCTGATCGTTCTGATCGCGGGATTTCAGCTATTTCCGTACTTGCGCGATGGCGAACGAGTCCTCGCGCCCGTGGATTTTTTTGCGGGCTTCGGCAATGAAGCGCTGATCACGATATGCGCATTGATGATGGTGGGCAAGGCGCTGGAAACGACGGGCGCGCTGCAGCCACTCGCAAATGTGGTTGCTCGTGCGTGGTCGATAAGGCCCGTTCTCGCACTCATTACCACGCTGGTCGCCGCCGCGGTCTTGAGCGCGTTCATGAACAACACGCCGATCGTTGTGTTGTTGATGCCGATCCTCGTCGGCGTATCGTTGCGTGCAAAGTTTCCGGTGTCGGGGGTCATGCTGCCGATGGGTCTTGCAACAATTATCGGCGGCATGTCGACGACGATCGGCACCTCGACAAATCTGCTCGTTGTCGGCATATCACGGGATCTCGGCATGCACCAGTTCAGCATGTTCGAGTGGGTAATGCCGGTTGCCATCGTCGGCGGTGCAGGCGTGCTGTTCCTCTGGCTGGTTGCGCCGCGGCTGCTGCCGGATCGTACTCCGCCGATGGCGGATACGTCACCGCGGATCTTCAGCGCCCAATTGCATGTCAGGGAGGGTGGCTTTGCCGACGGCAAGACGCTCTCGGAGGTGTTGGCCAAGGCAGACGGTCAGATGCGCATCGACAAGATCCAGCGCAGCGAATCACTGTTTCTTGCAAAGCTTCCGTCGGTCACGTTCCAGCCCGGTGATCGACTGTTCGTCAAGGATTCGCCCGAGAATCTGAAGCACTATGAGCAACTTCTCGGAGCTACTCTCTTCAATATCTCGGACATCGAACATCCGGTCGATGAAGAGACGCCGCTGCGGGCAGAGGGGCAACAGCTGGCAGAGGTGGTCGTGACGCGTGGTTCGCCGTTGCATCTTCGTACCCTGACGGCGGCGCGCTTCAGCGTCAGCTATGGCCTGTTGCCGCTGGCGCTACACCGGGCGCGGGCACCCAGTTCGCAGGTGACCAGCGACCTGAATTCGATCCGCCTGCGCGCAGGGGATGTACTGCTGGTACAGGGATCGGACGAGGCGATCAGCAACCTCAAAGACAGCGGCTCCATGCTCGTCCTCGACGGGACGACGAAGCTGCCGCATACACATCGGGCCAAGCGGGCGTTGGCGGTCATGGCATTGGTCGTGTTGGCTGCCGCCCTCGGCATCGTGCCGATATCCGTCAGCGCGCTGATCGGACTCGGGCTCATGATCGCGACCGGCTGCCTGAACTGGCGCGATGCCGCAAACGCACTATCAACTCCCGTTGTCCTGATCATCGTTACGAGCCTGGCGCTAGGTAAGGCGCTCATGGGAACGGGCATGACGGAATATCTCGCGCACAGTTTTGTCATCCTGACCTCGGCGTTGCCGACGCCGATGATACTCAGTGCATTTCTGTTGCTCATGACGTTGATGACGAACGTGGTCACCAATAATGCCGCGGCGGTCATTGGCACGCCGATTGCGATCGGCATCGCACAGCAACTCAACGTTAGTCCGGAGCCGTTCATCCTCGCCGTTCTGTTCGGCGCGAACATGAGCTTCGCGACACCGTACGGCTACCAGACCAACCTCCTTATTCTGAGTGCCGGCGGATACAAATTTTCAGACTTCCTGCGTGTAGGCATTCCACTGACAATCATCATGTGGATCGGCTTTTCGATCATTCTTCCCATGCTCTACGAGTTATAAGCGGCGCTGTTCGCCGGCGCAGCGTTGATGCAACTTGACGATTGCGACCGGGGGCGGTATTACTCATATCCATGATGACTCGGCAGATCAATGACCGCTGGTGGCTGCTCGCACAGGAGGGGGCGGCTGGCTGACTGGTAGCTGAGGAAAAGAACACCAACGGCCCATCTCCGCCAGCGTGGAGATGGGTTTTTTCGTGTAGGAGGGCCTTTCCGGTCAGGACGACCTTATGTCGCGGAGCACAGGGATGTGCGAGAGCGACCAGGCCCGATCGGCCGGCACGGTGCAATGTAAGAACTGCAGGAGCGGCTTTAGCCGCGATTTTAATCAGCAAAGACGAACCGCATGCAAGCACCATTCGACATTGCTGCAGATCTCGATACGCCGGTCTCGGCGTATCTGAAGCTGCGCCCGCTTGGCCCGCGCTTTCTGCTCGAAAGCGTAGAGGGCGGCGAGCGGCTTGCCCGCTACTCGTTTCTCGGTTTCGGCGACGCGCTCGAAGTGCGCATGGACAGCGAAGCGTTGTACATGAACGGCAAAGCCGGCGCTCGGCCCGACAGCCAACAAGCTTATCTGGACGCTCTGCGCGCAGCGCTTGCCGCCGCGCCACGCCTGCAGCCCGAGGTTGACGGTCTGCCGTTCGCGGGCGGGCTCGTCGGCGTCTCCGGCTATGACGTCGTCAGGTTGTTCGAACGGCTGCCACGGAACACGGCGCCACAGACGAGCGTGCCCGATGCAGCATTCGTCGCGCCGGCGTCAATCCTGGTCTTCGAT
>SMUX01039970.1_pt1 | contig 67615 bp, 63 predicted proteins | sample 2456431 | NCBI WGS metagenome assembly SMUX01 (sample SAMN11095930, study PRJNA526329) | marine sediment metagenome | biome: Marine sediment; feature: Surficial sediment; material: Deep marine sediment; isolation source: Hadal surficial sediment | place: Pacific Ocean | collected 2014-11 | depth... | reverse complement strand
CGGATGCGCGCCCGATTATCACGGACGGATGGTTTGTAGCGTGACCGCACGCGTCCATTTGAGCACCGCTGCCCCTTGAGCTGACGTTTATCCGGAAATTGGGGGTGATTATCTAGAGGCGCTGCCTCACACGATGGGGGAAGTGCGTGTTACTGGCTCTCTTTGCATTGCTTCGCCGCCATCTGGGAACTCTGGTCTATGCATCGATCTCGGCGGTGACATATACACAAGCCCACGCCCATGGGGTAGGCGCCATGTTGGTGGTGGTCGGCGATCTGCGTTGTCGCGCTGAGGGTACTTTAATGCATTGAATTTAAAAGATATCGTCAGGTAGATTATTTTTTCAGCAAAATGCAGCGGCCAGTCGAAAAGCCCCCGTTTCAGGCGGGCGCCGCGCACTTATCAACACTGTTATCCACAGGTTCATCACAGCACCTGTTAGTAAAGCCCTTTGTCTTGTTGTGACAACGTGTTAGCCATACCCCCTGGGCACCGCTAGCGGTTGTGATACATTCGCCGGCATGACTACCTGCATCGTGCTAGAGAAGAGTTGATCGTCGCGGCGACAAATGGGCCGGCTTATTTTCCCCAGAAAAGATTAAGCAAAGACTTGGGCCTTCTCTTTCTTTTTTCTTCAATAGCAGCCTCTGGCGATTCCCTCACCGGGAAGTTCGCCAGGGTTGTGGGCAGCGATACCCTCTAGGTCTTAGACGCCAACTATGAACAACACAAAATCCGTTTAGCCCGGATCGATGCGTCCGAACGAAAGCAGGCATATGGATTAGCTTCTCGAAAACATTTAGTTTCGATAGTTGCAGGTAAACAAGTAACAGTTGAATACCAAAAGCGGGATCGCTATGGCCGCATTTTGGGGAAGTGCTAGTTGATGGGATCGATGTGTGTCTAGAACAAGTTGAGACTGGCTTTGCCGTGTTTGGCGTTGCTTCCTATTCTTCCCATTTGGTTAGGCTATCGACCGCGTGAGCGGTCGCGCAGAGAAGGGAAGTTCAAAAAGTTTGGTTAAGAACATATAACCTCCCGTTGACTTCCCCTTAATGTGGGAATCCGGTAATTTTAGCGCAATCGGCTCTACTCGCGTAGTCTCCCTGCGAGACAAGTACTTTAACTCTTTCTTGGAACATGAAAGCTCTAAGCCGAGTTCCTCTTTGAGCCGATCCTCCTCCAATAAAGCGGAGATATACTGCAATCCTGCGGTATAACTCCCATATCGGGCATTTCGCGGCGTAACGGAATTAACCTGCGGCGGCTGAACCCACGGTCTTGCCGGTTTGGAATGGATAGGGCGACGGAGAAGGAAGAACCTATAAGAAGAACTTAGTAACCAGATCTGGTTTATACATCCACCCCGCCTTGTGCGGGGATTGTGCGGCTGACTCGAAAGTGAAACTGCTATCACACTGAGAAAAATTTCTGAGGACATTATGGGACACGTACAAGACAAAGACCGTAAGACAGAATGGTTTGTTCCCTCCTTTGGTCCTTTAAAGTTTCGGGTGTTTATCGGTTTGCTCTTCCTGCCCTATACCGGCATGGTGCTTGCCTTTACGGTGATTGGGTCGATGCTGGCGAAGCAGGTCCAGTGGGACCGTGTGGGCGCAATTTTGGTCATCTATTTCTTGGCCTTGGGAATCGGTGCCCATGCCTTGGACGCTCTAGGCAGCAAAGGCATCAAGCCTTGGGGCGAGGTCTTCTCTAAGCGCCAACTTTGGACTCTTGCAATTTCCTCCATTGTGGTCGCTTACGCCATCGGTATCTATTACATGATAGTCTATGTGCCCCTTCTCTGGGTCGTCGCGATCCCGGAAGGGTTCTTTCTTCTCGCCTACAACCTGGAGTGGTTTAAAGGGCGTTTTCATACCGACGGGTGGTTTGCCTTTTCCTGGGGAAGCCTACCTGTGCTGGCAGGATACATTCTTCAAACCAACCGGCTTTCACTTGCGCTGCTAATGGTGGCGGCCTCCATGGGACTCTTGAGCCTCGTGGAGATAAAGGCCTCGCGTCCGTACAAGGAGATGAAACGTGCCTCACGGGAAACCAGGGCGGACATTGATCGGACCCAAATCCAGCGTTTTGAATCGATTCTAAAAAACATTAGTCTAGGGGTTATTCTCCTCGGGGTCGGTTTGTTAAGTTGGCGGTGGATTGGGTAATGGCACAGGCTTCCACACCAAAAGGATTTAGCAGCAAGGAGTTTCTCAATTATTGGAGCGCCATAAGGGCACAGCTCGACGAGGCAGTCGTTTGCCGGGTTCCGAAGTTTTTTAGTAATCTCCCAGCGGAGCAGATCGAGGCTGTCCATCAGACCCTCGCAGATGGCAAACGAATCCGGGGATGCCTAGTGTGCATCATGAGCAACGCTTTGGGGGGGCGGATCGAGGACGCAATCCCCCGGGCTGTGGCGATCGAATGTGTCCACGCTGCCTCGTTGATTCACGACGACTATGTGGACAACGACACTGTGCGGCGGAATCGCCCGGCGACATGGGCCGTAGAGGGTCCTCGAAAGGCGGTACTCCTGGGAGACATTATCTTCGCGACGGCTATCCAGAGGATGGTAGAGATGAGCCGCGACGATGGTTTGGTGATCACACAGGCTATCGCCACGATGGCGAATGGGGCCTATCAGGAGCTTTTAGATCCCTTGGATCTTTCCCGGGCCGTTACCGAGGGGAGTTATCGCCGAGAACGTTATAACCTCATCGGTTATCTCAAGACCGGGGCCCTTTTTGGCGCCGCATCCCAGTTGGGCGCTATATCGGCAGGCGCGTCCTCGGAGATGGCCACGCTTGCCTTTACATTCGGCGCGCGGGTGGGCGAGGCCTACCAGATTGCCGACGATCTTCATGAAATCGTGGCCCTGGACGCGCATGCAACGGACTTGCCGGCAAAGATCTCTCTGCTGGCTCCGGTTTTTCTCTACTTCGCCGAGGAGATGACTCTCCAGGTGGCGCGCCTTCTCGGAGGAAGGGAGCATAATCTTCAACAGTGGTTTCACCAGGCGCGATCGATTTTAAAAACCCGGATGGGATATGAAATTAAAGTCCGTCTGGATCTGGCGGCGAAAGCGATTAGGGGCTTCCCCACGAATCGTTACACTCGCATACTGCACGCTGCCCCTTCAGAAATCGTTGGCATGATGCAGACGACGGATCTGCTTAGTGACGTAGGCAATTATAAATAGATTCCTATTTCCGGCCAGTGACGACCGCGGAACCATAGGCCATCAGGTATTCTATCTGGATGTCTTTAAACCCGTTTTCTCCAAGTGCTTCTTTCAACTCCGGTACCCAGCGAGTCTCCTGAATAAGAGCTGGCAGCCCATAGTAGATCTCACGCCAGGCGGGGAAAAGGCGGCTACCTATGAGCTGCAGCGTCTTGAAATAGAAGCGCCAGATCCAAACCAGGTACGCCTTCGGCGGATAGGTAAAATCGTGCATAAGAAGGAGCCCGCCCTTTTTGAGCATTTTCTTCGTATTACGCGTGAGCCGTTTCAGGTCAGCGTACTTGGCGAGGTAAGAAGAGGTGATGCAATCAAAGGGTTCGCCTGACTGATAGTCTTCCGCTCGGCAGAGGACGAGCTCCACGTTACGGATTCGGAACTTGTGGACCTTTTGTCGTGCAATCTGCAAGTATTCATCGCGAAGTTCCACCCCTACTACGTGGCAATTTGGATAGCGATTGGCGATAGCGAACGTGGAGATACCCGTGCCGCAGGCTAGATCCAGCACCCGCGTAGAATTGGGCGGAATAAGATCAACAATCCGGCGCTTCCAGCGGCGATCGATACCGAAGGTGGCGAAATTGACCATAAAGTCGTAGCTCCTGCCCGTACCGGAAAAGAAGCGGTGAACGAGTTCCAGCCTCGGGTCGCCTTTATCCATAAAACACAGCTCAGTAAATGGAATTTACAAATGGGCCGGCTTATTTTCCCCAGAAAAGATTAAGCAAAGACTTGGCCGTTCTCTTTCTTTTTTGTTCAACGTCTACTTGAAAACTCGGCGTCGTCTATGGCCTTAAGCTCGTCTGCCGCAAGCACCAGCTCCACAGCGCGGACTGAGTCCACCGCGTGGGCGACGGTGCGGGCCCCAGGAATCGGGATAATGTTGGCTCCTTGCGCGAGTACCCATGCCAGCACGACGGCGTGAACAGACGCGCCATGGCGCTCGGCAATGGGTTTGAGCGCCGGATGGTCAGGCAGCGCCCTATTAAGTTGACTGCCGCCGAGGGGACTGTAAGCAAAAAACCCGATTCCCCGTTGGGTGCAATAATCAACCACACCGTCCGCCATCGCTTCCCGGCGAAACGGATTGAAGTGGTTCTGCACCGTGACGATCGGCACAATGGATTCCGCCTTCTTGATCTCGTTGACCGACACGTTGGAAAGCCCCACCCACCGAATTTTCCCTTCTTGCTGGAGATCGGCCAGCGCGCCGACACTGTCAACAAACGGGACTTGCGAATCCGGCGCGTGAAGTTGATACACGTCGATGCAGTCAACGCCAAGCGTTTTAAGAGATTGTTCACAGGCCTGCTTCAGTCGATCCGGCCGGGCATCGCTCTCCCAGCGCCCCTGTGGGCGCGTGAGCCCGCCTTTCGTGGCAACCAACACCGCATCGCGCAGACCTGACCATGTCGTCAATGCTTTGGCGATGAGCCGCTCGTTGTGCCCGATGTCGCTGTCGTCGAGGCAATACACATCTGCGGTGTCGATAAGCGTCACCCCGGCCTCGAGCGAGGCATGGAGCACGCGAATGCCGGCCGCCTCGTCAGGTCGGCCTTGAATCGAGAGCGGCATCGCGCCGAAGCCGATGGCAGAAACGGGCGGCGCGCCGGCTCCAAGAGATCGTGTTTGCATATGGGTCTCCGAATCGGTTTAGGGTCGATTTGCACAGTCAGTCGGATACATCGCCGCTTCGGTGAACGACGCTAATTCCTCACTAAAGCCTACAAGCCCACCCCCTGCAACATCTGCATCATCTTACCCGTTAGCTGGCCCTCACCCGCTGAGGCCGTTACACACAACGCCGAGATGGCAAATATCATCAAGGCGTGTCATCGGAATCAAAACTTCATACTTTCGCCGCGAGTTCCTTGCCGATATCTATGACCTTGTCCTCTAACTGCCCGTCGTTATCGGCTCCAATCAGTTGAAAAGCCACGCTCGCACACGACTCATTTTACGGCTCGAGAATTCCTGCAGCCCTGAGGGCGTCAATCGATTGCTTGGCTCGCTTATCGGCAGCACGAGTGCGTTGTCATTCTGAGTAGTACCTGAAATTGTTTGTCGCGGCCCAGATCAACCTCGCCAACGCTACATTGCCTATCAAAGGCCTAGCGTTAAGGCGTTCGCCATATTCAATGCCGAGGTCTTCCGCCAGCGATTGACGCAACCACTAAACTCATTCTCAGCTTCTCACAATCAGAATCCATAGATCACGTTTACTGATAACAAGTCGACGTCGTCGGTACCAACGTCAGTGAAGCGCTGCCACTCCAGACGGCCACCCCACCCTGCCGTGAAATGAGTCTGGAAGCCGACGCCATATGTCGCATCGGTGCCATCGTCGACGGTGGCATCCTCCACACACACAAACCCCGAGCCGAAAGGGGTGCAGAGGGCGTCGGCACTAATCTCCCACAAAAAAATACCGAGCTTGCCGAACAATTCAAGGCGTTGACCGATCGGTAAGATGCCGACGAACTCCAGCGAAAGGCCGTCTTTACTAAACGCATTTGCCGGCCCGAACTCCCCGAGGAAGACCATCGCACCTTCTAATGCCAGGTATTTGCTCGCACGGTAACCGCCGAGCACTTTGAAGCCTGTATCATCCTCGCGCAGGCCCTTATCGTCCGATCCGCCGAAGCCACCGCCCATATACCAGCCCCGGGTGCCCGGTGCCACCGCTTGGTCCGTGTCGGCAGTGTCTTCAATCTCCTCGCCCCCACGTTCCTGCTTGATACCCAAGCTCGGTCCCAGGCCCGACGCAGTTGGCACCATGCCGACGCTCAGCCCCATCAACATCACGGCGAGAAACCAGGTTCTGCATGTCACGTTCGGAGCCTCCTGTGCCCGCTCGAGGTTGGAAGTGATCTGATCCCGCAGGTGCTGATTTCCTCTATCTTGAACGCACTGGGGTTTGATAGGGCGGCCTCCGCATCATACAACGCCTCGGCTACTGCAGACTTGTAGCTAGGGGATTTGGTTGAAGTCGTCTTGTTTGGGGGCGAGGTAGAAGTGGGGCATGGGGGACGCGCCGTTACTCTTGACCCCGTCCCGATACTCCCCCGTGCTACGCTGGCGCTACCTAAGTACGATGCACAACTGATCCCTGCAAAAGTCCCACAGACGACCTTACTTTGCGTTTAGCGCCTTCGCTGCCCGATTGTAATCTTTAGCCTTGACCCAGAAAATCATGCCGTAGCGGCCTTTGCCGGCGGCGACAGCATCTGCTGCTGTGATGTTTATTTTTTGATCGGCAAGCTTCTGAATGTGGCGGTGTGCAGCGCCGACCTCATCGTCACCCTGCGCGATGAAGCCTTTCTTGACCTTGCTTAGTCGCCAGCCGTATTTTTTCGCCGCCTTTTTCAGGGGAGCCATGTTGTCGGCAATGAGGTCAAGCTGGGCCTTTCCTTTTTTAGTCGGAAAGCCGGAAAAAGCTAACAGGTTCACCCCGGCGTCTTTAAGTGCGGCCAACACCTTGGCACCCTGCCCGGCACGGCTCGGGACAGTGACGTAACAGTAATTAACCTTACGAACTCGGTACGCCATAGTAGCCTCCTGGTAGTTCTTCTTGAAAAAAACGGTAAGCTAGAAACCTGGCAGGTGACGGGAAGTGAGTGGTTCGTTGTTCGGGAAGGACGAGAATCAGCGAGTTTAGGTATTCGCTCAACCCGTCATCTGCCGTGGTGAAACCAGCATAGCGCCGTAGCGAAACATCAGCAACGTCGATGTTTCTGCGTACCCAAGACTTCGTAAGCAGGGCCACACACTCCACATACGCTGACAAATCGCCCGCTCTGTTCTCTGGCCGTTTCCTTGTTACGGAACTCCTGCACCACTCGGAAATGGGTTTCCTGGGGCGTAGGTTGGAGCGACGGCATCGCCTACTTTCCGATACAAAAGGTGGCGAAGATACGTCCTAGTAGATCTTCGCTGGTAAATTCGCCGGTTACCTCATTCAGCGCTTGTTGCGCCAAGCGTAATTCCTCTGCTGCAAGCTCACCGGCCCGTGTTTGCTCAAGACAACGATGCCCGGCTTGTACATGATCACGCGCGCGCCGTATTGCATCGAGATGACGCCGACGAGCAATAAAGCTGCCTTCGCCGGCCGCCTGAAATCCCATACAGCGCTTAAGATGCTCGCGTAATTGATCGAGCCCGTCACCGGTCTTGGCCGACAACGCCACCTCGCTTCGCCCTTGTGTTTCCTGCGTCCCCGCGGCACGACCGGTGAGATCGATCTTGTTGCGAATAACCGTTACCGCAAGCTTTGCTGGCAATTGTTCGAGCAGGCCTTCAAGCACCGTGTCGCCAACTGAATCGTCATCGATTACCAACAGAATTCGATCCGAGCGCTCCATGGCGGCGCGGGCCCGGCGCATGCCCTCTGCTTCCAGTGCATCACCACTTTCACGCAAACCAGCGGTATCCAACACATGCATGGGCATACCATCGATATCAATGCGTTCACGCAACACGTCGCGGGTGGTGCCGGGAATGGTGCTGACAATGGCCGTGTCTTGCTGGGACAAGGCGTTCAACAGACTAGACTTACCGGCGTTGGGTGGGCCCACTAGCACCACGGTCATGCCGTCGTGCAGCAAGCAGCCCTGGCGTGCCGATTCAGACAGATCGTTTAGGCTTTCGGCAATTACAGAAAGCTGGCTTGCGATCTTTTGGTCGGCCAAAAAATCGATCTCCTCTTCGGGAAAGTCGATGGCCGCCTCGATGTAGGTGCGCAACGCGATTAATTGTTCGACGGTCTGTCGCACCCACTCGGAGAACTTGCCGTCCAGCGACCGCAACGCGCCGCGCGCCGCGCTCTCGGAACTGCTCTCTATCAAATCGGCGACCGCTTCCGCCTGCGCCAAATCGAGCTTACCGTTGAGAAAGGCCCGCTCCGAAAACTCCCCCGGGCGCGCCATCCGCGCGCCAAGCGCGAGTACGCGCTTGAGCAACATATCCATCACTACCGGCCCGCCATGGCCGTGCAGCTCGAGCACATCTTCGCCCGTGAACGAGTGCGGCGCCGGGAAGTACAAGGCAATGCCGCGGTCGATGGGTTGCTGGGCGGCATCTCGAAACGCGCAATAGCGCGCAAACCGTGGCGCTGGCAGCTTACCGATCAGGGCCTGAGCGACCTGACGCACGGCCGGCCCAGACACTCGGACCACACCGATACCACCATACCCCGCCGGCGTGGCTACCGCACCAATGGTGTCGCTCATCGGCGCCGGCGCTACTTCGCCTTTGCCGCGATCATGCGTGTGATCTGCCACTGTTGGGCAATGGATAGGACGTTGTTGACCACCCAGTAAAGAACCAGGCCAGCCGGGAAGAATAGGAAGAACACCGTAAATACGATGGGCAGCGCGGTCATAATGCGTCTTTGCATGGGATCAAGCTGCGCCGGGCTGAGTTTTTGTTGCACAAACATGCTTATCCCCATCAATAACGGCAAAACGAAGTACGGGTCGCGCACGGAGAGGTCTATGTACCACAGAATAAACGGCGCTTGACGCATTTCCACACTTTCAAGCAATACCCAATAGAGCGCAATGAACACCGGAATCTGAATCGCGATTGGCAAGCACCCACCCAAGGGATTGATCTTTTCCTTTTTGTAGAGCTCCATCATCGCTTGATTAAAGCGCTGTTTGTCATGCCCCATACGTTCTTTGAGACTTTGCAACCTGGGTTGCATGCGCTTCATGTGGGCCATTGACCGATAGCTCGCGGCCGAAAGCGGGTAGAACACCAGCTTAATTGAAAGCGTGAGCACGATGATGGCCCAACCCCAGTTTCGAACCCATTGATGGATGTACTCTAGCAGCCAAAACAAGGGCGCCGATATAAACGTCAGCCAGCCGTAGTCGACGGTCAACACCATTCCCGGCGCCAGACGTTCGAGTCGATCGTGCTCCTTAGGTCCGACATAAAGCATGCTCGCCAATCGGCCACTATTGCCCGGCGCGATCGTGGTCGGTTGTAATTGCTTGAGCCCAATCGTATAGCGCTTGCCCTCGAGCCCATTTGTGTAATAACGATTGGGCTGTTCGGGCGGCGGCAACCAGGCGGAGACGAAGAATTGTTGCAACATCGCGACCCAACCACCGGTGACGTCGAGCTCAAGGGGCTCCTCCGCCATTTCCGAGAATGAAATCTTGTCGTACTTTTCCTCCGGCGTGTAGATCGCACCGCCTGTGAAGGTGGGTAACCGGGTTAGAAAGCTGCTTTTCGGTTCCACATAGTTACGCCGGAACTGTCTATACAAGTGCCCTTGCCACGTCTGGCTAGAATTGTTCTCTACGAAGTATTCGATATCGATAACGTAGTCATCACGACGAAACGTATAGACCTTGGTGTATTGCACACCATCGCTCTGCCAGCGCAACGGCACCTTGAGTTCGTCTTTACCATCCGCCAACACGTAACGATTGTTGCTGGCTGTATACTCGGTCTTGTGGTTCGGATACGGGCCGCCGGTGCCGATTAAACCCGATTGGGTAACATACAGATTCTTGGTGTCGTCGGTCAGCAACTCAAATCGTGGACGGAGAGCGAGCGCGGGTGCAGCCTGGAAAAAGTCGGTATCGACGGCCACCGCATACTTGCGCAGCTTGACCACACGTAGACCGCCCCCGATCGTATCAATGACAGCGTCGAATACATCGGTAAGTACTTCGATACGGGTGCCCCGCTTTGTGTCCGTGCTCGCCGCTTCACTCACGGTGGGAGTAACCGGCGTCGCAGAGCTGGGCGCAGTGGGTATTGGCGCCTCCACCGCCGGTGCTTCCGGTAGCTCCGTCGGAGCAGTTGCCATCGCTGGCAGCTCCCCGGGAGCGGACGGCAGTTCGCGGTTCTCCAGCTGCCACGCCTGGAAGATCATGAAACCAATGATCCCCAGGGCAATAACGAGCAGAAAGCGATTATCCATGGCCGATGTTTTCACCACGGTCGCCAGGGACTGGGTCGTAACCCCCCGTGTGCCACGGGTGACAACGCAACACCCGCCTGCACGTAAGCCAAATGCCCTTAGCCACACCGTGATGGTGGATCGCGGCCAAGGCGTATTCCGAACACGTCGGATAGAACCGGCAATTGCATCCGAGCATGGGGCTTATAACATAACGATAGCCCCTTAGCAGTGTGGTCAAGACTTTCTGCATTTCTCTATGATACCGGTCCAATGCCGTTGCAGCGATACTTGTAGGGCGGCGTTCTCACTGTCGGCGGCCGCCGCATGGGCCACAACCACGAGATCCAAGCCTTTAAGCCGTTGCTGATACCGACGAACCGATTCTCGGATCTGCCGTTTAACGCGATTGCGCACCACGGCGGCCGTAGAAACCTTGCGCGAGACTACCAGCCCGATGCGCATGTGCGGCAGTGCGTTAGAAGCAGCGAACACAGCGAAACAACGATCACGCGATTTAAACCCCTGCCGCAACACAGCTGTGAACGCGGGCGGGCGTAACAGACGATATGCCTTGGGTAGTCCTTGTCTGACGCGAGCTAACGTATCAGACACTAAGCCGCGCGCGGCCTTTGGCGCGGCGGGCGTTTATCACCGAGCGGCCAGCGGCGGTACGCATGCGCGCACGAAAGCCATGTGTGCGTTTCCGCTTTAATACACTTGGTTGATAAGTTCTTTTCATTACCGGTGTCCCTTGAATTACAGTGTTTGCTACGAATGGGGCGGCAACTTACTGCCTTCGAACCATGGTTGTCAACCATTGTCGATTACAACCGGTTGTATCCATTAAGGTACGTGTGCGCCTGTAGATAACAGGTGTGTTTGAAGATAGACTCTGCGGCCCCTCGCGACCGGAACGATAAGAAAATGACGCAGTCCTCTCTGTGGTCAAACTGTTTAACTCGGTTAGAACAGGAACTTTCGGCACAGCAATTCAACACCTGGATACGTCCGCTTCAGGCAGTCAAGGAAGAGCATACGCTGCGTTTGTTGGCGCCCAATCGCTTTGTCATGGATTGGGTTAAAGAACGCTTCCTCACGCGTATTGCCGAGCTTGCGACTCAAACTGATAACAGTTCGCAACTAAACGTGTCAGTTGAAGTTGGTGGTGAGGAGCGCACCCCGGTTGAATCGAAATCACCACAGCCAATGCAGACTCATGCAAAAGCGACGCCTGTTGTCGGTCGACTTAATAGCGAATTTACTTTTGACAATCACGTCGAAGGAAAATCTAACCAGCTTGCGCGGGCAGCCGCTAGACAAGTCGGTGAAAACCCAGGGGGTAATAACAACCCGCTATTTATCTATGGTGGAGTTGGGCTCGGGAAAACGCATTTAATGCAGGCGGCCGGTAACATACTGGTAGAAAAAAACCCAAATGCCAACGTTGCCTATGTACACTCAGAGCGTTTTGTATCAGACATGGTAAAGGCCTTACAACACAATACCATTAGCGAATTCAAGCGATTCTATCGGTCACTCGATGCGTTACTAATTGATGACATCCAATTCTTTGTCCGCAAGGAACGCTCTCAAGAGGAATTCTTCCATACTTTCAATGCCTTACTGGAAGGCCAGCGTCAGATTATTATCACGGCTGATCGCTTTCCTAAAGATCTGGTGGGGCTAGCTGAGCGTCTCATCTCGCGGTTTGGATCAGGCCTGACTGTTGCCATTGAACCACCTGAGTTGGAAACGCGAATGGCGATCTTAATGAAGAAGGCACTGGCTGACAGTGTGATATTACCGGAAGACGTGGCGTTTTTTGTCGCCAAGCGCATTCGTTCTAACGTGCGCGAGCTCGAGGGTGCATTAAGGCGCATTATAGCGACGGCGTATTTTACTGGTCGTGTTATCGACGTTGCGCTAGCAAGTGAAAGCCTAAAAGATTTACTGGCATTTCAAGAACGGTTAGTCAATATCAATAATATTCAAAAGACAGTCGCCGAATATTACAAGATGCGGGTTGCTGACTTACATTCTAAGCGCCGCTCTAGACAAATAGCCCGGCCGCGGCAGATAGCCATGACACTAGCAAAGGAACTAACAGCACACAGCCTACCTGAGATTGGCGATGCATTTGGTGGCCGCGACCATACTACTGTGTTACACGCATGTCGAAGAATTAAGGAGCTTATTGATAGCGATATTCGAATAAAGGAGGACTATGACAATCTCATGAAGATACTGACTACATAAAGGTGTAGATTAGTTGTGGACAATTATTAAAAGTTCGCTGACCAGCATATTTATGCAAGGATATCCACCACTACGCCTGCACTTAGCCACAAGCTTATACAGAAACTGAATCGATAAAGTGACTGCACCAAACACCCTAACCCCACTTACTAATACTACACACAGGACTAACTACTACTATTATAAGTAACTTTATTTATAATAGTTAAATTAAGCAACTCAAGACGAACATCATTAAGTAGACAACTATGCAAATTAATATTAACCGTGATGAGTTGCTAAAACCCTTGAGTTATGTCGCGGGTGTAGTGGAACGTAGACAGACATTACCTATTTTGTCGAATATAAGGCTGCGATGTGACGAGGGCATGTTGGAATTGACAGGGACCGATCTTGAGGTTGAGGTAATCACGACCATTAAGGTAGATGGAGCAGAAAAAGGTGAAGTAACTATACCAGCGCGGAAGTTCTACGATATATGTCGGGCACTACCAGCGCAGGCAGAGATCAGGATTACTGTAGATGGAGAACGGGTATGCATACAGTCGGGAAAGAGCCGGTTTATGTTGGCGACGCTGCCAACGGCAGATTTCCCAAGTGTAGAAACGGGGGAGTGGGATCTAAAGCTGAGCCTGCCGGAACAGGATCTCAAACGACTACTCGATAAAACGCAATTCTGTATGGCTCATCAGGATGTACGGTATTATCTAAATGGACTGTTACTGGAGCTAAAACAAGATGAACTGCGGGCGGTAGCAACTGATGGTCACCGCATGGGGCTGAGCGAAGTAAAGTTAGGACAGACCACCAATGAGGAGCGCCAGGTGATAGTGCCGCGGAAAGGCATACAAGAGATTAGCCGATTTTTGGATAGTAGAGAGCGGCAAACAGAGCTCAAACTAAGCCGTAATCACGTGCAGGTAGGGGTAGAAGGCATAACACTCACCTCAAAGCTTATCGATGGACGCTTCCCGGATTACACACAGGTCATGCCAAAGAGCCACCGAAATATTGCACGCATGGACCGCTTACTGTTACGCGAGGCCCTAAGTAGAGCAGCAATCCTGGCTAATGAGAAGCATCGTGGAGTTCGTCTCACACTCGGTGGGGAGAAAATGATCATCAATGCACACAACCCCGAGCAAGAAGAGGCACAAGAGGAGATTGCGGTGAGCTATAGTGGCGAGGAGCTAGAAATTGGGTTTAATGTAAATTACGTTATCGAAGCGATCAACGGATTGGAAGGAGAACAAGTAGAACTAGGGCTCAATGACGGAGACAGCAGCTGTACACTGCAAGCACCAGGGGAAGCGCAGACCCGTTATATTATCATGCCAATGCGTCTCTAGAGGAGGCTATTAGCTACTTATGGGCCTCACGCAGCTAGAGGTGACCAATTTTCGTAGCTTTAAACAGGTTAACCTACACCCAAGTCCTGGGCTAAATGTGATCGCCGGCGCCAATGCTAGCGGTAAGACAAGCCTACTCGAAGCCATACACACCTTAGGAATGGGACGCTCATTTCGCAGTGGTGGATCGCATCAGATGGTACGCTATGGTACAGACGGCCTGATCGTACATGGACGCTATCGCATGGAATCGGGCATTGATGTTGCCCTTGGGGTTGAACGCACGCTGTCTGGACGGCGCATCAAGGTCAATGGCAAGCCTTGTGACAGCACCCGCGCATTAGCAGAGATATTGCCCTTGCAAGCGATTGTGTCGGATACACGCTATTTGTTTATCCATAACACCCAATCACGACGCGCGATCATGGATTGGGGGTTGTTCCACGTGGAACCACAGTTCTATCCGTTGTGGTTACGCTACCGACGGGCCCTGCAGCAACGAAATTCGGCCCTGCGCGATGGCACCCGGGCGCTAGAGGCATGGGACCATGAACTCGCCAGCTTGGGCGAACAAGTACACATACTAAGACAGCGTTATGTCAATAGCTTGCAGCCCCGAGTGGTAGCACAGGCTTCTATACTACTGGCCGAGGAGGGCCTGGAATTGGAGTTGCGGCCTGGTTGGGCGCGTGACCAACCGTTGGCGCACGCCCTAATCAAGGACCGGCAGCGTGACCGAGCACATGGGTATACCCACGCGGGTGCCCACTGTGCGGATCTCGAGATTAGATTAAACGGACTGGCTCTCAAGGAAGGTGCGTCGCAGGGGCAACAGAAACTCGCGATTATCGCCCTGCGTCTGGCGCAGGTAGAGCTGGTGCGACAGCAATGCGGGCGCCGGTGTCTATTGCTGCTCGACGACGTTTCGGGTGAGCTGGATCAGGAACACCAGGCGCGGCTAATGGCTGTAGCGGCGGCGTTAGATGCGCAGGCCTTCGTCACAGTCATGGAGCCGGCAGCACTTGATACCGATGCCTGGCAGGATTGCAAAGTGTTCCACGTGGAACACGGGCAAGTACGCGAGGGCTAGGCCTTGGCATTGTTTTCTGCGCGCCAGCACCTATATATAAGGTAAAATAACGAACGCAAACCGACATCCCATGAGCAAACAAGCAGCCAAGAAAACCAGTTATGATTCCGGCAGTATTCAGGTCCTGAAGGGCCTCGATGCGGTCCGCAAGCGCCCGGGTATGTACATCGGCGATACCGATGATGGAACCGGCCTGCATAGGCTGGTGTTCGAGGTGGTGGACAACGCCATCGACGAGGCCCTAGCCGGGTTTTGTAGCGACATCGAGGTCAAGATTCATACCGATAACTCGATTACCGTCATCGATAACGGCCGCGGCATCCCCACCGAGGTCATCGCCGCAGAAGGGCGCTCGGCGGCCGAGGTCATCATGACCGTGTTGCATGCCGGCGGTAAGTTCGACCACAACGCCTACAAGATCGCGGGCGGTCTACACGGGGTTGGGGTATCAGTGGTCAACGCCCTATCAGGTTCGCTGGCACTAACCATTCGCCGCGATGGCAAGACTTATACGCAGAGTTATTCACTGGGGCGCCCCAAGAAGCCACTTAAGGTGGTCGGTGAGGCAGCAGATACCGGCACCGAGGTGCACTTCAAACCCAGCCCCGACGTGTTCGGTGACACGATATTCCACTACGATATCCTCGCCAAACGACTGCGCGAGCTTTCGTTTCTGAACTCAGGGGTGCGCATCGTTTTGTTTGACGAGCGTAGCGGCAAAGAAGATATATTCGAGTATAAAGGTGGCATCGCCGCGTTTGTCGCCCATCTCAATCGTAATAAGGCGCCATTACACCGCAACCCCATCGATATCAGTACCGAAAAAGGCCAGATCCTCGTCGAGTTATGCATGCAGTGGAACGATTCCTACCAGGAAAACATCTTTTGTTACACGAATAACATTCCCCAGGCAGACGGCGGCACCCACTTGGCCGGCCTGCGCGCCGGCATGACCCGCACCCTCAATCAATACATTGAGTCCACCGGTCTTGCGAAAAAGGCAAAGATGTCGACCACCGGTGATGACGCCCGTGAAGGTCTGATTGCGGTGTTGTCGGTCAAGGTGCCGGATCCAAAATTCTCGTCGCAGACCAAAGACAAACTGGTCTCGTCGGAGGTTAGGGGCGTCGTTGAATCTGTGGTGAGTGAGAAGTTAGGGGAGTTTCTGCTCGAGAATCCAGCGGACGCCCGTATTATCGTTCAAAAAATTATCGACGCGGCCCGAGCGCGCGAGGCAGCGCGTAAGGCACGTGACATGACCCGGCGCAAAGGTGCGCTGGACGTTGCCGGCCTCCCTGGTAAGTTGGCAGACTGCCAAGAACGCGATCCGCGGGCATCAGAATTGTACTTGGTAGAAGGCGACTCCGCCGGTGGCTCCGCCAAGCAGGCGCGGGATCGACGCTTCCAGGCGGTGTTACCGCTCAAGGGCAAGATCCTCAATGTCGAGCGCGCGCGCTTCGACAAAGTCTTGTCGTCGGTCGAGCTCGCCACCTTGATTACCGCCCTGGGCACCGGCATTGGTAAAGATGACTTTGATATCAATAAGCTACGGTATCATCGGATCATTATCATGACGGACGCCGATATCGATGGCTCGCACATACGCACCCTGCTGCTGACCTTCTTTTATCGTCAAATGCCCGAGCTGTTGAATCGGGGCCATATCTATATTGCGCAACCACCGCTCTATAAAGTGAAGCGCGGCAAGCAAGAGCGTTATCTCAAGGATGATGACGAGCTCCAAGACCTGCTTCTCAAAAACGCGCTCACCGACGCCTCGCTGCGCGACTCCGCCCGCGGCACGCCGATCGAAGGCAATGCCCTGGCCAATCTCTGCAATGCCTATTTGAACGTGAACCAGACCATAAAACGGTTGTCACGGCGTTACGATGACAACGTACTGCGGCAGCTGACCTATATGCCCACGCTGACCAAGGAATTGCTCAAGAGCGCCAAGAAGACCGAGGCCTTTGTGATAGAGCTACAAAAGAAGCTGTCGGCAGAGCACAACGGAGCCACGCGTTACGATGTGACTCTGGGGATAGGCTCACACGGTGATGTCCACGAGATTCTTATTTCGCGCAGCGAGCACGGTGCGGTTAGGCATAGCCGTATTGACGCCGAATTCGTCGCTTCCGGCGAATACCGCAGCATGCGCAGCTTAGGCGAGAAGATCGAGCGTTTCGCCTCGGGCGCCACCGTCCAACGCGGTGACAAGCAAGAAGCCGTGGCCAGCTTCGATGCTGCCCTAGAGTGGCTATTGGTCGAGGCGCGCCGGGGGCAGACTATCCAGCGCTACAAAGGCCTCGGCGAAATGAACCCGGAGCAGTTGTGGGAGACCACCATGGATCCGCAGATGCGCCGACTGCTTAAGGTAAATATTGAAGACGGGGTGGCGGCCGACGAGATGTTTACCACCTTGATGGGCGATCAAGTGGAGCCCCGCCGCGCTTTTATCGAGCGCAACGCACTGAGCGTTAGCAATCTCGACGTATAGGGGCTAATCGTGAGCCGTGATTCGTAAGCTGTAAAGCCTTACCCTGAGGGGGCTTGGCCACGATACCCAGCCCCTTTCCAGCCGGCGAATCCATCTCTAAAGTCGTAGACCTTTCCAAGTCCCCAAGTCACTGCCTTGGCGCAGGCATCGGCACCCGCCACTTTTCAGAAAGTTCTCCTAATTCACTGTCCGAGATGCGGGGAATAGGACAAGAACACACAGAGATTATTGAATTTCTTTAGATTTTGTTCATGGCGGCGAAGTGGGTGGGGCGCAACTTCGCGTTATCGCAGCGCAGGTCCTCACCGGCTTAACGCTGCGCGGGCGGCAATCACGAACCTAGTGCAGCGTACGCGGGACGCTAAGGGTGAACTGGGGTATCTCGGTACTAAAGGTAGAGCCGTCGTCGGCGATCATCTGATAACTACCGCGCATGGTACCCACCGGCGTCTCGATTATGGCACCGCTGGTGTACTCAAAGCTCATGCCGGGCGCCAAGTAGGGCTGCTGGCCTACTACGCCTTCGCCACGAACTTCCTGCACCTTGTCGTTGGCATCGGTAATAATCCAATGCCGCGTGAGTAGTCTGGCTGCTACAGTGCCGGCATTGAAGATGGTGATGGTGTAGGCGAACACATAGCGATCACGGTCCGGCTGCGACTGGTCCGGCAGATACTTGGGTGAGGCAGAAACGTCTATGCGATGTTTTGTATGGTCTTGCATGCTTATGGGCGATGTTGGCGGCAGACGCTATTTTGCATGATCGTTTGTGTGTGTGCACGTAGGCGTCGATGTTTATTTAGGTCGGTGATTGTTGTTGTGGGTAGCGCGTCTGAAAAAAGTCGCGACGGCCATCGTCCACGCGCACCGCGGTCAACGCCCCACCCCACACACAGCCGGTATCTAATCCGATGACGCCGTCTTGCTGCCAGATGCCCAGGGTAGACCAATGTCCAAAGATAATGGTGAGGTCCTTGGTGCGCCGGTCTGGGAGCTGGAACCACGGCACGAGATGTTTGGGCTGTGATCCTGGCGGTCCGGTTGGCGCTAGATCCATGTGTCCGCTGCGATCACAGTAACGCAAGCGGGTAAAGGCATTAACGATTACCCGCAACCGATCCCAGCCGGTAAGATCTTCACGCCAGACCCGCGGTTGGTCACCGTACATGTGCGCCAAGAATTCATCTGAATCGGGTCCGCGCAACACGGACTCCACCTCCCGCGTCAGGTTCATGGCCATGTCAAGATCCCATTGTGGCAGCAGGCCGGCATGAATGAGGGTGAGGCCAAGTTTGGCATTGTGATGCAGCAAGGGTCGCTGCCGCAACCAACCTAAGAGCTCATCACAGTCTTGGCTTTGCAGCACATCCGCAATCGTATCATGCCGCCTAATCTTGGCCTTGCCGGCCGCCACCGCCAGTAGATGTAGATCGTGGTTACCGAGGACGCTGATGGCGCGTTGGTCTAGACCGCTGACGAATCGAATGACGTCAGCCGATTGTGGTCCGCGGTTGACGAGGTCACCCGTGAACCACAGCGTGTCGGCGCTCGGATCGAAATCTATGTCTTTGACCAATTGCTGCAATGCAGCAAAACATCCCTGTACGTCGCCGATCACATAAATGGCCATTAGTGTTTGTTATCGGTAATCATGCGAGCCATGCTAATTCCCGCCAATACCAACGCATTCATAATCCCAGGCTCTGACGCAGCATGGCCTGCCTCGGGGATGATCTCCAAGCGTGCGTTAGGCCAGGCACGCTGGAGGTCCCAGGCGTTTTCCAACGGACAGATCATGTCGTAACGCCCGTGCACAATGATGCCGGGTGTGTCTTGGAGTCTGCCGGCGTGGCGCAAAATATGGTTCGGCTCCAAAAAAACGTTGTGCACGAAGTAATGGGCCTCAATTCTGGCCAGTGCCATGGCGGTGTGCGGCGAGCCAAAAAACTCAACCGAGGCCTTGTTGCGGGTTAGGGTGGCGGTGCGTCCTTCCCACCGCGACCAGGCCTTGGCCGAGGCCATGCGCGCCACTTCGTCATCACCGGTCAGGCGCCGGTAGTGCGCACGCACCAGATCGTGGCGCTCGTCTTCGGGAATGGGGGCGACGAAGTCTTGCCAGTGATCGGGAAAAATTCGACTCGCACCCTCTTGGTAGAACCAATGAATCTCGCGCGGGCGACAGAGGCATATGCCACGCAAGACGAGGCCGAGAACCCGGTCGGGGTGAGTTTCCGCATAGACCAAACTGAGGGTAGAGCCCCAAGAGCCACCGAACAGTAGCCAGCGGTCTATTCGCAAATGGATGCGCAGGGTCTCCATGTCAGCCACCAGGTGTTGGGTGGTGTTGAGCTCGAGACAGGCGTGGGGGGTAGAACGACCAGCGCCGCGTTGATCGAACAGGACGATGCGATAGACATTCGGGTCGAGGAAGCGGCGATGATAGGCCTCGCAACCGGCACCGGGGCCGCCATGCACAAACAAGGCCGGCACCCCATCGGGATTGCCACACTCCTCCACATACAAGGTATGGGTGGCATCAACCGCAAGCTCGTGGGTGGTGTAGGCTTTAATTTCGGAAAACAGCTTGCGCATGGACTCTTGACCCGGGCGAGGGCCTGATCATTGTTGTTTGCGGTTGTTCGCTTGGCAGTATAACGGCAGCAAACACGGCGCCAAAGCGGCGATGGCTTGAAGCAATGAGACATCTTATTTTTGTCTATGGGAGTCTACGATGCGGTGAACGCCATGCCCATTTGCTTGCGGGCGAACACTATTTGGGCGCTCATAAGACGGGGCCGTGTTATACCATGTTTAGTCTGGGAAATTGGCCGGCGATCATGGCCGGCGGTGTTGTCGCTATTGTTGGCGATGTGTTTAGTATTGACAGGTCGAAGCTGGCTCACCTGGACGCGTTTGAGCGTTTTCCCCATCTGTTCGTGCGCCAACGGATACCCACGCCCTATGGGCAAGCGTGGGTCTATATGTTCCGACATCGACCGGCAGACGCAGTCACCATACCTTCCGGCGATTGGCAAGACGGCTAGGCAGAAAACTAATATCGATAGTAATCCGGCTTGTAAGGGCCTTCGATCGGTACGCTGATATAGGCCGCCTGTTTCGGCGTGAGTGTGGTCAAGTGAGCGTCTAGTTTTTTGAGATGTAGATGCGCAACCTTCTCGTCCAGATGCTTAGGCAGCACGTACACTTTCTTGTCGTAGTTCTCGTGGTTGTTCCATAACTCGATCTGCGCCATCACCTGGTTGGCGAACGATGCCGACATGACAAAGCTTGGGTGACCAGTGGCGCAACCGAGATTTACGAGACGGCCCTCAGCCAGCACAATGATGCGCTTGCCGTCGGGAAAGATCACGTGATCAACTTGCGGTTTTATGTTTTCCCACTTGTATTTTCTAAGACTAGCGATGTCTATCTCGGAATCGAAGTGACCGATGTTGCAGACGATGGCCTGGTTCTTCATCGCCAGCATGTGTTCGTGGGTGATTACGTTTGCGTTGCCAGTAGCGGTGACAAATATATCGGCCACGGCAGCGGCTTCGTCCATGGTCACGACGCGATAGCCTTCCATCGCTGCCTGTAGGGCGCAGATGGGGTCGATTTCCGTTACCCAGACGATGGCGCCCAGACCACGTAACGCTTGTACAGATCCCTTGCCGACATCGCCGTAGCCACAGACGACGACAACTTTGCCGGCGATCATCACATCGGTGGCACGCTTGATACCGTCGACCAATGACTCGCGACAACCATAAAGATTGTCAAACTTGGATTTCGTGACAGAATCATTGACGTTGAAGCTTGCCGCCAACAGTTTGTTCTTGTTTTCCATTTCGTATAGACGATGTACACCGGTTGTGGTCTCTTCAGAAATCCCACGCACATTGGCCATGAGCTCGGAATACTTTTCATGCATGACCAAAGTGAGGTCGCCACCATCATCGAGAATCATGTTGGGCCGCCAGTTGTCGGGCCCGAAGATGGTTTGATCAATACACCACCAGAATTCGTCCTCGGTCTCGCCCTTCCAGGCAAACACCGGGAGGTCTTTGGCGGCGATGGCAGCCGCGGCGTGATCTTGGGTAGAAAAGATATTGCACGATGACCAACGAACTTCCGCCCCCAATTCGAGCAAAGTTTCGACAAGTACCGCGGTTTGTATGGTCATGTGCAAGCAACCGGCGATGCGCGCCCCCTTTAAGGGCGCTTTGCCGGCGTACTCTTGGCGTAACGCCATTAGGCCCGGCATCTCCGTTTCTGCGATCGCGATCTCCTTGCGACCCCATTCGGCGAGTGCAATATCGGCGACCTTGTAGTCTGGTTGCAGATGTTCAACAGGCGTGCTCATGCATGATTCCCTTTGTGTGAATTGGTTGCGCTAATGCCTTAGTTTAGGCGCTCTTGATTGATCTGGGCCCGAGTTCATCGCCAAGTATCTTGGCCTTGTCGGTGCGCTCCCAAGTAAAATTCGGTTCGGAACGCCCAAAATGGCCGTAGGCGGCGGTTGCTGTATAGATCGGCCGCTGCAAATCAAGTTCCTGGATGATGGCCTTGGGACGTAAATCGAAATGGTTTCGTACAAGCTGCTCGATCTTGTCATTAGTGATTTTGCCGGTGCCAAAGGTTTCGATGTGAATTGATAGTGGTTGCGCCACGCCGATGGCATAGGCCAGTTGCATTTCACAACGCTCGGCCAGACCGGCCGCGACAATGTTCTTGGCCACATAACGAGCGGCATAGGCGGCGGAACGGTCTACCTTGCTCGGGTCTTTGCCGGAAAAGGCACCACCACCATGGCGCGCCATACCGCCATAGGTATCGACGATGATCTTGCGTCCCGTCAGTCCACAATCGCCGACTGGCCCACCGATCACGAAACGTCCAGTTGGGTTAACCAGATACTTCGTAGCCTTGCTCAGCCATTGTGCGGGCAGCACCGGCTTAATGATTTCTTCGATGACCGCTTCCTTCAGACGCGCGTGTTCGATGTCCGGCGCGTGTTGGGTGGATAGCACTACAGTTTCTATGCCCGCCGCTTTGCCGTCCTCATAGCGCACCGTGACCTGGGACTTGGCGTCGGGACGTAGCCACGGCAGGCGTCCGCTTCGTCGCACCTCGGCCTGGCGCTGCATTAATTGATGAGCCAGGCTGATGGGCAGCGGCATGAGTTCTTTGCTTTCGTTGGTGGCATAACCAAACATCATGCCTTGGTCGCCAGCGCCCTGATCTAGATCTAAACCTTGGCCTTCGTTGACGCCTTGGGCAATGTCCTGCGACTGCTTGTCGATGGCGGTCAGCACCGCACATGATTCCCAATCGAAGCCCATGGACGATTCGTAGCCGATGCGTTTGATAGTGCCGCGAACAATATCGGTCATGTTTACCCAAGCGCTGGTAGTAATCTCACCGGAGATGATGGCCATACCGGTGTTGACCATGGTTTCACAGGCGACCCTGGCCCCCGGATCTTGACTGATGATTGCATCGAGCACGGCGTCCGATATTTGGTCGGCGACTTTGTCGGGATGGCCTTCTGATACTGATTCCGAGGTGAAAAGATAGCTGTTTGCCATAGCTTTCCGGTTTCCTAAGTTATTTCATGTATGGGTGATAGACCTGGTTGGCGCGGAGGCGGGAGTCTACCAGGCTCGCGCCAGATCAAATAGTCGCGATCCAAAACTTACCGTCAATGACAGATGATTTTAGGTCACCGTGTCCAGCGAGGTCCATCTCAACGCAGGTGGCGCGATATTGGGTGCCTGGGAGGTGTCGAAGACTGGCTTAGTAGGGTTGCACTGATGGGCGAGATTAAAGCGAGCGGAACCCGCCCACATGGTGACTGTAGCCTTAATTGATCTATTTTTTCCCACCTAGCGCCCTATAATTCGAACGACAAGGAGTTCTCCAAAATATTATGTAAAATAACAAACTGTGTGGCTATATCTTCCTAGAATAGGCCAATTCTTACTAAACGGTGGGTATTTCCGTCGATAATAACGCCCCGCGATCGTCGATTTACCAATGCTTGGCACGGATGGGATCGATGTAATTAAAGATCTCCAGGTTTGCGCACGGCGACCGGGCTGACATGCCCTTCATTGTTCTTACCGCCAATGTAACTACCGATGCAATCCGTGAATGCGAAGAGGCGGGTGTCGACGATTTCCTGACCAAACCGATTGAAGCGAAGCCGCTTAGGAACGCGATCAGGTCCGTAACTTTGCAGGGTGGGTTGCCCCAGGCATCTAAGCAGCCGACGCCCGAACTTATGGCTAGTGAGAAAAACTCGGAATCTATGCCACCATCACTTGATGGTAACAAACTCCTTGAACTACGGGCATTGCGGGGGCCAGGCTCAATTCAAGAGCTGGTGGATGTATTTGTCTCCGACACCGAAGAGCTGTTATCGGCAATCGAGGATGCATTACGCACAGCCTTGCAAGAACGGTTCAGAGAACTCTCGCACGCACTAGAAGGGAGCGCGGCAAATGTCGGGGCGGAAAAATGCGCGGCTTGAGCCATCACGGATCACATTTGATGATAACCGATTTTCCTGACGAAGCCAGAAAAATACCACCAGATCCACCATGATTTTCCGCAAGTATGTAGCGAGTTGGCACACCATGCTCGTATGCAGACCGACGTTGTAAGTCGAAATTAGCAACGCAAGACGGGGTCAGCCGGATGGCTGCTGGCGTTTCATGTGATCCTGCATGATGCGCGCGAAACGCTCTGCGTTGACCGCCTGTTCGGCATACTTGCCAAGTTTGTCATCAAGAAAATCGGTCAACCGGTCCATGCGCTCTTCGGGTGGCGGGTGGGTCTTGAACATCAACGCTACTGCGTCATCTGTAGGATTGACCGACGCCAGCGTCTGCAATACCGCCAGTAAGCCGTAGGGATCGTAGCCGGCGCGTGCAGCCAGGGTAGCGCCGAGATAGTCGGCCATGAACTCATCCTTCTTATCGAGACCTCGACTAAACAACTCCGTGCCGACGTTCAAGACCTGCTGAAAATCCTGGCCACTGCTATTAGTCAGTGCCTGACCACCCAGTTTTGCCCATTCCCCTTTGCGCATGGTTTTTAGTGCGTGGCGCTTGATCACATGGCTGATTTCATGCGCAAGCACGCCCGCCAGTTCAGACTCATCGCGCATCAATAGCAACAGACCGTGGGTGATAAATACGTACCCACCGGGCATAGCGAAGGCGTTAACCGTTTCGGTGTCAAGAATGGCAAAGTGCCAGGGGAGGTGTGGCTTTTCCGTTTGTAGGGCAATCCATTTGCCAATCCGGTTTACGTAGATCTGTAGCTCGGGATCGTCGACCGGTGCGGCGGCGCCCAAGAGATTGGCGGCAATCCCGCGGCCAATCTTGATCTCACGCTTTTCGGATACCGGCTTAATCGCCTTCACCAGTGAACCTAGGTTGAGCGCCGAGGTGTTAGCGATATGCCCGATGCCAACCGCAATGCAGGCGGCAGCTGCAATTGTCTTAGCAAGTTTGGGAGTCATGCGCTCTTATCCTTTCTTTTTCTTCTTTTTCTTCTTTTTTTTCTTCTTTTTCTTTTTCTTATATTTATGTTCTGAGTACTTGATCTTTTGTGGCACAAGACCACCGTTTGCGGCATGGCGACTGGCGTCACTACCGCTTGTGGTAAACGCGTCTAGCGAGGCCAACGCCGCCGGATCGGGTTTAGCGCCCTTGAGATCTTCTGCACTGATGCCGCGGATGCCGGTGGTGGCGACCAAACCCGTGGAACTTGAGCGGCCGGTAGTCATCGAACGCCACAGCATACTCAATCCCAGAAAGCTTGATTTCTTTTGCTCGGGGCTGGAACCAACGCGCACTTGATTCAAGCGCACCCATCCCTGGCCATGGTCGCCGACGTCTACCTTTAACCAACCTCCACGACGGCGGATGATCCCGACCTTGGTTTGTTCAGGTATGCGGGAGATCAACTTGGCGTCGCGGTAGGGGGCCGCACGCAAGTCGGCGGTGTCACGCATGATCCCGGATTGGGCGGCTTGGACTAGCGTTGTAACGCTTAATAGCAGGCTAGCCAGGAGCATTAACCGGTTGGCGTTCATATTGGTGTTATGACCACAAAGGTTCATATAGACGCACCTCCTTGGTCCGTCCTTTGAGCTTTGCGCTGCCGCGGTCTCGGAATTCGAGCTCGGATCCACAGGCCTTACGCGTGGCGGCAGATACGAGCACGCGACACAGTCCCCGTGTCTGTCCTTCTATACGACTCGCGGTGTTTACCGTGTCGCCGATTACCGTGTAGTCCTGCCGGTGCTCAGGTGAGCCAATAAAGCCCACCACCGCCTCGCCGGTGTGAATACCGATGCCGATATCGAAATCCTCGCCAGCTTCTCCTAATTCCTTGCGGAACGCCTCCAGCGCAACCACCATGTCGCGCGCCGCCATCACCGCGCCTAGGGCGTGTTTGGGTTGGTCGGTAGGTGCTCCCCAAAACGCCATAATGCCATCCCCCATATATTTGTCCAGCGTACCCTGATGGTGGTAGATGACCTCGACTTGGCTCGCGAAGTAACGGTTGAGTAGATCGACAATGGCTTGCGGTGGTTGCTCCTCGGACAAAGTGGTGAATCCACGAATATCCGAGAATAAGATCGTCACCTCGCGCTTCTGGCCACTGAGGCTCGATGTCGTTTTTCCCTGGTTGACAAGCTCTGCCACCACGCGTGGGTCGAGGAAGCGATTAAAGATTTGCGTTACGCGCAGGCGTTGGTCGCGCTCTCGCCAATAGGCGCGGATCGCCACCGCAAGGTAGTAAAGCCAGCCAAATATGAGCGGTGACACCACCGGCAGTGGCCGCCAAAGGGTGAGCGTGGATACCCAGGCGGCAATAACCGTCATGACCGATAGCGTAAACCAACCAATGCCGGCCGGGACTAACGGCATACCGCGTGCCACTGGAAAGGCGAGTGCAAACAACACCAAGCCGGTTATGATCGGCGCCACCCAGGCAGGCGATATTTTTATCGACTCGCCGTTCTTGAGGTTGTCCAAGGCGGTGGCAATGATCTCGACGCCAGGAAACGTGACACCCATGGGAGTCACTTTGTGGTCAAACAATGAGGGCGCGGTGCTACCAATGATAACGATTTTTCCTTTGAATTCATCCGTCGGCCGCTTCGGCGACTGGCGTTCAAGGTCAACGAATAGGTCGTAGAGTGATACGGAGTCATAAGACAAAGCAGGGCCGTGCCAACCGAGAAATAGCGAGTCTGTGTCTTGTGGAATTTCGAAACCAAGGCCTTGCGCCACCCGTGTGGGTAGAGAAGGCAACTTCCAGCCATAGGCGTCGATATAGATCGGATAGCTGCGAACTACGCCATCTAGCCGACTAGGCTCGGCGTTGATGGTGCCGATGCGACCGGTGTCCGCGAGGCCTGGCAGCGGCAACAGCAATGCCGCGCGCGCATCGGTGTCACCCACCTGCGACGGCGGTACGGCATTCTTAATCAGTTTAAGCGGATAGCCCTGTTCTTGATCAACCGCTGGTGTGGCAGACAGACGCACCATCGGAAAGTAGACGTTGTCCAGGGATTGAGCCGTTTCAACGAAGGCGAGGTCATCTTGTTCGTGATCCGCGTGGGGGTCACTAAAGACAATGTCGAAGACGACGGCCGCCGGTTTTTGTTTGGCCAACCCATCGAGCAGGGTTACGTAAACGGCCCGCGACCACGGATAGCGTCCCCACCCCTCGTCGGTCATTTCTTTGAGGCTATATTCGTCGATATCGATGATAACGATGTCGGAATCGGGTGGATGACGTGCCGCCAATCCCCTCAGGTTCCAATCAAGGAACTGATTTTCCAGCCGTGGGATCAGACCAACACCGAACGTTGTGAGCAGACACAGCAACCACAATACGCCGGCCAGCAGGAATTGGGTCTGTGTAGTCGAAGGCTTGCGCATATGGCTCACATATTCAGCTGATCAAACAAGACAAACTCGTCCCCGCGTGCACGTAGTTCTTTAAGCCACCTTTCGATAATTGCAGGTTTGCTAGGCGCGGCCGAGACACCTGGATCGATTTGGCCGTTCAACACTTCTTCGATGGTAAGGCTGACCGGTATCGAGACCAGTCTCGCCATTGCACTACCCCGATCGTCACCGGCGGCATCAACCGCGTAACTCTGATGCCATATAGCTTTATTGTCATCCCTGACTTCTAGTTCGACACAAAGTACCACCCGATCTGGTTCACCCTCGTCGTAGGCGTACTTCGACCACAGCTCGTTGCTCATTTCTTGCAACCGCGCATCACCAGCGGGACCTTCTAGTGATTCGACTTCGTCGAAAACCCCTCGCCAAGCCTCAGCCCAGCCATTGAGTCGCAAAGTACCGCGGACGAATTCTTGGACATTCCAATCTTTTCCAAAATGGTAGTCGCTCATGAACGGCGTGGAATCGCGGTTGGGGTAGGCCTCGAATACTTCCTGGCCGTCGGGCAATACGGCGGTGTAGTTGCTGATAGCATCCCATGGCCGTTGGGTATCAACAACTTGGCCATTGGCGATACAGCGCGCAGGAGACTTTAGTGCCTTTAATACCCCAAGCGGTGACCAACTAAACTTGTAACGAAAATCATTCGGTATCTTGGGCACGCCGCCGCAATAAGAACGAAAGTAATGCGCATGGCGTGGATCGAACTTCGCGCTGTTGGTGTAGCTTTGTACCAGCGAATGGGCCAGCAAGTGATCGATTCCCGGATCCAATCCAACTTCATTAACCACACACAATCCAGTGTTCTTCGCAGCTTGGTCGAGGGCCCGCATTTCGTCACTGATATAGGAGCTCGATACAAAGTGTGCGCTTTTCTCTAGTGCTAGCTCTGCCAGCGGTAGATGCCATGTGCCAGGCAGCATGGACAAAATAAGATCTCCGCTCGTCACTTTGGCGGCAAGGGCTTCCTTGGAAAAGGGTTGAATACTGAAATCGCCCCTGAGTCCAGCCGTGGCCTGTTCAGCCTTGCTTACCGTCCGATTCCACACCAGCGTTTTCTGGCCAGTTGAAATTAGACGCCTCAATCCAGGCACGGCCGATAAACCGGTTCCAACCCAATGCACGGTAGTCATGGTTTGCCCTCTTTTAGTTCTAATATTTTTCTGTTAAACATGGTCAGGGCGCGTGCCCAAACCCCACTATCGGGTTTGTCTAATTGCAACAGGCTCGGCAGCAGTTGCGATGCGAAATCCTCGCTCGCCTCCAATGGTAACAAGGACGGTAGATTGTCGATGGCATTGAGGTCTAACGGCCGATGTCCATCTATGATCCTTAGAGTCGGTGCTTGGAAGCTCGTGACGGTGTCGTAGATGGGGATGGGATTCAGTTCTCCGTAAAGGTCGCAACTTACATCCGATACTACCGTCAGTTGCCGCGTCGGCGCCTTGATCGATTCGAGTGTCAGGAACGGAGGGATCTTGGAGAATACCAGTACGCAATTCACAAAGATGTCGTGTTCCAATATGGCATCAAACGGACCCCCGGTTTTGGTTTCGGCAATGTCCCATTCGGTCGTCTTAAGATCGAGCCCCTTGGCTAAATCGACTGCACCGGTGCCACTCCGACCTTTGGCGCCAATAACGATGATCCTTGGTTTCTTGCCGGCGGCATCGATAGCGCTATCTAGCTGCAGCTGAACATCGCTTAACAACGCTTGCTTGGTCGAATAGGGACTAATGGGTTTCGGGGCGTCACCGAGTTGTTGTTGGCACCAAGTCTTGACAGCAACCGCGGCGCCGGCAAAACCTGCCCAATAGCCAAATGCGGCGACTCGTCGGTGGTCATCGGCGACCAGAAACTCAAGGTCATACAGACTGCCACCCCCGTGGGCGAATCGCCGTAGTATTTCGCGCCAACCAGGTTGGCCCTTATACACATGACCAAAATAGATATGGCGGTGGGACAATGGCGATTGGTTGGCGGGTAGCTCCTTGAGTCCGAGCACAAACGCATTCGTCGGGGCGGCGGTCCAGCTCCCCGCCGCTACTAGTTCGCAGCCCACCTCCGCAAACGCCTCGCTGGGGATGCACCGTCGGTCTGAGCGTTCAACCGTCAGCGTGAACCCTTTCTCAAGCAGCGCGGCAGCGCCCGTGGGTACGAGGGCAGTGCGCGCCTCCGAGGGCTTAGTTTCGGCCCTTGACCAGATATGGGTTGTCATTTTAGATCCCAAGGTACTTGGCGGCATTGTCGCGCGCCCCTATTGCAGGATGCAATATCGCGCAGTCGTTGTTGACGGCAAAGCCGTGCCGTGGCCGTGGATAGTGAAACCGGTTGCAACTATATAACAGGTGGATAGTAGTAAGGGTAAGGGTTAACGGGCTAAGCTGCCCGCTGGCGGAATTCAGAAGAAACGCGCCAACTCTACTTGAATGATGTCGTCATCACGCAACCCAAAAAGGAAGAAATCCTCAGGCGGGATGTCGCTAAAGATTCTCGCTTCTACGCTCAGTTTCCAACTCTCCCGGAGGCGGCGGCTTGCCTCAAGACTCCACACACGGGCGTCGTCATCGAGATCGGCGATGACACCGAACAACAGCTCGGTGCTTTGCACATCGTTGAATGTCAACCGTACTCCAAGCGCGAGATCATCTTCGAACGGCGTCAGCGCGTCTCCGTCACGATCGTCGAACAAGTACTCTGAGACTATGCCCACATCGATGCCTGATTCAGCAACACCAACAAAGGTGTATTCGAAACCGGCGGTTGCCGCCGCGAAGCTGTCGCCCTGACCGGAACGGCGAATCGCCTCCAACTTCCACAGCCAGTTGCCTTTAGTGGCCTGGACATCGATGCCAGTTTGATCGATCTGGTCGTAAAGTGGGACCAACACGGTGGCGCCGTCATCCATGCCGATGGTGAAGCGTGGATTGCGACTGGTGCCGGAGAAGTGGTAAACGCCGATATCCCAGTCACCAAGTGCGTGTGACCAGCGTATGGCCAAGTCGATGTGGTCCTTTTTGGCGCTCGATTCGAAAGCTGATTGCTCGGGATCGATCGGTGGAATCGTACGTAACCGGCCTTGGTCGCCCGGAAATGTGCGTTCGCGAAAGCCAACGAGCGCGAACAAATCCAGTGTGCCCCACTCCTTGATAAGTGCGAAGTTAATCATCGGCTGGCCGAGCTTGTCTTCGCCGTCGACATTCTCGACCGCGTCGGTCTGGTTAATGATGTCGACTAGATGCTGAAACTCGGTGACACCCCAAAATACTTTGCGCACCCCAATCCGCCACTCGTGTTCCTCTGCTGCCCTTATCCATTCCAGCTCGCGAATATCTACGTGGGTGCGCTCATCGTCGTGTTGATCGATGCGCACAAAGGGTACGAAGATAAAACTCTGTCTGCCATCGTCCCAATCCCGGTAGTATTCAGGTTCGGCCACGATGGATAGATAGTTATCGTGCTGTTCTGATGAGAGCGCGTCTTCGGGAAAGTGTCGATTTTCCAGGGCCACAAAGCCAGACCACTCGCCAGCGGTAGCGCATGTTGTGATTGTCAAAAGCGCTAGCGCATAAAAGATCCGACGAATCGGCATCGGATTCACGGGCGTTAGCGGACACGCTTCAGGCTGTTCTTATCGAAGTCGCGTGAGGTGAGTCCTGTGTTGAACTTAAAATTGCTCCACTGTAGCAGCGTACTCTTGCCCGTCTGATGGTTAATCATGTACATATCATGTGCACGCCAGTACTGATCTAAGTATTTCTGGTATCCCTTAAAGGTCAACGTCTTCAGTGCGGCATTCTTGCGGTCGTAGTAGTCAGTTTTTAGCACCCGATACTCGGCTTGGTCGATCCATACGACCTGGCGGGTGTAACCCGAGTACTTGCTAACTGGGTAGCGTTCAACAACGAAACAAAGCTGACCATCCAGTGACTCATCGCGCAAGTATTTATAGCTGTATTTCTCGACTTCCTGCGAAGACACATCTTCAAAAGCGAACTCGCTGCCCATGAATGCGCCAGACTTATTGGCTGAGGCGATGCGCTTGACGCGTTTCAGCGCCGGCAGATACAACCATTGGTCGTCGTTTTCGACCTTGTGACTAAAGCTTAAAAGCGCGGTTCCCTTTACGTCACGAGGTTCATCAAAAATAGTCAAACCCTTGTCACCATCGTTCTCAACTTCGATAGTGCGCGTGCGAATCTTTCGCCGGCTCTCCTGGCCATGCTTATTCTTGAGAGTCATAATCAGGTCTGCGGTCTGATCATGCCAGCCGCGATCACGCCGATCGGCTTCGATAGAGATGGCGAGACCCTTTTCTTCGGGGGTTTCGGCGATGCTGCTAAGCGGCAGAAGTATCAGCAACAGCGGCAGCAGTCGTTTCATACTTTCGTTCCTCGAGTTTCATCAGAAGTGGTGGCAAGAACAGAAAATCTGTCAGCAGTGCCAAGGCAATGGTGATGGCAGTAAGTAATCCCATGCCAGCGTTCAATTCGAAGGCGGAAAAGGCCAGCACAGAAAAACCAGCGACCAGGATTAAAGTGTTGACCCATAAGGCTGTGCCCACAGTATGGAAGGCATAACGCACCGCATCGGGCGCACTTAGGTTTTGCTCGCGCCGTGCCCGCAAATACTTGCTCAGGTAATGAATGGTGTCGTCTACGACAATACCTAAGGTCATGGTCGCCACCACCGACAACGCCAATCCTACCTGACCCACCAATAGGCCCCACAGGCCAAATGCCATGCCCGCCGGCAATAGGTTAGGGAATAAGCTGACCAACCCGATCTTTACGCTACGTGTAGCCAGCAGAATAAGGCCGGAAATCAATATGAGCGCTACAAAGCCAGCGAACAACATACTGCGAATGTTGCGGTAACCGATATACGCAAACATGATGCTTGGGCTTGCCCCGCGCGCAAACATATGCGTTGGTGCGTTATCTCTTAACCATTGCTGCGCCCGCGCCTCCAGTGAAAGCACTTCTTTAGAGGTCAGATTTTTCAGTGTCGCGGTAAGCCGGGTCGCCGATTTGTCGACATTTATCTGATTGTTGAGGTCGAGACCAAACGGTAGTGAAAGCTCATATAGCAATAGGTATTGCGCCGCCAAGTCACGCTCCTCTGGAATTCGATACCAATCAGCATCATCGCCATGCATGTTTTTGTTTAACCGCTTCAGGGTGTCGGTGAGGGTGTTGACGTGGATGACCTCGGGTTGTTCACGATACCAGTTGGCGAACTCGTCGAGTGTTTGCAGGTACGCGGGATCGCTGATGGCGCCACTACTGCCTGCATTCAAGCTGTATTGCACCTGGTAGATGCCGGTTAGGTTGGCGACCGAGAAGTCGGTGTCGGTGCGAAACGGAATGCTTTCCGCGAAGTACTCGACAAACTGGTCGTTGAGTTGGTTGCGTGGAATAAAGGCGATGAGCACCAGGATTACTAGTGTCATTCCCCAAAGTAATCGCCGGCGATTTTGGATTACAAATTCTGCGAGTCTATCCATACTGGCAGTGCCAACCGGACGACGTTTAACGTGCAACGGCATCACTGCCATCGCTGCCGGCAGGAATAGCACCGAATAGACGAACGCAGCGGTGATACCCATGGCGACAATGTTACCGAGGTCACGAAAAGGTGGCGCATCACTGAAATTCATGGACAAGAAGCCGATGACAGTGGTGAGGCCGGTGAGAAACACCGGCTGCAGGTTGACGCGCAAGGCCTCGACTATTGCCTCATGTTTTCCTTTACCGCCACGCATCTCACTCAACAACGTGACTAGGATATGAACGCTATCCGCGATCGCTAGAGTCAAGATCATTATTGGTGCTGACGCCGAGGGGGGTGATATCTTGATCCCTATCCACCCGGTAAGCCCCATGGCTGTAATTACCGACATGAAGACCACAAAGATGGTGAGGATAGTCCCACTGACCGAGCGCAACGTCATTGTCAGCATGATAGCGATCACTAAAAACATTATTGGAATAAGAATCCGCCAATCATTACCGGTCGCCTCCGGAAACGCATTGTTCATCAATACAACGCCCGTCAGATAGACATCGATGTTGGCATTCTTCGCCTTGACTTGTTCGACGAGTGCGCGCGCCTTAGCGACCACTTCTGGTACTTCGTGCAGACCCTTACCAGGAAGAATAATGGTGGCGTTGACGCCGGTGACGTGCGTTCGTGGTGAGATAAGCCGATTTATAAGTAGGGGTTCGGCCAGCGCTATCTCTTTGACGCGCGCGAGTTGTTGATTGGACAAGGTACCTGCATTCTCGATCAGATTCGAAACGACGAGGTCATCGCCCTCTGCATATGTGTACTGAAAGTTTGTGATCGAATCGACGCGGCTGGAATAAGGCAGTTGCCAAGCGGTTTCGGTTAGCCATTCCACCGTCGCTAATGTATCGCGTGTGAATACCTTGCCATCCTTGGGCGCAATCACGAACAGGACATTGTCGTTCTTGCTATACACATCTTGTAGCTCTTCGAAGGCCCGTAGCTGTGGGTTCTCCTTACTGAAGAACACGCGATAGTCGGTCGTAAATTCGAGAAAGCGAGCACCGCTGCCAGCCGCAACAGTGGCGGCGACGCATAGGAGGATTAACCACCAACGCCAACGTATGACCCACTCTGAAAAGGCGACGACCATGATTACCTCACGATGTTTCTATTTGTGATCGCTACCCGAAACTAGGCGCGCAAGGCGGCGGGTTGCAAGGTGTCGTACGAGCGGTGCAGCCCGTAAGATTGAAGCGCGGCGAAGACCATAATCGAGTGAATAGGCACGCAAACCCAACGCTAAGAATCGCCACTATTGCCACACCAATGCTGGCTGGGACTAGGAAATCCGTGAATTGCATTACACGCTCCCCATATTCATCTGTGGCCTATCCTCACCTTGGGTTTGGGGGGCCGCTTTGTGTCACGCGAAGGGATTCGAGATAGCCAATAAGACTCTTGCCGCAATTGAAGAGCAGTTCCGGGTCACGCGCATTTTTTGCCATACCCATGCAACCTTCCATGGCCGCGACCAGAAAAACGGCGGTTTCTCCCGGGTGAATATCAGTACGTACGGTACCGTTGGCCTGTCCTCGCATGAGCGCTTGCGCGATACCACCACGCCAGACGTTGTAAATATGATTTATGCGTTTGCGAAAGCCTTCGTCTATCGGTGACATTTCCTGGGCAAGATTGTTGAGCGGGCAACCGAGCATGATGTCCGCTGGCCGCAGCGACTCGCCGGCCTCTTGCAATAACGTACGCAAAGCAGTGATCGGGTTGTCTTGGTTTTCCAGCGGCGCCAACCACCGCTGGGTGATTTCGTTTGTCACCAATTCATCGACCACCGCATAGCCGAGTGCCGTCTTGTTTGGAAAGTGGTGATACAGCGCGCCCTTGGTTAGGCCTGTATCTGCCAAAATCTTGCTGAGGCTGGCTGCCTGAAAGCCATTGCGATGAATCTCGTCGAATGCCGCTCGTAGCAACAACTCGCGTGTCTGGTCTGATTTTCTGACAGTTTCCATACCAACCGGTATGTATCAAAACCTATCTACTCTGTCAATCTGTGCAAAAAAAAACCATTAATATAATGCTATAAACCAACCGTACGGTATGGTTTCTATGGATGAGCCTGTGTCCTAAATCAACCGTCACCATGGCCGAGGCGGCCAGTTGGGCGCTTAGTGCTCTATTTTTCAATGCCCTAACGGCCGAGGCTATAATGCCGGCCGCCGTTGAACTCCGAATGATCCGAGACATATGAATACAGCCAGCGCAACCGGCGCCGCCAAGGCTAAGCTGCCCAACTTCTATTCGCTCAAGCTTGGCCCTACTTGTCTTCGCCCGCGTTACTGGACAACCTGGATGGTGTTGGGGCTGTATCGCCTTAGCGCACTGCTGCCGTTGCGTATCTGTCGCTGGCTTGGCGCCGCCTACGGTTGGTCGTTTCTTGTGCTCAACCGCAAACGTCGGCGAATCGCGCATACCAACCTGGCCATGTGTTTTCCCGAGCTTAGTGTGCCGGAGCGCAAACGCTTATTGCGCCAGCATTTCCTTGTCACTGGTCAAAGCTATGTCGACCTTGGTTGGCTTGCGTGGGCCACAAAAGAGAGGCTTGAACGCAGGATCCAATTGTTTGGGCTCGAACATTTGAGTGCTGAGATCGGTCGGGGGAAGAACGTCATTCTATTGGCGTCTCATTGTGTTGGCATAAACTTCGGTACCATCGTTGCTAAAGAGCATGCCCAGTTCTCAATGTTCAAGCCGCCACGTAACATCCTGCTGAATTGGGTGCTTAACAAAGGGCGTATGCGCTTTGGTTGTCGTCTGCTCATGCGAAACCAAGGTATGCGACCGGTTGTGCGCGCGCTGCAGCAAGGCATGATCTTCTACTATATTCCAGATGAAGATTTCGGACCGGGGCGCTCGGTGTTCGCACCGTTTTTTGGTGTCCAAATGGCGACCCTAGCTACGCTGGGGAGATTGGCAGATCTCACTGACGCGGCCGTGCTTCCGTTCTTTACACGCCTGCTGCCGGCAGGCCGAGGTTATCAAGTAACGTTAGGGGCAGCGCTAGAGGATTTTCCAACTGGCGATCGCGACAAGGATGCGACGCGCATGAATCAAGTGCTGGAACAAGGCATTCGCAAAATGCCAGCGCAATATATGTGGACTCTCAAGCTATTCAAGACTCGTCCCGATAATGGCCCCTCCCCCTATTCCTAAGACAGGTCGCCTGAGATTCTTCTTACACCCGCGACACTGGCACTGCTGGTTGGGCGTCGGTCTGCTGCGTGTGATTAGTCTATTGCCGTTGCCGATGTTGGCATGGGGTGGCCGTAACTTAGGAGCGTTGCTTTATTACATACACCCCAGCCGTCGACAAATCGCGACGATCAATATTCGTAAATGCTTTCCCGAGCTGACAGCGGCAGCACAAACACAAATGGTAAAACGCCATTTTCGTGTCTTTGGTCAGACACTACTCGATATGGGGATCGCCTGGTGGGCATCGCCGCAGCGCTTGCGCCGATTGGTCGCAGTACATGGCCGCCAACATTATGACCGCGCGGTAGCCGATGGTAGGAGCATCATTTTACTCGTGCCACATTTTGTCGGTCTGGAGATGGGTGGCCTGCGTCTGTCATTGGATCGATCGATCTGCGCGGTGTTCCGGCATGTGGACAACGAGGTTTTGCGCCTGATAGTGGAAAAGGGCCGGACGCGCTTTGGGCTTAGCCTAATGGAATATAATAAACCGTTCATAACGCTAGTAAAGAAAGTCCGTAGTGGCGTCCCGCTTTACTACCTGCCGGATCAGGATCCGCGTAAACGTAACCCTGCTTTTGTACCCTTCTTTGGAGTTTCCACCGCCACCCTCACGACTCTCGGCCGTTTGACGAAACTCACCGATGCGGTTGTCATTCCCTGCTACTGCCGCCAGCTACCGGGAGGTAAGGGCTATGAAGTGGCGTTCAAACCGCCGCTAAAGGATTTTCCGACTGATAACGTAGTGAGCGACGCCGAGCGAATGAACCGCGAGATCGAACGGGTAGTGCGAGAGATACCCGAGCAATACTTTTGGCTACACAAACGTTTCAAGACGCGCCCCGCTGGCGAAGCGAGTTTCTATCCAAAAGAAAAGCGACGATAGTAGTTTCAAGCTCGACGCCAACATGATCAGATTAATAGCAATCGACCGGGGATGGCGATGAAATTGCGTACAGCTGATGCATGGATGCCGGCGAATAAGTATGGTCAATCGCTTAAAGGATTAACCGTAAACCTGCTCGTACGTGACATCGACGACGCGCGAGTGTTTCAGCGCGAGGTGCTTGATGCGACCGTGGTCTACAGCGATCCCGATATAGCAGTACTGAAAGGGTTCGGTGCGGAATGGATGCTGCACGCGGACCATACGTATGATGAGCATGCGATGCAAAAGGTCATTACCGGTGTCGATCAGCGGGGCGCAGGCCTAGAATTGCGGCTGCACGGTTGCGACCCTGACCTCGTGCGCATCAAAAGAAGGGTGGGGGCTAGGCCCGCAAGTTCACCGCAACCTTCGATTTGGGGGCACCTAGGATGTAGGTCGACTCGAGAACTGTCCGTCAGAACTATTGGCATTCGTTTGAGCCGCTGGATTAGAGTATTGTGCATTCGAGGGCAACGAATGAGGTCGACATGACGCCCGAAGATATCTTGTCCTACGCACCTCTTGTGCTGAGCCAGGCACAGCGCCAGTGTTACTTTGAGACCGGCTACTTCATCATCAAAGATCTGTAGCATGAAATATAACGTTATCTCAGCTGACTGCCATATCGATCTCGTCTGGCTTCCGCCTGACCTGTTTACCGCCAACGCATCCCCGACATTGAAAGAGCGCATGCCCTATGTCACCGACGGGGAGAAGGGACCCCAGTGGGTGACTAAGAAAGGCAGTTACTTTGGGTTAATGAATGGCATGGGGTCCGGAGGGCGTGAGTATATTCCCGGCCAGATTCGGCGCTCCGATCGGATGGCTGCCACCGGTCTCTATGAAGACGGAAAAAAGGGTGTTCGCCGCATTACAGATCCTGAACTGCGGCTCCAGGACCAGGATCTCGACGGTATCCAAGGCGAAGTCATCTACGGGATCCTCGGCGCTGGCATGCGGCTGAATGATCCCGAGGCTGCCACGGAAGTTACGCGTATCTACAACGAATGGGTGGCGGAGTTCTGTCAGACACATCCGGATCGTTTTGCCGGTATCGCCTGTATTTCCAATCACAATATGGAAGACGCCTTAAATGAAATAGAGCGTGTGGCAAAACGCGGTGTGCTTCGCGGTCTCGAGATCCCACTGGAACCCGACATGAGGCCCTTATGGGATCCATACTGGGGACCGCTGTGGGCCGCTGTCAATGAATCGCGATTGCCGCTGCATTTCCATACGATCGGTGGCGGGCGGCCTGATACGAGCGGCTACCCACCGCTTGTACAACGCCAGGCGTGGGCTGTTTACATCACTGGTTTTCAGATCCAGATGGCCCACGTACTGATGGCCATGATCTATTCGGGCGTGCTGGAACGGCATCCGGATCTGACGCTTGTCATCGGCGAGAGCGGTATCGGTTGGATCCCCTATGTTCTTGAGCACATGGATCTAGAATGGGAGGACCAGTTCAAGGACCTCACGTTGACCATGAGACCGAGTGAGTACTGGTACCGGCAGTGTAAAGCGACTTATCAGTCGGACAAGGTCGGGATTAAACTGCTCGACCATCTGGGGGTGGGAAATATCATGTGGGGTTCTGACTTCCCGCACCCGGATGGGGTATGGCCGGATTCCCAGGAGTTTATTCAAGTCGAACTGGGACACTTGCCCGAGGACATGCGTTACAAGATCGTTTGTGAAAACGCGGCGAGGCTCTATGGCTTTCCGCTGACCGATGATCCCTCGTGAGACAGATGTCGTTGTGGTCAGCGCTGGCAACGCCGCTGTCTGCGCAGCGCGCTCGACGGACCCACTGGGGCAATCGAAATCCGAGGTTGTTCACCCGAGATTTCAGGGCAGGGCGAAGGCCGCTCCTCGACCGCTGTTCCGGCAACTGCTCCTCGACCGCTGTTCCGGCAACTGCTCCTGCGTTGCCCTAACTTCCTGCGTCCTTGCAGGTCGCCTGACGCGGTTCTACCTCCTCCATCCATGGAGTCGTGCGTTGCCCTAACTTCCTGCGTCCTTGCAGGTCGCCCGACGCGGTTCTACTAACCCCAGAGTTGCTTGAGTCGCTTGTCGCGACCACAACCATAACGATAAATCTTGTAGCGAATCGGATTCTTTAAATAGTAATCCTGGTGATACTCCTCAGCCGGATAAAACGCCGACGCCATTGTAATTTGGGTGACAATCGGTGCTTCGAATTGTTTTGTGGATTCAACCTCTCGCTTTGATTGTTCCGCTAGATCTTTTTGCCTCTCGTTGTGATGAAAAATTTCAGCTCGATATTGACTACCCGCATCACAGAACTGACGGTTGGGGGTGGTGGGGTCGATGTTGCGCCAAAGGACCTTGAGCAATTCCGCGTAAGTAACCTTGGCCGGATCATAAACGATCTGAACCGCCTCGGTGTGACCGGTGCCGCCGGCCGATACCTGTTTATAGGTCGGGTTTTTCTTGTGGCCGCCGATATATCCGGACGTGGTCGAGATTACACCTTCCACCTTATCGAAATCGGCTTCCACACACCAAAAACAACCACCGGCGAATGTGGCGGTTTCGACTTCACTAGGGCTGGCAGCATGGATGGCGCCAGCACCCACAATCAACGCGGTTATCAGTGACAAGCCCCAAAAAGTGCGCGTTTTCATTACCATTTCTCTCAAGTTTGTCTGGATAATCGCTCCCTGAGACCGGGGGCGGGCACTTTGGTTCAGTGTGGCCAGCCTAAAACACCTATGCGAAGGGTGCGAACATCCCTGTCCCTGGCCCGGTAAACACTCGTATGCTTCAGGTTGGTATGGCGGCGGATGTGGATGTTTTCCCGGATAGCGCCGAATACGGCGCCTTGCGTGAACAGGGAAAACTTATTGGGCCTGAAACGGTTGGCCGTTTTTACGCCTGGCTGCTTACCCAAACCGACGACCAAAGCTATAGCGCCAACCAGTGGGACATCCGAGACGAGAGCCATCATGATGTCTGGATTGGCTCGCGTGGTTTATATGATGCACCCTAAGTGTATTCCGACCATTGGATGAAATTGCACGACACCTGTGTGAGTGATGTTTGAGCGACGCCTAAGGAGTTGGACTGGTTTAGTGCTGGCGGTGTATGTCATTTCGCATTTGGCAAACCATACGCTGGGACTGTTGTCGCTCGACATGATGGAGTGGTTTCGTCGTCTCAACGCCTCACTTTGGCAACACCCGGTTGGAACTGTCGCACTCTATGGTTCACTGCTGACGCATTTTCTGCTCGCACTTTGGTCTCTATATCGGCGTCGGACCTTGCGTATGCCGCTGTGGGAAACGACACAATTTGCCCTTGGCCTATTACTCCCATTCTTGTTGGCTGCACACGTAATCGGAACACGCATTAATCAGATCTTGCTCGGGTTCGATGTCACCTATCCATATGTAGTCACAATTTTGTGGAACGATCCTAGGTACTCGATTCAACAACCGCTTTTGGTTCTAGTGGTGTGGGGCCACTTGACGGTTGGTCTGCATTTCTGGCTACGCATCAAGTCCTGGTACGAAAGGTTGGTGCCCTATCTCTATGGGCTCGCGGTGTTGCTGCCGGCGCTGGCATTGCTCGGGTTTGTAAGGGCCGGTCTTGAAACCGATGAATTAATCACCGATCCAGATACAGTGAGGGCGATTTTTGCCGGTTGGAACGCAGCCACGCCAGAACAACAAGCATTGATCATTGGGCTAGAAGCCAAGGTGCTGGCATCACTTGTTTTAGTTTTGGTGGGGGTGCTCGTGGCTAGGCAGATACGACAGCTGTTAAGAGATCGCCACTCGTCGTACCGAATCTCGCATCCGTCGGGACAGGTAGTTTCCGCGCCTATCGGCCAGACGATATTGGAAGCGATGCGGGCTGCCGGTATTCCGCATGCCTCTGTGTGTGGCGGACGTGCGCGTTGTACGACCTGTCGGGTGCGCGTGGGCGACGGTATCGACGATCTGGCTAAGCCATCGGCATTGGAATCAGTTGCACTACGTCGCATCGGTGCGGCCCCTAACGTGCGCCTAGCCTGTCAAACGCGGCCGCGGCAGGATGTGTCGATTACACCACTGGTGCCGGCACGGGCGGACGCGCGGGCCGCGTACCGACGGGGCGGCGTGCAAGGTTATGAACAACAAGTGGCGACAATGTTTATCGACCTTCGCGGGTCGACAAAGCTAGGCGAAGAGCGGTTCCCTTATGACGTTGTCTTCATTCTGAACCAGTTCTTTGCAGAAATGGCCGCTAGCCTGCAGGCAACGCGTGGGCACTACGCGCAGTTTTCGGGTGATGGACTTATGGCCTTGTACGGTTTGGAATCGGGGATAGAAGACGGCTGCCGTGACGCACTCAAGGGCGCGGTTGATATGAACCGCAGGCTGACGGCGCTCAATGAACGATTAGGTGTGGAGTTGCGCGAACCTCTGCGCATTGGCATCGGCATTCACTGTGGTGAAGCCATTGTCGGCACCATGGGACCGCCGTCGTCGCCGAATTTATCGGCAATTGGCGACAACATCAATATTGCGGCTAGGCTTGAGGCGCTCACTAAGGATTATGACTGTACGCTCGTGGTATCAGCGGTGGCGGCTCAATGCGCGGGTGTGGATCTATCAAGGTTTCCGGCGCACCAGGCCAGGGTGCGAGGCCGCGATGAGCCGGTAGACGTTTATGCAATATCCGATCCAGCCGAGATTTCTGGCGATATCGTTGACCGACACCCCACTGCCATGAAGGACTCACAGTGAGTAATTTACGACATGAGTAACGGATTTCTCCAAGTAGCCGTCAGCGGTCGCGCCGACGAACGAGGTTTCCAGCATGGCCGCATTCTGGCAGACCGTATCCACCGTACGGTGGAATTCTACACTCGGATTTTTGGTCAATCCGCTTCAACGCTGGTCGAGTTAGCAAACCATTTCAAGCAAAAGATTCGCGAGTTTAATGGCGAGTATGCGACAGAAATCGAGTCTGTCGCCGAGGGCGCCGGCCTAGATTCGTGGTATATCTATGTGCTTAATGCCAGGAGCGAACTTCTTTCGCTCAAAACCAATGAGTGCACGGCCATCTATTTCCAGAAGACGGGGATACTAGGGCAGAACTGGGACTGGGCCAGTGTTCTCGAACCGCTGACCGTACTTATGCGGATCGAACATCCCAATGGGCACGTGATTCAGATGATCACTGAACCGGGCATTATTGGCAAAATCGGTTTGAACTCGAGCGGGATCGGTGTGTGTTTGAACATATTGAGGATCAAAGGACGGCTCGATGGACTGCCTGTGCATGTGCTGTTGCGGGCGATTCTAGATTCGCAAAACATCGATCAAGCAAAGATTGCCGTAGAAAAAGCCGGTCACGGCAAAGCGAGCAATATTCTCGTCGGTGATCAGCATGGCAACTGCTTCGATATTGAGTTTGCTCGGGACAGGTCATTGACTATTGGGCCTCAGCAAACGTTTGTGCACACGAATCACTACATTGGTGAGCACATCAATCCTAATGCTGGCATATTTCGTTGTTCATATGCGCGCAAACAAACAGCGGAGGAAAAGATTAAGGCCTTGACCACATACTCGGTCGAAGACATGAAATCGATTCTGCTAGATCGATCGCATGGAGAATTCCCGATAAACAGACGATATACTCCAGATGACGTGATCGAGGAGATGGGGACTGTATGCTCTGTCATCATGGATCTACCCAACCAGACTATCCATCTCAAGAGAGGCCACACCGTAGACACCGATTTCTCGTGTTACATACTCTAGATTCCAGCTACAAGGCACCAAGGCCCATCATTCTGCAAAATACTGCCTTCCTTTCGATACTTGTGCTTTCCTTTGTCGCTGCGGTGTTGTTCGGTTTATTCCTATACACAAGAAATCATAGATTGGCAGCTGGCGCGCCAATCGTTTCCATCTGGTGTTTCTAGTCTATGGATATTACGACAGTGGTGTCCCGACGAGTGCAAATATAAGAATCGATCTTCTTATAATCATGCCAGCGCTGCTGGTTAACTTCATTATTGTTTTCGTTGTGTTGCTGCGTCGGAAGAAATCCGATCAGCCAAAGCACTAGCCGCCTTGTTGTAACAGCCTGTATTCGTTTAGTACTTGTTTTAGATAGCGTGCCTTTGCGGTGTTGGGTGGAAGTTCTGCCGCCGTTTGCTCATAACGCTCGATGTTATCCTCTCTTAGCACTGGCAAGAGCTGACGTGCTACAACTTGTGAGGCGTAGTGTCCGCCAGTATTCAGGGTTTCGATAAGAAAGTCATCGGTAGCGCGGTAATCGTTTGGGTAACGCTGCAATTCAACTATGGCGAGCTCGAATAGCCGCGCATCATGGTGATTTCTTAGCGCGCTCATTATTGCCTGCGCGTTGCCGTCTCTTGGCGGCATGCTACCCATGAGTACCAGGGCTTGTTCTTGCACACGTCCGTCTGGAAACGACAGAAACTGCTTTGCTATTTCAACAAATTCGTCATTGCTAGTAGTTTGTTGGCGCGTTAATGCGACAAGTCGATCAAGCCGTTCCGCTATTTGTTGGGTAACAAAGAAATGGGCGGCGCGAGCATCCGACTCAGGCGTAACACAGTCGGTGCGGAAATAGCATTCTCGATAGTCTTTGAGCTCACTCAGTAGGTTTCTCGTCGTCGGTGAGATACGAACCGTAGCAACTGGCTCAGGATTGACGATAGAGGTTTCGCTGGATTGCGGCTTAGTGATCGCGCTATTCGTTTCTGTGGCAATCGTTTCTTTCGGTTGTTCAACTGCGGTAGGTCGGTTATACGCAATACTCGTTATTGCGACGACGGCCACCACCACGAGGATCAAGAACGACCAACGTTTCATTGCTCAATCCCAGATAATAAAGCGCTCCTCGACCCAACCTTCCTGACCACTATCGTCCACGCGTACTTGTACCCAGCCACTTAGGTTATTGTCGAGTTCAGTCACATGCGATTGACGCCAACCACACCCGAATCTTTTGCACCAGGAATCGTAATACCCACCGATTACATAGCCACTGCTCTTGCAGCTAGTCTCCGCACATTCTGTCAAGGATGTCCACCAGATGGTATCACTAGCTCGACCAGTTCTAACGAAGACTATGGGCGCGCTCGTAACATTGGCCCATTGAGCCAACGTAGAGTCCGGTAGCAGTCGACCGCCGTAGATGTAGCCAGTGGCGCCGGCGTATTCGATACCATAATAGACTTGATTACTTGGTCCCTTAAACTGTGTGGCCAGCACTTGACTCACAGTTCCTTGGGGCACAGTGGTGATTAAACTCCCAGCCGGTGTGTTTCGCAGATTGATCCCGCTGGCTATGACTATCTCAATCCAATCGTTCGGGCGTGCGATTATGGTTTCAAGCGGTAGGCTGGTCGATGGTATTGCCCATGACGTATGATCGGAAGCGCTACCGGCATAGATATAACCTTCGGTATTCTGATGCCGAACTCGGTAATAACGGTATAACTGGTGTTCGTCCCGCACCTCAAAATCCGTGATCTGATAGTGTTGGCCCTGGGTGGTGGTAGCGAGCCAGGCACCGCCTGGCGTGGCCCGCAGATTGATAGCTAGCTGGGTTTGCAATACCTGACCGACCGCAAACAGTCCTTCCACATGGCTGTTGCAATCGTGTCGATCAAATGGTTGTTGTGGTAGGCCTTCGTAGTCTTCAGGCGCAAGGGCCAGTTGACCACCGGCAATCGAAACGTTCTGGCTCTTAGCAAGACATACCGCGTCGCGTTTGTTATCGGTGCAATACAGTGTATTGTCGTTAAAGATACAGACTTCGCCCGACGCTATCTGCAGCAACTTTCCACTCAGGCGTTGCGTATCATCGCTAGCCGGTGGGCAGTTTTCATTTCCTTCCACCAAACATACAACGTCAATGGGGCTGGCAGCGTTGGCGTCTGCGATATGCTGATTCCAGCTTTGTGCATCATATTTCTGGATAAAGTTCTGATCGTTTCGGGCCCAGACATGATTTGGATCGGTCCATCGGCAGATCTGATTGGGGCCACCGTTGTAAGCAGAATAAGCAGACCGTGTGCGCGAACGCCATTGGGTTGCCGATGAAACACATAATGCAGTGACAGCGCGTTGCCATTCGGTATAGAAAATCTCCAGCGCATAAATCATATTCTCGATTAATTGCCAGCCCTTACCTTCATTAATTGCTGTGAAGTGCCAGCGATCATCGACTTGCATCATGCCGTGACCATGCCCCGAGTCACCACGCACCATTTTTATTCTACTGTCGGTCGCATTACGATAATGGCTCCAGAATGTTTCCTGGTGAGCAACCGCGAAGATCGCATGTCGCCATGCCTGTTTCTCAGCCGCACTCGCATTCGGTTTGCGTATCGATAAATAGTAATCTGAGGTATCACGGATGACGCTATTCAGAGACTCCATATAACGACTCGTTTCCACGGGTTGTCCCGCAAGATCATCGAAGATCACCGGCGCGAATTGTTGCTGAACGTAGGTTGGTTCCCCAAAGGGTTGCACGTCACAAGCGTACGGCACGCGTCCGAAAACCCAAGCGCCGCCGACACGATTTTCACAACGCCAAAAGTCGCTGGTGTCGTCAAACGCATGACTTGAAGGTATGCTAAGCGCGAAAAGTACGAGGACGAAGAGTTTTGTGTTGCTTATCATTAGTTAGCCCGTTGGGGTTTCTTTGCTGCAACCTGAGGAGACTATAGCGTTTCCCGATGGGAAGACGGAGCGCGTAACCGATAACTGGTCGTGTAATCCAGATAAAGTATCTCTGACCGATGGTCGTGGGAGGTCCCAATATGCTTCTACAAGGATCATGTCATTGCGGCGCCGTTAGTTTTCGATTGCGTTCGGCCCATCCCTATCCGTTTAACCTCTGTTATTGTTCCATTTGCCGCAAGACAGCGGGTGGCGGGGGCTACGCCATTAATCTCGGCGGCGATGCCGATACCTTGGAAGTCGATGGCCGCGATCATGTACGCATCTATCAGGCGAAGATCCGGGACCGAGAAACCAACGCCGTGCGTGAAAGCCCCGCACAACGCAGCTTTTGCAGTGTGTGTGCCAGTGTTCTGTGGGTATGGGATCCGCGGTGGCCCGAGCTTATACATCCTTTTGCGTCCGCTATCGACACTGAGTTGCCAAGGCCGCCCGAACGCACGCATTTGCTGTTACATGCCAAGCCATCATGGATGGCGTTACGAGCCGATCCGAAAGACAAGACGTTTGCTGAGTACCCAGAAGAATCCATAGCTAACTGGCACGAACGCTTGGGGCTAGTACAGAAATAGTGGCGAAAAAAGTCTATGACACAAACTGGGCAAGCTCGGAAGAAGTCAACGATATTCTGGCGCTGCTACAACGCCACGCTATTTCTCATTACGAGACGCCAAAAGGTGCCTTCGGTCTTTCTATGGGCGCGATTTGGGTGGAGGATGACTCAGATTACGACACGGCACGGCAGATCATTGAGGAATACGACAAGGCTCGTGCACTACGCGTGCGTCAACAATATGAATCTGCACCCCAGGGTACCGGCCTCGTTGCTACCCTCTTAAATGTACGAAGACTGATTGCAGAGAGGCCACACGAAGCGCTTTTATACGTGGTAATAGTCGCTGGGTTGATCGCGATTCATTGGTGGTTTTTCAAAGCACTCACCGGTTGAGTGCTCTAGTAGAAAAAAGCGCAAGTGGTGAATCCTCGAGAAGACCGCAACAAGATTTCGCCAAGCTTAACCAAGGCTAAGCTGCTAGAGGGTGTAACCGAGTTGTGCCGGCGTGATCCAGATCTAAACAAGATCGTCGTAACAATCGGTGCACCACCTATGTGGGTGCGCAAACAAGGATTCTCCACCCTCGTCTGCATAATCCTCGAGCAGAAGGTTTCAATCGTATCGGCTAAGGCGGTCTATCAACGCCTTATGGATGTAATGGAGACGCCTACGCCACAGGAATTCCTTGGGCTAAGCAACAATGACTTTAAGTTAATCGGCTTTAGTCGTCAGAAGATGCGCTATTGTCGGTTGTTGGCGGAGTCTATTTTGGCAGGAGTACTCGACCTATCTGCACTTCGCCGCATGTCCGATGATGCCGTGCATGCCAAGCTCACGACAATGAAAGGCATTGGCCCTTGGAGTGCGGATGTCTATTTGTTAACCGCGTTACGTCGGCCGGACATTTGGCCGAGTGCAGACATTGCATTAGCAGCCGCGGCGCAACGCGTAAAACGCCTACGGTCACGGCCTACGGCGGCGAAGTTGGAGGTACTGGGTAGGCGTTGGAGGCCTTGGAGATCGGTCGCGGCGCGCCTACTCTGGCACCACTATCTGAACTCACCTAAATGACGGTTTCCAACTGCTTTCCTCGCAATTAATAGCTGAATCACGCCGTGCATGTTTTTGTTTGGTTTTTCGCCCCGGCAATTACCCCTTGACCGTTGTTCCGGCAACTGCTCCTCGACCGCTGTTCCGGCAACTGCTCCTGCGTTGCCCTAACTTCCTGCGTCCTTGCAGGTCGCCCGACGCGTTCTACCTCCTCCATCCATGGAGTCGTGCGTTGCCCTAACTTCCTGCGTCCTTGCAGGTCGCCCGACGCGGTTCTACCTCCTCCATCCAGGGACTGCGTAGCGCATGGTTTACCCCGCTGAACGGGTTTGCCACGGAGGGTAACCCCTGGGCTTGCAAGCGGAAGCAGGGAAAGCGAAACGCTGCAAGTCGCACGTCCACTCGCAGGGACAGGGAATGTCCCTTCGGGGATCCGCGGAGTCGACCGAGGCGATGAGGGGACCCGCTGGGGTTGCGGGCGATGGCGCAGGCGCAGATGGTTTTAGTGACTTTTGCCGAAGAGGCTGTGTGAAAACTCTGAAATTTTTCTTAGTGCCAAGAATTTTTCCCACTTCGCTTTTAACAACAGCCCAGCGACAGTACCTAGTTGGGATGACATGTTAGTGGCGCGATGATGATAAAGATCCGATCAGGAGACGGAGTTACTTATTTTTCGCGGCTCGCCAGCGAGCGAGCGCGGCTTTTTTAGCACTTTTGCTGTCTTCTATGGAACTCATCTTCTCAGCACGGGCCTTTCCGCCTTTTTTGCCGCCTTTTTGACCCAAGGCAACGGCGTGTGGGTCTTTCTCGGGTTCTGGCGGTTCTGGCGGGGTTTCGCCTAGGGATTCCTGAACCATCTGCTGGGCTAGGACGTTGGTATCGCGGGGACGTTTCTTGCGCGGACGCTCAGGCATGCGCCCCAATGTGGCACCATTACGGGGTCATATCAAGAGGGCGTGGATTCAAACTGAGCCACTACCAAGTAGTGATAGTGAACTCCCACCTGGAAAAATGGATCAATGAATAGGAGTAAGATTATTTCTGAAGTCGCCTCAAAAATACTCGCATCTCCTTAACTGCTTGCACGTCTCCCTTTTTCTCGGCTACCTCGACCCCAGTTTCGTACGCCTCAATCGCTTCCGGGTTTCTTCCCGCTGAGGCAAGCGCTTTGCCCAGTGACTTCCACGCGGCCGAATAACCGTGATCAAACTCCACTGCCTTCGCTAGGTGTTCGACCGCCTTATCAAACTCCTTTAGCTTTAAATATTCGTTTCCCAGACCATAGCGTACCAAGGCGTTGTCTTGGCCACGGCGTAACATGGTTTCAAGATTATCGATCAGGGCCATGTTTAAGCACGCCAAAAGCTTGGTGTTAACAACACCAACAGCGTGAACAATTCTAACCGTCCCAGCAACATGGCGAAGCACAGCACCCATTTTCCGGTTGAAGACAGCCCCGTATAGTTGGCGCTTACTGCACCGAGCCCAGGACCGAGATTATTCAAACAGGCAGCGACGGAAGAAAAGGCGGTTACCAGGTCGGCACCCGTAGCCGTCATTACCAGTGCTAGTATGCCGAAGCTAACTACATAGAGTACAAAGAATCCCCACACCGCGCTGATAATTCGATCGGCCATCGGTTTGCCGCCTACCTTAATCAGCATCACTGCATCGGGGTGTATGAGACGGAAGATTTCACGCAATCCTTGTTTGTATAGCAACACCGCGCGAATGACCTTCATACCGCCAGCCGTAGATCCTGCACAACCACCAACAAAACTGGCCGTGATCAAAAGAACGGGCAAGAACAGTGGCCACCAATGAAACCCGGTGGTAGCAAAACCGGTAGTGGTGGCAATGGATACTGACTGGAATATACCGTGCCGCACTGCAAGCACCCAATCGTCATAAGTCTGATTGAAGATCAAGACACCGGCACTGATAGTCGCCACCACCAGTAGTATGTACACATAAACGCGCACTTCGGCGTCAAAGAAGTAGGGTTTAACGCTTCGCCCGTGCCACGAATGAAAATGCAGCGCGAAGTTAATACCTGCCAATAACATGAAGACGATTCCTACGCTGTCGATGGCAGGGTTATCAAAGTAACCAAAGCTTAGGTCGTGGGTTGAGAAACCACCGATGGCGATCGTCGAAAAACTGTGGGAGATCGCATCGAATAGGCTCATGCCCGCAAGCCAATAGGCAGATGCGCACGCCACGGTGAGACCCAAATAAATGTACCAGAGTGCCTTAGCAGTTTCTGTAATGCGCGGCGTGAGCTTGTTGTCCTTGATAGGCCCTGGTGTCTCGGCCCGGTACAACTGCATCCCACCGACCCCTAACATGGGCATGACCGCCACTGCCAACACAATAATCCCCATGCCACCAAACCACTGGAGTTGTTGCCGGTAGTAAAGGATTGATTTCGGTAAGTCATCAAGCCCAGTCAATACTGTCGCCCCGGTTGTTGTAAGGCCTGAGGTGGACTCGAAAAACGCGTGGGTAAACGTCATTTCGGGTTTGTCAGCCAGGGCAAATGGCAACGCACCGAACAGTGCGAGTAACACCCAGAACAAGGTGACGATGACGAATCCGTCACGCACACGCACCTCCCTGCTTTTAGCGCCGACCGGCGCCCACAGCACCAATCCAGTTGTCAAAGTGATACCAAAGGCGATAACGAAGGCGAGGCTGGCGCCATCTTCGTAGTACAGCGAAACCGCTATGGGCGGTAGCAGGGTGCTGCTGAAGAAAATCAGTAACCGCCCCATGACGCGCTGAATGGTGAGGAAATGCACGTCGTTAGACGAACCTATAATCGACTTGGAACAAGCGTTCCACTTGCGAGATGTGCTTCTTGTCTATCAGAAACATGATTACGTGGTCATTCGATTCAATGACCGTATTGTGGTGGCAAATGATTACTTTTTTCTTACGTACGAGTGCGCCAATCGTTGTGCCGCGTGGCAACTTGATATCGCCGATGGCGTGCCCAACTACGCGCGACGAAGAAGTGTCTCCATGGGCAATCACCTCTATTGCTTCGGCCGCACCTCGGCGTAGCGAATGCACCGCGACTACATCGCCGCGCCGCACATGGGCTAAGAGGCTGCCAATGATGGCCTGCTGTGGGGAAACGGCGATATCGATATTGGCACCGCTCTCGACCAAATCGACATAGGCCGGACTCTTTATTAGTGACATAACCTTACGCGCACCCAGGCGCTTCGCGAGCATGGCTGATAATATGTTGGCCTCGTCATCGTTGGTAATCGCGCAGAATATGTCCGTGTCTTCTATGCCCTCTCTGAGGAGGAGATCCTCGTCGGCGGCGTTGCCTAGCAACACAATGGTCTTGTTGAGTTCCTCAGCCACACTGCGTGCGTGGGCCGGGTCTAACTCGATGATTTTCGTGAAGTAGCTTCCTCGCTCAAGTGAGGAAGCCAACCGACGCCCGATGTTGCCAGCGCCGGCGATCATAATTCGCTTGACGCGTTTATCAAGCTTGCGCATCTCGCTCATCACAGCACGGATGTGTTTCCTGGCGGCGAGGAAGAAGACTTCATCATCGGGTTCGATAACCGTGTCGCCGTCTGGAACGATCGAGCGATCACCACGATAGATGGCGGCGACGCGCGCTTCGATGCCGGGGAGATGATCGCGCATCGTACGCAACTCGTGCCCGACCATGGGACCACCGTAAAACGCCTTCACTGCGACCAGTTCGACCAGTCCGTCCGCAAAGTCCAGAACCTGCAAGGCACTCGGATACTCAATGAGTCGCTGAATATGGCTGGCGACAATCTGCTCTGGGCTGATAATGACATCAACGGGTATCGCCTCCTGGGCAAAAATCTCTGGATGCGAGAGAAACGCAGCAGAACGGATGCGGGCAATCTTGGTCGGCGTGTGAAACAAAGTATATGCGATCTGGCAAGCGGTCATATTTGCTTCATCGCTGCCGGTGACTGCCAAAATCATGTCGGCGTCCTCCGCCCCCGCTTGGCGCAAGGCCTCCGGGTGTGATGCATATCCCACCACCGTGCGCAGATCCAGTCGGTCCTGAATTTCCTGTAACCGATTCGCATCGGTATCCACGATGGTGATATCGTTGTCTTCCGTTACAAGATTTTCGGCGACCGACAGGCCGACCTGACCACCACCGAGAATGATAATTTTCATGTTTTTATTCTTGGTAACTCAGAGCTATTTTTGTCGTGATGATTTGGGATCAATCCCGAGACTCTTCAGTTTACGGTAAAGGTGAGTGCGCTCCATATCTGCTAGGGCCGCCAATTCACTTACATTTCCACGTGTGCGCTTCAAATGGTATTCAAGATAAGCCTTTTCAAACTGCTCTCGGGCGGCGCGAAGTGGGAGATCAAAAGCCGACTCGGAGATTTCTTCGTTGCTTGCACCCCAATTACTAAGCGCACGCTCGACCTCCGGTTCGCCAATCTCCACGTCACGATTGAGAACCAGTAATTGCTGCACCATGTTTCTAAGCTCACGCACGTTTCCTGGCCAAGAATAGTTTCGTAGTTGATTGGTTGCTGGCGTCGAGAACTTGCGGAACGGCAATCGTTCTTGTTCTACCATCCAATCGCGATAAAAGTTAATGAGTTCGGGTACGTCTTCACGATGCTTTCTTAGCGGTGGCATATGTATCGGTACAACGTTTAGCCGGTAGTACAGATCTTCACGGAAACTGCCATCGCCGACCTTTTTCTTAAGATTCTGGCTGCTGCTGGCGATCACACGCACGTTCATATCGAGTGACCGTGTGCCGCCGACGCGCACAAACTTTCGCTCCGCCAAGACCCTGACCAACTGTGACTGCGTTGCAGCGTCTAGTTCGGCAACCTCATACAGTACCAATGTGCCGCCAGCCGCCTGCTCAAAACTGCCAGCTGTAATGCCGTCTTGGTTTTCACGACCGAAGAGCACTGCCGCGACGTTTTTCGCTGGAACCACTGACAGATCAATTTCGACAAATCGCTGATTCGCACGTTCACTTTGCGCATGAAGGTAGCGGCTGGCCACCGCTTTGCCGCTACCTGGTTCACCGGTGATGAGCACCCAGCTATCCGTTTTTGCAACCCGCTCTACGTCCTCGCGCAGTCGTTGCATGATGGCGCTGTGCCCGACCAAGGTCGAGACTGATTGTGTCCGACGTTGTGGATCACTGATCTCATCTGTGTGTCGGGCACTTTGCAGAGCTCGCTCAACCGTTACCAGTAGTTTGCCAATCGACAGCGGCTTCTCGATGAAGTCGCAAGCTCCGAAGCGCGTGGCCTCAACCGCCGTGTCAACCGTACCGTGCCCAGACATCATGACAATAGGCACATGTGGCTTGCCGGTTTGTGACCATTCCTTGAGCAACGATATGCCATCCGTATCCGGCATCCAGATGTCTAGCAATACGAGATCAGGATTTAGGTCGGAGTAGGCCTCACGGGCCGCCGCCGCATTTTGGGCGGTGACGACCTGATATTGCTCGTCTTCTAGAATCTCTTGTACGAGCCGGCGAATATCGGGCTCGTCATCAACCACAAGGATGCATTCAGCCGTCATGCCCGTTTCTCTTTAAAATCACTGGTTGATCGACTAAAGCCGCCGTTATGTAGTGAAGCAGTTTCACCAATGGGTACACGAATCGTGATGCGCGCGCCGCCATCGACAAGGTTCTCCGCAAACAACGTACCACTGTGCTCCTCGACTATTTTTTTGACAATGGCAAGCCCAAGACCACTGCCCTTGTCACTGGTCGTGACGTAGGGCTCGAACATCTGGTCCATTAGGCTTTCTGGGAAACCAGGGCCATTATCTTCAATAACCAATTCCACAAAGCTTTCTCTTGCGTATTCTACTAGACGAGTATTGATACAAATTAAAGGTTTTTCATTACTTGCCAGTGCGTCCCGAGCGTTCAACAGCAGGTTATGCAACACCTGCCGCCAGCGTCCCGGGTCGGCAGTGATGTTGGGCAAGTCTGGGTCGAGCCCGAGCTTAACAGCCGGTGGTTTCGTGGGGGTGGAGTCATTGCGGTCGGTGGACCCCGTTGGGTGTTTTGATGTGCGGCCCCCGTAAAGTTCTACCACATCGCGAATCAAGTCATTGAGGTCCATGGGTTGTATCTGCATCTGCGCCGGCCGGGCATAGTCGGAGAAGGCATTGATCATGGACTTCAGTGCTTCTACCTGCTCGACGATGGTGCGGGTGGCCCGATCCATGGTCATTTGTTCCGCGTGTGCGAGGCCACTCATGCATTTTCGTCGGATACGCTCTGCCGACAGTTGGATAGGGGTAAGCGGATTTTTGATCTCATGCGCGAGTCGTCGTGCGACCTCGCGCCAGGTGGCGTCGCGCTCGGCTTGCATCAAGGCGGTGACATCATCGAATACGACGACATAACCACCCTTTCTTCGTCGGATCCGGGGCAGCATCGTGCCGCGTACTATCAGCGTTCGCTTGCCCGATTGCCCGGTCAAGGTTACTTCTGTTTGCCACTCAGCCCGATCTTTCTCGCTAGCATCGCGGATCGCATGACAGAAATCTGCAATCTGCGGCTGGGACTTCCAAAGCCAGAGCAGCGATTTTCCCTCGGCGGGTCCCAAATCCATGCGCAGGATCTGTGCCGCCGCTGCATTGTGGGTGCGCAGGCAGTTACGCCGATCAAACGATAAAACCCCGGAGGAAAGGTGTGTCAACACCGTTTCCAGGTAGGTGCGCTGCATTTCCGCTTCCGCCTGGCTGCGCTTTATTTGGCCCTGGGCATTGTGGATCTTTCGTGTCATGTCGTTAAACGACTGCACCAGTACGCCAAACTCGTCTCGGCTTTGCACCGGCAATTGCTGGCTATAGTCACCCTGTGCGACGGCGTGCGTACCAGCGGCGAGATCACGAATTGGTGCCACTAGGTGGCGGGCTGAGAAGATGGCTGCCCATATCGATATCAAGACGGTCAGTAGCGCTACCAGACTGAGTGTCAATGTAAAACCGAATTTCAGGGGACCGCGCAGATAAACCAATTTCTCGTATTCAGCAAACGCTGCCTGCACGCTCTGGCCAAGTTTGGCGTAGCGTATAGGAAGTGGTTGCAAGAGTTGTAAAATGCGGATCGGTGCTCCGATTTCACGGGAATAAACGGGTAGCACCACCCGCAGTTGAAGATCCCCAGCCGAGATGGGATCGAGATTGGCATAGACTTGACCCTGTCGAACTTGAGACAGAATGGTTTCGTTGGGTCGGTCAGGGACCAGGGTGCCGATACTTGGCCCCGCCTCACCGCTCGCGGCAATGATCTCACCGTTTTGCGAGAACAAGGTCAGCTCTGCCACGTCGTGCTTCTCGCGCAAGAAGTCGAGGGCGGGCAACACCAACTTGACCGGTGTGTCTTCAAGTTCCAGTGCCGCATCCTGGCCGGTCTTTACCAAATCCTGTCTTATGGCATCGAGCGCGGTGCGGCCCAAGAGCAGCGCGTCATCTAGGGCCTTTTCGGTACTCACGTCGAACCAACTATCGATGCCCTTGTTTACCGCCTGTAAAGAGAAGAACAGCACCACCGATACGGGGATCACAGCGAGCAATACGAACATGCCAAATAGGCGCAGCGTCAAACGCGAACCCATGACGCGCGTGCGAAACTGCACCGCTAGCCGATATAGGTTTATGAGGATAAGGGTTAGGAGCAGAATGATGCCGGCGATATTGATGACCAGCAGCAAAGAGTACAAACGCCCGAATAACTCTGAATTCTGGGTCGCCGCGTTCATCATGAAAAGCGCGACCATCAATAATACTGAAAGAACCGCAAGCGGAACTACACCGGTGGCATAGCGGATTAACGTTGTACGTGCCATTCCGTCCACCCGCTGCTCAAGTGCCAAGCCAGTGATGTATAGGCCACTGGGCGTAGCGGCGCCGGCAGTGATTCAATATCAAGGCTTGCACGTACTTCCACATAATAATTGGAATCGCTATCGAGCTCCCGGCTAAGGGGGAAACTCAGTTCATCTAGCGAACCCATGCTTGTAAGCGCCACCTGCAAGGACACGAAGCTCTCAACCGCGGCGGCGTCCGGCCTATGCCCCATCAACAGATATTGGCGCGATAACGCATGGTAACTGATCCGGCGTCGCAACACCCACGTCTGAATACGCGCGTCCCACACCACAGGCCGCTCCCGGTAGAGGCTGATGTCGATTATCACATCCATGGGTATACCCTTGCTCAGGGCCTCCTCTACCTTGGCGGATAACCCTAAATCGAGCGCACCAGAGAGCACAAGCGCTTCGGCGGTCAGGCGTGGTTCGACGTTTGTCACCGTAAACTCAGCATCGGCTACCGAGACGCTTAGAGCGGCGATTAACGTTGCGGCTGTGAGCCAATTACTTCTTCTGTAGGCACGCATAATAAAACCCATCCATACCCTGTTGTCCCGGTAGCAGCTGGATGCCGAGTTTCCTTGGAATACCAACCGGTAGCGATAAGGCAACGGCTGCGGCATCGGCGTGACGGGCCAGAAAAGTGCTCATTTGGCCTTCATTCTCCGCTGCAAGGATCGAGCAGGTCACGTATAAGAGCTTACCGCCGCTGCGCAACAAGGGCCACAGGCCCTCAATGATGTTGGACTGAATGGCGGTTAGCCTACGCAGATCATCTGTGTTACGGCGCACCTTAATATCGGGATGTCGCCGCACAACCCCCGTTGTCGAGCAAGGGACATCGGCGAGAATGCAATCGAATTGTTGGTCGTCCCACCAGCTGTTAGGGTTGGCGGCATCACCGACAACAACTGCGGCGTGTAACTGCAATCGGGCTAGGTTCTCCTCAATCAAAGCAATTCGTGCCGGATCTTTTTCCAACGCGACAATGTCGGTCCTGGGGCAACGCTCTAGCATATGGCACAGCTTGCCACCCGGTGCCGCACAGGCATCGAGCGCACGCTGATTTGGTTTGAGTTCGAGCAGCGGGGCTGCAAGCTGGGCGCCGGCGTCTTGAATCGATACGCTGCCTTGCGCGAATTGCGGTAGGACCGTGACTGGTACCGGTTGGTCGAGGGTGAGACCACAGTCGGTTTGTTCGACTACAGTTGCGGATAGTGAGGCGCCGTGCAGTGTTCGTAGATAAGCCTCGCGAGAATTGCGCAGCAGGTTTACCCGCAATGTCATGGGCGGGCGCTCATTGTTGGCATTCACGATCGTCTGCCAATGTTCAGGCCAGGCCTGTTGAATCTGTGTCAGTAACCACAGCGGGTGGTTAGTGGCACTTGCCGGATGGTGTTCGAGTTTGTTGAGCAAGCTCTCGCGATCGCGTAAGAAGGCGCGCAAGCAGGCGTTTATCAGGCCTTTGCACCACGGTTTGCCCAAGCCTTCAGCGGCGGCCACTGTTTCTGTGACGGCCGCATAGGGTTTTAGCCGCATGTGCATGAGTTGATAGAGCCCGACCAGCAATAGCACATGGACGTCGTGGTCTTTCGGTTTCAAGGGTCGTTCGAGCAACTCACCTGCTACTGCTTCAAGCTGTGGCGACCAACGCAGGGTGCCGTAGGCCATTTCCTGAATAAGGGCCGCGTCATCGCGTGCAGATCCTTTTTGTTGTGGCGGTAGCGCCCGCCGCAGGGCGGTATCAAGCGACTCATTGTCACGGATGACCGCACTTACCAGTCGAGCTACTGTTACACGTATGGCCGTGGATGTACTCAACGCAACTACCCGCGGGCGATTAGCATTATCCTAGGTGTTCCCCGGGGGCCGGTGCGTGACCGTTAATAAAGGCCTCAGCGCTCATTGGCTTACCACCCTCGAGTTGCAGCTGACGGAGCGACAAAACGCCGTTACCCGATAGCACATGTATGCCATCGCGATCGGTTGCCACCACTTCGCCCGGCACTGCCGACGGCGACGCATGACCCCATTCGCGCGGCCGCGCTTCCCATATCCGTAGACCGCGTTGCCGAAATCGAGTATGGGCGACTGGTTGCGGGTTAAAGGCGCGAATCTTGCAATCTAGTCGACTCGCTGGCTCAGCCCAATTCAGCATCGCCTCTTGCTTCTTCAACTTACGCGCATAACTCGCAAGGGTTTCATCCTGCGGATGAGCCGTAATGTTGCCAGCCGCCAACCTCTCGAGTGTATCCAACATTCGCTCGGCGCCTAGTTCGGCGAGGCGGTCATGCAGCGTTTGTGATGTGTCGGTGTCACCGATGGGCAACGAGCTCTGATCGAGAATTGGCCCCGTATCTAATCCCTCATCCATTTGCATGATGGTCACGCCGGTGGTGCTGTCGCCCGCTTCGATGGCCCGGGCGACGGGAGCGGCGCCGCGCCAGCGGGGTAACAGTGAGGCATGGACATTGACGCAACCATACGGGGATAGCTCAAGCACTGCTTTCGGCAGGATGAGGCCGTAGGCCACGACGACGATGACATCTGGTTGCAACGCCTGTAGCTCGGAGACCGCGTGGCCGTCGAGCTTGAAGGGTTGTTGAACCGTGAGCCCAAGCTCGCTCGCGACTTGTTTGGCGGCACTGGCCTGTAGTCGCTGGCCACGCCCAGCACGGCGATCCGGCTGTGTGTATACGGCTAAAATACGGTATTGGTTGTCCTCGGCCAGCGCCCGTAGCACCGGCACAGCAAAGTCGGGGGTCCCAGCGAAAACAATGTTCAAGGTCTGGCAGGCGGCCCTACATTACCAAGCGCTGTTGTTTCGCGAGTTTTTTGCGGACCCTTTGTTGCTTGAGGCGAGAGAGATAATCCACGAACAGCTTGCCGTCCAGGTGGTCGATTTCATGCTGCACGCAGGTGGCCAGCAGCCCATCGGCTTCTAGCTCGAAGGGTTTGCCATCACCGCCCAGGGCCCGCACCGTGATTTTTGCGGCCCGGGTCACCTCCTCGTAAACGCCGGGCACCGATAAACACCCCTCTTCCATTGTTTGCTCACCCTCCTGGGTCAAGAGCCCGGGGTTGACAAACACTCGTAGGTCATTTCTTGCCTCGGAGATGTCGATGACGAGTACGCGTTTGCTAACGTCGATTTGGGGTGCGGCCAGGCCCATACCAGGGGCTTGATACATGGTTTCCGCCAACTCATCGATCAGCGTCCGTATCTCATTGTCGACGGTGTTTACCGGTAATGCCTTTCGGCGCAGCCGGGGGTCCGGATAGTGAAGAATCTTGCGTATCGCCATAGTTGAGCCCGTTAGACTGGTATTTGATTGCTTTGGTTTCAGTTCTTATGAAAGTGGTTTACGTCCGATCCAGATACTATTGAATAAAAACACGATTTTCTATATATAGCCGTTGGCTAACGCCGAAATTATGGACTACACTCAGCGGCGAAGGGACCTACTCCAAATATAAATAATATGTCAGCACTTCGGAACCCGCTCTTTAGCCTGGTCGTGGCCGCTGTGGTCGCGTTGCCGGCGACGAGCTCAGGCCAGAATGAGCAGGTTGAGGTCATCGAGTCCGGCGATATCGTTCAGCTGCAGCCCGATTATCCCACCCGTTATACGGTCGTAAAGGGGGACACCCTCTGGGACATATCGACCCGCTTTTTGCGAACGCCTTGGCACTGGCCGCGGATCTGGAAGATCAACGAGCAGATTGCTAATCCACACCTTATTTACCCGGGCGATGTAATCGTGCTGCGTTTCGTAGAAGGGCAGCCCGAGCTCACCGTCGTCCGAGGTGGTCAGCCGATGCCGGTGCAGCCGGGCGAAGTACCGGGCGAAATACCGGGCGAAATACCATTGGTCGATCAGGATCTACCCATATCAGAGGTGCTCGAAGGGGTTGCAGGGGCGCCGAACGGTATTGTCGTCAGACTATCGCCTAGGGTGCTGAGCGAACCTTTGGCTCAACCTATTCCTACCCTATCTCCCGAGATCATTTTGCCATTCTTGAGTCGACCGTTGTTTGTCGATGACGATCAGCTGGAAAAATCCGGCTATGTCACCATTGGGTTGGACGATCGTATTGCGCTCGGGGATAACAGCGAATTTTATGCTCGCGGGTTGCCCGAAAATCCCGATGCCGAGTTCTATATGCTCTATCGCAAGGGCAAGAAGATCAAAGACCCTGACACCAAGCAGTTGCTGGGCTATGAGGCCATCTATCTCGGCGACGCGAAAATGCTCAAAGCCGGTGACCCCGCTAAATTCGTGGTCACCAAGGTAACGCAAGAAATTCTTCCGCGCGACAATCTATTGGTGGCACCACTCAAAGCGCCGCTGCCTTACTATTTTCCACATGTGCCGGAGACTGAACTCAGGGGGCGCATCGTAACGGCGCTCAACGCCGTGTCCGAGGTCGGCCCGTTCACCATCGTGAGCGTGAATCTTGGTCGCCGAGATGGCATAGAGGAGGGCCATGTGTTGCGCATCATGCGCCACGTCGGCACGCGCAAAGATCCGGTGACGCGAAAAAAGTATGCGCTTCCGGATGAAGAATCTGGCCTGATGATGATATTCCGGCCGTATGAAAAGCTCAGCTATGGGCTAATAATGAACGCTAGCCAACCGGTCCATATTCTGGATGCCGTGGAAACGCCTTAAGGCATTATTTGACATCCCGACCCATTGGGTCGTCTGACACCAAGAACGAGAATTTGAACCCGGACGCATTGCGCTGCTGGTTGGCGTTGCAACGTGTCGCCGGCCTCAGTGCGACCTCTTTAGATGGCTTGTTTCAGCACTTTGAGAGCGTGCAGGCCGTGTTCTCGGCCTCGCCATCAGAGTTACAAACCGTACTCACCGGTGATCAAGCGCCAGTCGTTGATGCGATCCTGAGAGGGGCTATCACCAGCGCCTTGGAGTCCACCCTAGACTGGCTGCAGCAAGCCAACCACCATCTGGTCACTTTTCACGACTCGGATTATCCGCAGCTACTACGCGAGATTGCCCGACCACCCGTGATCTTGTTTGTCGTCGGTGATCGCGAACAGCTGGTCACGCCGCAGCTGGCGATCGTGGGTAGTCGCAATCCTACCCCCAGTGGGCTCGAAAATGCTGCTTTGTTTGCACGCGCCCTTAGCCATAGTGGACTCACGGTTACCAGCGGTCTGGCGCTAGGCGTAGACGGCGCTGCCCACGAGGGCGCACTTGAAGCCGGCGGTCGTACCATTGCCGTTTTAGGGAGTGGCGTTGATCAAGTTTATCCCGCCCGCCACCGTGAATTGGCGAGGCGGATCGTTGAGAACGGGGCGCTTATTTCGGAGTTCGAACTGGGTACGCCACCTAAAGCAGAACATTTCCCGAGACGTAATCGCATCATAAGTGGTCTTGGTCTAGGAACGTTGGTGGTTGAAGCGACGATTCGTAGCGGTTCGTTGATTACGGCCCGCTGTGCGGCTGAGCAGGGTCGCGAAGTGTTCGCGGTGCCGGGTTCGATACACGCGCCCCAAGCTCGCGGTTGCCATTCACTTATTCGGCAAGGCGCTAAACTTGTAGAGACAGCACAAGATGTGATTGAAGAGATCAGCGCACTTACGCCGCTCACACGACAGCCGGTAGCGAAAAGGCAGGGTCAACATTCGGAGATTCAGGATCCGAAGATGAGAGAACTGCTAGACCATCTCGGATATGATCCGGCGACGATTGATACATTGGTTGAGCGCAGTGGATTGACGGCAGATTTTATTTCATCCATGCTTCTCGAAATGGAACTCCTAGGGATGGTTGAGGCCCGCCCGGGCGGAAAGTATGTACGGGTTTAGAATGGTGAGAAGAGTTACATGATGAAAGAGAATGTGTTTGATGTGCTGATGTATTTGTTCGAGAATTACATGGACGAAGACGCTGATTTAGATCAAGATCAGGAAGCATTGGCAAGTGAACTCGTAAAGGCAGGCTTTCCCCAAGGAGAGATCAGCAAGGCGTTCTCCTGGTTAGAAGGCCTTTCCGATTTGCGCCAGCGTGATATCATCCCATTGGCTGGTGGCGTCCCAGGATCTATACGTCATTACTCCCAAGCCGAGCGTGCTAAGATCAGCGCCGAGTGCAGAGGATTCGTTTTGGCGATGGAACAACGCGGTGTGCTTGATACTGGGACGCGTGAGATGGTCATCGATCGGGTTATGGCGCTCGAGACTGAAGAAATTGAGCTAGACCAACTAAAGTGGATCATTCTCCTGGTACTGTTCAATCATCCAGGTCACGAACAGGCTTACACTATATTCGAAGACATGGTGTTTGAGGATGCGCGTCACGACCTTCACTAGTCGTCAACGCCGCTATACTTGAATTTATTGGCCCCTTACCTTAATAAGTCAGGTGCTACTTGACAAACTACCCACCAGATCGTAGACAATGCCCCCGCATCTACTAGGGGTTAGCGGCCTATCAATGCCTTTCTCTTGTGGTTTTTGCCACTGCGCTATAGTTAAAGTGTCTGTGAGAACAATCAAGCATCGATGCCGTGGATGGAGCCGACCGGTTTTCGCTCGGCCCCGTTCCGTTAGTAACCGTGAAGGTATCAATCCCTTATGGCAAAGAATTTAATCATTGTTGAGTCGCCGGCCAAGGCGAAGACGATGGTGAAGTATCTTGGCAAAGATTTTTCTGCCCTCGCTTCCTATGGACATGTGCGTGATCTGATTCCAAAGAAGGGGGCGGTCGATACTGAAAATGGTTTCGACATGAAGTATGAGCTGATAGAAAAGAATAAGAAACATGTCGACGCGATTGAGAAAGCTATGAAGAAGGCCAGCGTGTTGTATCTCGCGACCGACCCAGACCGTGAAGGTGAAGCGATTTCTTGGCATCTTTACGAGATTTTAAAAGAGCGTGGTGTGCTAGATGACAAGCCAGTGCACCGCGTGGAGTTCTTCGAGATTACCAAGCGCGCGATCCAAGAAGCGATCAAGGACCCGCGCGAACTCTCTTCAAACCTAATCGATGCGCAACAAGCGCGACGCGCATTAGACTATCTGGTGGGCTTCAATCTTTCGCCGCTGTTGTGGAAGAAGGTCCGTCGAGGTCTGTCGGCAGGACGTGTTCAAAGCCCAGCTCTGCGAATGATTGTCGAACGAGAAGAAGAAATAGAGAAATTCGAGCCACGCGAGTATTGGACCATCGAGGCCGACGTTGAGGCCAAAGAAAAGCCCTTCAGGGCAAAACTTACACATTTTGAGGGCAAAAAGCTGGATCAGTTTGATATCGGCAATGATAGGCGCGCCAACGAGGTCGAGACGACGCTGCGCGAAAAGGCTGCCGGTAAACTGTTGGTTACCACGGTCGACAAGAAGCAACGCAAGCGTAATCCCTCGCCACCATTTACCACCTCCACTCTGCAGCAGGAGGCGGCGCGCAAACTCGGCTTTCGTGCCTATCGCGCCATGCGGGTTGCGCAACAGCTTTATGAAGGAATAGATATCGACGGGGAGACGGTCGGTTTAATCACTTATATGAGAACCGACTCCGTCAACCTGTCTGCAGACGGGGTACGGGACATCCGTGAGCTAATCGAGCAGCGTTATGGCGTCGAGAACCTGCCCGACGAGCCGCAGACCTATAAGAATAAATCCAAGAATGCCCAGGAAGCACACGAAGCCATTCGTCCGACATCCGCCATGCGGACGCCGGAAGATGTAAAAAAACTGCTCAAACTGGAACAGTTCAAGCTATATGACCTGATCTGGAAGCGGACGATTGGTTGCCAAATGATTCATGCGACCCTCGACACGGTTGTGATCGATTTGCAAGCTGGCGAAGGCAACATCTTTCGCGCAACCGGTTCTCAGGTGGTGAAGCCAGGATTCATGACGGTCTATCAAGAGGGCCGCGATGATGGCGCGCCGGAAGAGGAGAAAGAGGGGTTGCTGCCACCGGTTGAGCAAGGTGATCATGTGAACCTCATTAAGGTACACGGTGATCAGCACTTCACCGAACCACCGCCACGTTACACCGAGGCCAGTCTAGTGAAAGCGCTCGAAGCCTACGGTATTGGTCGACCTTCGACCTATGCCAGCATCATTTCGACGCTTACGTTGCGCGAGTACGTTACACTAGACAAGCGCAGCTTCCAACCGACGGATGTTGGCCGCGTTGTCAATAAGTTTCTTTCAGAGCATTTTGAACACTACGTTGATTACGAATTTACCGCCAAGCTAGAAGACGACTTGGATGCGATCTCTCGCGGCGAGAAGAAATGGAAACCGTTACTCAAAGAGTTTTGGGAAGACTTCAAAAAGCAGCTCGACGCGAAGGAAGATGTTGAGCGCCCGGGCGTCGAAATGATGGAAGAGAAATGTCCCAAGTGCGAAAGTGTATTGGCGAAGCGGTTGGGGCGTAACGGCTATTTTATCGGCTGCACCGGTTATCCGGAGTGCAGTTATACGCGCAACGTCGATGATGAGCCCGGCACCAGCAGTGAACCACAAGTTGTGGAGGGGCGCAGTTGTCCGAAATGTGAGTCCGACCTCGTGATCAAACGTGGGCGTTACGGAAAGTTCATCGGTTGTAGCAACTATCCAAATTGCAAACACATGGAACCGGTGGAGAAGCCTAAGGACATGGGAGTCGTCTGTCCTGAATGCAAACAGGGCAATATGCTCAGCCGCAAATCGCGTTGGGGAAAAGTGTTCTATTCGTGTGCGCGCTATCCGGATTGCAAGTACGCAGTTTGGAACCAACCTGTCGAAGGAACTTGTCCAACATGTGGGCATGGCATGTTGACAATCAAGACCACTAAGCGCCGGGGCACGGAAAAGGTTTGCCCAGTCAAGGAATGTAAATTCGCTGAACCTTATGACGAAGGTGAGCTAGACGAACAAGCTGCCGTGAATTAGCGTATCTTTCGAACCTGGCAGCCCAGCTATGTTTGATTTTTCGCTTGTAAAGATCTCACACTCTTATTTTTTCCTCATAGTTGCTATCGCCTTCGGCCTGCTAGCTGGTTGCGGCGGCTTGCCCACCAAAGAAGGCGGTATATCCAAACCCGTACGTTGGTCGGCCTTGCGTGGATGGGGCGATGATCAGCACGCACAGGCCTGGCCAGCCCTTAAACAGAGTTGCGAGAAACTGGCGGCACGCGATGCGGCTTGGCAAGACATCTGTAACGATGTCGAGGCCCTAGGCATGCCGAGTGACGAAACAGCGCGGGCATTTTTTGAGAACCATTTCGTTCCGCACCGAGTCGTCGGTCAGCGTGGTCGCAAAGGTCTAATCACAGGTTACTATGAGCCATTGCTCAACGGCAGTCTGGAAAGGACAGAGCGTTTCCGTTATCCGTTATACCGGCGACCGCCTAATCTGCTCACCATCGATCTTGGCGATGTGTATCCGGCGTTAAAAGGCAGGCGTGTACGCGGACGACTGCAGGGTACGCGCGTCGTGCCCTATTTTAGTCGCGCCGAGATCGATAACGGCGAACCGCCGCTGGCAGGCCACGAACTTGCCTGGGTAGACGACCCGGTGTCTTTGTTCTTCCTTCATATTCAGGGCTCGGGACGACTACAACTTCCCGATGGCCGCATTCTCGCCGTCGGTTACGCTGATCAGAATGGACACCCGTACATTTCTATTGGTCGCCGATTGTTGGAAGCGGAAGCATTGGAGCCGGAAGAAATTACGCTAGGGAGTATCCGGGACTGGATCGCTATGCACCCCGATCAAACTAAAGCACTGCTCCACAGTAACCCTAGCTATGTCTTCTTCACGGTGAGGGATTCTGAGTTGCCCGGGCCGCTCGGTACGCTAAACGTACCGCTTACGGCCGAACGCAGTATCGCCGTCGATCGCAAGTTTATTTCACTGGGCCTGCCGGTTTGGTTGGATACCACGTTGGCGGAGCAAGAGCAGCCCTACCGACGTCTGGTTTTCGCTCAGGACACTGGTGGCGCTATCAAAGGCGCGGTGCGCGCTGATGTATTCTTCGGCCAAGGAGAAAAGGCAGAACGCTTGGCGGGCGCCATGAAACAAAAAGGGCAGTTGTTTGTGTTATTGCCGAAACGCGAACGCATTGCGGAGGAATAAGCGGGGTTTCGCCCCCGCACCACGAGGTACTTTCGTTTCGGCGAAAGTACCCAAAGCCATTTTGCCCCGCGGTTTTCGCCCCGCACCTAAAGACGGTGCGGGGAACCTCGGATTTCGCTGGCCTCAGTGGGTCCGCCGACGGCACATGCCTGTGCCGACGGACGGACGCCGGGGTCCCTACCCGGCCCCCTGACGGGGCCGCGCTTCGGCTGCACTCATCCTCGGCTCGACCGTAGGGGCGGAAACTACAAACCCCTAGGGGCAACGCGATGTGTAGGACAGACAAGTGTCGCGGGCGCAGGCGACCGACAGGGCAGGGATTGTTCCCAACAATCCTTCTGCATTCCCACCATCCCTGGTGGTCAGATGTCGGAAGTTAGGGCAATGCAGGAGCAATTGCCGAGGCGTAAAAAAAGAAAAACAAGAATAAAAAAGGGCAGAGGCCTAAGCCGAACTACGAAGCCCTCAGGAATGGCATTGAAGCTATTTACGATAATCAGTAATAGTCTGGGTACTTTCTAAAAAAGTCTTCAATTTGCTACCAAAAGTCGCCCATTAAGTCTACCGCACAGTCTGGCATAACAAGAGCAAGCAAAACAAAGAAACCTGTAAAATAAAGGACGTAACGGAATGGAATGAAAGTGGCGCCAAGCAAAAGAAACATTCCCCATATCAACAGGCCTGTAACAAACGTTGCAATTGCCAAAATAACCGAAACCGCCAGACGATCGCCTATTGTGGTTTGCTCCCTATTCATAACTTGTGCGATCTAACGACGGCGTTGACCGGGCGCCGGCGCGCGAAACGCGACGGGAACCTGACAGCGAAACTGTTGAGCGCTCCGGTCGAACGGCAGGTTAGACGACGATCCCCCCACGCAACGTAGGATCAGAGACAGCAAAGACTTCGAAGCCTCCGTAGAACACCATTCGGCAAAGCAATCTGTCCTTTGACCCATCGACAAGCAGTTGATACCAGAAAACATCTGAATTCTCACCGCGTTTCTCAGTGTTCTTGAGGCGTTCGATGACCGCCTTGCTTAGATTGGTTACGAGCGCATTGATCCGGTCGGCGTCGGGATCGTTCATCACTAGTAGCATAGGTGTGTGAATCTCGATCTCTTTCGGCCAAGGTTTCCCCGTGTGGACGTAGCATAAGCCCTGACACACATGCAGCGACGCTTGATTAAACCTCCCTCGATCAATATCAACGGCTACCGTAGGCTCGCCATCGACCGTGGCCGGGGTTTGGTTCTCGTACAGTGCTGTCAGAATGGCGGGTCGACGTGTTAAGGCACGTACGACTTTCGAACTGAAATGATCTCGCCCGGCCCTGTTGTTGAAGTACCCTTGAACAAGGACGAGCTGAAGGTATTCGTCGTTCTTCGACTTCTGGGCGTTGTGTTCATCGCAAGATGGGACGGTGATCAAGTTCTTACGGTAGTCAATTCCATCATCAAGATCCTTCTTCTCCGGAAAAAGGCACGCGGGAGGTACGTGCTCGCTTGACGTGGCAAGCCCTCCACAGTAGTAGCACCGCTGGCACATACGCTACATCCCCCGTCGTCTAAACGTTTGCGCTGAGGCGTACGGCGTCAGCCGCATCGACTCTCGAGAGCGCTGTTAGATATCCCTTTACATAAATAGCTTTTGAATTGCTTCTTTGAGTGTTTCAATGGTTAAGATTTTGCCGCCTTCTCTAAGAAAGGATTTGACTTTTTCCCATCTGGAGTCATCCCTTATAGCTTCAATGAAGTTATGGCCCTCCCAAGTCAAATTTCTTGGTTTCCAACAGAAGCCAGATGAGCTCGATAAATCTAAGGCGTCAATCAATCCCTGTTCGTAGAGTAGCTTGATATGGTATGAAACCTCATCTTCGGAGTAGCCGTTAATTGCCAGATCGAAAAAACCGCTGGTAGGAGGGTATTCTTCCATTTCTAGAAGAAGCGCCCTTACTAATTCCATTATCTCTTTTCATTCTTGCTACAGATATCTAACGATAAAAGAACGTCTCGCCTGCAGTATATCTACGCAACGACTAGCGTCTTTGAGAAAAACTACGGGTAGCTCGTAGTTGAACGCCTTCATGGATTAGGGATAAGGGTTGAAGTCGCCATAAGGCGTAGCGTCGCCATCGCCGCGCCGTTGGGTTAGCGCGAGTGCGCGGTCCCTGATCCGTTCTCTCCATTCGCGGCCGCTGGCATCTTTCCACCAGACTTCTGTATTGCTGTCG
>SMUX01091147.1_pt1 | contig 68247 bp, 63 predicted proteins | sample 2456431 | NCBI WGS metagenome assembly SMUX01 (sample SAMN11095930, study PRJNA526329) | marine sediment metagenome | biome: Marine sediment; feature: Surficial sediment; material: Deep marine sediment; isolation source: Hadal surficial sediment | place: Pacific Ocean | collected 2014-11 | depth... | reverse complement strand
GTCCGCTATTGAAAAAAGCAGACATTCAGATTCGCGAAATGAAAAATCGAGAGTTGAAGGGCCGGAATACACCCGGAAGCGGCCGTTGGGGCAATATCGGTCAAAAGGTCTGCTAATGACCCAGAGCTGACATCGTACTCATCTCTTTCCGCATCGGAAAAATATAACTTGCCAATGTGGAAAGAGATGATGTAGAATTGTCTTTCCGTTCTGGAAAGAGATGAATAATGACAGGCGAAAATATCAAGTCCGATGAAGCGCAAGACGCGCTGGATTCGGTAGAAAAGATGACAAGATCGGGCTTCCGTCGCGCCATTCCGCCTCGCTGGTTTGGCATCGGGATATCGTTAATCGTTGCTATTGGGTTTGCACTTTATGCTTTGGAAGACCCAGGCAGTTTTCCTGGTTTGTTCATAGCTCTGGGAATCGCTCTTTTCGTGGGTTTCAGTCGCGAGAGGATTGGTGTGTTCGGCAAAGAACTTCCAGACACGAAGGCGGGAGTTTGGGCAATGGCAGGGATTTGCGCATTTCTAATTGCATTGTTTTTCGGCGGCATCATTGTCAGGCGCGCTTACGATATTGCCTGGGTGCCACTGGTGACAGGGCTTATCGCTGGCATTACGATCTTCCTCTTGAGCGAAAGCGAAAGGCGCTTTTACTTCAAGAAGGCCGGTGACGGTACACGTTGATGGCAAAGGTACGGTTCGACACGATCATCCACGCACCCAACCGACTGCAAATTTGTGCGTTTCTGACCCCGCTGCAGGAGGCAGAGTTTCAGGTGATACGCGATGAGTTGAATGTCAGTGACTCGGTACTCTCCAAGCACCTGAAACAACTCGAAGAAGTGGGATACGTAAAGTTTCGAAAGAGCGCCGTAAATGGGCGGCAACGTATGTGGGCCAGCTTGACGACTTCTGGTCGGAAGGCGTTCGCCAGCCATGTCGCGGAATTGAAGCGCCTTGCGGGTGTGGTCAGCGCCGAATGGTAATGCAACGCCCTGCAATGACCGCTTGTGGCCGAAAGCAGCCCCTAGAATTGTTGAATTTCTGATGATCTGAGCGTCCGCTTTGGAGAAAAGCGGACACTAGATGGGAGGATTTCAATTTCTGTTCTCAAAACGGCCGGTTTACCCCCGGAAGCAGATATTGAGCTAGAATCAAGAAAAAGGGCTGCTAACGACCCGAAGCGGACGTTCGCTGGGTGAGCCCTATACGGCTGCGAATACCCTGTCGGCTGCAGCGATCGTCGCGCTTATTTCGTCGTCACCGTGCGCCGCGGATACGAAACCTGCCTCAAAAGCTGACGGTGCCAGGTAAATGCCTTCATCCAGCATGCCGTGGAAGAACTTCTTGAATCTCTTCACATCAGCGGCGACGACCTGATCCAAGCTGCGGATAGACTCCGCGTCGGTGAATACCAAACCGAACATGCCGCCTTCGCACTCCGTCGCCAGCGGAATACTCGCAGCAGCAGCTTTATCGGCCAGACCATCGACCAGCTGCTGCGTCCTGGCGGCCAGCGATTCGTAGAATCCCGGCGCATCGATCAGTTGCAGCGTTGCGAGACCCGCGGCCATCGCGACCGGGTTGCCAGACAGCGTTCCTGCCTGATACACAGGGCCGTCCGGCGCAATGCTGTCCATAATACTGGCGCGGCCACCAAAAGCTGCAGCGGGCATACCACCACCTACGATCTTTCCCAGCGTAGTGAGGTCCGGTGTGATCCCGAAAATAGATTGGGCGCCGCCTTTCGCGACGCGGAACCCGGTCATGACCTCATCAAAGATCAGAATGCTGCCAGCGGCGGTGCACAATTCTCGCAGTGCTTCATGGAAGCCTGGCACGGGAGTCACCATGTTCATGTTGCCGGCGATCGGCTCGACGATAACGCACGCGATTTGCTCGCCCAGTTCGTCGAACGCGGCCTGGATTGCGTCGATGTCATTGAAAGGCAGAGTAATCGTATGCTCGGCAAGACTCGCGGGAACACCCGGTGAACTGGGCACGCCCAGCGTTAACGCGCCGGATCCGGCCTTGATGAGTAAGGAGTCGCAATGGCCGTGGTAGCACCCTTCAAATTTCACGATCTTGTCGCGATTCGTGTGGCCGCGCGCAAGCCGAATGGCGCTCATTGTGGCTTCGGTACCGGAACTGACCATGCGCAATTTCTCGATCGACGGCACAAGCTCACAGATCTTTTCAGCTAGTTCGGTTTCCAATACGCACGGCGCACCGAAACTCAGTCCTTGCCTCGCCGTCTCTGTGACCGCGTCGATAACCGCTGGATGGGCGTGGCCGAGAATCATCGGCCCCCAGGAGCCGACGTAATCAATAAATCGGCGTCCATCCTCGCTCCATAGGTATGCGCCCTTGGCACTCTTGAAGAACACGGGGTCACCGCCAACGCCTGCAAAAGCACGCACCGGTGAATTGACGCCGCCGGCAATCACGGCTTGCGCTTTCGTAAACAGACTCATGATATTCCTCCCGGGGAGGGGCATCCTACCGGAGAGACGGCGACTCGCTCAACTGGCGAACATCGTAGCCATTTCGCTCGAGCTGTAACGGAACGCCGTGCGGACCGACGAGATGCAGCGCTCCGACAATTATCAGGTAGTCGTTATCATCGTCGAGAAGATCTTCAATTTGCTCGACCCAGCGTGCGTTGCGGTCCGTAACGAGCACCTTGTTTAACTCCTCGTGCTTGGCTAAATCGTCCAGCATACCGCTTTCCAGTTTATCGATATCGCCGTGCCGCCAGGCGTCAATCAGTTCATCCATCATTGCTCCGAGCGTGGCGCTTTCTGCCAGTGTCGAGAGCAGCATTTCGCGCTGCGCTTGCAGCGACATCCCGTCCAGAAATTGCAGTTGTTCTTCGATCGTCTCCAGGCCGTCAATACGCTTACCGTCCTTGGCGGCTTTCGCCATCATGTACATTTCGATGCCGAGCGTCGGATCGAAGCCGATTCGGTTCAGCATCATGATCTCTATCGTCATCGCGGCGTACCAGGGCTCCGTCTTGTTTAGCATCTCGAGCGGAATGTCGATAAGCTCTGCAGCAGCAGTGGCTTGACTGTAAAGATCGTCTCCCATCAAATCGCGCAAAGTCGTGTCGCCTTGCAATACGCCATAGGTATTGAACGCGGCCTGAACGGCAAGAGGGTCGATATCGTCCATATCGACCTCCATGATCAGGACTTCCGCGTCGTCGTAGGCCGTATCAAGCACCGTTGGAAGTGGATAGTCGTCTGACCGCAATAGATGTACAGAGCCGAGCAGGTAGACAGAGTTGTTTGCTCCGTGAACTTGCCACAGCGTCACGGGATGTTCGGTTTCATCTGCTAGAGCAGGGAGTGCCAGCGATGCCAGCAGAAAAACACGCCACACGAGCATCAGTCGTCTACCCAGATCAGTTCGTTGTCGTTGCTACCATCCGTATGCAACATGATACGGCGGTAGGCGGGCGGACGATCATCGATGTCAAAGTCCTCGCTGCCGGGTTTGAATTGGCGACAGGTGGACGGCGTGCCGATAATACGAATACCGTGATGTTCGGCGTCGTAGGCTTGGTGTACATGGCCGAAGATCAATAGTCGAACCCGCCCCGTTTGCTGCAGGCGATCAAGCAGCTCCTCGCCATTTTTCAAACTGACAGTATCGATCCACGCGCTGCCCATAGGAACGGGCGGATGGTGCAGGTAAACCATAATGTGTTTGGCTGAACTCGCGCTGATGATTGCCTCGAGTCGATCAATCTCTGCGGCCCTTAGTTCACCGCCGGCTTCATCCGTTACGCAACTGTCGAGACCAAGCAACAGCCAGTCGCCAACCTCTTCCATGGCGCAATAAGAAAATGGCGGTCGGCTGCAAACTGGGCGCATCAGGTCGCGGACATCGTGGTTGCCCGGCACGCAGTGCATGCGTATGTTCAATGGCAACAGCAAGTTTCGAAAACGCTCGTAAGCTGCGGCAGATTCGTCCTGAATTAGATCGCCGGTGATCATCACGCGATCCGCGCGCCAGTCACCGGCCGTGTAATGGTCCAGCACTTGTTGTAGCGAATCCTGGGTGACGATGCCGCGCAGCTCACCGTCTGCTTCGGCAAACAAATGAGGATCGGTCAGGTGAAGAACCCGAATCGATTCACTGTCAGTTACCTCAGCCGTCGCTTGAATAAGCTGCTTCCTTAGTAGCGGTAATGCTCCGGTTTGTACGGTCCCGACTTTTCAACACCGATGTAATCGGCCTGTTCGTCGGATAATTCAGTGACCTTCGCACCGATGCGGTCCAGGTGCAACCGTGCGACCTTCTCATCGAGTTGCTTGGGCAATACGTATACCTCGTTTTCGTAATTGTCACCATTTTCCCACAGCTCGATTTGAGCCAGTACCTGGTTGGTGAACGAGTTGGACATGACAAAGCTCGGGTGGCCGGTCGCGCAGCCGAGGTTCACGAGGCGGCCCTCGGCGAGCAGGATAATGCGCTTGCCGTCTGGGAAGATGATGTGATCGACTTGCGGTTTGATATTTTCCCACTCGTATTGCTTTAGGTAGGCAACGTCGATTTCGTTATCGAAGTGGCCAATATTGCAGACGATCGCCTGATTTCGCATGCGATCCATCTGCGGGCCGGATACAACGTGATAGTTACCTGTCGCCGTCACAACAATGTCGACCTGATCGCAAATGTCATCAAATCTGACGACGCGGTAGCCTTCCATTGCTGCTTGCAGCGCACAGATAGGATCAATCTCGGTGATCAAGACCGTGGCGCCCAGGCCCTTGAGTGACTGAGCACAGCCTTTGCCGACGTCGCCGTAGCCACAAACGACTGCGACCTTGCCCGCGATCATTACGTCAGTGGCGCGCTTGATGCCGTCAACGAGCGATTCACGGCAGCCGTACAGGTTGTCGAACTTCGATTTCGTAACAGAGTCATTGACGTTGAATGCCGGGCACGCCAGGGAGCCGTCTCGCATCATATCGTAAAGGCGTTTGACGCCGGTTGTTGTTTCTTCCGACAGGCCCTTAACGCCTTTCATGACTTCCGGAAACTTTTCGTGCAGCACCTTCGTCAGATCGCCGCCATCGTCGAGGATCATGTTCGGCTGCCAGCCATCCGGACCGTTGATCGTTTGTTCGACGCACCACCAGTACTCCTCGTCGCTTTCACCCTTCCACGCAAAAACGGGAACACCGGATGCTGCGATAGCGGCAGCGGCGTGGTCTTGAGTGGAGAATATATTGCACGATGACCAGCGAATATCGGCGCCGAGATCTTGCAAAGTCTCGATCAGCACGGCGGTCTGGATCGTCATGTGCAGGCAACCGGTCAGACGCACGCCGTCCAGAGGTTTCTTACCTTTGTATTCTTCGCGCAATGACATGAGGCCGGGCATTTCGGTCTCGGCAATGGCTATTTCTTTCCGGCCCCAATCGGCGAGCGCAATATCGGCAACTTTGTAGTCATTCTGGCTAATGGCAACGGGTTCGCTGCTCATGGTATTTCTCCTCAATGATTGGTTTAGGCGACGGCGGCTTGTAGCGCCTCTGCCTTGTCCGTGCGTTCCCAGCTCAGGTCGATGTCTTCCCGGCCGAAATGACCGTAGGCGGCTGTCTGCCGGTAAATCGGCCTGATCAGATCCAACATTTTCAGAATACCGTACGGTGTGAGATCGAAGTGTTCGCGGATGAGATCCGTCATTCTGTCATCTGGAATAGTGCCGGTGCCAAAGGTCTGCACACTGATCGACGTCGGTTCCGCGACGCCAATTGCGTAAGACACCTGAATCTCACAGCGCTCGGCCAGTCCGGCGGCAACAATATTCTTCGCGACATAACGGCTTGCATAAGCAGCCGACCGGTCAACCTTGGATGGATCCTTGCCCGAGAACGCACCGCCGCCGTGGCGCGCTGATCCGCCGTAAGTGTCAACGATTATCTTGCGCCCGGTCAGACCGCAATCGCCCATCGGGCCGCCGATTTCGAAGCGGCCGGTTGGGTTGATGTGGTACTGCGTTTTCGCGCCGAGCAAATTAGCGGGCAGGGTCGGCTTGATGATTTCTTCCATGATGCCTTCGCGCAGATCGGCCAGGGAAATATCCGGACTATGCTGCGATGACAGGACAACGGCGTTGATCGAAACAGGTTTGCCGCCTTCGTAATTGAACGTCACCTGACTCTTGGCATCAGGACGCAGCCACGGCAATGTACCGTTCTTGCGAACTTCCGCCTGGCGCTGCACGAGGCGGTGAGAGTAGGTAATGGGTGCCGGCATCAGCACATTGGTTTCATCGGTCGCATAACCGAACATCAGGCCCTGATCGCCGGCGCCCTGTTCTTCCTCAGACTCGCGGTCGACGCCCTGCGCAATATCCGGCGACTGTTTGCCAATCGCGTTCAGGACAGAGCAGGTCGCACCGTCAAAACCTTTGCTGGAATCGTCGTAGCCAATTTCGAGTATGGTCTGGCGGGCAATGTCTTCCATATCGACCCACGCGGACGTTGTAATTTCCCCGGCGACGATAACCATGCCGGTTTTGACCATGGTCTCGCAAGCGACGCGCGCCTTCGGATCCTCGGCGATTATGGCATCCAGAATGGCGTCGGAGATCTGGTCGGAAATTTTGTCCGGGTGGCCTTCGGAGACCGATTCGGAAGTAAAAAGGAACGCGTCAGACATAATCAAAGTGATTCCAGGTTGGCTGGTGGCGCATTGTACCCTTGATGCGGCCCTCCATAACAGGGAAAATGCGCCGCCACGATAAGCGAATCCAACCCCACAAAAAAGTAGGTCAAATGCCACATAAAGTATCGAGCGCCGGCCAGCCTGCGCGGCGCGATCTCGCGAATGCAATTCGAGCCCTGAGTATGGATGCTGTCCAGGCCGCCAATTCAGGTCACCCTGGCGCCCCGATGGGCATGGCGGACATTGCCGAAGTGCTTTGGAACGACTACCTCAGACATAACCCGGGCAATCCTGAATGGGCTAATCGCGATCGCTTCGTACTGTCGAACGGTCACGGATCGATGCTGCTTTACAGCCTGTTGCACCTCACGGGTTATGAGGATTTCCCGATCGATCAGCTGAAAAATTTCCGGCAGCTTGGCTCTAGGACAGCTGGCCACCCTGAGTACGAGCCAGGCGGTCCGATCGAGACGACGACGGGCCCGTTGGGCCAGGGCATCAGCAATGCCGTTGGCATGGCAATGGCGGAAAAGATGCTCGCTGCTGAATTCAATCGTGCCGGTCATGAGATCGTTGATCATAGAACCTGGGTGTTTCTTGGCGACGGCTGTCTCATGGAAGGCATTTCGCACGAGGCTTGTTCGCTCGCTGGTACGTTGAAGCTCGGAAAACTTATCTGCTTCTATGATGACAACAGTATATCGATCGATGGCGACGTGGGCGCCTGGTTTACTGATGACACTGCGAAACGATTCGAGTCTTATGGCTGGCAGGTTATTCCGGATGTTGATGGTCACGATTCAGCAGCCGTCACGGCGGCGATTGAGCAGGCCAGTGTGGACAGCGCTCGGCCAACGCTTATTTGTTGCAAGACAATCATTGGCTTCGGCGCGCCAAACAAGCAGGGAACAGCGGCTACACACGGTGCGCCACTGGGTGATGATGAAGTCACTGCGGCGAGGAAACAGCTCGGCTGGGAACATGCACCGTTCGAGATTCCCGCCGACATAGCCTCCGCATGGGACGGTAAGGAGCGTGGCGCGGCGGCCGAAAACGCATGGAATGAATTGTTCGCAGCGTACAGCGACGAGCATCCTGAACTGGCAGGGGAGTTCAGGCGGCGTATGGCAGGTCTGTTGCCCGACGATTGGAGCGACTTCGCTGACAAGGCAATTGCAGACATCGCCGCGGCGGGGGAAAACGTCGCTACACGCAAAGCATCGCTTATCGCATTAAATGCCTTTGCCCCGGTACTGCCGGAAATGGTGGGTGGCTCGGCGGATCTGACCGCCTCAAACCTGACCAAACACGATGGATCTGTGCCCATTTCGGGCGACGATGCTGCTGGAAATTACATCTGGTTCGGCGTTCGTGAGTTCGGCATGACAGCGATCTGTAACGGCATGCGCCTGCACGGTGGTTGGTTGCCGTACGCGGGAACATTCCTGACGTTTTCTGACTACTCACGAAATGCGCTGCGCATGGCGGCGCTGATGAAGATTCAAATCGTTCTGGTATATACACACGATTCGATCGGTTTGGGCGAAGATGGTCCGACTCATCAGGCAGTTGAGCACACTGCCTCACTGCGATTGATGCCGAACATGAGTGTCTGGCGTCCGTGCGATACGGTTGAGACTGTCGTCGCCTGGCGCTACGCGATTGAGCGTCAGAACGGACCGACCAGTCTCGTCCTGACACGTCAGGGTTTGCCGCATCAGGAACGCACGGCCGAGCAGATATCGGATATTGCCCGCGGCGGGTATATTTTGAAAGATACAGATGGCGTAGCCGATATTATCCTGATCGCGACGGGCTCGGAGGTCGCACTGGCGGTTTCCGCCGCTGCTGAGCTGACGGCCGACGGCGTGAAAGCGCGGGTTGTTTCCATACCGTGCACCGACGTATTCGAAGCACAGGATGCGGATTATCGTGAGTCGGTGCTGCCGGCCAGTGTGAGTGCCCGCGTCGTCATAGAGGCTGGCGTTACGGCGTTGTGGTGGCGTTACGCAGGTCCAGCGGGACAGATTATTGGCCTCGATCGGTTTGGCGAGTCGGCACCGGCGAACAAATTATTCAAGCACTTCGGCTTTTCGACGGATAATGTTGTGTCCATCGCAAAAGACGTACTGAACTAAGAAATGGAGTACTAAAAATGGCGATCAAGATTGGCATCAACGGTTACGGCCGCATCGGGCGCAACATTTTGCGCGCAATTCACGAGTCCGGCCGTGCTGGAGAATTTGATGTTGTTGCGATCAACGATCTGGGCGATGCAAACACGAACGCGCATTTAACACGTCGCGACACGGTGCATGGCAATTTCCCGGGTACGGTCGAAGTAGACGGTGATGACATCATCGTTAACGGGGACCGTATCAAGGTATTCGCTGAGCGCGATCCGGCCAAACTGCCCTGGGGGGCGCTGGGCGTCGAAGTTGTATTCGAGTGCACCGGTTTTTTCCGCACGCGCGAAACGGCAGGCAAACACATCGAAGCTGGTGCGAAGAAAGTTGTTATTTCAGCGCCGGGTGGCGCGGACATCGACGGCACGTTTGTTTACGGCGTTAACGATAAGGACCTGACCAAAGACCATGCGATTATCTCGAACGCATCCTGTACAACAAACTGCCTGGCGCCATTGGTCAAGCCGTTGCACGAGGCAATAGGCGTGAAGCACGGCATTATGACGACGATACACGCGTACACGAATGATCAGGTTCTGACCGACGTGTACCACTCCGATCTGCGTCGCGCACGTTCTGCGACGATGTCACAGATTCCGACGAGCACGGGTGCCGCCAAAGCGGTCGGGCTCGTGTTGCCGGAACTGAACGGTAAACTCGACGGATTCTCGATGCGCGTGCCGACGATCAATGTGTCGGCTGTTGATCTGACCTTTGTTGCTCAGCGTGAGACCAGCGTTGATGAGATCAACGATGTCATGAAAGCAGCGAGCGAAGGCTCTCTCAAGGGTGTGCTGGAGTACAACGACGAACCACTGGTGTCGATCGACTTTAACCACGATCCGGCATCGGCAACGTATGACGCGACGCTGACCAAGGTGATGGACGGCACGCTCGTCAAGGTTTGTGCCTGGTACGACAACGAGTGGGGTTTCTCGAACCGCATGCTCGACATTACTGTCGCGCTAGTCAACGCCAAGTAAAAAAATCACTCAGCCGGGAGCTTACATGTCTGTCATTGAAATGACTGACGTTGACCTGCAGGGCAAGCGAGTCTTGATTCGCGAAGACCTGAATGTTCCTGTCGCTGGCGGCGAAGTCACTTCCGACTCTCGTATCCGCGCGGCCATACCCACTATCGAGGCGGCGCTCGATGCGGGCGCCGCGGTCATGTTGATGTCGCACCTCGGTCGGCCAACAGAAGGCGTGGTCGATGACCAGTTCTCTCTGCAGCCGGTGGCCGACCACCTCGCCACGTTGCTCGACCGTGACGTACCGCTGGTCAAAGATTGGATCAACGGTGTTGAAGTTGCTGTGGGCGCCGTTGTGCTGCTCGAAAATGTCCGTTTTCTCGACGGCGAGAAGGCCTGCGACGAGGCGCTGGCAAAGAAGATGGCGTCCTTGTGCGATGTCTTTGTAATGGATGCTTTCGGCACGGCGCATCGCACGCAAGCCAGTACGTATGGCGTTGCCGAGTATGCGCCGGTCGCCTGCGCAGGTCCGCTATTGGTCGCCGAACTCGAAGCTCTCGCTACGGCACTGGATAATCCGGCGCGGCCGTTTGTCGCAATCGTCGGTGGTTCCAAGGTGTCGACGAAATTGACCGTGCTCGACGCGCTGACCGATGTTGTTGACTGTCTGATTGTCGGTGGCGGCATCGCCAATACGTTCATTGCGGCGGCTGGCCACGATGTTGGCAAGTCGCTATACGAGGCAAACATGCTGGACGTGGCGCGTGAGCTGGCAGCGAACCGCAATGACAGGGCTGAGATACCCGTGCTTACTGACGTAGTGGTTGCTAAGTCATTGGCAGCCGACGCCGATGCTCTTGTGAAAGCGGTCGATGCGATTGCGGCCGATGAGATGATTCTCGATATCGGCCCGGAGACGGCACGACGATTCGCGGCCATAATCGCTGGCGCAGGCACCATCATCTGGAATGGGCCCGTTGGTGTATTCGAGTTTGATCAATTCGGCCTGGGTACGAAACTTCTGGCGGACGCGATAGCCGCGAGCGACGCGTATTCAGTGGCGGGTGGCGGTGACACGCTGGCAGCCATCGACAAGTATGGCATCGCCGACAAGATTTCCTATATCTCTACGGGCGGCGGCGCATTCCTTGAGTTCGTGGAAGGCAAGCAGTTACCGGCCGTTGCCATCCTTGAAAAGCGAGCGATTTCTACAGATTAATCGCCGATGCCGACTCGGTTAAGCTGGCCAGGGGCCGGTAATCGCTACCGTCATGCCAGGGTACTGGATATTCACGAATAGCGTCTTGCCGTCCAGCGAGAAGCAAACGCCCGCCAACTCCGAATCCGAGTAAGCGTTATTGGCCACCAGGTACTGACTGCCGTCAGGGCGAATTCCCACTAACGCGCAATGGTCCGCGTTGCCTTCGGTATCTTCGCAGGCAATCAAATCGCCCCAAGGTGCCATCGTAAGGTTGTCGCAGTTTTTGAGCAGTGATTTTTCACCGGCTTCCGCAATCAGCGTGAGATTGCCGGGAGACTCCTGTTCGCGTGCGCTGCCTTCGTATGGGCTCGGCTTATACAAGAAGACCTGCCCCAATCGCGCCGGTCCGCCAATCGTACAAGGAAATGCAATCTGATCACCGGCTACAGCCAGTCCTTCGCATCTTGCGAAAGTCGCTGCACCCAGTGCGGCACCGCGCAACCGAAGATCATTTCTGTCACTGTCGACATCTTCAAGGTCGATCCAGTACGTATCGAGGGACTGGTTCACACGAATATCAACACGGTTCCAGTTGTGGGTGTTCTTCGCTGGCTCGTCGATAATTCCGAGTGCCTGCAGTCGCCCGCCTTTCTGTAATTGACCGGGCACGTTGGGAATGAATCGATAAAACAGGCAGTGCCATTGGTCCTCGGTCAGATAAACGATACCGGTCGATTCGTGGACCGCTGCGGCCTCATGCTCGAAGCGCCCCATGTCCTTCAGTGGCACTGCCTTGACCAGTTCGGTGGCCGATGCAGGCACCTCAAAGACATAGCCATGACGTTTGTCACGGGTAATACCAGCGCCGGTGTCTGAGTTATCCACACCGATTTCCCCAAAACTTTCCTCACAAGACAGCCAGCTCCCCCAGGGCGTCTTACCACCGTCACAATTCCATTCGGTACCGCCGAGGGACAGAAACTGGCGCTCGGTTTTGCGGCTGGCCGGGTTGTAAATTGTTGTAGTGGTACCACCCAGTGCCGGCGATCGATCGCTGCCGCGGTCATAAAAACGGGACTTCATTGTTTCCGGCAGGCTTGGGTAGTTGCCCCCATAACTGCCAGAGTAATTCGACAGTGGCGCCAGCTCGTGATTGCATACCAGGATCACCCGTCCATTGTCACCGGCAAACGCGGCCATGCCATCGTGCGCGCCCGGTACGGCCAGACCGTCGGCCATAGGGTTGCCAATGCGTGAAACGACCGAGTAGGAAAACCCCTGTGGCAGATCGATAATCCGATCGGGGTCGGCCCGCAATGGTGCGACTAACGATCGGTTCGATCGACAGGCGAAAGTTACGGCAGGGGTAGCGGCCGCAGCTGCGATGCTTTGGAGGAAGCGGCGGCGATTGAGCATTCCGGGTTTCACCTTATGTCGGGGTAGCGCAGCATATCAGCGAATGTAGATTAGCTGTGCAATAATCCTGCGCATGCTGAGAAGAACAAAGATTGTTGCGACGCTGGGACCGGCGTCAGACGACAAAAAAACGCTTTGCAAAATGATCGAAGCGGGCCTTGATGTCGGACGTCTGAACTTTTCACATGGGGATGCGGCTGATCACAGGCGGCGGGCTAAATTGTTGCGAGCGGCCGCCGAGTCGTGTGGTCGTGAGGTCGGTATTATGGGCGATCTCCAGGGACCCAAAATTCGCATCCGCCGATTCAGGGATCACAGTGTCGCATTGGTGGATGGCAACAAGTTCTTCCTCGACAGCAAGCTGGGCCTCATGGATGGCAATCTGGATGGCGTTGGTGTGGCGCTCGATACCTTGCACAAGGATCTCTCCGCCGGCGATATTCTGCTGCTCAATGACGGTCTGATTACTCTTGAAGTCGATAGTATCGAGGGCACGCGTATTCATACGACGGTCGTCAACGGCGGCATATTGTCTGATCACAAAGGAATCAATCTCAAGGGTGGCGGACTTTCGGCCGCCGCGTTGACCGAGGTCGACAAGGAAAATATAAAGATTGCTGCGGACATGGAGTTGGATTTCCTGGCCGTGTCCTTTGTTCGCAATGGCGACGATGTTCACGAAGCGCGTCAATTAATGCAGGACGCGGGTGGACACGGTCTGATCGTGGCCAAGATTGAACGCGCAGAAGCTGTTGCGAACATTGACTCAATAATCGACGCCACCGACGTGATAATGGTTGCACGAGGCGACCTGGGTGTGGAGATGGGATATGCCGAATTGACCGGCATTCAAAAGAAACTGATCCGCATGACACGTAAGGCTCACAAAATAGTCATTACGGCGACACAGATGATGGAGTCGATGATCCAAAATCCTATTCCGACGCGCGCAGAAGTGTCCGACGTTTCTAACGCGGTCATGGACGGCACCGACGCTCTCATGTTGTCTGGTGAAACCGCGGCCGGTGCGTATCCTGTTGAGGCAATCAAGGCCATGGCCGAGGTGGCCGTAGGGGCGGAAAAATATCCGCTGCCATTCGGCCGAACCACTCACCGCCTCGACGATCATTTCGGTCTGGTCGACGAAGCCATCGCGATGGCGACGATGTATTCCGCAAACCATATGTCTGTCAAAGCGATTATCGCGCTGACCGAGTCCGGTTCGACCACGCGCTGGATGTCCCGGATCCGTTCCGATATTCCGATTTACGCCTTTACGCCGCATGTTGCAACGAGTCGACGGGTGGCCATGTATCGCGGCGTATATCCTGTCTCGTTCGAAATCGACGTCAGCAACCCGCGACGTTTGTATCAGGATATCTTCGACACACTGCTCGACAACGAACTCGTCGAGGTTGATGACCTGGCGATTCTAACCAAAGGTGACTTGGATGGTATTTCCGGGAGCACTAATTCGATGACCGTGATACAGATCAGATCGAGTACATGAAGAAACTCATCGTTCGCCTTTTCGGCGGTGCGATAGCCCTTATTTTTCTTGCTGTCGTGCTGGGGTGGCTAATGCTACTCGCAAGCCTTCCGCAGGTGAGCGGCGAAATATTGGCGCCCGGGCTTGCCGCTATTGCGACCATCGAGCGAGATGCTGCCGGCATTCCGGCGATCACGGCGAGCAATCGCGTCGACCTGGCGTTCGCGACAGGTTTTGCGCATGGTCAGGATCGATTTTTTCAAATGGATATGATTCGTCGCCAGGCTGCCGGTGAGTTGTCTGAAGTGGTGGGTGCCGTCGCGATCAAGGTCGACAAGCGTTACCGCTTTCATCGTTTTCGTTCGCGCGCTGAAGTGGCGCTCGCGTCCGTGTCAGACGCTGACCGGAAATTGTTGCAGCGATATGCTGATGGTGTCAACGCGGGACGGCAGTCATTGCGCGCGCGAACGTTTGAGTATTTCGTTCTGGGAGTCGAGCCAGAGCCGTGGCGAGCGGAAGATTCGATCCTCGCGGTCTACGCAATGTTCATGCAACTCAATGACTCGCGCGCGACAAAAGAAGTGCGCCGCGGTCTCGCGCACAGTGTGCTGCCCGAGGAAGTCTATGCGTGGATGTATCCAGACGGTACGCCATGGGATGCGCCATTGATGGGAACGCCGCGCAGCGCCGGCGCTATTCCATCAGCCGACGTTTATTCTTTGCGCGAGGTTGAAGACGCTGCTCCCCCGGCTAACGAGCAGGGTCGTTATCCGTTACGGGGTAGCAACAACTGGGCTGTTTCTGGTGCGCTAACCGAAGACGGACGGGCGATTGTTTCGAACGACATGCATTTGGGACTGGACACGCCGAATATCTATTACCGTGCCCGATTGGTTGTCGACGGCGACGCTCCCCTTGACGTTGCCGGTGTTACGCTTCCGGGTGCGCCATTCATCATTGCCGGTAGCAACACACACGTTGCGTGGGGTTTTACCAACAGCTACGGCGATTACACCGATGCCGTTGTGCTGCAGCCGGGTTCCGAGGAAGGCACTTACAAGACTTCGGACGGCGATATGTCATTCGACATCTACAATGAAGTGATCAACGTCAAGGGCAGCGACCCGGTTAACTACCAGATTCGCGAGACGGTTTGGGGTCCGGTCATCGACGACATTGACTACCCGGACGGCGAGATTGCGGTGAGCTGGATCGCTCATAAGCCGGAATCGATCAACCTGAACATGCTGCAGCTCGAAACAGCAACGACCGTATGGGAGGCGCTGGACATCGCGAATACGATGGGTATGCCGCCGCAGAATTTTGTAACGGGTGATGCGCGAGGAAACATTGCCTGGACGATCGCCGGCAAGATTCCACTGAAGTCGTCGTTTAATGCGATGTTGCCGGCTGACTGGAGTCAGGAAAACGGTTGGCACGGCTGGCTTGCCAGCGGTGATTATCCGAGAGTCGTGAATCCGGACAGTGGTCGAATCTGGACCGCGAACGCGCGCGTCACGGATGCCGAAGCACTGCGCATCGTGGGCGACGGCGGCTACGACCTGGGCGCGCGAGCGCGGCAAATACGGGACGGGCTGTTCGCGCAAGATTCTTTTGTGCCGGCTGACATGTTGTCGATCCAAACCGACGATCGCGCATTATTCCTGACGCCATGGAGGGACGTACTGCTGAGTGTTCTCGAAGACGAGGCCGTGGCAGGAGGTACGCAATTAGCGGAGTACCGGCGGTTGGTGCGGGAGTGGATTCCACGCGCAAGCCCCGAGTCTGTAGGCTACAGACTCGTGCGTGCATTTCGCCTTGAGGTAGAGGGGCGTGTCTTCCATGCGCTGACGGCGCCGGTCCGAGAAGCCTACGGGGACGATGTTCAATTGCGCAAGAGCAATCAGTTCGAAGCGGCACTTTGGTCGCTTGTCACCGAGCGTCCGCTGCACATGTTGCCGGCAGGCTACGAGAACTGGGACCAATTCCTGATGGCCGCAGTGATACAGAATATCGACTACTTTAACGAAAATTTCGAGGGGCCATTGTCCTCGCGTACGTGGGGTGAGATCAACAGGGCGGCGATACGCCATCCGCTCAGTCACAGCATTCCATTTCTTGGCGCCAGCCTGGACATGCCGGCCGACGAGCTGAATGGCGACCTCGATATGCCCAAGGCACAGGGCCGAACGTTCGGTGCTTCGGAGCGCTTTTCTGTAGCACCGGGAGATGAGGCAAATAGTGTGTTGCATATGCCAACAGGGCAAAGTGGTCACCCGCTATCCGAATACTACGATGCCGGTCATGCCGATTGGGTTGCCGGCCTGCCAAGTCCATTTTTGCCCGGCCAGGCGGTACACACGCTGACGTTGACCCCGTACAGGCGGTAAGATGGCGTAGCCACCCATGACGGAAAGACCGATGGCCGATAACAGATTCACAGGAACCCGTTCGTATATTGCAACTGAAGACCTGACCATGGCCGTCAATGCGGCCGTGACGCTGGAGCGTCCAATACTGATCAAAGGTGAGCCCGGCACAGGCAAAACGCAGCTCGCTTTCGAAATAGCGCAATCATTGCGCAAACCACTCTACGAGTGGCACATCAAGTCGACCACCAAAGCCCAGCAAGGCCTGTACGAATACGATGCGGTGGCTCGACTCCGGGACTCACAGCTCGGCGACGAAAAAGTGCACGATATATCCAATTACATCATGCGCGGCACAGTCTGGGAGGCGTTCGACTCGGACGTTCAACCCGTACTGTTGATTGACGAAATCGACAAAGCGGACATCGAGTTTCCGAACGACTTATTGCGGGAACTCGATCGGATGGAATTCTATGTGTACGAGACGAAGCAGCTGATATCAGCGCGTCATCGACCGATCATTGTCATCACCAGCAACAACGAAAAAGAATTACCGGACGCCTTTCTGCGCCGCTGTTTCTTCCACTACATCAAGTTTCCGGACCAGAAAACGATGGCACAAATCGTCGACGTACATTTTCCGAAATTGAAGAAACAACTGCTAACGGAAGCGTTGAATGCTTTCTACAAAATTCGCGACGTGCGCGGCCTGAAGAAAAAGCCTTCGACCTCTGAACTGCTGGATTGGATCAAGTTGCTTCTGGCCGAGGATATTCCGCCGGAGGCGTTGCGGCGCGAAAATATGCGCAGCGCGATTCCACCGCTGTACGGTGCATTGCTGAAGAACGAGCAGGATGTGCATTTGTTTGAGCAACTTGTCTTTCTCGATCGGCGCAACAGTCCGCAGTAACCGCGGGAACCAGAACCCATGCTGATTCCATTCTTCTACATGCTTCGCGACGGTGGCATGAAAACCTCGATAACCGAGCTGCTGACATTGCACGAGGTGATGAACAGCGGACTGGCCGGGCAGAGCATTGACGACTTCTATTTCCTGGCGCGAGCGACGCTTGTCAAAGATGAAGCATATCTCGACCGTTTTGACCGAATATTCGGCGCCTACTTTAAGGGCGTCGACGATTCGCTGGCGGACTTGATGCAGGATATTCCGGAGGAATGGCTGCAACGCCAGGCAGAGCTGTCGTTATCCGAGGAGGATCGGAAGTTGATCGAGTCGATGGGCGGGTTTGAAGAGCTCATGAAGGCGCTGCAGCAACGGCTCGAAGAACAGGATGAGCGTCACGAAGGTGGCAACAAGTGGATCGGGACGGCAGGCACTTCGCCATTTGGTGCCTATGGCTACAATCCGGAGGGCGTGCGCATTGGCCAACAGGGCTCTCGCAATCGTAGTGCGGTCAAAGTCTGGGATAAGCGAGAATACCGCAATCTGGATGATTCGGTGGAGCTTGGTACACGCAACATTAAAGTCGCGTTACGTCGCCTGCGAAGATTTGCTCGTGAGGGTGCTGCGGATCAGCTGGATTTAAATGACACGATCGATAAGACGGCACGCAATGGAGGGATGTTGGATATCCGCATGGTCCCCGAGCGGCATAACGCCGTCAAGGTGCTTCTTTGTCTCGACATCGGCGGGTCGATGGATGACCACGTCAAAATATGTGAGGAAACGTTTTCGGCTGCTCGTAGCGAATTCAAGCATCTGGAGTACTTCTATTTCCATAATTTCATTTATGAAAGCATGTGGAAGGATAATCGACGGCGGCAATCGGAGAAAACACCGATATTCGACATCACGCACAAATACGCATCGGACTACAAACTGATTTTCGTTGGCGATGCAACGATGAGCCCGTACGAAATAGCTTATGCGGGCGGCAGCGTCGAACACTGGAACGAGGAACCCGGAGCAGTCTGGATCAAGCGACTGTTGAAAACCTATCCCAAGGCAATATGGCTGAACCCCGAACCGAAGTCCCGTTGGGACTACACGCCATCAGTGAAGCTGGTTCGTGAACTAATGAGTGAACGGATGTACCCGCTCACAATTGCTGGTCTTGATGAAGGCATCAAGGCTCTGCATTAGGTTCCGGCGCCCAGTTCCTTCAGATCTGCAAGCAACTCTGCCGAATGCTCGTCAGGTTTGACTTTCTCGTAATGTTTTGCAATGTCGCCGTCAGGACCAATAATAAACGTTTGTCTTTTGGCGACTGTCATTCCAAACATGCGGGTTTTCACGCCGTACGCCGTTGACGTTTCACCATCCGAATCGGCGAGCAGCGGAAATGGCAGGCCGTGATTTTCTGCGAACGCCTTGTGCGACTCGACATCGTCGAGGCTGACGCCGAGTATTTGCACGCCAAGATCACGAAATGCAAATATATTGTCGCGAAATTCACAGGCTTCCGTCGTGCAGCCAGGAGTTTCGTCCTTGGGGTAGAAATACAGAACCACCCATTGATCGCGATAATCTTCGAGCGAGTGGAGCTGGCCATCCTGATCGGGAAGCTCAAACTCCGGAGCAGGGGTTCCGACAACGGGCTGCTCACCGGCAATACCGATCGACGTAATTGTCAGTGAGATCAGAATCGCTGCAAGAGCGACGACAGCAACGGAAATAAAACGCATCATGATCTGGGTCCGAGTTTTCAGGGCTGGCAATGTTAATGCGGTCTCGCCAGTAATAGTGGCATTATAATACGCTGGCATTGAAGGATCTGTAATTATTTGAATAGGCCTTATGACCAATCAGTCTGATTCGATGAATATCGCGTTAGTTTTGCCCGGTGGCGGTGCGCGTGGCGCATTTCAGGTCGGCGTACTCAAGGCGCTGGCGGAAATCCTGCCGAAAAAAAGTGCCAACCCGTTTTCGGTGATCAGTGGTACGTCGGCGGGAGCGATCAATTCAGTCGTGCTGGCGGCGCGGGCGCAACATTTTCGCTCGGCGATAGCTGAACTGGAACAGGTCTGGGCCCATTTTCGTTGTCATCAGGTCTATAAGACCGACCACCTGACTATGCTCAAGAGCAGCGTGCACTGGCTGTTGTCCATCGTGCTCGGAGGTTGGCTTGTCGGTACACCGAAGGCGTTGCTGGATAATGCGCCATTGCGCGAATTGTTGAGTCGAAACGTGCATTTTCCGAGAATTCGGGTAGCAATTGAAAATGGCAATCTCGCCGCCGTCGCGATTACGGCGGCAGGTTACGAGTCTGCACGATCAACGTCTTTTTTCGAGGGGCCCGATAGTCTGCGTGACTGGGTACGCACGCGACGTTGCGGAAAACGCACGCATCTGAACCTGGACCACCTGATGGCGAGTATCGCAGTGCCGATGATTTTCCCGCCGCAAAGGATCGGCAACGAGTTCTTCGGCGACGGCGCGATGCGTCAGGCGACACCATTGAGCCCGGCCATTCATCTCGGCGCAGACAGGATTCTGGTCATCGGTATTCGTGACGAGACGGGCGAAAAAATACCGACGACTCTGGGCCCGCCACCCAGCATTGCGCAGATAGCTGGTTACATGCTCGATACTTTGTTTATGGACGGTCTGTACTCCGATCTTGAGCGAATGACACGAATTAATCAGCTCATCGACGCTGTACCGGCCGAGCACAGACGCGGCGCGCTGGCCAGATTCAGGCCGATCGACACGATGCTGGTGGTGCCTAGCGAAGATCTCAGGGAGATCGCCTTTCGCCATCGACGGGAATTGCCGGTCGCTTTACGGGCTTTGCTACGGGGAATCAGCGGCAAGAGCCCGAGTGGCAACCGGCTGCTGAGTTTTTTGCTGTTCGAGAAGGCGTATACGCGAGATTTGATTGCGCTGGGTTACCGTGACGCTATGAAAGTTAAGGACGAGTTGCAGGATTTCGTTTCCGGCGCCGAGGTACCGCGATTGTTCGCCCCGGACTGGATCAAGAGGGATCTCAGTGGATTCCGGCCCGACGCCACGTAAACGCGACCATCTACAACAACAATGCGGCGCCGAGTCCCAGGAATGCTGCGTAGCCGATGACGTCAGTTACCGTTGTCAGAACGACGCCGCCGGCGAGCGCTGGATCGACGTTGAGACGTTTCAGGATCAATGGAATGCTGCATCCCGCGACTGCGGCAATGATCAGATTGATGATCATGGCAGCGCCGATGATGCCACCGATGCGCCATTCTTCGAACCACCAGAAAGTAAACAGCGATACAACGATCGCCCAACCAATGCCGTTCAGGATTCCGACCATCAACTCTTTGCGGAGGATTCCCATCGCATTATCCCTGTTGATTTGGCCGAGAGCCATGGCACGGGTAATAATCGTCAGGGACTGCGTGCCGGCGACACCACCCATGCTTGGAACGACGGGCATGAGAACAGCCAGCAGTACGATCTTGTCGACCGTCGTCTGAAACAGATCGACAACAGCGGCAGCGAGGAAGGCCGTACACAAATTGACGCCGAGCCACAGGGCACGACGGCCCGCGCTCTTGAAAACAGGCGCAAACATGTCGTCTTCTTCATCAAGCCCGGCGGCGCTCATCAGGGAGTGCTCGGCTTCATCACGGATCACGTCCACGATGTCATCGACCGTGATTCGGCCAAGTACGCGGAAATCGTCGTCAACAACGGGTGCCGACAACAGGTCGCGATTTTCGAATTCCCAAACAACCTGGGTCGAAGGCGTATGCGCGGGAATCGGCATTACCTCTGTAGACATGACGTTTGCGACCATCTCGTCCGGGTCGTTCGTTAGTAATCGCGACAGAAACAATGAGCCGATGTAGCTGTTGTCCCTGCTGACGACGAAAATTGAGTCCGTGCCGTCAGGAATATCGCCAACAGCACGCAAGTAGCGTGCGACGACTTCCAGCGTGACATCGGGACGAACCGTCACGATGTCGACGTTCATCAAACCGCCAGCGCTTTCCTCGTCGTAGGCGAGAACTTGTTGAACGCGTTCCTGATCTTGTTTGTCGAGAGACTGCAGGACCTCCTGAGTAACCGTCTCCGGCAGGTCGCTCAGCAGGTCGGCGAGATCGTCAACCTCCATGCCGTCGGCGGCGGCGATGAGCTCCTCGGTCTGCATGCCCTCAAGAAGGCCATCGCGCACCTCGTCGGAGACTTCGACCAGAACGTCTCCCTCAATCTCGAGATCGACGATGTCCCACAGGATGGAACGCTTCTTACGCGGCAGGGACTCCAGCAACCGGGCAAGTTCCGAGGGGTGCAGGCTGTTGACCATGACCCGGGCCGAACGCATACGACCACTGTCCAGTTGCTGGCGCAGAATCTCGAGGTTGTCTTTTGTTCGCTCTCCGGCTTCCATGCGGCCGGAGTTTAGCAGCTTAGTCCGGATGGAGACGTTGATGTGCCAGGTTGTTGTGCCGCGTGAGCACAGGTTCGTGTTGTTTTCGCAACTGCGACGCAAGTTTCTCAGCCATACATACGGAGCGGTGTTGACCGCCCGTGCAGCCGATGGCAATAGTCAGATAACCGCGGTGCGCGTCTTCAAATCGCGGAATCCAGCGATTGAGGAAGCCGGCAATGTCTTCGTACATCGCTATGAAGCTGTCGTGCGAATTCAGAAACTCGATCACCTCGCTATCAAGTCCTGTCAGGCCACGCAATTCGACAGACCAGTATGGGTTCGGCAGGCAACGCATGTCGAAAACGAAATCGGCGTCCGCCGGGATTCGATGTTTGTAACCAAAGGATTCGATCAATACAGAAAGAGATTCCGATTTTCTACGGTCGACCCTCTCCCGGATTACATCGGCGAGTTCATAAATACTGGTCTGGGACGTATCAATGATCAGATCAGCTGCATTATTGATCTGCGTCAGGATTTCACGCTCGGTGTCGATCGCCACGCGCAACTCCGCGCCGTGTGTGGCAAGCGGGTGTCGGCGGCGGGATTCACTGTAGCGTTGCAACAAAACTTCGTCGCTCGCGTGCAAAAACACAATGTCTGTGCTAACGCCTTGACGACGCAGGTCATCAACTAATCCGGGTAACGCCTCAAGGTCCTTAGGCCTATTGCGGGCATCGACACCAACAGCGAGGAGTTCGCGTGCTGATCCTTCGCCCGAGTGAACCTCGTGAACTGCTGCTTTCAGCAAGGCAGCCGGGATGTTGTCGATACAGTAGTAACCGAGGTCCTCAAGAACATGCAGGGCGACTGACTTGCCGGACCCTGACAGACCGCTGACAATTATCAGACGAAGATCTTTGGACATAGAAATTTCAATCGCGATTCCGCGGCGGTCAGGACCCCTGGGCTACGGGTACAGGACCCGGCGCAACAAGCGCGGAGCCATTGAGCAATGCGTCGTAAAGATCGCTGCTGGAATTCATGCTGCGCAAGCGAGAACGCAGGCCTTCGTCGGCCAGGACGCGAGTAATCATTTTGATGTCCGCATAGTGACTATCATCGAGTTTGATCGGCACCATCATGCCGAAAATCAGGTCGACAGGTTCGCCGTCGGCAGCGTCGAAATCAACGGGTTCTGACAGCTTGATGAGTGCGGCGTTGCTCACAAGCAGGCCCTTAACGCGGCAATGAGGAAATGCAGCGCCTTTGTCGAGTCCCGTGCAACCAAGACGCTCACGCTCGATCAGGCGACCGAAAATTACTTCGCTGGCAATTTCGGGATTCGAGCGAACCAGCAATTCGCTAAGAATTTCCATGCAATGTTTCTTGCTTCGAGCGGTTGCATTACACAGGACGCCGTCCGGTTTTAGTATTTCTTCAAGCAGCATAAGGGTAACTTCTGGTAGCAACGATTTACGCGGCTGGTTGACCGCACAAATCGTGTGCGGACTCAGGCGTAGCGGATTTTTTCTTTGTCTCTGGCATGGTGATCGCCGAGCTTTTCTTTGTACTTTCGGACTCGTCTCTCGAGCTTGTCAACGAGACCATCGATCGCTGCGTACATGTCCTCTTCGGTATTGTCGGCGTAGATCGTACCGCCATTTAGGTGAACTGTAGCCTCGGCTTTGTGCCGGAGTTTTTCGACGGTCAAGATACAATGGACGTCAGACACTAGGTCAAAGTGACGGGCTGTTTTCTCTACTTTAGACTCAACATACTCTCTTAGTGAATCCGTGACTTCGATGTGGTGGCCTGAAACATTCAATTGCATAGTTGTCTCCAGTTTTGGTTATCTTGCGGTCTTCTGGGGTTCGGCTGCAGTTTCGTTTGTCTCCTTGGGATTATCTTGACTACCGGGTCACCTGGTTTCGCGATTCCTGCGCTCGCTCGACGAGGGGATATTCATAGCTTCACGGTACTTCGCGACCGTCCTTCTCGCAACCGAAATGCCGTCATCCTTTAGTAAGTTCGTGATCTTGCTATCGCTCAGCGGTTTGCTGGGGTTCTCGGCCCCAATCAACTTGCGAATCTTTGCGCGAACCGACGTCGAAGATTGGTCTTCACCGGTGGCAGATGACAAGTGGCTGGAGAAGAAATACTTGAATTCGAATACGCCGCGCGGCGTATGCATGAACTTGTTAGTGGTTACACGTGAAATCGTCGACTCATGCATGCCAATCTCTTCGGCGATGTCGCGAAGTACCATAGGCTTCATTGCTTCGTCGCCATGCTCCAGAAAACTTACTTGTCGCGTGACAATGCTGGTTGCGACTTTTAGCAGGGTTTCGTTGCGAATTTCGAGGCTTCGGATGAGCCAGCGTGCCTCCTGTAACTGAGTCTTGAGAACGGCGTGCTCGCTGCTGCCACGCAGCAATCTTGCGTACTGCTGATTCACCGACAGCTTCGGCACCCCGGTTGGGCTAATTTCTACCTGCCAGCGCTTGTCCACTTTGCGGACGAAGACATCCGGGATGATGTACTGTGCGGCGGCCGGGCTGACGGCGAGTCCGGGTTTCGGGTTGCAGCCCCGCACCAGCGCTAATGCCTCGTGCAGTTTTTCTTCCGATGTTCTGAGGCCCCGTCGCAATTCGCCATAGTCACGACTTGCAACGAGATCGAGACGGTCCGCCGCGATATCCAGAGCCAGTTGGCGTCCAGGTGTACTGGCATCGAGTTGTTCAATTTGTCTCATTACACACTCGGACAAGGATCGTGCGCCGACACCAACCGGATCGAGACGCTGCACTTTCGCCAGTGCCTTTTCGGCCTCTTCCATGGTGATCGGTGGCTGCTCGTCAAGGCTGGAAATTATTTCATCGATCGCGGCGATTAGGTAGCCGTCGTCATTGATCGAATCGACCAGGGCCTCACCGATTAACGCTTCACGGGCCGTGAAGTCTTCCATTTCGAGTTGCCAATAGAGGTGCTCGTGCAGGGTCTTTCCGGATTCGTCGGCAAACTCGGTGATCGGTCGCACTTCGCCGTTCCAGCCGCTGTGCTGTGCGCGGTCGGCGGCCGGTATTTGCCATTGCTCATCGGTCTTGATCGTCTCGACTTCAGCGCTGGAATCGGCACTGGTGCGGGGGGCCTCAGGCAGGTCCTCCATTTCGAGCATGATGTTGTCTTCGAGCGCTTCCTGTATTTCGGCATTCAGATCAAGGATAGGCAGCTGCAAAAGGCGAATCGCCTGTTGTAATTGCGGTGTCATTGTCAATGACTGGCTAAGTTTTAGCTGCAACGAAGGTTTTAGCATTTATGACTCACTCTTTAGGCAATATCTCACTGCACAAGCCTCTCACTGGTGCACTATGCCTCAGAGTCTGAACTCCTGTCCGAGATACACTTCTCGAACGTGTTGATTCTCGAGAATTTCTTCCGGTGACCCGGCCGCGATCAGGCTGCCGTCACTTAGTATATAGGCATGACCGCAAATACCGAGCGTTTCGCGCACATTATGGTCGGTTATGAGCACGCCGATGTCGCGTTCGCACAAGTGTCTGATAATGCGTTGAATATCGAGCACCGAAATCGGATCGACACCGGCAAAAGGCTCGTCGAGCAAGACGAACAGCGGGTCGGCCGCCAGCGCCCGAGCGATTTCGACACGGCGCCGCTCACCGCCCGACAAGCTGATGCCGAGACTGGTGCGAACATGGCCGACGTGCAATTCGTCCAGCAGGTCTTCGAGCTCCTGCTCGCGGCCTGCGCGATCCAGGTCCTTGCGAATTTCCAGGATCGCCAGAATGTTCTGTTCGACCGTGAGCTTGCGAAATATCGACGCTTCCTGCGGCAGATATCCCAGCCCCAACTTTGAGCGTTCATGCATGGGCTTAGACGTCAGATCCTGACCGTCAAGCAGAATGTTGCCGCCATCTGCCGGAATCAGGCCGACGATCATGTAGAACGCCGTTGTCTTGCCAGCGCCGTTAGGGCCCAGCAGACCGACGACTTCGCCGCTCTTGATCTCCAGGGACAGGTTCTTGACGACCTTCCTTGAGTTAAAACTCTTGGAAATATCTTGCGCGCTGAGGATACTCATGGATTCTCGTCTTCGTCCGGAGGTTCTTTGCTCTCGACGCCATTGGTCGGCGTATAGACGATTCGAACGCGACCGTCTTCCATTCCCGACGAATCGGCACTGATACGCTGTTCCGCTATGTTGTATACCAGAAAGTTCGACGATATCTGACTGCCGCTTTCTGTAATCGTCACTTGTTCCGAAAATTCAATAATGCCGGCACTGACATCGTAGGAGAGTCTGCCGGCCTCAGCCGTGGTCGTGTCACTGCCGCCAGGGCGGGTCATTATGAAGGATGCCGGTGAGCCCGTGACTACTGCCAGTTTCAATTCATACTCGTCAAACTGAAGGATGGCGGATTCGCACTCAATATGTCCGTTCTCGACATCAATGATGACGTTGCCTTCGAACAGCCATGAGCTGTCCTCCATGTCTTTGTTCGTGACACGTCCTTGATCCGCCTCGATGGAGATCGATCCTCTGGAGAGACGCAATCCGCTGAAAATAAGAGTGGATGTCTTGCCGTCGTACGAGGTTGAGTCGGCGTCTATGTCCCACGGCAAGCGCAGATCCAGGTCCGTTACCTGCGCTGTTGCAGACAGCGGCAACAAAGATAAGATTGCCAGTAACCAGATGGGTCTTTGCCGACGATTATCAGGGGTCATACTAAGGAGCGATCTTGCCGCGAACATTGGCTTTGAGTTCAATTTTGTCATCGTTGAGTGATGCTAGCATGCCCGTTGCGGTAACGCTGCGCGCCCCAAATCGTATCTGCACCCGTTCGTTCGTTTCTGCGATAAATTTCTCGGGGTGAAGCTCAAGGTACTGCGTCCGAATCTCAGTATCGTCCGCAGGTGATGCACCGCTATTGATGATCTGCACGTGGCCGCGCAAGGTGATCATTGGATTGTCTTCCTGCAAAGTTGCCGCGTCGGCAGTAATAGTCCAGGGAACATTGCTGGCCGGCGAATAGCGAATATGCACATCGGTAAATTCGATGCGTCGATCGTCCTGTTGCTCCGCGTGCACCGCTTCAATTTCATAGAGCAGGCTGCCGTCCTCGCCGGTGCCAAGTATTCGAGCATGCTTAAGGTAGTAGCCATGATGTACTGTGTCGTACGGGACATCTTCTTCGTCTGCCGGCGCGTTCGAACGCGCCAAATACCAACTGCCGATCGCGGCGACCGAAAGCAGCACAGTGACAGTGATGGCGCGCGGACTCATTAACTGTGCTGACCCTGTGCACTGAGTACAAGTTCACACACTTCTCGAACGGCACCGAAACCTCCACCGGCCGATGTCGAGTAATCGCACTGCTCGTGGATGGCCGGGACAGCATTCGCGACCGCAATTGAATAGCCGACATGATTGAGCAAAGGGAGATCAGGCATGTCGTCCCCAACGTATGCGCACTCAGCGGCCGAGATTTCGAGGCTTGCGATAACTTCTTCAAGTGCCGCGACCTTGTCACCACATCCCTGAACGACATACGCAACCCCGAGCTCTGCCATGCGCCGGGTAACAGCACCTGACGAGCGCCCGCTGATGACCGCGACTAAAATTCCGGCATTTATGAGTTGCCGCACACCGTACCCATCCTGGGTGTGAAATATTTTCGACTCGACGCCCTCATCGGACAGGCAAAAACGACCATCCGTAAATACACCGTCGACATCGAAAGCAACCAACCGAATGTCGCTCAAACTTCCGCCGCTCACATCAGACCCTCTCGAAACAGATCATGAATATTCAAGGCGCCCACGAGTTTGCCATCCTCGTCCACCACCAACAGCGACGTGATCTTGTTTTCTTCGAGAATATGCAGTGCTTCTGCGGCGAGTATGTCCGCCGTCGTCGTCTTGCAGTCTGTGTGCATAACGTCGCGAATCTTCGTCTTGTGGATATCTGCGCCGCTGTCGAGAGTGCGACGCAGATCGCCGTCCGTGAAAATTCCCTTGATCGTCAAATTGTCGTCGACGATTGCGGTCATGCCCAATCCCTTGTCGGTCATTTCCATAAGGCCGTCGCGCAAGCTCACATCGGCTTTGACGGCAGGAACGCGGTCGCCGCTACGCATCACATCGGAAACGCGCAGTAGCAAACGCTTGCCAAGGGTTCCGCTAGGATGAGAACGAGCGAAGTCTTCTGCCGTGAATCCGCGGCTCTTGAGCAGGGCTACTGCCAGCGCATCACCCATCGCAAGCGTGGCCGTGGTACTGGCTGTTGGCGCGAGATTTAGCGGGCAGGCTTCTTCCGCGACGCTGATGTCGAGGTGCACGTCCGCGGCCTGCGCCATTGTCGATTTTGGGTTGCCCGTGATGGACAGTAGTTTCGCACCCATGCGTTTGACGACCGGCAAAATAGTGACGACTTCCTTGGTTTCGCCGGAGTAGGATATGGCGAGCAGTAAATCCTGGCTGGTGATCATTCCGAGGTCACCATGGCTCGCCTCCGCCGGATGCATGAAGAACGCCGGCGTACCGGTTGATGCCAGTGTTGCCGCGATTTTGTTGCTGACGTGGCCGGATTTACCCATGCCGCTAACTACAATGCGGCCGGTTGTCTGCAGGCACAGTTCGCAGGCCGCAACGAAATCCTCGTTGAGCCGTTCGCGCAGAGCGTCGATAGCACGTGCTTCAATAGCGAGAACGTCGCTCGCCAATGCGAGTAATTCGTCGTTCGTTAGCTTGTCAGGCAAGGGTGGCCCTCAGCAGTTAGTAGTGACTCTATTCTATATGTTTTGGGCTATGACATAGGTTTCGTATGAGATGTAGGCGATTAGCAGAGCAATGCCCTCTATTCGGGATAACTGTGCCTTACCATCGTAGTCGTAGGTCATTGCGAACAGCACGAGCGTAAACGCTACCATGACGAAAATGTGCAGCGACAGAACGCTGGGCTCCAAAGCGGCCGGCTGAATGGTTGCGGCAATGCCAATAACGGCCAGCAGATTGAAAATATTCGAGCCGACGATATTGCCGATTGCGAGACCGTATTCGCCTTTAAGCGCGCTGACCAGCGATACCGCGAGTTCCGGCAGGCTGGTACCGAGAGCCACGATCGTGATTCCAATCACGATCTCGCTGACTCCAAGTTCCTTGGCAATCCCGATCGAGCCGGTAACCAACCATTGTGCGCCGATCAGCAGCACGCCAAGACCGATGACCAGCCATATGACAGCCGACTTCATGCTGACGTTGTCTGGAATCTCAGCCTCATAGTCCATTTTGATCGGATCGTCTGGCGCGGAACGGACACCGAGCCTCACGAGCCAGATCATGACGATAACCAGTCCCGTCAGCATGACGATACCGTCGATGCGACTGAGGAACGAGTCCAGGAACAACGACACCGTCAGCAGGGTAACGGCTAACAGCGCAGGCATTTCACGCCGCAATGTGGCGGACTCCAATGGAATGGGCCGCACCATGGCGGTGATACCCAGAACCAGACCAATATTCACAATATTGGAACCGATAGCGTTGCCGAAGGCGAGAGTGGGCTCGCCGCGAAGTGCAGCAACGACGGAGACCAGTATTTCGGGGGCGGAAGTGGCGAACGCGACGATCGTCAATCCGATCAACAACGGCGCTATGCCAAGGTTACGGGCCGACGCTGCAGCGCCATGAACAAACCGGTCTGCGCCCCAGACCAAGAGCACCAGGCCGGCAATGATGGCGCCAACGTCAGAGTAAATACCTTCACCGAACATAGGCTATCGTATCAATCACATTGCGACGGATGGGCACGGGCTACAAAACCCTGCCGGCCGATCGGGCCGGCTATAATACACAATCATCGCAGGGCATTGGGAAGCAGCGTATTTTGCGGTTACACTGCGCGGCCTCTCCCGTCCGCGCGTCTTATGCGCTGTACCTAACCAAGATACCTCATCCTATGGAACCTTCAGAAATTTCGCGGCTGATAGAGGCCGGGTTTGACGACGCGATCGTCAAGGTCGAAAGCGATGATAATACGCATTTCGGAGCGTTGGTCGTCGCGGCCGAATTCGACGGCAAGCGACTGCTCGCACGGCATCAACTGGTCTACCAGTGTCTTGGCGCGCTGGTTGGTAATGAGATACATGCTCTGTCGATAACGGCGCTGACGCCGGACGAATGGCGCCAGCAGAACGACGGGGTTTAAGTTTTTGGATAAGTTACTGATTACGGGAGGCACCACGCTGTCTGGGAACGTCACGATTTCCGGCGCCAAGAATGCCGCATTACCGATATTGGCTGGAACCCTGCTGGCAACAGAACCGGTCGTCATCAGCAATATCCCACACCTCAAGGACGTCACAACGATGCTGTCATTGCTGCAGGTCATCGGTGTCCAGGTCACGGTTGACGACCGGCTTACCGTTGAGGTCGATGCTCGCAACGTTACTCGCCGCGAGGCGCCATACGACCTGGTCAAAACCATGCGTGCGTCAATATTGGTGCTGGGCCCGCTGGTTGCGAGATTTGGTGAGGCGGATGTTTCATTGCCCGGCGGTTGTGCAATCGGTGCGCGCCCGGTCAATTTGCACGTTGCCGGCTTGCAGGCAATGGGTGCGGAAGTCATCGTTGAGCGTGGCTTTATCAAAGCGCGTGCGAACGGCCTCAAGGGTGCCCATATCATTTTCGACACGGTAACCGTTACCGGTACCGAGAATTTGCTCATGGCTGCTGTGCTGGCAGATGGCGAAACGGTGCTGGAAAATGCCGCGCGGGAACCTGAAGTGACGGATCTGGCCAACTTTCTTATCGGTATGGGGGCCAGGATCGAAGGTGTTGGCAGCAGCACCATCACCGTTCAGGGCGTTGCCAGCCTTGGTGGAACGCATTACACAGTTATGCCTGATCGAATTGAAACGGGTACCTATCTGGTCGCTGCGGCGATGACGGGAGGTCATATCAAAGCACTGTGTGCCGCACCCGAAACGCTTGAGGCCGTTCTGATCAAGCTCAGAGAAGCCGGCGCATCGATTGAGACAGGGGACGACTGGATCGAGATCGACATGCACGGCAAACGGCCCAGATCGGTTGATATCGTCACGGCCCCGTACCCGGCGTTCCCGACCGATATGCAGGCGCAGTTCTGTGCGCTGAATGCGATCGCCGATGGCGTCGCAACAGTGACCGAAACCGTTTTCGAAAATCGCTTCCAGCATTTGTTGGAAATGCAGCGCATGGGCGCCGACATTCGCATCGACGGCCACACGGCTGTCTGCACGGGTGTGCGCGAGTTAAACGCGGCACCCGTTATGGCAACCGATCTGCGGGCCTCCGCGGGACTCGTGCTGGCAGGTCTCGCGGCGAAGGGCGAGACGCTGGTTGACCGGATTTACCACGTCGATCGTGGTTACGAGCGTATCGAAGAGAAGCTTGGCCGACTCGGAGCATCTATCCGACGAGTTGTGTAGGTGGCGCCCGGCGGCATCGTCCTACCGGGGATCTTCCGGTCGTTCAACCGCCGTTACGGTCGTACTGAACCGTTCACCATTTCGCAGCCCAACAACGTCGACAGTGTCGCCCGGACGGGTACTTGCAGAGATTAATAGTGCCTGGCGCTGCGAATACACGGGTTCACCGTTTAGTTCGAGTATGACGTCGTCGACTCGCAATCCGGCCAGGGACGCGGGGCCGCCGTCTTTGACTTCCGTCAGCAGGATTCCGTTGCCACTTTCAATCCCCAAGGCGAGACGCTCGGAGTTGGTCAGATCGTCGGGCAACAAACCCATATAGCCGCGTATGACGCGACCATTTTTCTTGATCTGATCTATTACGCCACGCACCAGATCAACGGGTATGGCGAAACCGATGCCTTCGGTTCCGGGGTCTTGTGCAAGGACTGCGGTGTTAATGCCGACGAGTTCGCCATTACTATTAATCAGTGCGCCGCCAGAATTGCCAGCATTAATGGCAGCGTCGGTCTGTATGAAATTCTCGAATGTGACCAGATTCAGCAGGCCGCGCCCGGTGGCGCTGACAATGCCCTGAGTGACCGACGTCGTTAATCCATAGGGGTTCCCGATCGCCAGGACCACGTCCCCAATTCGCAAATTGTCCGACCGTCCGATGCGGATCGCGGGCAACGGGCCAAGATCAACCTTCAACAGTGCCAGGTCCGTTTCAGCATCCACACCAACGGTTACAGGCTCGGTGATGCGGCCGTCGCTAAGTTGTACTCGAATTTCCGCTGCCGTCGCTATGACATGGTAATTCGTGACGAGATAGCCTTCGGGGTCAATGATAACGGCCGACGCGAAACTCGTCTCGACCCGAAACCGCGGCTGTGTCGTCTCGGAATCAGCATCCTGAACCAGGCGTTTTGTGTAGATATTGGCGACCGAGGCGGAGCTCAGGTCGACAGCGTCGGCGTAGCTCACCGGTCTATTTTCGCGAGCAACACCCGGCATCAGGTCAGGTCGAACGAGCACGACGATAAATGCGACCGCCAGACCAACGACGATCGACTGCAACATGAAAATGAGCGTTGACTTCAATCCGGCCACACGATGTCCTTGTAACCCTCTTCAGACTCTATTGAGCGGCTAGCCAATTTCGATAAGCCCCGTGTATAATGCGCCGTGGTTCCGCATCGAGCCCCGGAGTAACCGTCATCCTGACGGCAAACCGAGTCTGCTGCAAATCTACCAGTATCGATATTAAGCAACAAAGCGCTGTAAAAGTGGCCGTCAATAGAACGGCGTATGGGAGTGCCCGATGACCGAAGACGACCTTGATCGCAATAGGCGTCATTTTCTTGTTGTAGCTACGGCTGTTACTGGCGCTGTTGGTGCAGGCTTCGCTGCTGTTCCGTTCATATCATCATTGAAGCCGAGCGCCAGAGCACAGGCGTTGGGCGCGCCGGTCGAAGTTCCGATCGGGTCGCTGGAACCCGGCGAGATGGTTAAGGTGTTGTGGCGTGGCAGGCTTGTCTATATTTTGCGCCGCACCGAGGAGATGTTGTCGCGTCTTTCCGATAATGCCGACAAGCTGCGGGATCCGGATTCCGAGGAGGTCGATCAGCAGCCCGGCTATGCAGCAAACGGTACGCGCTCGGTTCGTCCTGAGTATCTGGTCATCGAAGGATCGTGTACCCATTTGGGTTGTGCACCGCTCATGGATTTCGAGGTGCGGCCGGCTGAAGGCTGGAGCGGCGGATTTTTCTGCCCGTGCCACGGTTCGAAATTCGATCTTGCAGGCCGTGTGTTCAAGGGAGTCCCCGCGCCGACCAACTTGCGGGTTCCACCGCACCGATTTGTCAGGGATGACCTGATCCTGATTGGTCAGGACACGGGAGCAGCGTAGTGGCGAGAATCGAAGCAGAGATCGGCAAGCCGCAAGGCGGATTCATGAAATGGATCGATGATCGGTTTCCGTTGACGAAAACGATGAAGAAGCACGTGACGGAATACTACGCCTCCAAAAATTTCAATTTCTGGTACGTGTTTGGCGTTCTGGCGATGGTCGTTCTGGTCATTCAGCTACTGACCGGTATTTTCCTGACGATGAATTACAAGCCGTCGGCGGCTGAAGCCTTCGCATCGGTCGAGTACATCATGCGTGACGTCGAATGGGGCTGGTTGATTCGCTACATGCATTCGACCGGTGCGTCGTTCTTTTTTATCGTGGTGTATCTGCACATGTTTCGCGCGATGCTCTACGGTTCTTACAAAAAGCCGCGGGAGCTCATCTGGATCATTGGCATGCTGATTTTCCTGGTGTTGATGGCCGAGGCGTTTTCTGGTTACCTGTTGCCGTGGGGCCAGATGTCCTATTGGGGCGCCCAGGTAATTATCTCGCTGTTCGGTGCGGTCCCGTGGATCGGTGAGGCGTTGGTCGAGATTATTCGCGGTGATTACTCGATCTCGGACATAACACTGAATCGATTTTTTGCTCTGCACGTCATTGCGTTGCCGCTGGCATTGATCGGTCTCGTTTTTGTGCACATCGTGGCACTGCATGAAGTCGGTTCGAACAACCCGGACGGCATCGAGATTAAGGAGCTTAAGGGTGCGGACGGCATACCGCTTGATGGCGTTGCATTTCATCCGTACCACACCAGTAAGGATCTGGTCGCGATCATCGTTTTCCTTATGTTTTTCTGCGCTGTGGTGTTCTTCGCTCCTGAGATGGGCGGCTACTTTCTGGAACATGCGAACTTTGAGCCAGCGAACCTGACTGCAACGCCGGAGCACATTGCGCCGGTATGGTATTTCACGCCGTTTTACGCGATTTTGCGTGCGGTACCGGACAAACTGTGGGGATTCATCCTGTTTGGGCTGTCGGTGATATTGCCACTGTTTCTGCCATGGCTGGATCGAGCACGAGTGAAGTCCATTCGCTACAGAGGCTGGATTTACAAAGCCGCATTGACGATATTTGTGATTACATTTTTTGCCTTGGGATGGCTTGGCACGCAGTCTGCGGACCCGGTGTATGTAAGAGCAGCGCAATTTTTTGCGATCATCTATTTCGCGTTCTTCATTTTGATGCCGTACTACACGACGATCGACAAGACGAAGCCCGTGCCGGAAAGGGTGGTCTACCATGACTAGCGTGAAGCGCTTTGCAGGTCTATTAGTATTGAGTGCGTGTTGCATGACGACACAGGCGTTTGCCTTGGGCGGCGAAACCGATATGGCAGCAGCCGAAATCGACCGTGACAACATCAATTCGCTGCAACGCGGCGCGGCGAACTTCATGAATTACTGTTCCGGTTGCCACTCGGCGCGATACGTTCGCTACAAGACAATCGGCAAAGACCTGGACCTGTCCGAGGAGATGCTAATCGACAACCTGATGTTCAACGCCAAAGAGACGTTTGAAACGATTCTGGCGTCGATGCCGGCGGAAGATGCGGCGCGCTGGTTTGGCACTCCGCCACCGGATTTGTCGCTCAAGGCGCGGGTCAGGGGCGCTGATCACATTTTCAATTTCCTGACGACGTTTTATGTTTCTGCGGACAGCCCGACAGGCGTGGACAACATGACACTCCCGGGTACCAGCATGCCGCATGTGTTGTGGGAATTGCAGGGCTACCAAGCTGCTCTTTTTGTCGAACACGAAAGCGATGGTGCCATGACGAAGACCTTCGAAGGATTCGAGCAAGTTATCGCTGGAAAAATGGATTCCGAAGACTATGAGGATTTTGTTCGCGACACGGTTAATTTCCTGGCCTATATCGCCGAACCTATTCGTTCTGATCGTCGTAAATTAGGGGTCTGGGTACTGATATTTTTGTTTTTCTTCTTGATCATTTCCAGCATGCTCAAGAAACAAATATGGAAGGATGTAAACTAATGGCGGTAGTAGCCAATCGGCGTTCCGTAATGACGCTATTCTCACGACCGACTGATATTCACAGTCATCGCACTCGGCTGGTACTGGCTGAGAAGAACATCAATATTGAGATTTCGAATGTCCCAGGTCCGGATTTGCCCGAAGATCTGATGGATCTCAACCCATACCATACGGTTCCGACACTCGTAGACCGTGATCTGACGCTGTACGACTCGCGCGTCATCATCGAGTATCTTGATGAGCGTTTTCCGCACCCGCCGCTGATGCCCGTCGATCCGGTGACACGCGCCCAATTTCGACTGGCGCTGTTTCGAATCGAAACGGATTGGTACACGATTGCCGAAGAAACTGATATCAGCGCTGACGGCAAACTGGGGACGAAGGCACGCAAGATGTTGCGTGAGAGTATTCTGCAGAGTTCCGAACTTTTTGGCGCGCGGCCGTACTTCCTGAGTGGAGAGTTCTCGCTCGTGGATTGCACGATTGCTCCGCTGCTGTGGCGTTTGCCTGTTTACGGGATCGACCTGGGAAGAGATGCCGATTCAATTCAAGAGTACATGGATCGTGTATTTGCGCGGCGCTCGTTCCAGCAAAGCCTGACCGAACTCGAACAAGAGATGCGACTGTAGGGACACCCAAAGGGCATACACGCGCGTGTGCCCGAACCTCGGTCCCGCTCGACGGGAGCGTAGCGGCGGCCGTAAGGCCGTTGACAATTTGGCAGCTTAAGTTAAGTCTCGAAGCCGTTGGTCAGATCAGTGGTAAGCTGTCGGCACCAGGCGAAATCGTAACAACAATAATCGTGATTAATCGGAAATGCTCAAAACGTCCGTATCTGATTCGTGCCATGCGCGATTGGATGTGCGATAACTCGAATACGCCGCATATCGTCGTCGACACATCAGTGGACGGTATCAGCGTGCCGCTCGAGCATGTCAAGGATGGCAAGATTATTCTGAACATCAGCGATTCTGCTGCGCACAATCTGAAGCTTTCCAACGACGCCGTGAGTTTTCGCGCGCGCTTCAGTGGTGTGCCATACGACGTCTGGGTACCGATGCGGTCAGTGCTAGGTATCTACGCCCGTGAAACCGGGCACGGCATGATTTTCTCGCATAACGCTGAGCCGACCGAGCGCGGTGAATCGCCGGAGCTGCAAGACGAAGTCGAAGAGACGCGTTTACGTCCGCACCTCACCATCGTGAAATAGGAGCGCGCCATGCGCGCGAACTTCTTGCAGCCTTTCCGGCTGCCGCTGCGCTCCCGTCGAGCGGGACCGAGGTTCGCGCGCATGGCGCGCTCCTACTGTTCGCCCAATAGTGTCGTGTCGATCAAATCGCAGAGACAGTGAATGACCACCAGGTGCACTTCCTGAATGCGTGCTGTGCGCGTCGCAGGTACTCGAATCTCGATATCGCCGGGCTCAAAAACGTCCGCCATACGACCGCCGTCACGGCCGGTAAGGGCGACGACATTCATGCCGCGTTCGTGCGCTGCAGCTATTGCCCGAATGACGTTTTCTGAATTGCCCGATGTCGAAATACCTAGTAAGACATCCTGTGACTTACCCAAAGCCCTGACCTGTTTCGAAAAGATTTCTTCGTATGCGTAGTCGTTCGATATGGACGTCAGTGTTGAGCTGTCTGTTGTCAGCGCAATCGCTGCAAGTCCGGGGCGCTCCCTCTCAAAACGATTCAGGAGCTCGGAGGAGAAATGCTGTGCATCTGCGGCGGAACCGCCGTTGCCACAGCTCAGTATCTTGCCGTCATCGAGAAGCGCATCGCTCATCACTTGGCCTGCGGCTGCGATACTTTCGGCTAGCTGCTCGGCAGCGGCTTCCTTTGTTGCGATACTTTCGGCAAAGTGATCGCGAACTCGGGTAACAGGATCCATGGTTTCTCCGCTCGGTTTTTGTCCGCTGAATTCTACCAGCAGTTTACTAGAAGGTTGAATCATTCGGGCGAAATGCGTCCGCAATCCATTCGATAGTCATGGCCTCGCTGCCTTCAATCGCTACCACATCGAATCGCATCACAAATGTCGCATAGCGGCGGTTTCTGGTAATGAAATAGGCGGCCGTGCGAATGATTTTCCGCTGTTTGTGGCGGTCAACCGTATGGCTCGCCGGTGTAAAGGCGGTTGTCGCTCGAAAACGAACTTCGATGAATGTCAGGCAATCGCCATCCAGCATGATGAGATCAATTTCGCCGCCGCGACAACGAAAGTTGCGAGCGACGGGCGACAAGCCCTGTTTGATCAAATAGCCATACGCCAGTTGCTCCGCGCGCCGGCCTACAATTCCTGTTGCAGGGTGTCCCACGGTGCGTCATCGGCCGCGTCAGGCGCGATCAGTTCCCCGTCATCAGTCATGTCCTGAATCGGTCCGCCCACCACATCCTGCTCCGGCAAGGCAACGACCTCGCCGCGCTGAAACTGTGCCCAGGCCAGACGCCGGTGAATACGTCCCTGTTGATCGAGATACAGTTCACCTGTAGCGCCATCCAGTTCCAGCATTTCGCTGCCGCGACTCGCGTACAGCGAGGCGATCAGATTGTAAGCGTCATAGCCCATCGCATGCAGGCGACCGAGCCGGCGTTGTTCGGGCCAGTGTTTGGCGTAAATACCTGGAAGGTACCGAATCCAGGGTCGCGGATCGATCAGCCATGGCGTATCCGCAAACATGATGCCGTTGAGATCAGCATTTGATCGACCATCGAGTGAATTTACGGATGATGTCGAGTACGTTGGCAGGTCGCCTGAGTAATGAAATTTGAGCTGCGACTTTAATAGCCGTGCAGGGCCAGCTGCGGCCGCCAGAAAAATAAATTCAGCGTCCTGACGGCGGCGAGGATCAAATTGCAGGTTGCTATCGATGTTTGCTCGCATGCGCCGATACCGCTGCACGCTACCTGAGAGACCCATCAGAATTTCAATCTCATTCGAGAAGTCTTGTTTGTCCGGTGTGTAGTTTCTGTGGTCAAGTAGAGTACCGCCACGACTTTCAAGCTCTGTTGCAAAACTTTGCAATACTCGCCGACCCCAGTCGTTGTTCGGTACCAGCGCCACAGCTCGGGTATGGCCGTCTCCCAGTGCGCGCACTGCAGCGGACGCTGCTTCATCTTCTGGGGCAAGCGCGAACTGGTATAACCCGGGCGGCGCAAGTGTGTCGTCGGGAATGTAATTCAGCGTCAATACTGGAACTGGAACCAGAATATCGTTCGCCAGTTCAGTGACGCTGCTCTTCAATAACGGACCTACTACGAATTCTGCACCGTCCGTTACAGCGCTCTGATAGGCGGCGCTGGCGCCGCCTGCAGAATTTACATCGTAAATACGAACCGACTGTTGATCATCGATTTCTCTTGCGGTCGCAAAATAGGCGCCGAGAAATCCATTTTGAATCGCTCTTCCTGCTGCTGCCGATCGACCGGTGAGTGGCAGCAGTAGCGCAACCTGCCGCGGGTAGTCGAGCAATTCCTGATCGGATGTCTCGCGCTCTCCGATCACGGCCAGTGCGGGATGGCCCCGATTCGCTTCGCGCCATCGGGCGATGCCGTTGCTCCAGCCAACACCCTGCTGGCCGGTCGACGTCGCAAGCGAGCCCAGAGTCAGCCAACCACGCGTCTGTTCGTCGGTCGTTAATTGCGCCGATTCACGCAGTATCCTCGGGTTGCTGAACAGTAGACCTTGCCAAAGCCGGTACCGATTTCTTTCTATTCCATGTGCGGTATCGAGCCAGGACTCACGTTGCGTCATCAGCTCAACGGCACGAGTCGGGTCCTGTTTCTGGAACCAGGAGTCTGCCCGCAGTGCTTCAACGCGCAAGCGATCCCGCAACGACAGCGGCCGGCGACTCATAGGCTCAAGTACCGAAAGCGCAGCGTCGGCATCCCCACGGTACAAAGACATGGCAGCGGAGTTCGTTTTCCATATCGGAAGCAACGGTCCCGATGTGGGACGCAGGACACTCGCAAAGGCTCGTTGCGCGCGTGACAGGTCTCCGGCGTCAAGCCATTGCTCGACAGCCAGCAATGTTAATCGGTCACGTTCGATTCCTATTGCGTTAGTGGCAAGACCGATGTAGACGCCTGCGGCGTCGTGATGTTGGCCGTCTCGCGTAAATCGTTCGGCGCGGCGCTCACCGGAGCCAGAGAGACCGCCGAATCCGGTTGTTCCACATGCGGTTAGAAAAAGTGTGATCGACAACACTACGACAATGCTTGCCAGTGAACGTGATTTGCCTGCAGGATGTCGAATATTCAATGCCATGTTTCCAAAGTTGAGGGTCCAGCGCCAGATGAGCGGCACACTTTATGTAGTGGCAACGCCGATCGGCAATCTTGAAGATCTGACGCCGCGAGCGCGCCAGACGCTCGCCGAAGTGAGTCTTATTGCAGCCGAGGATACCCGGCACACCGGGCGATTGCTATTCTCTATCGGCTGCAAGTCTCGACTTATGGCATTGCACGATCATAACGAAGAAAAAGTGGTCGGCAGCATTATCAAGATACTGCTGGGCGGTGAGTCTGTTGCATTGGTTAGCGACGCCGGCACACCGTTGCTTAGCGATCCTGGCTTTCGACTGGTTCGAGAGGCTCACAGCAATAACATTGTCGTATCGCCAATACCGGGTGCGAGCGCCGTTACTGCGGCGCTGTCTACGGCCGGGATTGCAACCGACCGCTTCTGTTTTGAAGGCTTTCTACCGGCAAAGCAGTCAGCCCGTAAAGCCGTTCTGTCGGATCTTGCGTCCGAACGACGCACACTGGTGTTCTACGAATCGGTGCACCGTATCGCCGAGTGTATCGACGATATGGTGGCGGTATTTGGTGCCGAAAGGCAGGCATTTATCGGTCGCGAGCTAACAAAATTGCACGAGCAGTGCGTTCAGGAAACGCTTGCCAATCTCAAACAGCTGATCTCATCCGGCGGCATCGTTGGGAAAGGCGAATTCGTCGTCGTGATCAGCGGCTCGAGCGCCGCACGGGAATCTGACATTGATGTTGATCGGGTTCTTCTGGAGCTTGCGGATTATTTGCCGGCCAGGGATGTCGCCAAAATTACGGCGAGGCTGTTGGGTAAGAAAAAGAACGCTCTTTATGATCGGCTGCTACACCTAAAAAGCAGCCATAGCTGATAGAATCCTCCGCCGAGAAAGCCGGAGTTGGCCAGACAATCGCTGCAGGCAACTGCAGAGGAAAGTCCGGGCTCCCTCGGACAGGGCGCCAGGTAACGCCTGGGGGGCGCGAGCCCACGGAAAGTGCCACAGAAAATATACCGCCGGCCTCGCCGGTAAGGGTGAAAAGGTGCGGTAAGAGCGCACCGCGCGGCTGGTAACAGTTCGCGGCACGGTAAACCCCGCCCGGAGCAAGACCAAATAGGGGAGTAGGGCAACGCGCAACGCCCCCAATAGGGGGTGTTTGGGTGTTGCCACCGTTGGTTCCGAACGGACTCCCGGGTAGGTCGCTTGAGGCGGCTGGCGACAGTCGTCCCAGATGAATGGTTGTCGATGACAGAACCCGGCTTATTGCTGGCTCCGGCTTTCTCACTTTCCTTTTTTCTTTCTTAATCAATTAGTTAAAATATAACTGGGGTCGCCAGCGGCAAGCCAGGCACGGCTTGCGCAAAACGCGATGCCCAAACGCGCAGCCGTGGTGCTGTCGCCGTTTTCCGACCGGTTTCTAATGTCTTCTCTAAGAAGTACTTGTAAACAATTGATTTTACTCGCGCGAAATATGCCACATTTCGCCTCATTTCCGCCATCAGATCGCCTCTAAGTCCCTGTACAACAACAACTAATTAAGCAGTGATGTTGACCGCCATCAGGGCCAGCCCTATAGTGTTGAAAAGTGGAAAAAAGTGGGAGGAATTGGGCATTCAGTCCGGATATCGCGCCAGAAGAGCGATCCCCGGCAGGTCCGAACCATCGTGTTTAGAGGGGCCACCAAAGTATCACTGGACGCCAAAGGGCGTATGGCCATACCGACCCGGTATCGGGAGCGGTTCATGGCCCGTTGTGCTGGCGAAATCATAGTGACTGTGGACAGGGACCACTGCCTCCTCATTTATCCGCTGCCCGACTGGGAAGAACTTGAGCGCAAATTGGTGCGCCTGCCCAGCATGAACAAAGCCGCACGCCGAATTGTGCGAATTATGGTCGGTTATGCGACCGAGGTCGATACGGATGCGAACGGTCGAATTCTCATATCGAAAGAATTACGGGAATTCGCGAGTCTGGAGAAGCAGGGAATGCTGATAGGACAGGGTAATAAATTCGAATTGTGGGATGAAACAATCTGGTACGAAAAATGCGACGCGTGGCTTATTGATGAGGACGATGGTGAATTGCCAGCCGACCTCGAGTCGATTTCTTTCTAGGTTGGATTTCATGTCATGAGCAGCAACGACCATGTGCCGGTGCTGCTGGGGCCAGTCCTACAAGGGCTGGAAATAAAACAAGACGGCTGTTACGTCGACGGAACATTCGGCCGCGGTGGTCATAGCGGGGAAATACTGAAGCGTTTGAATTCGTACGGAAGATTGATCGGTATTGATCGAGACCCGGACGCAATAGCTTCAGCACCCAAGTCCCTGACTGATGATCCGCGCTTCGAACTGATCAGGGGTGAAATTGCGCAACTTAAGACATTCATTGGTGAAAGAAACCTGTGCGGAGAAGTCGACGGACTCCTCTTTGACCTGGGAGTCTCCTCGCCACAATTGGATGAAGCCCATCGAGGCTTCAGTTTCCTCCGTGACGGCCCGCTCGATATGCGAATGGACCCGGACACAGGCGCGTCAGCGAGTGATTTCATTCAGCATGTGGAGCAAAAAGAATTGATTCGAGTGCTACGGCAATTCGGTGAGGAAACCTATGCAGTGCGAATTGCACGCGCAATCTGTGATGCTCGCGTGAATTCGCCAATAACCACTACCGGGCAGCTTGCACATCTTGTCAAGGAGGCTGTGCCTGCAAAAGTACGTGCGCAGAAAAAGCACCCGGCGACGAAGACATTTCAGGCGATCCGAATTGCGATCAACGGCGAGCTCGAGCAGCTCGAATCGGTACTCAAGCAGTCGGTCGACGTCATGAGGAAAGGCGGTCGTCTTTGTGTGATCAGTTTTCACTCGCTGGAGGATCGCCTCGTTAAACGTTTCATGCGTGATGTGTCTCGTGAGCCCGAGCAGTACCGGGGAATGCCGTCAATTCCGATAGAGTTCCAACCGCAGTTCAAAACAGTCGGTAAGGCAATTGTTGCAACAGACGAAGAAGTTGCAGCGAATCGGCGAGCGCGCAGCGCACGACTCCGAATTGTGGAGCGCATGTAATGCAATCTGCTACATCGCGGCAGCCATTTCTGCTGGTGTTCGTATTTGCCGTTGTCTGTGTCTTAAGTGCAATAGCGCTGGTTTACACAAAACACGCATCAAGAAAATTATTTGTGGAACTCGAAGAATTAACTCACGTTCGCGATGAACTGAATATTGAATGGGGCCAACTGCAAATCGAACAAAGCACTTGGGCCGCTCATGCGCGAATTGAACGAGTTGCAACTGATGACCTGTCGCTTGTGCGACCTGATGCAACGGAAATTTACGTAATCCAACGACCATGACACACGGCGCAGAGACAAAACAGAAAACCGCACGACGTTTCGTGGTCAGAGTGTCGATGGTGATGACGTTCTTCGCGATGATTGCATCGTCACTGGTCGCACGCGCTGTTTACCTGCAGGTCCTCGATAAGGAGTTCCTGAACCGGCAGGCCGACACGCGCCATTTGCGTACCGAGACAATATCTGCACATCGCGGCACGATACTTGATCGCAATGGTGAACCGCTTGCGATCAGCACACCTGTCGACAGCATCTGGGTCAACCCCAGCGAGTTCGCGGGTGCCATCGACAAAATTCCGCAGCTGGCCAAGGAGCTGGAGTTGCAGCCGGAGGTTCTGATGCGCCGAATTACGCGCAGCATGGACAAGGAGTTTCTTTACTTGAAACGGCATTTGAATCCAAGCGCGGCACAGCGTGTGATGGCATTAAAGCTACCCGGCATCAACGTACAACGCGAATATCGCCGCTACTACCCGGCGTCGGAAGTGACCGGGCACCTGGTTGGATTTACGAACATTGATGATGAGGGACAGGAAGGCCTGGAACTTGCGATGAATTACTGGCTCGAAGGTGAGTCAGGCGCAAAGCGCGTGCTGAAAGATCGCCTGGGCCGATCAATCGAAAACGTCGAAAGCATTCGGCCGCCGCGTCACGGCAAAGATCTGCGCACGAGCATTGATCTGCGACTGCAATACCTTGCATACCGAACCTTGAAAGCTGCCGTGAGATCACACAATGCTCGATCAGGATCCGTCGTTATCCTCGACGTGGAGACCGGCGAAGTGCTCGCGATGGTCAATCAGCCGACCTACAATCCAAATGATCGCTCGCAGTTTGTGCCGGAACGCTACCGAAATCGTGCGATCACGGATATTTTCGAGCCAGGATCAAGTATCAAACCATTGATTATCGCTGCCGCACTTGAAAGCGGTCAATACCGTCCAAGTAGCGTTATCGACACAGCGCCAGGCTTCATCACTGTCGGCGCAAAGAAAATCGAGGACAGCAGGAATCTCGGTCGAATCAGTCTGACCACTATTCTGGCGCGCTCAAGCAACGTCGGAATGACGAAGGTTGCGCTGACCTTGCAACAGGATCAGTTGTGGGGTGCGATGACGCGTTTCGGGCTCGGTGAGGTGACGAGCAGTGGCTTCCCCGGTGAGTCGGCGGGCATGCTGACGCACTACAGCCATTGGAGCAAAATAAGCCAGGCAACGCTTTCTTATGGTTATGGAGTTTCGGTAACACCACTGCAACTCGTGCAGGCGTACGCGGCGATCGGCAATAATGGCGTAATACAACCGGTCACGTTGTTGGCGATTGATAAAGTGATGCCTGGTGAGCGCATCCTTTCCGAAGCGACAGCCGTCGCTGTGCGCCGCATGCTCGAAGAAGTCGTGCGTCCGGGCGGCACGGGAACGAAGGCCTCGATTAATGGCTACAGAGTGGCCGGCAAGACAGGCACTGCCTGGAAATATGCTAAAGGCGGTTACTCCGAAGATAAATACATATCGATCTTCGCGGGCCTGGCGCCAGCCAGCAATCCCCGGCTCGCGACCGTTGTCGTCATCGACGAGCCGAGCGGAAAGTTTTATTACGGCAGCGATGTGGCGGCACCGGTATTCGCCGACGTCATGTCAGAATCTTTGCGCCTTCTGGCTGTACCACCCGACGCCATACCCGCTCGTGACCCCGCCAGCGTCATGCAGGCGATGGCGGTCCGGAATGCGAGTCAATGAGCGTGCCGGCGACACAAATGCAATCCACACTGACGCTTGCCAAATTGATGCAGGGTTACGCGGACGCGCCTGACATCCCGGTAATGGGTATCTCGAGCGACAGCCGTCGATTGAAGAGTGGGTTCCTGTTTCTCGCCTGCAAAGGTGCTGCAAGCCACGGTCTCGACTACCTGCAAGAGGCACGCCGCGCGGGCGTCTGTGCGGTGGCCTGGGACACGAGTACAGCGGATGCACCGGCCGACAGTGGCGTGCCGACCATCGCTGTTGAAAACCTGGGCACAAAATTGGGTGAAATCGCGAACCGGTTTTACAGCAATCCGTCCAGCAACCTGAAAACAATTGGCATCACGGGTACAAACGGCAAAACGACTGTTGCGTGGCTGATTGCACAATGTCTGCATCAGCTCGGCGAACGCTGTGGTTACGTCGGCACACTCGGTTTCGGCGTCGACGAATTACAAGCTGCCGAGGGGATGACGACGCCAGCGGTATTAGAGCTGCATGGACATCTCGCAGATTTCGTGGAACAAGACGCGACACACGCGGCCCTCGAGGTTTCGTCCCACGCCCTGTCGCAGGGTCGTTTGGACGGCGTGGATTTCGACACCGTGTTGTTTACGAATCTGACTCGAGATCATCTCGATTATCACGGCGACATGCGGAGTTATTTTGAAAGCAAAGCCCGCCTGTTTCTCGCGCACAGCCCGAACACCAAAATCATCAACCTCGATTCAGAGTTTGGCGCGGAATTAGCGGCACGCTGTGGTCAGGACGTTGTTACCGTATCAACTCATTTCGACCGCGTAGCGAATGGCCGGCCGCATGTTTTCGCACGCTCCGTCGTCGCGAATGAGCAGGGTTCCGACATTAATTTCACCAGCTCCTGGGGTGATGGACAATTCAAGCTGCCATTGCCGGGCGACTTCAATGTCGCAAATGCGGCGATTGTGCTCGCTTATTTGCTGACCCTGGGCACAGACCTCAAGCGTGCATGTGATTTGCTGCAGCGGGTCGAAGCGCCGCCAGGGCGGATGCAGCGCGTCGCACGTACCGGCACCGCGATTTATGTCGACTACGCCCATACGCCGAATGCGATCGAATCAGCGCTGCGGGCTTTGCGCCCGCATTGTCGCGGCAAGTTGTGGTGTCTGTTCGGCTGCGGTGGTGACCGCGATACCGGCAAGCGACCGTTGATGGGCAAGCTGGCGGAGCGCCTGGCGGACAACGTTATTGTCACCAGCGACAATCCGCGCAATGAAAACCCGCAGGAAATCATTGACCAGATACTGGTTGGATTCAGTAAAGCTGAAGCCGTAACCGTTATCGAGGAGCGCTCGGCCGCGATCGCGTGGACGGTCGCAAATGCCGGTCCAGCCGATGTTGTGCTCATTGCCGGCAAGGGGCATGAGGACTATCAGGAAGTGGCGGGCGATTTTCATCCGTTTTCCGACTACGCACTCGCTGCAGCGGCCATCCATGTGAAGGGGAGCGAAAAATGATCGATTCGCTTTCCTCCGCTGCCAAACACATGAACGGCGTGTTGCATGGCGATGACCGGACATTTGATGGCATTAGCACAGATAGTCGATCGATTCGCGGCGGCGAATTGTTTTTCGCATTACAGGGCCCGAATTTCGACGGCCACGATTACGTCGGGAAAGCTCACGCCAAGGGGGCCGCTGGGGCCGTTGTCAGCAAAATTGCCGCAGACGACATCGCGCAGATAGCTGTCGAAGATGCAAAGCATGCGCTCGGTTGTTTTGGCGCTAGCTGGCGCAACAGCAAAAGTGTTCGCGTAGTGGGTATCACAGGCAGCAATGGCAAGACGACACTGAAAGAACTGGTCGCGGCATGTCTTGGTTCGCTGGGGCCGACATTGGCGACTGACGGTAATCTGAACAATGAAATTGGAATGCCGTTAATGCTCGCTCGCATCAACGAGGAGCATGAGTATGCGGTACTGGAAATGGGTGCTAATCACGCGGGCGAAATCGCCTACCTCGCGTCGTTGGCGAATCCTGATGTGGTTGTCATTACGAATGCCGGTGCAGCACATCTGGAAGGATTTGGGTCCATCGAGGGAGTCGCACAGGCGAAAGGCGAAATTCTGTTAAACAGGCATCGCCCGCAATTCGCTGTATTAAATGCCGACGACGCGTACTACAAGTACTGGGCGTCGCTTGTCCAGGATGTGCAAATTCTGAGCTTTGGTTTCGCTGAGTCTGCCATCGTCAGGGCTGACGGTATCGTTACGAATGCGGCTGGTTCGCAATTCGATCTGCAACTGCCCAATGAGTCTATCGCGGTGTCACTGTCGCTGCCGGGCATTCACAACATCCGCAATGCGTGTGCGGCAGCGGCAGTTGCAACGGCATTCGATATTAATGCCCGGCAGATCAAGTTGGCGCTTGAAAGTGTGGACGCCCTCGAGGGCCGCTTGCAGCCGCTTGCTGGACTTAATGGATGCGCGCTGTTTGACGACAGTTACAACGCGAACCCGTTGTCCGTGGTTGCGGCCGCAGAGTTTCTGGCTGGTCTCGAAGGCAAGAGCTGGCTGGTGTTAGGCGACATGAAAGAACTCGGAGAAGATGCAAGGGATTTGCATCGCGAGGTTGGGGCGGCAGCTCGAGCAAGCGGTGTTAACCGCTTGTTCGCGCTAGGCGAATTGTCGCGGCACTGCGTCGACGGATTCGGCGACGGTGCAAATTGGTACGCAGACATCGATGCGCTGCTAACTGATGTCCGCCGGGTGAATAATTCGACCAACGTACTCGTCAAAGGATCGCGATCGATGCGCATGGAACGTGTGGTTGATGCTCTGCGGCGCGCAGGTCCAGTGAGGCAGGAAGCCTGATGCTGCTTTATCTCACCGAATATCTGGCCCAGTTCGAGTCTGGTTTTAACGTATTCAACTATTTGACGATGCGCGCAATTCTTGGCGCGCTGACTGCGCTCACGATTTCATTCATCATCGGGCCAAAGATGATCAAGAGCCTGAGCGCGAATCAACTCGGCCAGCCTGTGCGCGATGATGGTCCCGAGGCGCACCTTCTCAAAGCAGGTACGCCCACAATGGGTGGCGCGTTGATTCTAACCGCGATCTCGGTAGCCACGCTTTTGTGGGCGGATCTCGACAATCTGTATGTCTGGATCGTTCTTTTCGTAACGCTGTCTTTCGGTGTCATCGGCTACGTCGACGACTACAAGAAACTCGTATTGCAGGACCCCGCCGGAATCTCGGCGATGCAAAAGTTCTTCTGGCAGTCCACTGCGGCACTCATTGCCGCGATTGCTCTGTACGTTACGGCGACTGATGAGGTTCAAACCTCATTATTGATTCCGTATTTTAAGGATCTGGCTATACCGCTTGGCATGTTCCAGGTCGTCGTAACGTACTTTTTTATTGTTGGCTTCAGTAACGCCGTAAATCTTACTGACGGCCTCGACGGACTCGCGATTATGCCGACCGTGCTGGTCGGCGGCGCATTGGGTCTGTTCGCATACGTAACGGGTAACGCGAATTTCTCCGAATACCTCGGGATACCATTCGTTCCCGGCAGTGGCGAAATCATGGTTTTTTGTGCGGCGTTGGCCGGTGCGGGGCTGGGCTTTCTCTGGTTCAACACGTATCCGGCTCAGGTTTTTATGGGAGACATCGGCGCGTTGTCGCTCGGTGCAGCACTCGGCGTCGTTGCTGTCGTTGTTCGACAGGAGATCGTGCTGGCGATAATGGGCGGCGTTTTCGTTGTCGAAACCCTGTCAGTCATGATCCAGGTGGCGTCGTTCAAACTCACTGGCAAGCGTGTCTTCCGCATGGCGCCGCTACACCATCATTTCGAACTTAAAGGCTGGGCAGAGCCGAAAGTCATCGTTCGATTCTGGATTATCACCTTCATCCTGGTGTTGGTCGGATTGGCGAGTCTGAAAATACGATGAGCGGTTCACGCACAACGGCAGGGGATCTGGTCGTGGGCCTCGGCGCCACCGGCTTGTCGATCGCGCGTTATTTTCAGCGCAACGACATCGTCGCGACATACTTCGACAGTCGCGATGAACCACCGGGTCTTGACGAACTGGAGGAAATCTGTCCAGACGCCACGATATTACTCGGCGACAATAAGTTACCCAAAAATATAAAGCGGATAATTGCTTCGCCGGGCATATCTGACAGCCATCCTTTGCTGGAGACGGCACTTAAGAAAAAGATCGACGTCGTTTCCGATATTGAATTATTCGCCCATGACGCGTCAGCGCCATTCGTCGTTGTTACAGGATCGAACGGCAAGAGCACCGTGACGACATTGTTGTATCAGATGTGCCGGGCGGACGGACGCCAGGTGCTCGCGGGTGGAAATCTGGGTGAACCGGCGCTGGATTTGCTGAGTCAGGAAAAGCCCGACCTGTACGTATTGGAATTATCGAGTTTCCAATTGCACCGCACTCGAAACCTGCCGGCAAGAGTTGCGGTGCTGCTAAACGTTTCGCCGGACCATCTGGACTGGCACGCCGACGAAGATGAGTACCGGAACGCGAAATACCGCGTGTACCGTGACGCTGAGGCCGCAGTAGTTAATCGTGCAGACGATGCAGCGGTGATGCACAGCAAAAAATGTGACCGGGTCATAAGTTTCGGAGCCGATGTGCCCGAAAAGGGTCAATACGGCCTCTGCGTCAATGAGGACAAGACTTATCTGGCCTGTGGTGAAACATTGTTGCTTGCGTCTTGTGATCTCGCGATGTACGGCGTGCATAACCACCTCAACGCGCTCGCGGCACTGGCGGCCGGAGACCTGCTCGGACTGGAAATGGCCGCGATGCTGCAGGTGTTGGTGGAGTTCCCGGGGCTGCCTCATCGTATGCAGTTCGTTGCACGTATTGGCGCCGTTGACTACATAAACGACTCCAAGGCGACCAATGTCGCGGCGGCCGTCGCATCGGTTCAGTCAGTCGATACGATGCTAGTGCTGGTCGCCGGCGGCGACGGCAAAGGCGGCGACTTCGGAGATCTGGCTGTCGCAGTCGAGGACAAATTGCGTGGCGCCGTATTAATTGGCAAAGACGCCGAGAAAATTGCGCACGCACTCGACACCGTAATGCCCATCCACTTTGCCGATACGATGGGCGCCGCGGTGAGCATGGCAGCGAATTGTGCCGAGTCTGAAGATACTGTGCTGCTCGCGCCGGCGTGCGCGAGTTTGGACCAATACACGAATTATATGGAGAGGGGCGACGCGTTCTGCGATGCGGTGGAGGAGTTAAAGCGATGACGATTCGCAGCGCAACTGTACCGTTTCCAGCCCGCATCAGAACGGAATTGCAAATCGACCCGGTCTTGTTGACGATTGTCTTGGCGTTGTTGATGGGTGGTTTCGTGATTCTCGCCTCTGCGTCAATATCCGTATCCGATAATGCCACGAACAATCCTTTCTTCTATGTACAACGGCAATTGCTTGCCGCTGCCATCGGCGGTGCTGCAGGCTTCATTTGTCTATTCATTCCCATGCAGGTCTGGCGAAGTCTCGGCCCGGTAATGCTGCTCGTCGGGCTGTTGCTACTGATTATTGTGCTCATTCCCGGTGTGGGCCATCAGGTCAACGGCAGCACACGCTGGCTGCAAGTGGGTATGATGAATCTGCAAGTATCCGAGCCCGCACGACTCTGCTTCCTGCTTTGGCTGGCCGGCTACCTTGTTCGTCGCAATAAATGCTTACGCACGAAATTCACCGGCTTTCTGCGACCGATGGTCGTCTTGAGCGCGGCGTGCATCCTGTTGCTTGCTGAGCCGGATTTTGGTGCAGCCGTGATCTTGCTGGCAACCGCGATGGTCATGATGTTCGTTGCCGGTGCTCGCCTTCGTGATTTCCTCGTGTTCTTCACCACGGCGGTGCTGGTCATGGCAGCTCTCGCCTTTGTTTCACCTTATCGCATGCAGCGGCTGACCGGTTTTCTGGATCCCTGGGCTGATCCGTTCAACTCGGGATTCCAATTGACGCAGTCCCTGATCGCGATTGGCCGCGGTGAGTGGTTTGGTGTCGGGCTTGGCGACAGCGTGCAGAAACTTTTTTACTTGCCGGAAGCACACACTGACTTTGTATTCGCAGTGTATGCAGAAGAGTTTGGTCTCGCGGGCTCGTTGGTACTAATTGCATTATTTCTTGCTCTGCTTTGGCGCGTGTTCAAGCTCGCCATGCGTGCTGCGAATGCCGAAAAGTTTTTCGAGGCTTATATCGCGATCGGCCTTGGATCCTGGCTGGGCACGCAGGCCTTCATCAATATCGGCGTCAATATGGGTCTCCTGCCAACCAAGGGACTAACGCTGCCTCTGATCAGTTACGGGCGCAGCAGTCTGGTCATTACGATGATCTGCATCGCCTTGTTGCTGCGGATACACCATGAACTGGCGGTCGATGCCAAGCCCGTCAATCGGAAGCGCCATAAACGCACCAGGCGGAGCAGCAAGTCATGAGCTCGCGGACAATACTTGTTATGGCTGGCGGCACCGGCGGGCACGTGTATCCAGCGCTCGCCGTCGCACGCGCGCTGCAGTCTAAGTCTCACAATGTCGTTTGGCTGGGAACTCATCGCGGCCTGGAGTCGCGCATCGTTCCCGAAGCCGGAATCGATATGGAATGGATCAGCGTGCAAGGCCTGCGACACAAAGGCCTGCTGGCTTTAATCGTTGCTCCACTACAAATTGGCTGGGCATTGATTCAGTCGCTAGCCGTAATTATTCGCCGTCGTCCTGCCGCCGTGCTCGGTATGGGTGGATTCGTTAGTGGACCGGGTGGTGTTGCTGCCTGGCTTACTCGCCGTCCACTCGTTATCCACGAGCAGAATGCTGCTGCAGGCATGACCAACCGTCTTCTGGCGCGTCTTGCCCGGGTTGTGCTGCAAGCCTTCCCGGGCAGTTTTGATTCCAGCGTCGTTGTAGAAACCGTCGGCAATCCGGTACGCGAGGAGATCGCGGCCGTCCCGCTGCCGGCAGCGCGCTACAACGACCGGCAGGGACCGTTGCGACTGCTGATTCTCGGTGGCAGTCAGGGGGCGCTCGCGCTGAATCGCACGGTACCGGCGGCACTGGCTTTGCTCGATGCCGAAGTGCGGCCGCTGGTTCGCCATCAATGCGGTGGTCGCACACTGGAGGCAGCGAAGCAGGCCTATGCGGACCACAACGTCGAAGCTGAGTTGCTGCCGTTCATCGAAGATATGGCGGGAGCTTACGCCTGGGCCGACCTGGTCGTCTGCAGGGCAGGTGCCCTGACAGTTGCTGAGCTTTGCGCCGTCGGCGTACCAGCGCTTTTCGTGCCGTATCCAGCGGCAGTTGATGACCATCAAACTGCAAATGCGGGGGCATTAACTGCAGCGGGCGCCGCCACGATCATTCAGGAAAGTGATCTCACTGCGGAGCGGCTTGCGAGCCTGTTGCGTGACTGGTTGCAATCGCGGGCGACATTACTGCAGCGAGCCGACAAGGCTCGTGCACTGGCGAAACCTGAAGCGTTGAGCCGCATTACCGAGCTTTGTCTTCAACAAGCGGGAGGTGTTGTATGAAACACTTTGCATCGCCCAGCCTGCCGCAGTTCGGGAGCACGGCATGATCAAGCGTATGCGCCGCATTCACTGCGTGCACTTCGTCGGCATCGGCGGTTCCGGGATGTCGGGTATCGCCGAGGTGATGTTGAGTCTTGGTTATGCTGTGCAGGGCTCGGATCTGATCAGCAACAAACAAACCAAGCGCCTTGAGAAACAGGGTGCCACGGTATTCATCGGACATGCTGCTGACAACATTCGCAACGCTGATGCCGTTGTCGTTTCCAGCGCGGTCGATGAAACCAATCTCGAAGTTGCAGCTGCCAGAGAGCAACTCATGCCGGTTGTCAGCCGGGCAGAAATGCTGGCGGAGTTGATGCGCTTTAGGTACTCAGTAGCGGTTGCCGGCACGCATGGGAAAACGACAACGACGAGCCTGATTGCGAGCGTGCTCGCTGAAGGTGGTCTCGACCCGACCTTCGTAATCGGCGGTCGCCTGAAAAGCGCAGATGCCAACGCTCGACTGGGACAAGGTGACTACCTGGTCGCCGAGGCTGACGAAAGCGACGCGTCGTTTGTTCATCTCAAGCCGATGCTCGCCGTGGTAACGAATATCGATGCCGATCATATGGCGACATACGACGGCGATATTGAAAAGTTGAAGAGCAGTTTTGTCGAGTTCCTGCACAACCTGCCGTTCTACGGTTTGGCCGTCGTCTGTGGGGATGACCCCGGGGTCAACGATATTCTCAGCGACATCGGTCGTTCAATTACAACGTATGGCACCAACGAAGATGCGGATGTGCGGGCGATCAATATCGAGTTTTCGGAGAGCATATCGACGTTTGACGTGCTGCGTAGCGGTGACTCGTCAACCGCACGCTTACAACTGCACGTAACCTTGCCGTTACCCGGCATGCATAACGTGCAAAACGCACTCGCCGCGATCGCGGTTGCGGATGAGCTGCAGATTAGCGATGCCGCCGTCGTCAAAGCACTTGAAGATTTCGAAGGCATCGACCGCCGTTTTCAAAGGTTGGGCGACGTGAGGACCGTGGCTGGCACCGTGATGCTGATCGATGACTACGGACACCACCCGACGGAAATTGCAGCGACATTATCGGCCGCCAGATCAGGCTGGCCCGGGAAGCGCGTCGTATTGGTATTTCAGCCCCATCGATATTCGCGCACGCGCGACCTGATGGACGATTTTGCGACGGTCCTGAGTGACGCCGATGTCCTCGTGTTGCTTGACGTGTACGCCGCAGGTGAGGAGCCGATTGCGGGCGCTGATGGCCGCGCGATGGCGCGGGCGGTGCGTACGCGCGGTTCCGTTGAACCGGTATTTGTGGAAGCCCTGGACGATCTGCAACCGGTTCTGTTGGACCTGCTCGAGGATGGTGACCTGGTGCTGACTATGGGTGCGGGCGATATCGGTGCGTACGCGGCCAGATTGCCCGAGCTCATCAGCAATGCCCCGGTATTGAAGGTGCACAAATGATGACCGCTGCAAAAGACCTGTCGGTACAGGGCGAGATGCGGTTCAACGAACCGATGAGCCGCCATACGTCCTGGCGCACTGGCGGTCCGGCCGAAGCTTTCTTCACGCCGGCCAGCATCGAAGACCTCGCCTCATTCCTTGCGGAACTCGATGCGGAAACGCCGCTTTTCTGGCACGGGGTTGGCAGCAACCTGCTGGTGCGTGACGGCGGAATTCCTGGCGTCGTCGTTTCTGCCGCGAAAATATTGCGTAGCCTTGATCACCTCGATCACCACCGTGTCCGTGCAGGGGCCGGAGTACCGTGCACGCAACTGGCTCGCCAGTGCATACGCTGGGAGCTGGGTCCGTCGGAGTTCTTTGCCGGTATTCCTGGCACCGTCGGTGGGGCGCTGGCGATGAATGCAGGCGCGCACGGCTTTGAGACTTGGGAGCGTGTGGAATCAGTGCGCACGATTGATCGTGCCGGCGAGATTCGCGAACGTGCAGCTGGAGAGTTCACGGTCGGTTATCGCAGCATGACGGGTCCGGTCAACGAATGGTTCCTGGAGGCGATTTTTTGCTTCGATCCGGACGTAACGCCGAGTTTCGACACACTAAAAACCCTGCTGGACCGCCGCAAAATAACCCAGCCGCTGGGCTTGCCCAGTTGTGGATCGGTATTCAGAAACCCGCCCGGCGATTATTCGGCACGGCTGATTGAGACGGCCGGACTGAAAGGTCACCGTATTGGCGGCGCAGAAGTTTCGGAAAAACACGCCAATTTCATTATCAATCGTGATGCAGCGACGGCTACCGACATTGAAGAACTGATTGAACACGTACGTCAAACCGTTCTCGACGAACACGGTGTCAGCCTTGTGCATGAAGTTCGCATTGTTGGCGAGGTGCGGTGATGAGCAGCTCTGTCATTAGTGAACAGCGTCACGTCGTCAGCGAGGCTTCAGGGTTCGGTCGCGTCGCCGTGATGCTGGGTGGTGACTCGTGCGAACGTGACGTATCTCTCGACACCGGGGCAGCCGTTCTCCATGCGCTGCAGACGAGAGGAGTCGACGCTCAGGCGTGGGACCCGGCAGAGAAATCGATGGCTGAGTTTGCCACCGCAGGATTCGATCGCGTCTGGGTTGCCTTGCACGGTCCGGGAGGAGAAGACGGTGCACTGCAGGGCGCGTTGCAGTGGTTAGCTGTGCCGTACACGGGCAGTGGCGTGATGGCATCGGCGATTGCCATGGACAAAGTGCGTAGCAAGCACTTGTTTGGTGCTGCCGACATCCCGACACCGGAATATGCAGTATTGCGCTCCCAGGCTGAGGCATCGATTGCAGCAGAGCAGATCGGTTTCCCGTTAATCATCAAACCGTCGGGTCAGGGCTCCAGCGTCGGCCTGTCGAAGGTCTTCGAACGTGCCGATTTGAATGAAGCCGTTGCCCTGGCTTTGCAGTTTGGCGACACCGCGATCTTGGAGTGCTGCATCAATGGTAACGAATTCACGGTTGCTGTACTTCAGGGTCGGGCTCTCCCGAGTATTCGAATTGTTACACCACGAGTCTTCTACGACTACCGCGCAAAATACGAATCCGATCGCACCGAGTACATCTGCAAGGGTACCGCGAGTGACGTTGAGGAGCAGCAGTACGCCAATCTCGCGGTTGCAGCATTCAACGAACTCGGCTGTACAGGCTGGGGGCGGGTCGATTTCATGACCGGCGCTGACGGCCAGCCGCTGGTTCTCGAGGTCAATACGGTTCCTGGCATGACGAGCCATAGTCTCGTGCCGATGGCTGCGCGTAAAGACGGCATTGATTTCGAAGAATTGTGTTGGCGAATTCTGGAAACGAGCTTCGCGTGTGACGAAGTTCCGGTGAATGTTGCGGTGGCTGCTCATGGCACGTAGACAAGCAAAAAGACGTAAGCCGAAATCGCAGCGGAGAATTCAGATGCCGAGGATACGCATCGGCAAAATTGTTGCTCCTCTAATGGCTTTCGGAATCGTTTTCGCGACCTATGAGCTCAGCCTGAAAATGCTCGATCGAGAGATTTCGTCGATCGAAATCAGCGGGCCATTTCAACGCGTAACGGCGTTGCACATCGAAGCAGCGATCAGCGACGAAATCGATGCCGGTTTTGTCGGTGCCGACATCGACAGCATTCGGGAACAAATTGTTGCCTTGCCATGGATCGATCAGGCACGCGTTGCCCGCCGCTGGCCGAGCCGGTTATCGATATCGGTTACCGAGCAGGTTCCGGCCGCCGTATGGGGTGACAGTGGATTGCTCAACACGCGGGGCGAACTGTTCGTAACCGAATTGCGGCACTTGCCCGCCGAATTGCCGCGGCTCAGTGGTCCTGATTCGCGATCCACTGAAGTGGCGGCCAGATACCTTGCCGTACGCGAGCAGCTGATACCGGTTGGGCTGGATATCCGCCGAGTACACCTCGATGCACGTGGTTCCTGGGAGATGACGCTTGGCAATGGCATCGAAGTGCGACTCGGGCGTCGAGCGGTTGCCGATCGCACAGATCTGTTTCTCGAGATTGTCGTCAGCATTATCACTACACGTGCAATGGATATCGATTACGTCGACATGCGCTATGGCAACGGCTTCACGATTGGTTGGAAAAGTGGATCGCAAACCCCGATTAGCGACCCGCAACGGGCGGAGCAGGAGATGCTCGCGGCCAGAGGAACGAATTGAATGTCCAAACGACCTGACAGGAAGCTGATTGTCGGACTCGATATCGGCACTTCGAAAGTGGTGGCGATTGTTGGCGAGGTCAACGAAGAGGGCAACATAGAGATTGCCGGACTGGGCTCGCATCCGTCGCGCGGCCTGAAAAAGGGTGTGGTCGTTAACATCGAATCGACTGTGCATTCAATTCAACGCGCCGTTGAAGAGGCGGAGCTGATGGCAGGCTGCGATATTCACTCGGTGTACACAGGCATTGCGGGCAGTCACGTTCGCAGCCTGAATTCTCATGGCATTGTGGCCATCCGGGATTCGGAAGTCAGTTCCAGCGATGTGGACCGGGTGATTGACGCGGCACGCGCGGTCGCAATTCCGGCCGACCAAAAAATTCTGCATATCCTGCCGCAGGAGTTTGTCATCGACAACCAGGGCGGTATTCGTGAACCGGTTGGCATGTCGGGCGTTCGCCTCGAAGCGAAGGTGCACATGGTGACGGGTGCTGAAAATGCCGCGCAGAACATCGTCAAGTGTGTGCAACGCTGTGGCCTTGAAGTTGATGACATTGTCCTGGAGCAGTTGGCTTCGAGCTACGCGGTCCTGACCGATGATGAAAAAGAACTTGGTTCCTGCATCGTTGATATTGGCGGCGGCACTACAGATATTGCTGTTTTTCTTGGCGGCGCGATTCAGCATACGGCTGTCATCCCGATTGCTGGTGATCAGGTTACGAACGATATCGCGGTGTCCATGCGTACACCGACTCAATACGCCGAAGAGATCAAGATCAAATACGCCTGCGCATTGTCGCAACTGGCAAACCCGGACGAAACCATCGAAGTGCCCAGCGTCGGCGACCGGCCACCGCGCCGGCTTGCACGGCAGACGCTGGCCGAAATCGTCGAACCTCGATATGAGGAATTGTTCGGTCTGGTTCACGATGAGTTACGCCGCAGCGGTTTCGAAGAGCTGATCGCCGCGGGCGTCATTATCACGGGCGGGAGCGCGAAGATGGAGGGGGCAGTGGAGCTGGCTGAAGAGGTTTTCCACATGCCAGTACGCCTCGGTTCGCCACAATACGTTGATGGGCTGATGGACATCATACGCAATCCGATTTATGCCACCGGCGTGGGCCTGCTGCTGTATGGCTGCGAAAATCTTTCACGCGGGTACCGGCGCAGTGCGCCGATCGGCGGCAATTTGGGAGCAGCCTGGGGGCGAATGAAATCGTGGTTCCAGGGACAGTTTTAGTTAGAGAAGTACTAACAAGTTTACAAAGCGGAGGAAGACTCAATGTTTGAATTAATGGATGCGCACAGCTCGAGCGCGGTCATCAAAGTCATCGGTGTCGGTGGCGGCGGTGGCAACGCCGTTTCGCACATGGTCGAAGCCGGCATTGAAGGTGTCGATTTCATCTGCGCGAACACGGACTCGCAGGCGCTCAAAGGAACTGACGTACGAACGTCACTGCAGATTGGCTGCAACATTACAAAAGGGCTCGGTGCCGGCGCCGATCCCGATATCGGCCGACAGGCTGCCATGGAAGACCGCGATCGTATTCACGAGGTGATCGAAGGCGCTGACATGTTATTCATTACTGCCGGCATGGGTGGTGGTACCGGAACGGGTGCAGCGCCGATCGTGGCGCAAGTCGCAAAGGAGCTTGGCATTCTGACGGTTGCGGTGGTCACGAAACCGTTCCAGATGGAAGGCAGCAAGCGCATGAAAATCGCCGAGCACGGTATAGCTGAACTGGGCAAGTACGTTGATTCCCTGATTACGATACCGAACGAAAAACTTCTGACGGTACTCGGCGGAGAAACAACGTTGCTCGATGCGTTCCGCGCAGCAAACCAGGTACTGCAAGGCGCTGTACAGGGAATTGCCGAACTGATCACGCGGCCCGGCCTGATCAACGTCGACTTTGCCGACGTCCGTACCGTCATGTCGGAAATGGGCATGGCGATGATGGGATCCGGCGTTGCGTCGGGCGAAGATCGTGCTCGCGAGGCCGCAGAATCGGCAGCGTCAAGCCCGCTCCTCGAGGACATCAATCTCGCTGGCGCGAAGGGCATACTGGTAAACGTCACGGCAGGTTCGGATCTTTCCATCGGCGAGTTCCAGGAAGTCGGTAACACGGTCAAGGAATACGCTTCCGAAGACGCGACAGTCGTGATTGGTACGGTAATCGATCCGGAGATGACCGATAGCATACGTGTCACCGTTGTTGCGACCGGTTTGGGACACCAAGCGAATGCCGAAGCGCCGATGCGTATCGTTCATCGGCCCGCGGCGCAGGCGCAACAACCCAACTACCAGAATCTGGACAAGCCAACTGTACAACGCCAGCGTGCCGTCGCAAATGGACTGCAAGGCACGGGATTGCAAGAGGAGTTGCTGGATATTCCAGCGTTCTTGCGCCGGCAAGCCGATTAGGCCATGGACGGCCTTATGCCGCGGAGCGCAGGGACGCGCGAGAGCGGCCTAGCGCTGGTTTAGACCGGGCAGTCTGACTGCCCGGGGCAGGTAACTCCGCTTGCCGGCCCGGACTTACGCGGGCCGGCTATCTTATCTACCCCGGGCTCAGACCGCTCGTTAGACACGGGACACCATTCGGCTAACAGATTGAATTCCGGATGTTTTTTGGTTCCCTGACGGTTTTGTGATATCTTTCGCGCGAAATGTTAAGACAACGAACACTCAAGACCGCCATTCGAGCGACTGGCGTGGGACTGCACAGTGGAGAAAAGGTCTACATGACCTTGCGACCCGCAGCAGAGAATGCAGGCATTACATTTCGGCGCGTCGATCTCGAGCATCCGGTCGATATACCGGCAGACCCGCGACTAGTGGGCGAAACGATGCTTGGAACAACGCTGATTAAGGATAATGTCAAGGTTGCGACCATAGAACATCTGATGTCGGCGATAGCGGGTCTCGGCATCGATAATTTGAATATCGATCTTTCAGCGCCCGAAGTCCCGATCATGGACGGCAGCGCAGGACCGTTTGTATTCTTGCTGCAGTCTGCGGGTATCGAAGAACAGAATGCTGCGAAGAAATTTATCCGCATCAAGAAAAAGATTCGCGTTGAGGACGGCGACAAATGGGCAGAACTGGTTCCATTTAACGGATTCAAAGTGACTTTCGAGGTGTATTTCAATCACCCAGTATTCAACAAGTTGAATCAGCGGGCAACGATCGATTTTTCGTCGACATCATTCCTGAAAGAAGTCAGCCGCGCGCGCACCTTCTGTTTCCTGCGCGATGTCGAAGCACTACGCGAGCGCAACCTGACGCTCGGCGGCAGCATGGACAATGCGATAGTCCTGGATGACTATCGAATTCTCAACGAAGACGGTCTTCGTTACTCGAACGAGTTTGTTATCCATAAAATTCTCGATGTCATCGGCGATGCCTACCTGCTGGGACACGGCCTGATCGGCGAACTGCGGGCGTACAAGTCCGGTCACGAACTGAACAACAAGCTGTTTCTGGCGATGCTCGACGATGAATCGGCTTGGGAAAAAGTGACTTTCAAAGACTCTAAGAAAGCACCGATTTCGTACGCGACTCCCTCGTACGCCTAAGAATTACACGCTGCTGCAATCGGGGTTCTATTGCTGCGACACGCGGACCCGGCAGGTGTGAGCAGAGACACCAGCGTCCTTGGCGGCCTGGAGAAGTCTGTCTGTCTCATAGCGAAGTCTCGACGCCCAGGCAGACGATGCGCAAATAATAACCAGTTCACCATCGTCCCGCACATTTGCGGCAACAATGGCAATTCTGTCGGATTCGGGCAAGGCGCTGCAAATTATATCTGTGAGCTCAGCCATTCGGCGCGCACGGCTTATGAGCGTGCCTAAATCCCCGTCACTATTAGGATTTAGTAGATCCTTGAGCTTGCTGGAAGTCATAGAAATGTGACGCAGTTAGCGCTTTTGCCCTCTTTGAAGTGACCCCAGTCACCGTTCCCGGGGAGTTACCTTGTAATGATTTCCGACATTATGCATATTGTCGCACACGACAAAGGCAAACCCACCGAAAGGCGGGGGCGCAAAACCACCGGTCTAAGGGATGATTCCTAGGACAGCGGGGCTACCGAAGTGAGCAGGGACAGCAAGTTGACAACAACGCGAATAAGCGGACGCGGGCAATTGATCCGCGCCTTCGCGGCTTGCATCAACAAGAAGCGATCAAAATCGACGCATCCGGGGCGTACAGAATGAACGTGGTAATTTTCGGCATGGGTCTTGGACGACCCAGGCAATTGAATCTGACTGGCGCAACCGCCGGTCTGTCGGCTGCCGTCATCGTTGGTTTAGTTATCAGCGCCGGGTTCGCGGTCGGCTCGTGGCACGCGTCACGAACCGGTTCCGGAGTCAGCACGGATGAACTTGCGAGGCTGACCAGCCAATTGCATGAACAGCGTGACAGCATTAATTCCATTCGTCAGGAGAATGAAGACACTCTCGACGCATTGTCGATTCGCATTGCCCGAATGAATGCTCGGGTGATTCGACTGGACGCGCTGGGTCGTCGCCTGACCGTTATGGCCGACATCGACGACAGTGAGTTCGACTTTGATTCCGTTCCTGCGGTTGGCGGACCGGAAGAGCCAATGGCGGCCGGGACCAACGTTGCGATGCCCGAAATGCTCGAGGCAATGAACACATTCGATGCGCAACTGAGCAATCGTGAAGTACAGCTTGATGTCCTTGAAAGTGTGCTGATGAACCAAAACCTCAGGGATCGCGTTTACCCGCAGGGCCGGCCCGTTGGCGCAGGCTGGATATCATCGTACTTCGGTAAACGCACCGACCCGTTCACAGGAAAAGCGGCTAACCACACCGGTATCGATTTTGCCGGCAAGGATGGCGCGGAAATAGTTGCCGTCGCCGCCGGAGTCGTAACCTGGTCAGCGTCCCGCTACGGCTACGGCATCATGGTCGAGATCAACCATGGCAGTGGTTACGCAACGCGCTACGCGCATAATTCAGAAAACCTCGTGTCTGTCGGAGACGAGGTGAATAAAGGACAGGTCGTCGCTTTGATGGGCGACACCGGGCGCGCCACTGGGCCGAACCTGCACTTTGAAGTGTTGCACAATGGCAGCCGGGTCAATCCCGTGAAGTTTATTCGCGATTCGTCGAAGTAAGTAGCCACACCAACAAAACCCCGCACCTTGCTATCAACGGCACTGCCGGGGGTCCTTGTGATCGTATCTTTTGCCCTTAAATCCCGACATTACTTGGATAATTGTCAGTCCGCTTCTAGAATAGCGGCCTTTGTTTGACCGGAGCCCTCAGTGGCCAAATTCCTGACCAGCATATTTGGCAGTCGCAATGAACGACTGGTGCGTCAGTACTCAAAATCTGTAGATAGAATCAATGCTCTTGAAGAGGGTATTCAAGGGCTCGATGATGACGCTCTCAGGGCAAAAACGGCCGAGTATCGAAAACGTTACGCGGACGGCGAGACTCTGGAACAGTTGTTGCCCGAAGCTTTTGCGGTTGCGCGCGAGGCATCTGTACGAACGATGCACATGCGGCCATTTGACGTCCAGCTGATTGGTGCCATGGTGCTGCACGACGGCAATATCGCCGAAATGCGTACCGGCGAAGGCAAGACGCTCATGGCAACGCTACCCGCGTATCTGAATGCGATCAGCGGTGATGGTGTGCACATCGTCACAGTCAACGAATACCTGGCGCAGCGCGACGCTGACTGGATGCGACCGATTTATGAGTTCCTGGGCCTCACGGTCGGTGTTTCTAAAAGCGGCCAGACACCTGACGAGAAGCGTGCGTCCTATCAGAGTGACATCACCTACGCGACCAATAACGAGCTCGGCTTCGATTACCTGAGAGACAATCTGGCGTTCGCAACCGCGGATAAAACGCAGCGCAAACTCAATTTTGCCATCGTCGACGAGGTTGACTCGATCCTCATCGACGAGGCACGCACTCCGCTGATTATTTCTGGCCCCGCGGAGTCCAGTACGGACCTATACGCCCAGATAAACAAGCTGATCCCAAAACTTAGTCAGCATGAAGAGACGGATGATTCGACCAACTTCGACATACGCGCGGACAGAATCACACTGGCCGGCGAAGATTCGGGTGAGATGACGCTGGAAGAGGCCGTTGGCATTGCTGAAGCCCGCGATTCTGACGTTGTGTTGACCAACATGGACGGAAAAATCGCAAGCTGCCGGATCGTCAGCCGAGGCGACTATACGGTCGACGAGAAGGCCAAGCAGGTTCACATTACGGAAGAAGGGCACTCGCACGTCGAAGACCTCATGGAACAGGCCGGTCTGCTGGCGGAAGGCGAGAGCCTATACGAGGTCGGCAACATCAGATTGCTGCATCACCTGAATTCGGCGCTGCGGGCTCACGCGATGTATCAGCGTGACGTCGACTATATCGTTAAGGACGGCGAGGTCGTGATTGTAGATGAGTTCACAGGCCGCACAATGCCAGGGCGTCGCTGGGGTGACGGCCTGCATCAGGCTGTTGAAGCGAAAGAAGGGGTGTCGATCAAACAGGAAAACCAGACGGTTGCCTCGATCACATTTCAGAATTACTTCAGGCTCTACAACAATCTTTCTGGAATGACCGGTACGGCCGATACGGAAGCCTTCGAGTTTCAGCAGATTTACGGCCTGGAGGTCGTGGTAATTCCTACCCACAAGGACATGATTCGAGATGATCAGCCGGACCTGGTCTATCTGACGGAAAAGGACAAAATTGAGGCGATCATTGAAGATATCGTTGATTCCAGCGAACGTGGCCAGCCGGTTCTGGTGGGCACGACTTCGATCGAGGCGTCCGAGTTGTTGTCCTCGTTCCTGAAGAAGAAAAGCATCAAACACCGGGTGCTGAATGCGAAACAGCACGAGCGTGAGGCGCATATTGTGCAAAACGCAGGGCGACCCGGCGCGATCACCATCGCGACCAATATGGCGGGTCGTGGTACCGACATCGTGTTGGGCGGAAGCCTGGACGCAGCCCTGGCAGAGACGGGCGAAAACGAAGATGCAGCGAAGATCGAGGAAAGCTGGAGACTGCGCCACGAACAGGTTGTGGAATCCGGCGGTCTGCATATAGTGGGTACGGAACGGCATGAATCGCGCCGTATCGACAACCAGCTCAGGGGGCGCTCCGGACGACAGGGCGACCCCGGGTCATCCAGGTTCTACCTCTCCATGGAAGATACGCTAATGCGTATTTTCGGCGATCCTGAGCGCACCAAGAATCTGTTATCGCGCGCAGGTATGCGTGAGGGCGAGGCCATCGAAAGCAAGCTCCTGTCGCGCCAGATCGAACGCGCGCAACGCAAGGTCGAGGCGCATAACTTCGATATTCGAAAGAACCTGCTCGAGTACGACGATGTTGCCAACGATCAACGCAGGGTCGTTTATCATCAGCGATCCGAACTAATGGACGCCGATGAGATAGAAGATTCCGTTGCGGCCATTCGTGACGAAGTTGTCCGCATCACCATAGAACAGTACATACCGCCGGGCAGTCTGGACGAGATGTGGGACACCCAGGGCCTAAGTCAGGCGCTGGAGTCCGAGTTCGGCGTACAGGCGGATGTGGCGCGCTGGATGAACGACGATAAAACAATGAGTGCCGAGGCCATCGCTGAGAAATGTATCGACGCGGCGAACAGTGCGTATGAGGAAAAGGTCGCTAATATTGGTGCCGACCTCATGCGTGGTGTTGAGAAACAGGTCATGTTGCGGCAGCTCGATCATCACTGGAAAGAACATCTGGCCGGCATGGATCATCTGCGACAGGGCATCGGCTTACGTTCGTATGCGCAGAAAAACCCGAAGCAGGAGTACAAACGCGAAGCGTTCGAAATGTTCGGTGTGATGCTGGAACAGGTCAAGCACGACACAATCAGTATACTGTCGCGAATCCGCATCCAGGGCGAAGATGACCTCAACGAGATATCGGCGCGCAAACAGTCTCCGGGCGCCATGAAATTTCAACACGCCGAGGCGTCGGCGCTCGGCGCTGAGTCGCAAGGGGGCTCGCAAGAAGCGGTACCACAGTCGGCGTCAGTGCCGTTCGTGCGTGACGGACGCAAGGTTGGTCGGAACGAACCATGTCCTTGTGGCTCGGGCAAGAAGTTCAAACAATGCCACGGCAAACTCAACTCATAGTTTAGCCGCGATGAACCACTACGACGTTGCGGCAGGGATACTTTGCGATTCCGAAGGTCGGATCCTGATCGCCGAGCGTCTCGGAGACGGCCCATTTCACGGGATGTGGGAGTTTCCGGGTGGCAAGATCGCAGCTGGCGAATCTTCGCAATGCGCGCTGTCCAGAGAGCTCGCAGAAGAGCTCGGCATCGAAGTTACAGCGTGTTCTTCATTCATGAATCTGCGTCACGAGTATGACGATCGCGTTGTGACAATCGAATTCTTCATAGTCACTGACTGGAACAGCGACCCGATCGGTCGTGAGGGACAGGCGCTTCGCTGGGTGCCGCCAGAAACTCTCGACGCCGATGAGTTGCTACCGGCCGATATGCCCGTTGTCGAGGCGCTCAGGCGGCGACACTAGTCCGCGCTTGTACGAGGCCGCATTGCGGCCGATTCCTTTGCAGCCTTCGGCTGCCGCTACGCTTCGGCGGCAGGGCCGCCTCCTACTAGCAAACCGAGAGCTGAAACGGCACGTTGTGAGCGGTCTGCACTGCACGACGTTCAACCGTAGACCATTCCAGAAAACGCACCGTGAAACGATGCTGACTGCCGCTGATCTCGGGAAACAGCGGCGAACCCTCGGCAAGGCTCACGCGCAACAAGCGGCAATTGCTGTCTTTTTGCATGTCGTGCTGGTACATGCCGTTGGTCGCTTGTTTTTCCTCGGGCTGCGCACTCTCGCGTATCAACCAAAGCACCTCACTGACGGCGTCGCACAATGGCCGGACTGATCGAATCCACTCGTCCATGTCTTGTTGGCGACGATCGATCGGCTGGCGCAGCCAGTGGCTGTATTCGGGCAAGTCGAATTCGCACGTCCCGCCGGGAATGGCACTTCGATGCTTGATCGAATTCAGGAAATCGTTGTTCTTCAGAGCCTGGAGAAAGCCTGTTCCGACCGCCGATATTTCGTCGCGGCTGGTCGTCAAATTACGCATCAAATTTTCCAGGCGGCCTCCGTCAACGCCTGCATGGCTCTGAAATCGCTTCAGCGCATTGATCTGTTGATCAAGCTCGTTATAAATCTCACTGCGAACGTCACCGCGCGCGAGGATGGCGAGAATCTCCAACAGTGTGGAAATCGTGGCGCGGGTCGCCCAGTCATCGTCCCTTTCGCTGTTGCGAAGCATCGGATGGTACAGAAACTCAAGCCTGAGGAACGTCCGCATACGCTCTGACAGGGGCTGCTCATAATGCGCAACGCCTGCGGCGGGCTGAGCAGCGATTTTTCCCGCGGGTTTGGCCATCCGGCTATTTTGCGCCACCCGATGCGAGCAGGCAAATAATCCTGTCATTACTCTCACGGTGTAGTTGCATTGGCCGACAAGCTAGAATGCCCGCCAACCCCTCATGTCAGGTTTCGCCGACGATGAATAATGCTCCCTGGAAACACAGCACCAAGCCGAAAAATCTCGCGCTTCTCGCTGGCTGGACGGTTGTGTTCCTCGCTGGCGTTATCGCCTACTATCCGGGGCTGAAGGGACCCTTCATGCTTGATGATTTCGGTTCCATCGCCGCCCTGGGAAAACTTGGCGGGGTAAGTGACTGGGCTACTTTCAAAGCATTTGTATTCGGCGGCACCGCGGGTCCGACTGGCCGGCCGCTCGCGCTGCTCAGCTTTCTGATCGATGCCAACAATTGGCCCACCGATCCATTGCCGTTTAAACGAACCAATCTTGTTATTCATTTGATCAATGGTGCATTGCTAGGTGTTTTGACCGGCAAAATTCTGCGGTTACTCGAGTTCGAAAGCAGGAATGCCAAGTGGATCGCCTTATTTGCGACACTCTGCTGGGTGCTACATCCGTTTCTTGTCTCAACCACGCTCTATGTTGTGCAGCGCATGGCACAGCTGTCGGCATTGTTCGTATTCGCAGGACTCATAACATACCTGTACGGTCGGTCACTGATCGCCGCCAATGCGATAAAAGCGTATCTGATCATGAGCCTGTCGGTGGGCCTGTTTACGCTCCTGGCAATGCTCTCAAAGGAAAACGGAATTCTTTTGCCGCTCTTGATCGGCGTATTGGAAATTACCGTGTTAGCCAGCCAGCGCCAGCAACCGGGAAACCTTAATCGCTATTGGGCCGCGGTTTTTATCGTCATGCCATCGATGGTCATCGCAATTTACCTGGGTGCCACGGTTATCAGTGACGATTTCTTCAACGTCGTGCCACCGAGAGATTTCAGTCTTTATGAGCGGCTCCTTACACAGCCCCGAATCCTGTTTGATTATTTGCAGCACTGGTTTGTGCCGAAACTGTATACAACCGGCGTCTTCCAGGATCACTTTATCAAGTCCACCGGGATTCTCTCGCCCGTAACAACGGCCCTGAGCGCGCTGTTACACATCGCCATAATTTCGCTATCGATTATCAATCGACGCAAGCGGCCGTTGTTGGCATTTACCGTATTGTTTTTTTATGCCAGCCACGTGCTGGAGTCATCGGTGCTTAATCTTGAGCTGTATTTCGAGCATCGGAATTACCTGGCGGCCGCTTTTCTTTTTCTGCCCCTGGTCGTATGGCTACAAGCGAACGTCAGTCGCCGACTTTTTCTGGCCGCGGCGCTGGGCACGACGCTCGTTCTCGGCGGTTTCACCCGATATTCTGCGACGATCTGGCAGGCATTTCCCAGCATGGTGGAGGCATCGGCACGAAAAGCGCCGACATCCGCGCGCGCCCAGGCGCAGTATGCGATTGTTTTGTTCAATGCTGGGCGTTACGAAGAATCATTGCAGGTAATCGATCAGGCGATTCAGACCATTCCGAATGACAATCCTCTGTTACTGGTCAATCGCCTGATTATTCTCTGCAATCTCGGCTTTCTCGAGGGCAAGGAATTCGACAAGGTGGCAACTGCTGTGTCTGCAAAATTCTACGATGTTCGTGCGATCAAACTGTACACGTCTCTAATCACCTCAATCGCCGACCAACGCTGTCCTAACGTATCGACGAGCGCGCTGCGGCCCCTGTTTGTAAATATGCTGGAGGTGCAGTTAAATGCTGATCCGCACTCGGTGGCATATTCTCATCTCAAATACTTCGTTGGCATCGTTGACGTCCACCTGGGTGCGCCATCGAAGGCTGTTGCCGCGTTCGAGGAATCTCTGCAGGCCGAACCAGGCGCCGCGCACGCGATGTTGATGGCGGCGGTTTTGGCGACCAATGACTATCTTGACGAAGCGTTGTATTTGTCCGATCTGGCGCTGGCACATTTTCTGCAAGGTCTGCAAGGTGATTCAAAAGGTACTCCCATAACCGAAAACGACATTCTTGGCTTTCAGGAGCTTGTTCGCGCCGATCTTGAAGCCAGCCCGAATTAGTCACGCTGCGGTGATTAATTCGGCAATTTGATGAAGATGCTGCTCCTGTCAGGCTAAAATGCCGGCTAAGGATTTGCCGGCGCCGACCAAAAATGGATATAGCAACTCAACGCAGAAGTGAATATCTAAGGTCGGCCGCAATTACGGGTGGCTGGGCATTACTCCTGCTGGCCTGTATTTTCGCCTACTTTCCGGGCCTCAACGGACCGTTTGTATTTGATGATTTCGGTTCCCTAGAAGCTCTCGGAGCGCTTGGCGGAGTAACGGACTGGACTACTTTCAAGGCCTTCGTCCTGGGAGGGCACGCCGGTCCGACGGGTCGGCCGCTATCGCTGCTTACGTTCCTGGTTGATGCAGATAACTGGCCGAGCGATTCGTTACCATTCAAGCGCACGAACCTGGTCATTCACCTAGTCAATGGCACACTGGTTGGAATCTTGATCGACAGGATCCTGCGACTAGTGGGCTGCGACAGACATCACACACGCTGGATAGCCATGATCTCGACAGCGTATTGGTTGCTGAATCCGTTCCTGGTGTCTACTACGCTCTATGTCGTGCAGCGAATGGCGCAGTTGTCGGCACTGTTCATTCTTGCGGGACTCATTGGGCACTTGTACG
>SMUX01175770.1_pt1 | contig 68564 bp, 60 predicted proteins | sample 2456431 | NCBI WGS metagenome assembly SMUX01 (sample SAMN11095930, study PRJNA526329) | marine sediment metagenome | biome: Marine sediment; feature: Surficial sediment; material: Deep marine sediment; isolation source: Hadal surficial sediment | place: Pacific Ocean | collected 2014-11 | depth... | reverse complement strand
CTGATTAGTGCGTACAACTTTAATTATTAGATTTGCAGTCCCCCCACAAAACAAACTTAATTAATAACCATGATTAGAGCATTTTGGACTATCGGTATTACTTGGTAAGGGTATTTGATAGTGTTTTTCAAACGCTTGTATTTTTGCTGTTACATAACCTAACTAGTTGTTCCAAACAGATTAGTACACAATTGTTAAAAGACTTCAAGAGTTAGGTTACCAACAAAAATGGGAAGGCAGGAATGAAACTATACAAATTATAAGAAGAATTATACTCAAAAGAAAATTGTTGCTTAAAATAAACACTTAAAAAAAGCTATGAAAAAATACGCGTCATTAATAGCAACACCGATAATTGTCCTATTCTATAAAGCATCTGTAATAGGCATTTTATCAGGCGAACTCGCAATTACAGCCATACCAATAAATATAATCCTCTATAGTTTTATGATTATGCTTATTCCCATAATAATAGCGGCTAATAAGAAAGATGGTTTTTCACTAGAAGCCTTTAATAAATATAACTACTACACATTAGGCTTGTTCATTCTTTTGGTAATAGTGCCTCACATTTATACAAATAAGGAACTTAAAGCCCAAAGTGAATGGAAAACAACTACAGAAAACTATCAAATCACAGAAACTACAACTATAAACGATAAACCAGACTATTGGGACTCAATTTTTGAAGAACAAGTAGAAATAGATCATAAAATAGAAAATAAAGCAGTACACAAGGTGATTACGGCCCGAAAAGCAAAAGCGCAAAAAGAAAAAAAATACGTACTAAAAAAATCTTGGAAAACATTTCTAAAAGAAAATAACGTCAATTTAACTCTTGACGTGTATGCAAAACCCAACAAATACGAGTCTTTTTACCCAAATAACAGGTATACCAATAATTATTATTACTTAGCTGCCGACTTTCCCGACAATTGGAAAGTAGACAGAGGATTTGGAGAATACACATTATACAGAGCACACGTTATGGACTCTGCAATGCAAATTTCAGTAAATGTTGTAGTAAATCGAGTTAAAAGCCTTAAAGAATCTAAACTAAACGATCAACAGTATCAAAAATCACCGCTGCAATATTCAAACAAACAAGTATCTAGTAAAAATTACAAAAAGTATATTGTAAAGCTAATGAGAACACAAGGTTTAGGCGTGTACGATTATACTATGATAAATAAAAAGATTAGAAGCAAAAATTATCTTAAATCAAAATACAAATACAACGAAACCACCGACGATTTAACAGTTACTTTTATTGCCTGTAGCTACCAAACAACAGCATTTGGTCTAACTTATACATTTTCTTATAGTGCGCCTGAACTCTTCTATAACCAAAACGTTATAGATGATTTAGTTTTCAGTGCGAACTATGCAAATTTAGAATATTAAATAAATACTTCATTGTTTTTATTTAATAATACAAGTTCTTTTAGTTCTGGGATATACTTTGTTGAAGTAAGTAGCGACGGTAAGAAGGTTGTAAAAAAGGTTATTAAATTGTAATTACAGATTTACCCTATTGATTATTCTACTACGGATAAGAAAATTAAATGATACGGTTCCTCTTAATCCTGTTCACCAGTTTGTTGCTTATTACGTGCAAGAAGGAAGTACCGCTCAAAACCTCTAGTAATTCAATTGAAAAGTTTATAACTCCAAAGGATGATAAGGACGACCCATTAGTGGGTAAAGTTTACATCTATGATATTGATACAACCTTCTTCATGTCATTTGTAGCTGAGCCAAATTACGCAATTAATAATTCAGATTATAGCTACGCATACAATATTGATTTGCCGAATAATGAATACTTGTTTAAAATGACTTCAGGAAATAATACCAGTAGTTATATCTTTAAGAATGTTACAGGAAGTTTTACTTTGCGGTGGAAATAGGGTAAAATAATCGGTCATTATTAAAAAAAAAGAGGAAAGAAAAGGTTTAAATAAATATAAGGTTTATTAACTTTTCGATCCTCCATTTTCTTTTTTTTACCTTTTAAAATATATTATTTTGGAAGCTTGTCTTCAGGACAAGAGTCATCCCATGTTGAAAGATTTATTTCAAACAAATACTCTTTCTCTTCGAAAACACATAGAACACTATTTGTTGGGTAGTTTGGGCTTTTGGCCCATTCTATACGAGGATTCCCGTAGCCGCCCACACTTCCTGTTTCGATATCTGTTATCCGTACTTGCCTAACTGATTCCCAAGATGCATATGCCGTATTTGGTGCTACCGTAACTTCTTCATCAACTGATCCACCCGCAACCCACGTTTTCTCATTTGTAATATTAGTTTCCACTTCTCCTGAAATTGTGGCCTCTCCTGAGAAGAGTGCTCCTGAAGCACCTACTGTTACACTAGCTTGTAAAAGAGCACGGAAACCTTCCAGTTTTGTAAGTTCGGTTTTATAATACCGATTTACCTTATAGGTTACTTTTTCACTATTAGTTTTTTCAGGCTGCCTCGTTTGACGCCATATTAATTGAGTTTTTATTGTTGCTGTAAACGATCTTATTGTTTCCCTAGACTCCGTTTCGTTATAAATCCAGTTGTTGAGGGAGACTCCCTTTTGTATTTTCATCTCATCATAAATGATTGACTCAACACCAAGGGTGCCAACCCCATATTCTTCCAATAAAGGCGGGTTTTTTAATTTGAACTTGATTGCATTTGTTGTTTCCGTGCTCATAGGTTTTGATTTTTTTTAAATTAATTGTTAATTGAATATTTAATAAATGTAGCTAATTAGAGGATTAATAATAGGGGATATTCGATAAAGGGGGGGGATTGTCTTTTAATCGTCACAAGTATAAGACGAATGATATTTGAGGTTTTATATATTGGGCTTTGCCGTAGTTTTCTAATGCGTTTTGTACGAATTTGTTTAATCATAATTAATTTTATCCATTTTGCTAGAATGCTTCAATTACTCAAAGTGTTCAATAAACACCGTTTTGATAAGAGCTAATGTGCTAAAATTAGGTTAAATATAGCCTAAGTAGCCAATTTAAAGTGCTTAGCTATAGATAGCAAACTACTATAGGAGTAGTTCGATATTTGAAGTTGAAACCATACGATTTAATAATTATCGTGAAGATCGTTTATAACTAATGCGGTTTCTTTTTTAGGGGGTATGCCTCTAGTTTGACAAGAGGGACAACTATTTGCTTTTGATTTTTTAAGTGAGCGAATGATTCTTTTATGTGTTACGCCACACTTGCATTTAAATAAACCTGAGCTAAATACGTTCTTGTTGAGATAACTAATTTCGGAATATTCAATAAACGTCCAGTTTCTTATTACATCACCTTTTGTTAATTTATTTATAGGTGTTAGATCGCAGAAATCGCAATTGCTTTTTTTAATATTAACCACGTCTTTAATTGAGCGTGTGGATTTTGAACCACACTTACACTCAAATATCCCTCTGTTTATCTTGTGGCTTGAATTACGTTTAAATTCTAATAAAGTAAGGTTATTCACCGTGTCACCAATTTGAATTGGAGACTTAGCTTCATTAGTGCATTGTACACATTTAGGTGTTTTTCCTTTTTTAGTACTTGCAACTTGCCTTATGTGTTTATCATTACACCCTAAACAAGAAAACCAACCGTAAAGTCGTTTGTCTTTTTTGCTTGGTGCAGGGCCAAGGAATTTCCAACCATAAAGCTCTTCGTTTATTTCTAAACCATACTTATCAAAAACATCTTTTGTAGAGTAATCGGAATCGTTTGTTTGGCATTGACATTTAACGTGTGTTCCCATTTTAACATCAACTATTTTAAGGTTAGATATTAAGCCGCATGTACAAAGAAATGCCCCTCTACCTTTCTCTCCACAATCAGGGATGGTTAGGTTATAGATTAGTTTGAGGTTGCCGATTTCTGTGCCACGTTTTATATACATTGGATCAAGACGCTTAACGACTTTACAATCTACACACTTTTGGATGTGGCCGTATGCTACATCGTCCATTTTAAGCTTCTCTATTCTATTGCACTTACATTGAAATTGACCGTATTCATCGTCTATTTTTTCTATAAATGTCCAATGATATTTTTTGTCTCCTAGTTTCATCTTTTTAAATATTGGCCACGGTAATTAGAGAATACATCGTGTAGTATATATTTGACTTTTTTTTATTCTACCAGCACACATATCAAATTTACTTTTACTGTATAGTTCAACGTTTTTTTTAGGAATACCATTCGGAATGAAAAGCGTCTCTTTCACTTGCAACAAAACTTACTTGATTAGTTAATTTAAACCTCTCATTATTTAATTAACTTATTAGTGATTTGAATAAATTAACGATTTATGCATTTCCTATATTGGGGACGAAATTAATTAAAGGTTTTTATAAATCCAATAATGGCTATTACCTTAGGTTATAATTTATAGAGATTTGATGTAGATGGCTTATTTGGAACCGTTAACGACAAGAAATAGTTGTACCGTGAAATATATAGGAACCTTTAAAGTTCTTTAATCAATTCTTCTGTACTCACTTCAAGCACTTTAGCAATTTTAAATAGTATTATTACGCTCATAACTGACGTTCCAACTTCTATTCTCTGAATAGTTCTTATATCAACATCACACATAGAGGCTAGCTGTACTTGAGTCAGTCCATTGCTTAGCCGAACGGATTTAATCCTTTCCCCCAATTTTACAACCTTCTTATGATATGGCTTATCCATCAAGTCAAAGATCAACAGACTTAGAAAAAAACTATACGACATATTTGTCGCATTGATGGAAATAAATCTATATTTGCACCCTCAAAAAAAAACCCTTGTTAAGGGATTGATTTAAATTGACCTTGTAATTGAAAAAATGGAGATATTAGTATTTGTTGGATTATTAGTTTTGGGCTTTGTTGCATCTATATCCTTTGGGATTGCCTCAACAATTGGTGCTGTTGTTAGTGGAGACCCTTTATCACGCTCAAAAAACCGCGTCATATTTGGTTCTTTCATAGCTGGCCTAGGACAAACTTATTGCTTTTTAGCATACATAGGCTATTTTGTAGATTGGATATTAAATTCAACCGAAGGAGAAAGTACCTATCGAATAATATATTTAACAATTGCATTTTTAGTAATACAAATCCAAATGGGTATAAGCCTTGCAAGAAGTAAAGATCGTGCTAAGGTAAAGCCCGAAATGGATTATGAGGCAATAATTGGTGGACACCCATTCACTATAATATTTTGCATAATTGGGTTTTTCTTATTCGTATTTAATGAAGGGATTTGGAAGGAGCTATATTGGTGGTGGTTCTAAACTTAAAATATTAACTGGTGTTTAATAATACTGTTTAGTATCATCTTTGAGTGTTCTTTTTTGTTAAGGTTTCCATACTTCAAAAATTAATAATCTAGAGTGAGTGCTTTATCTTGCTTCCTGATATTCGTCCTCCATTTATAGAAATAAATGCTTTACGTTCATGTATGTATTCATCCATGTGGATTAAAAAGTCGCTAGTTTCACATGAGCATTCTCCCGAATTATCAACACCACAATAACGCTCTCCGTCAGATTTTAAAGCTTCGTTACAACTTTCTTTCTCAAACTCCGTAAACTCTTTTAGCTCCTGTTCTATCTCCTCTTTAGTATGAAGAGAAATATAACCTTTACCGTCAATTTCTGTTCTCCAGCAATCCCAACCAGTACATAAAGTATCTATTACTCCTACATAGATATGTTCAGAAGTTTGTTGTGGTTCAAATGTTAATTGTTCTTCCATTGTATTATTTTTAATTCTTAGTTTTCGCCACAGTCTGTAACTGTTTTGGTTTTCCCTCCTATAAAGGTTTAGTTATAATATAGGATTGGTGCAGTTTTCGTCGTACTTCCAGTACATTTTAAAATCTTGTTTGCATACATGACACTTCATTAATGAAACTTCAATGTTGTTTTCCTCGTCCAACCATTCTAAATCAAATGTTTGGATGTGGTGGCGTTGTTCATCAATTGGGTGCTGTTCGCAATGGTCACAATGAGGACAATTAACAAAAATATCGTGTTCATCGTTATCAATGGTTTGTGTTACTTCAAGAATTTTAATTTCGGAGGAGCCTCCAATATCTACTTTTTCTGTCCAGCCCTTTTCGCCAGCAGCGTGTAGGTAAATGTCGGACTCTCTATTTTTAATATCTTCTATTGTTTCACCCTCTAATAGTGTAACGTAGTGTGTTGCTGTTGTTGTAATTTCTATGTGTACTTCGGTCATCTTTTTGAAATTTTAATTATTAAAACCAATTTTCGTTCTTGGTTGTGGATTATCTGCCTTATCCATTAATTCATCTAAATAGCTAAGTATTAATTCTTGGTTCTTGCCTTGGTTAAACACAACCTTTTTAATGTCCTGAATATCTTTGCGTAACTCTGAATTATCTGCTAGTGCTTCACGTAATGCTATAAACACATCAATAATTTTCATGCTTACATTTATTGCAATGTCACTCCTTAAAACACTTGATAACATTAATATTCCATGTTCAGTAAATACGTGTGGGGTATACTTAGTGCCTCTTTTAGAATTTAAGGTCACAATTTGTGACCTTAAAACTTCATGCTCTTTGGCTGTTAATTGAAACGTGTAATTATCAGGGAACCTTTTAATGTTACGTTTAACAGCTTGGTTTAACACTTTAGGTTCTACGCCATACATTGCGGCTAAATCGCTGTCTAACATTACCTTTTTGCCTCTTACAAGGAAGATTTTGTTTATTATAACTTCGTTTGGGATTACATCCATCTTTTTGCAGTTTTAGTTATGGTTTAAACAATTATTTGTGTGGCTCCATCCTGTACCATTACTACTTGCATAGTATTCGTATAAACAGCCTCTAACTTTCATTGTTCTACTTTCTTTTATATCTGAGCAACTTAAAACGCGTGTTGCAATTACGCTTAGTATCAAAAATTTCACTTATCAAATGTGTTTAATTGGGGTTATTTTGCCCCCGTTTATAATTGGTTATCCTGTTATAGGCTGTTAAGGTTTAGTTATAATTTTTTTATAAAGTCAGTTATCCAACCGATAACCACCACAACACAAACTCCACCCATACAGATAAACCATAAATCCATGATTAAATGTTCTGTGTCTGTATCAAGTAGTTCGTAAAGGAAATATTCCACGTCTTCAAATATTATGGCTAGCACCATTGCAGCAATACAAATAGTTACAAGGGCTGTTAAAGGGTACTCTAAATACTTAGGCATTTGTTTAGGTTTCATAGCTTTTAAATCTTTGTTTTTTTGTTTTGGGTTTCAGTTGTTGGCTGCCGTTTAGCAGACAATAACCATAATACTTTTTGTTGCCATCTTCCTATAGTGGTTAAGCAATATCATAAAGGGGAGTAATTAAATTATAACCAATTCGCTTATGTGTTCATAGTCCCAACTTAACCGTTCTTTTACTTCTTCAATAGTTGCCCCTATTGGTAATTCAACCGTTGCGGTATTTTGTTTATTCCACCCCATAGAACAACGTTTACTACCTTTAAATTTTACATTGTATTGAATGTTAATTGTAACCTCACAACTAACAACCGTTTGCATGTTATCGGTAACGCTGCCAATGTTAAAAACGCTACCTATTTTAAAATAATCTTTAATAGTTTCTTCGGTTCCGTTTATACCGGTGGTTATAATGTCACCGTTTGAGTATGTTACTTTTGCACTGTTCATAGCTTTAAAATGTTTAAAGGGGGGATTAACCCCCTAGTTAATATTATTGATTAATTAATTGCATTACTTCGGTTTGTTTCTTCTTGCTGAATATCCAACCCGCGCCGCATTTAAGCTTAAAATTAAACCTACCGCCTAATTGCTTTAATTCGTCCTTAATGGCTTTTGTTCCTTCGCCTACTAATGCAAAAGCTTTTTCACTATAATCAATTACTTTAATATCTTTTATGTCTGTGGTAATGTCTAAAACGGGTTTAACTTCTTCTTGTGGTGCTGTAAATGTTATTCTGTAAAAATCCTCTTCACTTCCACAATCAATATCTGTACGCTCAATACCTGTTATTACTGCATCTTTTGGAAAGCTTGTTTTATTCCACACCCTATAGGCAATATTAATAAAATGGTCGTCTGTTGGTGTTTCTGCGTAGTTAGATATTTTAATTATCTCCTTGTATAGGTCGGGGTAACCTTCGCTTTTATATCTAGATGTTGAAACAAATCTAAACCCTCCAAATACATCGTTAAAATTATCTGGGCAACTATCCCAATAATCTCCTGTTATATCGCTTGCATGATCTTGGTAACGGCCTGTTATTTTATTTACTTCATCTTCTGTTGGGCCATCTGTCCAACGTATGTAATAACTTGAATAGTGATCTTTTTTAACTGAAAACTTAATCTTTGGAAAGTTCTGTTTAAGGTCTGCAACAATATTCTTTTTTGTAGTCTTAAAATCATCTTTAAGATTAACTATAAGGTGTGGGTATAACTTAGGTAAGTTGTTTCTTTCTGCTGTGTCTGCTGCTGCTTTTTCTGCTGCTTCTTTGGCTCTTCTAATATCTGCCAACTCTCCAAGCTTAATATATTTTTCTACCTCTTGCGGATCTGCTTTTCTTAAATCATCATAGTAGTAGTTACCTATTCCAAACGTTTCACTAATTGGCCTTATGTATTCATCAATTTGTGTAAAACCTGCCTCGTGTTCTGATAGCTTAACACAACGTTGCGTTGTCTTGCCTTCTGCTGGTTCTTCAATAATTGCCAAATCAGTTTCACCCATTGCAAAACCATAGGCTTTAAGCATTGTATACTTGGGTAATGATTTAAGTTTTAATTCTTCAATCTTTCCTGATTGGTTAAATAAACTGTAGACTTTAATTTCTGCGTTTTCTGTTTTCATAGCTTTAAAATGTTGAATGTTTATATTAATTCTAGTAGGTGTTTATTGGTTGTTTCGCTGTCTTTCACTAGTTGCAAAAAGTCGTCTTTATCGCAAACTAAACCGCATTGTTTTGTATTTCTTCTTCATCAATACATAACAGCGTATCAATAGGATTAAATTCTACATGGTAGCCAGTATTAAAAATGTATAATTGTAGACATACATAATCATCTGTTGAATCCATTGCCGCGCTTAATTCGCTTGGGCTTATCTTATTCAATACTTCGTTTAAATTTTCGGTTGTTATCATAGCTTTAAGTGTTAAAGGGGGTTATTAATAGTCGAAATCAGTTTTTACTAGCTTACCCTTTTTTAAATAACGTGCGTAACTAATATCATCGTTTGCGCCTACTTCGTAAGCTTTGTTAAGTCTGCAATAACCTTCAAGGGTGTAAACTCGTTTAGTGTTACCTATGCGTAAAACCTCGCCCTTTTTGAGTAGTTCGATTGGTGTACCTAGGTAAGGAATGTCTAGGAAAAAACTTTTAATTTGTGTTGTGTCTAAATCTGATTCAATTAACGCTATACAATTATCATTACGCCTTAACGGGTACAACTCATTGTTGTTTGATACTATAATTAAGTTTTCAAATCCTTGTTTAATTAACTCTTTGCGTAAAGGTTTTAATTTAGGTTGTGGTATGTCGGTTATCATCAACCTACCGTTGTTTATGGTAAGGTGTTTTATTAATTGTTTCATAGCTTTAAAGTGTAAAAGGGTTTATATTAATCGTCTGAGTTTGGCAACTCTTTGCGGTAAGCGGCTGCGATTTGTTCGCGTGTAACTTTGTAGGATGTTAACGCGCTGATTGCGTCGTCAATTTCACCAGTATAAAAACATTCATAATTATACAACTCGCGTATAATTATCTTGTAAATGCCGTTTTCTTTAATGTCTTGCTTTATACCTTCTTCGTGTATTGTATCGAGTGTATCAACAAGTTTAACAACCTCGCCAACTGGACATAATAAACCTGCACCAGCTTCACAATATTTAATACCCTCTTTTTTAGCTTCGTTGAATTGCTTAGTACTAAAGGCGAAAAATGCCCCTGCTTTGTCGATTGCTTCGGTTGTTGCTTGTTCCGTGTAGTTGGTTAATGATTTCATGTTGGTTAATTGTTAAAGTTTATTATAATATACTATTCGATTGCTGCCTATTTAGCTAGTCTTTATATTTAATAGTGTTTGTGATTGAGACTACAAACATATACTAATTTATTTAAATAGATATTATAATACACCTTTTGTTTTTAAAAATAACTGTACATTTGTACGTAACGTCAATAAACAAAGGGGATGGAGACAAGAAAAAAAAATAAAAAAAACACGTACGAAGGGAATATTAAAGTTCTAGGTAAACGAATTGCAGAGGAAAGGAAAAAGAAAGGGTTAACACAGAATCAATTAGCAGAGCTTTGTCAACTTAGTCTACCCAATATAAAAAGAGTAGAAAAGGGTGAAAACTTTACAATATCTTCTTTGCTAGCAATTCAAGAAGCTTTAAGAATAAAAGGAACGGAACTGATGCAAGGAATATGGGTAACGTTAAGAGAATTAGATTAGTTTTATATCACTACAATATTTAAAAGCTGGGCTAACGGTTCTTTACCTATTTAGGTAAAAACTGTGCACCAGCAAACAACTACGGCTAAATCAACTTTTTGTATCTTTAAAGCTATAAGGAATTAACAAAACCACATAGCTATGCAAGCAAGAGCAATACCACCCCAACACAAATCTATATCAGTAACTCTAAGAGCTGAGAGAGTAGCACAAGGACTTAGCCAATGGGAACTAGCCGCAAGAACTGGCGTAACTAGAATAACAATACAAAGTGTAGAAGCAGGTAAGGCTATTAAATCAACAACGCTAATAGATATTTGCAAAGCTCTTGGTTTAAGCTTCTTTGTAGGAACTCACAAGGTATACCAACCAAGGAAAGGAGAACAACCTTTAAACTGTGTAGAAAAAAAGAAATATCAAAAACTACTAAGGCATAGAAACAGAGAAAAGTTCAGAAGAAACGAATTGATATACTTAAATGAACTTAAGCAACAAAACCTTCAAAATGCTTTATTCAGAAAGAAACTAAAAGAAGATAACCTTAGATTTGAAGCACAACAAAGAAAAGCCGATCAGGTTGCAAGGAATGGTTACAACTTCCTAAAGGGATGATAATAACACAACTTTAAACCCCTAAATTAACAGTATAGCTAGCTTTGCCGCTATTAGATGGGTCAATACACGCTTAATTGTTGAATAGTCCTTTAAAACAACCTAAAAAGGATAAAAACCGTAAATAACCGCAAAGAGTACAGAACCAAAGCAGTAGTTATAAGAGAATAATGTACTGCTGGGATATTCTCTTCCCTCTCGCGTACATCTGAAAAGAAACAAACTTTCCGCGTAAATCCATCTTTCAAAATGCAATTCACCGACTCCATAGCAGAGCGGGTATCAAGGGCATAACACCCTAATTACAGGCACTCTACAGGATAACGGTATTGGATAACCATAACATTACCACAACATAGGTGCTATGATAGCTTATCATATTAACCTATGAATGTAAGTTTTAATAGCTTTTCCTTTAATGTATTACCGCTATAGCAATAGGTACAGCTCAATAAGAGTAACGGTTTCGTTGTTAACCTAACTAATCTATTGTACGGTTATATACCAAGGTGCATTGCAGATGAAATGAAATTCGAAACTCAAAAGGAAGGCCACTCGGTAACGTAAAACGGTTTCGGTTTCGTTTTGGTGGGGGCTGGATATGTACGTTATCTCATGACCTTTCTTCCACAGAATATTATTTTCTAATTTTTCGAGATAAATTGCCAGGAACCATAAAAGAGTAAGGCGTTGATTACCAAATGTTAAGTCTGCTTGTTACACGGGTAGAGACAAGGATTGGGGGGGGTATTAATTTTGGTATATCAGCGGAAAGTATTGCATGTATTGAGGCGAAGGGAACGGAATAGACTGTATGATGATTTGTCTTGGTACATGAGTGGGTTCTTTGTGCCAAGGTGGTTGTAATTACAGGGTTATTAAAAATAAAAGTTAATAACTTTGATAACATGTTGTAAATTTAATGTAACATAATGCCGAATATTGCGTTATATAAGAAGTTTGACTTTGCAATAATTGATAATAGCTATTGTTTCATAAGAAAAAGTTAATACCTTCGCAAACCAAATTAAAAAACATATCGCTATGGAAACAACAAATAACGTTAGTCTAATAGACACAAGGCTAAATAACGCTATGGATGCTTTGGATGTTGTGGATATAAAATTTCTACCATCTCCTGAAAACAATACTATAACACCAAATGCACTTGAATGTGGAGAACATGCTGCTAAAATGCTTGAAAATAGAAAGAGACATTTAGATGGCGACTTAACTGTTAAGGTTAAGGAGTTGTGTTTTGATTAGTTTACTTTCGGTTAAAAGCGTTGTATGGGGAATAAAAAAGAAGTAAAAAAGGAAGTGAAAAAGGACTTACTCCTGGCAATAGTTATAGCCGATAACATCCAAAAGGAAAATTCAGGTATAGTAACAAGTATGCAGTGGGATAGGAATAATCTAGGTGATGAGCCTTACACAACCTCTCCTGTTAAAATTCATTTGTCCGTCTGTAAGCTGGTTCCTGTTATAAAATCTTACTTAAGTCGATTGTCGGGGAGTAACTCTGGCACCGCTCTTAGAATATTTACGCATCATATTGAACATGATGGGGAGCGAGTTTCTGGCCAAATTACAAGATCAAAGGATGGTAACTATTGGATAGATTTAGATGGTGACGCGACTTATTGTACGCAAAGACTGGCTTTATGTAAAGAGTTGATGCAAGCTTATGTGGACATGCTATTTTATAATGACGCAATAGTTTTAAGCGCAATGGATCAAATGAGATTAGCTACTGGCACATTGAGAAAGTTTTATACTTCTGCCCCTCAGCAATTAACTGATGCCTTACCTAATTCTGAGACATTCGCACATTCAGTAGCTCTAGAACTAATGATTCCGTATCAAGTACGAGAAGAAATTGCACTTGTAGATTTTGAAGATGAAAAAGAAGTGGAAGAACTAGCAAAGCGTTTGTTTCTTACAAAGAAAACATTGCAGGATTATTTATTGAAATACTTCGATGCAACAACTTCTGTTTATAATATGTTAAACAAAAAAGCCAGTGAGTAATGTTATTGCACAGGCTGGTGTACTTTTTTATTCTTTTGCCATTTCACCAACTTATTAGCTTCGAGTATCGATAATTCTGCTTCACCATTATAGTATGACAGGTTTACCTGAACATGTTCTTTACTAAACTCTTTATGAGATTTCCCTTTTTTATCGAGAATCCATTCTCTTCCCTCCCAATGATCATGGAAACCAAATGAATCATCTTCAGTCCATTGTGATGAGCCATTTCCATCAATTCCATATTCGGAGGATATAGTATTCACTAACTTCTTAAGCGCATCCATAGAAACCCCAACCTTTTCACTGTGGTTTAATATTAGGTTAAAAGAAGCATTTCCTGATAAATCTTGATTAAAACTAAAACTTCGTACAGTAATTATATCAAATATTCCAAAGCAATTATCAAGCCCTTTCATATAATCAGTATACCCTTTTTCCTTAGTAGAGTCCTTTAATTGTGTTTCATTAATTTTTATAATATTTAAGCCTAAAATGTCCAAAATATTATTCTTTTTTTTTAATTTAATTAGTTCCATAGTGTCTGTGTAAAATTTAGTTAATCTATTATAGATTAAATTGTATTTTAAGCCAAGCGTGAAGTGCTTTCGCTGCATCTTTAGAAATAATCATACTTGTTTCCTCTTGGTTTGGCGACTCGCTTATTGTAATTGCCATAAATTCTCCGTTGTTCTTAAAATAAATTGAGTCTGTGTTTTCTGCTATCGTATGGTCAATTACAAGTTCTGTTTCGTTGGGGATTATTTCTTCTGGCATAATGTTTTTTGCTTTATGATATTTTTAGTTGGGGATAAATATACTAAAATAAGTCTTTTCATCTTCTAAGTCTATTTAATAATACGGTTGCTTTTTCAAAACCGAGATCACTAGCTTTTAATAAGTCTATGGTTGCTTCATCTTTTTTCCCAATAATAGATTTAGCAAGTCCTCTCACAAAATAAATGTCCGGTTCGGTTTGTTTTAGTAATAGAGCTTTATCAAAATCGCTTATGGCTTCATTCAGGTTTTCTAACGTGAAATTTGTTTTGCCTCTATAATAGTACGGACTACCTTCTGTAGGTTTCAAATTAATTGCATTATTGAAATCTTGCAGGGCTTCATTATAATTTTGTAATGAGAACTTTGATATTCCTCTAAAATAATAAGCTTCAAAACCTGAAGTGCTTAATTCTAGGACTTTATCGAAATGTTGAATTGCATCTAACCAATCACTTTCCTTAAAGCTTTTTAATCCATTGTTGTAATGTAGTTTTTCAAATATGGGATTAACGACTGCTTGAGAAAAGAGTTTTTTTGCTCCTTCAAAATCGCGTGAGAAATACTTTTCTAAGCCCATATCAAAGCATTCTTTATCGTATACTATTTTTAGACTAATAGCCTTATTAAAATCACTAATTGACCTGTCGTACTTTTTAAGGTTGAAATTCAGAAGTCCTCGATGGTAGTATGCAAATGAATGAGTATCATCAAAACCAATTGTTTTATTAAAATAATCCATTGCACAGGTTTCGTCATTTTCGGACATTTTTTTCATTGCTATGCTATAGTATTCTTCAGGATCATCAGAATTGATGTTTTTAGACGTGTTTTTTTTCATACTTAATCCAAATAAGGTTACTAAGCTTTTCCAGTTCATAATGCTGTTGTGATATTTTTAAGTGGGGCGGTAAATATAGGGAAATATCCTATCGTTGTTGTAGGTCTATTTATAGGGCTAAGACGAAGGTACAATGACTATTGTTAATCTCGGCCAATAACGGCCTTGATCAACGGACAGAGTTTTGGGAGCGTAAAATGCAAGCCATAAGATTTCTTTTTTTGTTTGAGAAGGTTATTAGCGAAATTAGGTTTCAAGTATATTAGTTTGAACCTAAACTATATGTAATGGTATTAGCACATTACCAACCTATCGATGTTTTCTAAAAGCTGCAATGGTTTGATATATTCCATAGGCTGTAAAAATACGCCCAATTAATAGCCAGAGATGCGTCCAAAAAGTTGGCCCCATGTTTTTGTTGGTAATTATAGCTGATTTGTGAAACGGATCAAATGCTCCGAAGTAATATGCGGACATTTCGTGAAAATTGGCATTATAAAAATTGCACAGTCCCCATTCATATTCTCCGGTACTAACTAACGCAAAACCGAAAAAGATAAAGCTTACTACTAAAGTGAATATTACCCCACGAAACCAGCTTTGCCTGTTTTTATTTGAGAGCCAATTTAATCCAAATATTATGTAATTAGCTATTTCCTGCTTAAACCCTTCGAGACTCCTAAGTTTAAATTGAAGATACTGAAGGTGTGTGAGCTGCTCTAACGCTTCATATTTTATAGCGTCAATTGTGTTACCTTCATTTTTAAGCGATTGTTTTATTAAACGAAATGTTTCTCTTTTGTTATCATTGCTGATCCTAACGATGTTTAGTTGGTTTAAATCTATAAGAGTTTGACTCGTTGAAGTGCTAGTTACAGTTTCAAAATCATTAAGTATAATTTTATAAAAAGAAAGTTTCCCTTCAATCTTTATCCTTGTTAAGTCAAGCCCCTTATTAAATTTCACTTCCCGAAATTCTGATAAGCTTTCGAATTCGGAATAGACAAAAGTAGCGTTTTCATAAAATTTACACTTTTCAATATTAAGCTTTAATTTGAAAATTGTTTTTAGAAATAATGCTAATTCACGAAATTCAACTTCGATAAATTCTACATTGTAATTAAAATGGGTATCACTAAAACTTGCTTTTTTTTCAAACCATACTCTATAAAGTCTGAATTCCCTACTTAAATTATTTCCTCTTAAATCAAATTCTCCCTTGAACTGGGACTGTTCTATTTTAATTGTTCCTAACTTGTAGTTTTGGGGTAAAATAAAATCATATTCGAATATTGATCGGTATATATTTATGGTGCCAAATTTCACATTTTTATCCTCGGAGAAAGAATCCCAATCAATCTTGAAATTAATTTTAACACCTATTATATCTAAAACTGATAGAGTTCCAAGCTCTTGAACTTTACAATAATCTATTAATTCTTCAATAGAGTCTAAAGTCTTTGAAAATGGTATTTCTGGCTGATCTTCTATCATACATTTGATATCCTTATTTGGAAGCAAATATAGAGAAATATCCTGTTGCTACTCTATTGCAAATTGTAGTAATAAGACACACTTGTTTTTATTGTTAATCTCGGCCAACAACGGCCTTGATCAACGGAAAGCGTCATGTATAGACACAATAACTTTAATCGTAAATTAGGACACCTCAAATTTGAGGAGTCCTCTATCCTTTCCTATTCTATATTGTAGAGGCTGGACTCAAATCTGAGCCCAGCTAATTATATCAAAATAGTTTTTCAATAGCCTGATATTTTGAATATTATTTTTTTAGTAATCACTCACCTCAAATTTGAGGGCAGCTATAAACTCTGCATATCAGTAACACTAATACGCCACATAGTTTTTCTAATTATTATTCAGGAATAGACGGGCTCAGGTTTGAGCCGGGCTATTAATTGTTGCTACCATCAATGCTTAGAGGAGGGCTCCGATTTGAGCTCGGCTATTTTCTTTCAATACCTCTGTTTTGAGACATAAAATTTGTTATGTTTTTCTTTTGTAAAATAGATGCCCTCAAATTTGAGGGCATCTAAATGTGTACGGCTTAAAATAAGGAGGCAGGTTGCGCCAAAAGAAAATTAAAATCGAGAAGCTTTGTGCCTTTTAGGAGATGCTAGATAAGTATTAACATTTTGCTCTATTTCTTCTTGGGTTTTTACTCGGCCTTTTTTCACCCATTCTATGAGGTCGGTTTTAAGAAAGTATAAACGTTTACCTTGTTTAGAATGTGGTATATCTCGTTTAGACACTTTTGCATACATGGTTGACTTTTTTATATTTAGGAAATTCGCAGCTTCCTCCACTGTTAAAAGTTTTCCGTCCTCAGCTTTTATATCGGATTGATTTCGTAAAAGGTATTCAATCCTGTCCAGTTGTTTTGACAATTCATAAACTGCTTGAGGAAGTTCTTCAAAGGTTGGTTCTGACATGTGATATTTTTAAGTCGGCCGCAAATATAGAGATATAAATTATTTGTCAGGTTCTATTACTTTAAGGAAGGGTATTATTGACTTTCAGAGGTGAGCGCAAATTTGCGCCCACCTAATTCTTCTCAACACATCTCAAACAAGGGGTAAGTTTTTAATAGTTTTCAGAAAATAGGTCACCTCAAATCTGAGGAGATCGATATATCGTGCTATCATTAATGCTTAGAGGAGGGCTCAGGTTTGAGCCTTCCTATTTCCTTACAATAACTCTGTCCTGAGGTATAATGCATTTGTTCTTTTTTTAGGGGATGGTGTTTATCTAGTTTCTTTTAAAATGAAGAAGCCATCAATAATAAATCTGATTAGATAAACTAGATGTTTCAAAGGAAAATTTAAATCCATATTTTTCGGCCAATTCCCTGTATTTAGATTTTGTTGAGTCGTCTGCTTTTGGATGGAAGACAACAGTTTCAACCAATGAAAGAACATCAGTTGGTATTAATTCTCCTTTATGCTCTGATTGAGTACCCCAGTACCCTTCTTTTTCTCTATCACCATCCCAATTAAATAACCTAAACTCCTTTTCGTGTAAAAACTCTATTTTTTTATGAAAAAGAGGTGTTAAAGTGCTGTAGTACTTGTATGGGAATTCTGTTGGGTGATGAAAGATAGCTGTATCATAATTTATGTATCTTACTTTAGACCCATAAATATTAATCTTTGAAGCATTTAACGCATTAGAAAGTCTCGACAGATTCGTTTTTATGGCAACACCCTCATTATCTTTAAGATATAAACTCCACATTGCATCAGATTCGTTTTCATTAACGTGCCAACAATTTACTGTGGTTGCTCTTCGTACGTCCTGATGGACTTTAGCGTATGCATCAGAATGTTTTTGTGCTTTTACAGAATCAAATACTCCAGTTACTCCTCGAAGTTCATTATCCATTTCAAACTTTGCAATTGATGCACGAAATTCTACTTCTTTTTTAGGTAAAGAACATTCATATGGGTCTGAGAATTTGTCTGCTCGGCAAAAAAATAAGGCGTTATCCCTTAGTAGTGACTCATATTTATCGAAGGAAATATAACGCCAAAGTGGAATATTTTCTTCTATTGGGATATATGAATTTGTTTTTTGTAGTGGCATATTGGGTGATATTTAGCTAAACATTAAATCATCTAATTTTACGTGTTTTTTTCTCCTGTTTTTTAATTTGGGCTTCTCTTGTTTCTGAATAATTCTTTAATTTTTGTATCTTAATTATTGGTTTAGGCACTTAATATGTCGTGCAGCAACATTGGAGTTTTTAGTCACGTTTATAATATTGTTTGTGCCAGTTACATTCTTAAATATGATCCTTTTTATGGTGGTCTTCTTTAGTTTTTCAACATCATGTTTTGATAGGTAGTAAACTGCAATTGAAACATTCTGATTGTTCATGGTTGCAAGTTCACTTGTATGAAGAGTTAGGTTAAGGGAATTACTATCGCTTAATTGAATCATAAGAATACCTGTAGATTTAGAGGCGGTTCCATAATACAGAATGGTAGTATTAAAAGTGTAAAGAGTATCCGTAGAAGTTATAGAGATACCTAATTCGCATCCGGTGCCTTTACCAACCATCTCAGGGTTTAAATACTTTACTGTTATGCTGTCAGAGGGATGAACTGTCTTTACTTGGCACTGCGAATATCCATTTGTAATAACCAGGATTAATGATAGTATTAATGTGATCTTTTTCATGTTATACTCTTAAGCTTTGAAGTACAAATATAAAAAAGGAGTTTGAATGCGGGTAAGAAACAAGTAATATTACATGATTAAATTCAACTTAACTCGAAAAGCCATGGCAAAAGAATTTAAAATAATGATCTACTGTAGTTGTGATGATTGTGGAGATTACTTTCCAGTGGAGAAGCGTAGGAAGTACTGTGATGTTACATGCAGAGAAAGGGCAAGTTATAAAAGGAGGAAATTAAAAAAATAAAAGAGTAGTGAATAGGTTATTAATTTTGTTGGGATTATCGCTAATAATGATGTTGGGATCATGTTCTTTAACTAAGCGTCGTTACATGGATGGTTACCATGTATTACAGAAGGATAGAGTTGACTCTGAAGGCGATAAAACTTCAGAAGATACTGTTGCGGTAAAACTAGATACGGCTATAGTAAAAAAGGAAAAACGAGAACGTTCTAGTTTTGATCTCGAGCTTAGTACGTGGAATGCTGACGTCTTTGTTGGTTTAGGTAATCATACAACATTTATTTATGGAGGTGCAGTTTCGTATAAAGGTTTAGGAGCATATATTGATCTTGCACAGTTTGGGAAGGGGAAGTATGCGAGTACTGGCATATACTATGATGTCTTGCGTAAGGTTGATAGACATTCATTAGAATTGGGCGTTTCATTTTGGGGGAATTATCATGGTACCTACAAGTATTTGTTTAAGCGACATGGTGATGTTTATTATTTAGGGATCAATGTGTTTCATATTCCAAACTCTAAATTTGAAGATTACGAGTATACCCGTGATAAACCAGAAAATTATCAAACCGTTTCAGGAGGATTTTTACCTATACAAGTAGTTTTTGGGGTAAGGTTTTTAGATGAATGGCCAAGCTTGGATAATTTGAATTGGGGGTTCAAGAAATAATAATTGCTTAGCCTGATGGATCGTAGAAAAAAACAATAAATTCTATATTGATAAATAGCTACGCTTGTACTTGCCTATCCTTTAACGTAATTCGAGCTTCGTTCTTAGCAAACTCAATAACATGTGGATCAGTTTTAATTGCAGAACTAAACAAGTGAGATTTTAGTATTAGCCCATCAAGTGAGGTACATCTACTCAAGGCTACATAAACTTGGCCTGGAGCGAAAGCTCTTTGTAGATCAGCTATAACTTTCTCAAAGGTTAAACCTTGGCTTTTATGTACAGTTATTGCCCATGCTAAGCGTAAAGGAAATTGCGTAAATGTGCCAACCACTTCCTTTTCTACAGTTTTCTTCTTTTTGTTGTACACATATTTTATGTTCTCCCAAGTGTCTTGTTCAACCCAGAACTCCTCACCGTTATCGCATTGTACTATAATATTTTTGCCTTTGATCGTTTTCACTTTCCCTATCTTTCCATTAAAGTATTTCTTAATAGCGTTATTTTTTACAAACATAACTTGTGCTCCCACCTTTAGTAATAACGTGTCATCGGTAGGTTTATGCTTATCAGGAAATACACCATCTGTTTTAGCTTCAAATGCAAATATTTGAGTTTTAAGTTCCTTTAATTTTGTAGTATTTGTTTCACTTACAATTTTATTATGAGTTGCAAGGGTAATGTAATCTCCGCCATTACCAGAAAAGTTTGGGTTAAGCTTAGTATTGAGCAAATCAATATCTGCTTTACTTGTTTCGTTTATACGCACACGATTAAGTAAGTCAATAAAGGTCTGATCGTTTTGGCGGTATATCTTTTTAAGCTCAACGTATTTAGGCGTATTGTTAACAATAACCATTGAGCTAAAAAAGAATGGGGATTTGTAGAACTCTTTTAAAATTGGCCACTCTTCTTTGTTTGCAATTGGTGGCAACTGAAACGCATCTCCAATAAATATAACTTGAACTCCTCCAAATGGTAAATCAGGTTTCCCTCTAAAGGCTCGAAGAATTTTATCTATTACATCAACCGTATCAGCTCGAACCATTGAAACTTCATCAATAATTAATAGCTCCATTTTATTAATTATGTTCTTTCGTTCTTGCCCGTATAGAAATGTTGAGAATATTGTAGCATCATCTTCTCTTTCAACTGCCATTGTTCTCAGTCTTGCATCCTCAGGCAAAAATGGGCCAAAGGGAATTTGGAAAAAGGAATTTATTGTTACTCCCCCAGCATTAATAGCAGCTACACCAGTTGGTGCTACAACTATTAGATTTTTTTTAGTAGTCTCTTTTAGGTGTTTGAGAAATGTTGTTTTACCTGTACCAGCCTTTCCGGTTAAATAAATAAGTGGCTCTTTATTATTGATAAGTTCTGTAGCATATTTAAATGCAGGGTTATCCGAATCGAACTGCATATTTAGAGTTGCTACTGCTGTTGTTTTTTTTATAGAAGTAATTTTAATCTTTGCCATTACAGGTAGTATTATATTGTTTATTTAACTAAATAAGTTTTATAATTTACATCCCAACAACTAGGGATATAGCAATAACTGAATACTCGTAAACACCAATTAAATATACGAAATACAGACGAGTTATACAAGTGTTTAGTACTTGCAAAAGACCAATAAACAATATGGTTACAGGAGTATTATTCGTATATTTAAGAGTAAATAAAATATTCCTTTATAATTTGCTTTAGCCTAATAAATCACAACAATTCTAAAGCTCCTTTTAATACATTGTTGTGTACCTACAAAAATGATAGAACTAAACTTAGGAGTAAGCCAAGGTGATGTAGAACTCTATAATTTTTCGAATAAAATTGAATTGATAGAGTTTCTAAAAGGAATGGAAAATGAAGATTGTGTATGGTTAGCAACTAACGAGGAACATGGAGTTTGTGGAGAAATAATGGTAACGGAAGATTTTGATAAAATAGTTGCAGCTTTAGAATTGGAGTATTGGAGTGAAAGTGATGATGAGGAAGATCAAGACTTTATCTTTTTTGTGCAGAAGTATAATAATTATAAAGCTGCTTATAGTGTTGCATTGGTTAAGCAAGAAAATCGCCCTAAATGTTATAATCCTAAAAGAAGAGCTTTGTTATAGGTGTTTCACATCACACTTTTATCCAGCAATTCTTTTAATTTAATCAGGCTATCCAAATACGGTTCAAAAACTTTATTGCCTTGGTTTTCTTTTACAAATTTCATGTGCGATATTATAAAACTTGGAATATCAGTAATTCTAGTAACCGCATCTAATTGAATTGCATTTGAAGGAAGTTCAACAGAGCTAAAGAATTTTTCTAATTCTGCAATTTCATCCTCCCAACCTTCATCTTCCCAATCTTCATATTCTTCATTGTAGTCTTTGTAAATTAAAGGATTCTCCTCCCAGTCGCTTACCCCTTTTGGCTCAACTTCTATAACTTCGCTTCCGCTTATAAAACCTTTCTTGGCTGCTTCAAACCTTTCTAGTGCCACCTCTTGCTCAAGCTGCCTTTTCATTTCAAGCTTATCAACATCTCTCCAATTGCCACCAGCTTTTTCAAGTTCGTTAATAGCTTTTTTATTCCCCTCAACGGAGTAGTCTTTACGTAAGAACTCTAGCTCTTTTTGGTGTTGCTTTTCCTCTTGCTTTACCATCCACTCATCATACGGAAGTGGCTCAGGATTTTGAGTGGTTTCATGAACTAATACCCCCTTCTTCAAGCCTGTTAGCAAATGTTTATGGCTAATGTTTATTACATCTGCATGAGTGAAATCACCCCTAGTAGGAACAAGCTTATATTCTGAGTTGCCTCCAAGCTCTAGCGAATACTGTTGACCAGTATATCGAAATATGTCTTTATCAAAAAACTCCATATTATTGATCTTCAAAAGTTAAACGTGTCTCCCCTGATTTTTCAAGTGTTTCAATACCTTTTTGTGGCTTTTGGGTAGCATCGTCATTTGGCTGGAGGTTTATTTCTTGTTGGACGGGTACATTTTTTCTATGGTAATCCAACACTGGATTAAAGTCCCACTCATCCACAAAACCAACACCGTCTTCGTGCATTTTAAGTTTAAAAGGCTTGTCTCTAAATGATGGTTTTCCGCCGGTCTCACTCTCCTTAATCTTTTGAATATGCAACTCATTCCACATCCACTCCGTTTCATGATTAGTCATACGATGTACAACAATAAAATTATCGGCTTTGCCAGGGAATTTACCACCTCCTTCTGTATCTGCTTTATTTGGTGGAGTTACGTAACCAGCCAATTCGTGTTCTCTGGGATAAACTTTCCTCAAAGCATTTGTAGCAGCATGAACATTTAAAATTATACCTATTCCAGTTTGACGAATAAATATTCTAAAATCAATCATAGCATTAGTATCGTATTGGTGATCATTCTCGGAGGTCTTCACCAGCATATTGTAAGGTTCGATGATAAAATTGTCGTACTTCCTTACCCTTAACATCTTCTTTCCAATATTGATCATATCCCGATAAGTAAAAGCTTCGTCATTTCGGATAAGAGTAAAATGATCTTCAACCCAAGCGGTAGCTCTAGCTAGCTCCGTTTCAGTCATCTTTTCAACTTTCTTACATAAATAAAATTCCAACAATCGACACTTTACTCCACCTATGACATTTTCACCTGCAAACACTAGATACCTCCTGTCGTGTAAAAGGGCGTTTAAGGTTGCCAAATACCAACTTACAACGCTTTTGCCAGTATTATCATGCCCTAGTACCATATCGAGTTGCGCGGGCTTAAATCGAAAGTATTTATCTAGCTCCTCAAAACCTGTCCTATCACCTAGTTTAAAAGTGCCGTTTCTCTTCCTTACGATGTAATCATCTGTATCCTCTTTTTTTGCTAAAAACGAAAAATCATTATCATCAATTGATATTTTCGATGCGGCAGCTGTTTTAGTAAAACCGTTCTGCTTTTCTGGGATATAAGCCCCAAACCCATTTTTTAAAAGCCAACTAGCAGCAGCAGAATAGTCTCCATTATGCTCTAGGGTTGTAAATACTTGACTAGGGTTATAGCCCTTTTCGGAATCAAACTCTGTTGAAGTGCTAAAAACATAGAATAACCTTTTATCCTCATGCCAATCTGCCGACCATTTACCTGTTCCGCCCGGTCGTAACATCAGACATCTGCTACCTTTTTGGTGTGTCAATTTCCATCCATGCTTTTCAAGCAATTGCAACACATCTCCTCTTTCGTTGTAATCTTCAAATGGTGAAACGTTTTGTGCCATGATTTCTTTTTGTTCTTTTCGGATGTGAGGCTCCTTAAAAACTTCGTTAAAGAGTTTAGCGCAGGCCATAATCGTTTTTCTTTCTAGCGGTGTTATCTCCTGCAATTTCTCAAGTTTACCGTACAAAACCTTATATCCGATGGATGGGGCACACATAAAATATCCTCCCTCGCCTCTTGTTTCCAATAATACTTTAGCTTTTTCTTTTGGTTTTAATTTTCTTTCTTCATTTGTGGTATGTCGATTTGCTAGCTTAAGGTTTCCCGATAACTCTTTGCATTTGTAGATAAAATGGTATCCACCAGAAGGAGTTGATTGTACAACCATTTTTTTTAGTAGCGTAGGGTCTTGCTCGTTTATTACAGCTTTGAAATCTTCAAACAGCGTACCTGTTAGATCGTACTTAGTATCAATATCAATACATTCTACGTTACCGCTAACTTTTCCGCAAACAACTCCAATTCCTTTAAAGTTAGGATTGTCTGTATTGAATACGTTGTCTGGTTTTACGGTTGCTTCTTGGTTTCTTTTCCAACTACCTATTGGCAACTTCTTATCTCCAATCGGGATTACGGATAACCCTGCCTCATAATATTTATTAGCTTCTTCTATCATTCTGTTCCAAATAATTGGTTAGCACTGTATTCACTTTCAACCTGTATGTTCGCTCCTTTTTTATACTTTTCGTGAAGCTCCGTGTACTTTTCCTTTCCTAATTCTATTCGATTAACCCGTATCCATGCCCTAAAGCCAATAAATACATTTTGAATTCCCTTCTTGTTATCATATCCAATCCTGCCAATTTTCATATTGTCGCAAATCCACTTCACTACTTCAGGAGTTATCATTGGCTCCAATTCTTGTAATGAAACTGCCCAGTTTTCTAGCATATCATCACCTACAGGAAACGGTGTTAAAAAGTTAAGGTGAAATAGTTCACTTACTAACTTGGCGTCGAGGGGCGTATTTGCTAATTCGCTTCCCGTTGCTGTCAATTCTTGGTTTTTCTTCATTTTCGTTGTTCTTTATTTGTGCTATGATTGTGTTAAATGATTGGTTTAGAACATGAATATCCTTGTCTTCGAACCACTCTGGCAATTTCGTGCAGATAACCTCAAAAGTTTCACGGACGGCTTCTGGTGTAATTTCCTTACCAGCGGTCTTTAACAGTTTTTCAATTTTAACTAAAAAGGATTTCATTGCTTTTCCCTGCACTGCTCCAAACGTCCAGTCCTCGTGAAATTGATTCAACCAAAATTCTACGCAAAGCGAATAAGCAGCAGGTGGCTTTTTTGCCACAAGAGTATCTTCTTTTCTTCTTTCTTTTTTTCCTTCTTTCTTTCTTTCCTTCTTAGGATGTGTATCTTCTGCTGTACTTTCTACTGTACCTTCTGTTGTACTTTCTACTGTATCTTCTGCTGTATTTTCTGCTGTATCTTCTGTTGTACTTTCTACTGTATCTTCTGCTGTATTTTCTGTTGTATCTTTTATTGAACTCTCAAGGTAGTTGACAAGTGTTGTTAGTGTGATTGCGGGCGTTTTCTGTTGTATTAATTCGCCGTTTTTCACTTGATCTTTAATAAACTTTCTCACCTTAGTTCTGCTCCAATTCCAACGCTTCTCTAACGCCTCTTCGGAGTACGCGAATTGACCAATTCCAACAGCAAGTTTGTTGCCCCGAATGTTAAGAATTGAAGGCTTAAAATTTGCTATAAAGTACATATCAACAAGTGCCATGTTCTCGCAGAATTTTTCTCCCAAGTAGCCCTCCCTATCTTCAAAAGACCTCCATAATTTGATAAACCCTTGATTCTTTTCCATAATTTATTACCTATGATCTATTTCGTATTTAAATGCTGATTTAAGCTTCCCGATAAAAGATCTCTCTTAAGGTGGATGCAGTAATTGATCTAAAAGCTTAAAGCTCTTAGTGTCGCCAAAACCACCCTCACCGAAACCAAAAGCGATATTTCTTGTATAGCTGTTGGTATAATGTACTTTTACTCCTGAACCATTAGAGGCGTATTTGATTTTTATCATTTTTCGATTACTTCTTTATTGATTTCTTTATGAGTTTCATTACTATTTCGAATTAAGGCTTTGCAGATTACTTCGGGATTTTATTGTTCTTTCATTTTACTTCAAGGAGGGTTTGAACAGCCCTCCTTTTTTTTATTCCAGTACTTCAAAGTCCACTCAACTTGTTAAACTTTGCCTCCGCTGATTTGTAATTGTCCATACACCAGCCATACACACCAAAATCCTTAGTCTCTGGGTACTTCTCAAACCTTACAGCGACTATACCTTTTTTACTGTGTTTGTATTTGGTAAAGACCTTGCGTTTCACTACCTCCCAGTGTTGCTCTTCGTTTTCACTGCGCAACAAATAAACGTATGCAGTATCACTAACCAATATTCTACTGAAAATCCAAGAGCGCATATTTCCTTTGCCCAAAAAGCTTTTGTTTAGGTTCTTAATTTTCTCTCTTGTAATTACTTTTTCGTAAGTGATATTTTGGACTTCCATGTTTTGTGTTTTTTAATTATTTAAAATCACTAGGAGGGTTCTCTATGAAGTCAACCAAAGAGTCATAGTCATACATACGCTTACCACCTCTCATAACAGAGGTAATCCAGCCCTGCCTTCTATATCTATTGATTGTTGGAACGGCAATCAATAACAGCTTTCTGGCTTCTTTAGCTGTTACTTGTTTTTTAAGGAGCTTTACGGATGGTGGCTGTGTTTGAGATTGCGAATGTTTGGTGAATGCTGATTCTATCATTGCTTGTAGATCACTTTCGCTACACTCGAATTTAATAAGGCTGTCTTTCATTTTTTGTTTTGTTTGTTTGTTTGTGTACTTAAGTATACTTCCTTGTGCTAACTTGTGCTAACTTGTGCTTCAAAGCTACAGTAAACAATGAGGTTCTCGAAATAATGGATACAAGATTGTATATCCATTTTTATATCCATTGATACAATTTTAGAGGTTGCTTTTTGAGAAAAAAAACTATTTGAAATTTCAAGAATGGGTGCCCATAAACCTTCCGTAGTTTCAAGGGATTTATCGCACTCAAATTTTAGTAAATAGTGAAGGAGAAACTATTTTTAATTTAGTTGAAATAATGGATACAAAACAGCCCTTATTTGGCTTGTTTTCGAGAAATGCACTTGCTAATCCGTGCCTTTTTTAGGCGATTTTGGGTTGTTAGGGGAAATTGGCTTGCTATTTCTGGCGTGTTTCTCTATCGTTTCAGATTCTTTATCCCGAACATAATTAGCTATGTTCGAATTATGTTTATCAGTAATAATCATACCTTCCTTGGATCTACTTTCTAAAAGTAGTAATAAAGCATAGGAAACGGAAGAGTTAATCATGGATGCCACATAGACCCCCTGTTTACGTGATGATAACCCTTTAAAACTTTTCATATCGAAAAAGCCAAGCCCAAGGAACATTATAAATAATCCTTTATTACCCAGAGTTGTTGGATGCTCCCCGCCAACAACTTCTTTCTTAACATCTTCCGGTAATTGAACCTCTTCAGCGGTAACCCCGTAACTTTTTTTAAGCTTAGATATTCCAGCGAGGAACTTAGACCTCATTCGCATCGCCATTGCACCCCAAGCGGTGACTACTTTAATAGGAAAATAGTCCTCAGTATATTTTAATTCAATGCGAATATTCAACTTACATTCCTTATCCACTTCACTATATTGCCTCATATCCCCCTCCTCGTAAAATTCACCCAACAATTTAAGATTACTCTTTAGTAATTCTTTATCAGTCATCACTATCTCATCCAAATACGATATAGCCATTTTACTATCAACTATTTCTGATAATCTATACTCTATGTCATCTAGCGCGTTGTTGCATAGCTCCTTACACTCATCCATAAAAGTGGATTTCCTAAGGCTCTTGCCCATGTCATCATATTTGCGATCAAATAACAGCGTAAAACCATTAGCACAAACTTCTATCAGGTTAACACCTTTAATATTGACATCCTTAACGGTTAAATCCAAACTGTAAATTTTGTTTTGAAAATTTCGCAATCCTTGGTTTTCCACAACAGCCATACCTTCTAGTTTTTAGTGTATAAATAAGCACAAACAGAAAAAAACTGAAAGGCGAATTGCCGAAGTTAAAAAAGCTGAGGAGATAATACAAGTAGTAAAGTAGAAATTAGGCTGAGGTAAAGCCCTGAAATTCTTTCACGATTATGTGATGGGAAGGAATGTTGGTGCCGCCAGCATTAATACCGCTGTATTTAGCCATCATTTTATTTATAAATTCAAAACATTTGGAGTTAGAAAGGTTTGTTCCGACCAGTTCCATTGTGCAAATATATCCACTTCGTATACAATGGAAAAGTCACTGTGTATCATTGTAATTCAAGCAGTATAAATCTGTTTTCATACTCGATCAATCACGGTTAAAATATATTTCTTGGCTTCTTAACCCAGTTATCTGGCACAATATCTTTTAACTTTTGTTTTACACGCCCAATAATACTTTTTCTAGGTTTAATTACTTCAGGCTTTTTCTTGATTTTCATATTCTTTATTTAAAATAAACTTTAAAGCAATTCGGAGCGTAACCCTTACCTGCATCCGTAATATTAATAACATGTCGACTAAGCTGCCTGCCTGTCATATTACCCGTTTTCTCATCAACTTCACTAACAATCATAACATCTCCCTTTTTGGTAGTTTTGCCGTTTTTAATAACCAGAAAATCCATTTCGCCGAGGAATAACTTTTTAAAGTTCTTAATTGGTAGATTGCAAGGGAAACTTACTTTTAGCGACTTGAGCAGTGCATTTGACACAAAACCCTCTTTTTCTGCAATTTTGACTCCCTTCTTAAATTGGTAAGAATATTTTGACTTACAGCTTCTTGAGCAATATTTCGTTTTTCTATTAAAGCTAAAATATTGTCCACACCAATTACATCGGCAGTATATTGGTATGGTACATTTTTTTGTATTTACCTTTTCCTCCTCGGTCGTATTTTCTTCTTGTGCCATTTAACAATTAATAATATTACCAATAATACCAATGTCCTTATTTCTGGGCTATCCTATTCCTAATCTCTCGTATCCAGCTATAACACAAAACTCGATTCTACATTAGAAAATTTTGTTCTGTTATTGCTTATAAGGGCAGCAAAACTGTCCACTATTTGTTTAATCTAGGCTTAACAATATAACTTGTCAAAACTTCGTATCCTTCTCTTAGAGTAATTAGCAGGTCTTGTAATTTTAAGTACTTTAAGAATTGTTCTGCTACAGATAAGGAAGCATAGACACCTCCCTGTTTTCCGTTTTTAATAAACATTTGATTAGTACCGGAGCCTATAATCCATGATTTTATACTAACAACTTGCCCCTTAATTGAGAATTTTGCAATAATTTCATTAAAAACCTCTATCTCTCCACCGGGTTTTCTCAACCACTCAACTACCATTAATTCAAAACGTTCACGTTCACTTCTCAGCCAATTATTTAACAGTTTATTTGATTTTAATTTCGATTTTAATTTCGATTCAAGATCAGTAAGCGAAATATAGTTACTGCAATTCCCCTTAGTTGCTATCCTTATAACTGTTCCTCCCAAGTATATTTTTCTAGCCATACCTTTTGTGTTTTATATATTAATTGTTTGTTACTCTCCATCATTAAATAAAGATGGCCATTCGAACCGGTAATTTTGTTCTGAAATCTTTAAACGATATTTTATATCCTTAAAACTATTTTGTTCCTTTAATAAATAATCAGCCCTTTTGCTCAACATTGTTGTCATTTTTAATTCGGCCGCAGAAGGATTTGATCGGATGTTTTCACCTTTTAATGCAAGAAAAGGATTTTGATCTTTCCACTCTCCAGCAGTTTTACCATACACTAGCTTGTTGATATAGTTCACAAAAATCGCACGGTAATATATTCTCTTCTGTAAAGGAACCTTATTCTCATGTAAGCGCATCTCAAAACTTTCCATAACATTAGTATGTGCGTCATTATTCTCTCGACGTTCCTCCGATAAAGCCCCTACTGTTGTTATATTCCCCGTTTTATCTGAAAACCTTAAGTAGGTTTTGATTACCATAAAAGTAAGGTTTGGACTTAGCCACAGATCAAAATGCATTGCAATCAAAGGGTGAAAATATACACCGCCATTTTGTCCCTTCAATACTCTAATACCAACAGCATTTGTTTTTCCTTCCCAAATAGCTGGTGTTATATTTAAAGTACTATTCGTTAAATCTTTTGATTTAAATATATCTGAATCTATTTCTTTAAATCTCTTGTTGTACCATGATTCAAAAAAAATTAAAAACGTAACCGTATCTAACTCTATTATCCACTTGTTTATTGTCTCTTTAGTCGGGGTTGTTGGTCTCCTCAATTTTGCTAACTCATTTATATTTGTATAAGCTGCACGAATTACTTTGGGACTAACCGATTTCTTCTTTTTTCTATTTAGTTTGTACATTTTAATTGCTTGCTAGATTACAAAAACAAAGTACAGCTAACGAGCTTATTTATACTCAATCTAAATAAGAACTTATTAAGTCACTTAATCATGATAGGTGGCTAATGTTGATAACTACAGGCACCTGAAACAGCTATCCATTAAAGGCTTGTAGAGATAGTGCAAAACAACCCGCTATAAAAAACAATAAAGAACAATAAAGAACAGTAAACTAGCGCATTAAACAAAAATCAGATTGTTAATAAAAAGAATATTTCAAAGGTGTAGAATAACGTCTATTTTTACTTTCTTTTGGTTGATAAGCGATCAAAAATCACCTAAAGTTCGCAGTCTTGAATAGTGTTTTATTCAACTACTAACTTGCCACGGTAACCATACCTATTGCGCAACAACTTTACAATCTTATCTCGTTCTTTTGTAAGCCTTCTTTTACAATCTTCAAATGGAATATCCTTACTAATTAATAATAGACTGCGCTGAATAAGTCCAGTATAGATCATGCCTTCCATTGGACTTGCAAAGTCCTTAATATAAAAGCCTTTTTCGACTAGGTTTTCGTGCTTTTTATTCCAATCAGCTTCCGTCGTTCCCCAAGATAACTTAACCACCATATCAAGATTTATGGCCCAATCTTCAACACTAATTTGGTTGTTGTTTTCGGAAAGGATAGGAGTTATCATTGAGAAGTCTGCCAGCAGGCAATCTTCGCTTCTTTGTTTTGCAGAAGTTATAATATTAAAATATCTAAAATAAATATCCATTAAAGCCCAACAATACTTTTTACTTCCTAGCTCCATCCATTTCAAAAAAGACATAGCAACCGGCAAACCTACATAGTCCCCGGCATAAACTCCACCTACCGGAAATACTCTCCAATTGTTCTTCGCTCCAGCTATTATATCTGAGGGTATATTCGCCTCTTCTAACAACTGTCCTAAAGCATCACTGTTTTTATTGTTTGTACTGTGATTGTTGATTTTATCTTGTTCTTTTGCGTCGCTATGCCACATTTCAACTACATCTACATGCTTTTCTCGGCCGTTGTATAACTTAACTAAATCTTGAAGGCAAAGAAAGTTCTCACATTTAGCTCTTGACATTATTTTTATACTAACACTTTCATTATCCTCTACACCCGAAATTTTAGGGAATTTAATATCTATTATTCGTATCATTTTCAATTAATTTTAGGTTATTTATTTGTTCGTTTTTACTACTAAAAATAATGAAAAATAAATCTTATTTTGGGTAAATACCGAACTACTAATTACATTTTATCCACAAAAACAGGAATACAAAAACCGCTCAATCCCCCATCAAACCTGAGGTTTAAAAACAGACAAAATATCGACTGTGAATAAGATGTTAGTAAGTGGACTTTTAGCCACTTAGATGACACAACTGCCTAATTAGCTTTTGGAAGGTTCTTGTTGATAAACACAAAAAAGGTGCATAAATACAAAACTAAATATAACTGTTTCTTATTTTTTTAATTAAGCCTTTTGGTCAGAAGACCAACCTTTCTAACAAAATTAAAAGCATCAATATGTAAGATTGTCGATACTTGCCACTCAAAAAAACATTATGTGAAGCCCGTTGCAATTTCAATTACAATAATGCTAAGTAGTAGTAGTAGTAGTAGTAGTAGTAGTAGTAAGCTGCATTCTCAAGACCTTACGCTTAAAGGTTTATCCCTTCTTCAATCCTAAAGTTTCGAAATTGTCAATAACTTCTTAACGGAAAATTTTGAGGCTTATATAATACCGAACTAAATGACAAAACTTTAATAACCGATTATAAGAAAATGGGAACCTGGGCTTTTAACGAAAATTCATATGGCAATAACGTTGAAGAATGGTTTTATTAACCAATTTATGATGGTTACGATAATGCAGTATAATTTCTAACGAGCATGGCTATTTTTAATGCTCTTAAAAACAAACAAAAGCTAAGCTTAGATTGTTTGACTACGAAAGTAGGAAATCATAAAATTGAACTTTGATCGCAGAATCATTTGTCATATAAATAATCAAAATAAGTAATAACTTCAATTTTATGTAGCTCCTTCATTTTGAAAAATACAGAAATGAAAAATGGGATAATCATTTTGTAGTATCATTTATACCATTTACATTTGTGGAGCAGGAATAAAAAAATGATGTAGTCACGAAAAGTCACTACAATAAAATATTATTCACATCACATTCAAGATATAGAACTGGTATCGGTTCGAATCCCATACGCTTAATTGGGGAATTGCCGGCGGCCTAGAGTTTTGGGCCAGTTCTTTTCATTAAAATCCTCCAACCCGTGTAGTAAGATTACTCACGGGTTTTTAATGACTTTTTTGTCCAACTGAGGGTTATAATGGTAAATTTCCTTTTTTTATTTCCCCCTAAATCGGCTTTCTGTTCATTAATCGACTAAAAAAGCCCCTTCTTCCATTATTCTTGTCCTCTTATCGACAATTTCAAAAGAAGCATGTTTTTTTGTTATGTTTGCTGCCGAAAAAATAGCCCATAAAATCAGTAACATATTATAGAAAACAACAACAATAATCAAATTCGATCTAGCATTACTTCCATTCGAATTAATCTAATTCATTATAAAATTGATTTTCTTGTATAAATACATTGTGTTTTGGCGAGCTCAAACAATTGTTAGGACAGTTGCGTAGCATAGATTAGTAATTAAATTATTATTAACAATTTTAAATATGGTATTTGGTTTGGAGGTTGCATTATAACTACAAACACAAAGCAGGGGGTGGTAAAGCCTTAAGTGTTAGTGGATAACTATTCCTCGGTGAGGTATATGATAATAAAATTCTTTTAGTTACGTTTGCGAAATCTTAAAACAAGGAACTGCCAATTAGCTAATGAAAAGGTATAAATAATTAAGAATAAGAATTATAGAATAGATTACGAAGCAGAACAAAATATTATTGAAGCATTATTACGATTAGGTAAGTACTCCTCTCCTTTTTTTAATTATCACTCAAACAATTTTTTCTTAATAACAGAAAACTTACATGCCCTATAAGGCTTACTTATAGCGCGTGTTTTATATATATGAAATTTAATAGAATTATAATGAATAGTATCTCGGTAAAAATTAGAACAAGCATTGCACTAGTATGTGTATTATGCTTTTCGTCGTTGGCTACTTTTGGAGCAGACTTTACTATTAGTAATGGTAATGATGACGGTACAGGATCATTACGCCAGGCAATATTAGATGCTAATGCAGCCGGTGATGGCCCGCATACGTTTACTATGGATGGTACGTACACTATTACGTTATCATCTAACCTTCCAACAATAACCGTTTCGGGAATTACGTTTGATGCCGAAAACAAGCTTACCATACTTGCAAGATCGTATGGTGGTGACTTGAATAGAAAAATTTGGACAATTGGTACTGGTGGTGATAACACTACCCTTAAAAACATGGACGTGTTTAATACTGGGAGGTATGGTGTTTATGTAAAAGGAATTATTGATGGTTTAACAATTGACAATATAGATATATCTCAAACTGGTGGAGACGAAGCAAGAAAGATTGATCACTTACTATATGTAATAACTAATATTAAAAATGTAACGGTCAGCAATTGTGATGCATCAGATTATTTGCAGGACGGTTATGGCTTTGCTTACTTTTTAGGAACTACCGAAAACATAACAATTTCTAATTGTTCGTTTACCAACGGGCCAGGTGGAGCAGGTTATGGAGTTAAGTTTTTAGGGGTTGCCAATAATATCAATATTAACAATTGCCTTTTCGATTTTAACGATGTTGAATCTTCTAACGATGGTGATTATGGTATCTACTTTGCTAGTACAACTACCGATGTTACAATTGATGCTGTTACTATTAATGATGCGGAAACATATTCAATTTTTGTTGGTGGAGTTTGTACCAACTTTGCCAGTTCAAACTTAATTATTACCAACATTAATGGTGGTAGTGGTTCGCAAGGTATAAGGTTTAACAGTATAGTTAATACAGCATCGTTTACAAACGATAACATTAACATGAACCGCACGGAAACATCAGACGATGGTAACTATTCTTTGTTTTTTGCTTCTATCAGTAACAATTTAACATTTAATAATAGTACGTATCACGATGCCGATTATGATGGTATTTATTTAGGAGGCAATGTTACAGGTATGTCAATGACCAACTGTAATGTAACTAACGATGGTATATCTCAACAAAACGGAGACCTAATTGAGTTTTATAGCGGAGCAGCAAACTCAGGCTTAGTATTTACCAATTGTACATTTAGTGGTGCGGAGCGTTATGGATTTATTTTAAACGCAACCAGTGCTCAAACTACTGCAACGTTTACTAATTGTGGTTTTATTAATACAAGTTCATATTCTGGTTTGTACATAATAGGTGGAATTGGCGCACGAGAAATAACTTTAAACCAATGTCAGTTTGTAAACAATGCCGATCATGGTATTAACTTATTAACTGCTAGTAACATTGAATTAAACGAATGTGTTTTTTACGGAAACGCAAACAATAGTATTGAACTAAACAATAACGGAAACAGCGATTATGAATTAGCCGATGGTGATGTACCAAACATTATTAGTGCAACTCAAAACGGTAATGATTATACCGTTGTTTATTCATTGCCAAGTTTATGTTCGGGTGGCGATTGCGAAGTTGAATTTTTTGTAAACAACTTTGGTGATAACCGTAACCAAGGTAGAACGTACCTAAAAACAGAAACGTTAAAATCAAACACAACCTACACTACAACTATAACTACAACAAATAGTAACGATGGCTTTTTTACAGCCACCTTGTTTAGAGATGGTTTTGGAACATCGGAGTTTAGTGAAATTTTACCAATGAATTTAAAAGGGCCAGCCGGTGTAGTTGGTGGAATTAAAACATGGCTTAGAGCAGATAAAGGTGTTGACGGAACAGCTTGGACGGATTTTAGTAATAACGGAAACAGTCCTATAGATAGAGATACCGACCCTGATGCAACTACAGGAAAATTAATAAACTTTAACCCTGTTTTTTATTACGATGGTAATGATATTCACTGGTTACCAGAAGAGGCAGAAGTAACCGACGACTATACTATTTTTGGAATTGCTCAAATGGAAGGAAGTAAAAATGGAAGAGTGTTTTCAAGTTCTGAGGATAATTATTTAATGGGCTACCATAGTAACGATGAAGACGAACTTTATTTAAAAGAATGGTTGCACGCACCAAATACTCCAGCTAGTACTGATTTGAAAATGTACTCGGTAGAAAAAACAAAAAGTACAGATGCCTGGAATTTTAAAGCAAATGGTATTACAATAGGAAGCACTACTGAAGCGGATAAAGAGGGCGAATGGCGTTTAACAATTGGAGGATATAGAACAGGTGAATATTCAAGTGTATATGTACCAGAAGCAATAGTTTATAACAGAGATTTAACGGATGCAGAAATGCAGAAAGTTGAAACGTATTTAGCTATTAAATATGGTTTTACATTGCCGAGTAATTACGTAAGCCCTACGGGTGTTGTTGTTTGGGATAACACAGCCAATGCTGCTTATAATAATGATGTAACGGGTATTGGTAGAGATGATGCTTCTGTTTTAAGTCAATTAAAATCGAAATCAGAAAACAGCGATGGTGTTATTACTATAATGGTTGAAGGCGAAGGAACAAGTGCAGCTCCTGTATTTGTTGATTTAACGGATGGTACATATTTAGTTTGGGGTAATAATAACAATGATAATACTTGGAGTACTGCAGGTGCACCAGCAGATTATAATATTTTAAACCGTACATGGAAGGTTGCTGAAACAAACGAAACAGGAACCTTACTTTTTGAAATTGAAGTTAACAATAGTGATTTTAATATTGCAGAAAATGCAGCATCTTCAAAATTGTATTTGGTAATTGATGCAAACAGCGATGGTAATTTAAGCAACGATGTACCTGTACTAATATATGATGACGGAACAAACGGTGATGCAATTGCTGGTGATTATGTTTACACGGCAAGCGGCATAAACTTAAACAACAATAACATATTTACCCTAGCAACTTTTATAGATAACGATGTAGTTAATACTGCTGGAGCAAGTACATGGACGGCACCAGCAGGTGTTTGTTCAATAGTAGTTGAAACATGGGGTGCTGGAGGTGGTGGTGGTAGTTCCGAAAAATCAACATGGGAAGGTTCAAGTGGTGGAGCTGGTGGTGCATATTCTAAATCAACTATTAGTGTTGTACCAGGTACTGTTTATAATATTTATGTAGGTAGTGGTGGTTCAAAAGGTTCTACTGATGCTGCACAAAATGGTGATGGAGGAAATGGAGAAGACACTTGGTTTTCTACCACTACAAATGCACCAACAAGTTTAACCGAAGGTGTTTTAGCCAAAGGTGGTAACGGTGGTTTAAGAGATGATATTGCTGCAAACTCTCCATATATAATAGGTGCATTAGGTCAATTAGGAGGACAGGCAGCAAATGGTATTGGAGAAGTAAAATATAACGGAGGAAATGGTGGTGATGGTTGGCATGGTTCATATGGCCAAGCTGGTGGTGGTGGTAGTTCTGCTGGTTTAGCTGCTAATGGTACTGATGGCCAATACGCATCTTATACAAGTGAAGCTACTTGCGCTGTTGCACCATTTGGTGGTGGCGAAGGTGGATTTGGAGGAACCGGTCAAGGAGCTGGAAATGTTGGAGAAGATGGAACATTACCTGGTGGTGGTGCTGGTGGTGGCGGTGGTGATCCTGGTGAGTTAGGTGGGAATGGAGCCAACGGTCAAATAAAAATTACATGGGCAAAGCAAATAGAATTTAACAACCCAACAACATGGACGGCACCTGAAGGAATTACTTCAATAGAAGTACAAGTTTGGGGTGCAGGTGGTGGTGGTGCAGGTAATCCTGGTTTTGGCGATGCAGGAGCAGGTGGTGGTGGTGGTGCTTATTCAAAAGCAACTATTACTGTTGTGCCAGGTACAACCTATAATGTACAAGTTGGTTTAGGTGGTTTTGCTGGCCCAATTACAGGTACTACAACTGGTGGTATTGGAGAAGATTCTTGGTTTGGAACCACAGCAACCATTTTGGCAAAAGGTGGTTTTGGTGGTACGTTTACAAATGGTGGCGGTGTACCGGGTACTGGTGGACAAAGCGCGGATGGCATAGGAACTGAAAAATACAGCGGTGGTAATGGTGCTGCTGGATATACAACTAATAATGCAACCGGTGGTGGTGGTGGTGCTTCGGCAGGTACTTTTGCAAACGGAAATAACGGAATAGCAGGTGGCAATACTGGAGAGTATGGCGAAGGTGGATTAGCAATATCAGGAGGAAGTTATGGAGGCCAAGGTGGTAAGGACTTTAACAATTCCAATAACGAATGTGAAATGTTTCATGGTCATGCTGGTGGTTTTGCAGGTGGTGGTGGTGGTGCAAGTTCGGGAGATAATAATGGAGCTTATAGAGATACTCCAGCAAAAGGTGCTGCTGGTAGTAATGGTAGAATTGTGATTATTTATGACTTAGAAGATAAAGTATTATTAACAAGTAATGCTCAAGCTGCTGCAACAATACTAGCAGGAACAAATGATGTAGTTGTTCATAGCTTTTCTTTAACCGATTATTATGCGTGTAACAGAGTTACAATTAATGATTTAAACTTAACAACTACTGGGTCTTTTATAGCAGCTGATATAACAAACTTTAAATTATACTACACAGCAAATAACTCTTTTGGAAGTAATAATTTATTAGGAACAATTGAAACTCCTTTAGCAAGTGGAATTGAAGTTTTTACAGGAGTTAATTTTCAACAACCAGATAATATTGGTTATTACTGGATAACGGTAGATATACCAGAAGCTTCAACTAACAATGCTACTATTACTTTTTTAGAAACAAATGCATCATCATTTGTATCATCATACATACCAACGGGTATAGCCTTTGCAAGTGGAGAGCAAATAATTGATGCAACGTTTAGGGTACAAGGTACAATTGTGGATGTTGATTGTGCAACAGGAACTTTAGGTAACATTAATGTTGCCACTATTAATGGTGTTGCTCCTTATACTTATTTATGGAGCAATGGAAGTTCAACTGAAAGTTTAACGAACGTTGAGGCTGGTGTATATACATTAAGAGCAAAGGATAGTAACGGAGATAAATTTAAAAGTGAATTTAGAGTTTATGCATGTGCTCAGTTTACAGACATGGAAAATGTTACAGAACAAGATTTTTCACTTACCAAAACGAATGCAGACCCTGAACTTGCCGGAGCAAAATCTAAAAACCTTCTTTACGTAACCAGTACAGGTGGAATTAAATATGTTGTTGAAGATTTAACTAAAAACTTTGCAGCTGGTTTTAGTATTGAAACCAAAGATGATTTAGATGTAGCTCACACAGTTTCTGCTTTTGAAATTGAAAACGATAAGTTGGATGTTTATGTATACGGTACTCTTGCAAATACATACAATGGATTGGTAACAGGTGATATTGTAGAGTTGGTACAGGATTTTGGTAGCATTAGCTTATTGATTAATAACTATGTTCACTTTACTGTTGACTCCGTTCATAAAGCAGCAATGAAACTTGATTTTATTGCATTAAAGGAAAATAGCCCAGTTACAAATTTAAAAGTAACATTTGGTTTGCCTGAGTTTTATTTTAATTCTCAATTGCTTGAAACAGGAATAACAATTGACGCAAGTATTGATGGTATAGCGGCAGGAAGTTCAGAGGTTCCTTCGGTAGAAACATATCAATTGCCAATAGGCTTTAATAATGATGAGGTTGAGTTCATATTTGACCTTACACCCCTAAGTGGTGAAACAAGTAAAATTAAAGTGCTTTCAACAAAATATGGTACTGTTAATAGTGTGTGGCAATATGATGCTACCAATAGTATTTACAATGAATTAAACAATTCAATGTACACCTTTGGGGCTAATAGAGAATTGATACTTATACCATTCGGAAAAACTGTATTTGATTTACCATATGAACAACCTCCTGTTTATTTAACATTAGAAAGCGGTTTTGTTTTATCTCCAAACGGAGATAATAACTATGATGAACTGAGCTTAGTTGGGGCAGAACTTGTTGATGATTTTGAACTCAAAATATACAATTTATCCAATACGGAAGTTTATCAAACTACTGTACCTGAATTTACTTGGGATGGAAAAGATTACTCAACAAATTTGGTAAAAGGTACATATAACTATACGCTGAGTATTAACGGACAAGCGTTTAGTGGTATGATGGTTATTGATTTTTAAGTGAAGTAGAATTGAAAATAAATTTAAGTAATGAATAATAAAGTAGTTGTTGCATTAATAGTAGTGCTTATTGGAGTGTCTGGATTTAGTTTGTATAAATCAATGCAGGTTCCAGTTGTAAAATATGTGCGTTCATCCGATTTAATTTATGGTTTTGATGGAATGAAACTTGCACATTTAAAAATACAGAAGATACAGGCTGAGAACCAAGGTAGGTTGGATACTTTAAAACAGGACTTCCAACTTTCTGTGAGCAATTACAATACTGCTTATACGGATTTAAATAAAAAAGAAAAAGCAGAAAGAGAAAACTTGTTGCGTTTACAACAGCAAAACTTAGAAGGTTATGCAAAGCAAATACAAGAAAATAATACTAAGGAGGATAACAGGTTAACCGAAGGTGTATTAAACCAAGTTAATGCATTTGTTGAACAATATGCTAAGGATAATGGTTACGATATAATACTGGGAACAACTACTTCAGGAAACATTTTGTACGGAAACAAAGCAATGGATATTACGGAAGAAGTATTAGAAGCAATTAATGAAGACTATAAAGTAGAGGGAGATAATAATTAATGAAACAATCTGCTTTACATATCCTTTTTAGTATCAGTATAATTGTTGTAGTTCTATTTTCTGGATGTTCAGAAACTAGTTCTGTAGCAAATATAGAAGAGTTGAATGCTTGGATGAAAAATGCTGAAGAATTAACAATAACCCGTTCTGTTAATGGTGTTGAGGTTAAGGTAAAATACATACTGCCTATTTATAGTGCCTTTAAAGATTTGAAAAGGTATGAGTTAAGTAGTCAAAAAAGCTTTGATAGCCTATTGACTTTTTACGATAACAATGCAACTTTTATTATGACACTTGGCCCTGATGAAACAACAGGCACAACAGGTGATATAATGTATAAAGGTGTAAAAAACTTTAAGGAATATGTTTTACAAGCCAAACATTTAAATTTTGATTTGGAAAAACAAGTGAGTATGGAAACGAATGAAGGGAATTATTACCCTGCATTATCATCACTTGATAACACATATAGCCTTACAAGTAACAGAAATATAAACTTTGTTTTTTCACCAACAAAAACCAAAGAGGAGTTAAAAAACGCAAAGCACTTTCAATTTGTTTACGACGATGAAGTATTTGAATTGGGCACTTTGCATTTTTATTTTGACAAAGAAAAAATAGACAGCCAAACACCAAAGGTTAGTATTTAGGATAAGCACTTATTATAATAAAGTATATGAAACGATTAATTATTAAAAAACAAAAGTACTCTCAAAAAGTAGCAACCGTTTTTTTGCTAGTAATGTTGATGGATATTGTAACACCTACCTTAACATTAGCATTAACAGGTGGCCCAGCAGCTCCTGAGTTTTCCAGTTTTGAACCCGTAACTACCACTAGTATGGTTAATGAGTTTTCTGGAGATTTTACTTATAACATTCCGGTGCTAAATATACCAGGGCCAAATGGTGGAGGTTATGCTATGTCCTTATCATATCATTCCGGTGAAACGCTGGAGTCTGAGGCTACATGGGTTGGTTACGGTTGGACATTAAATGCTGGTGCAATTAACAGAAATAAAATAGGTTTTGCTGATGATACAAAAAATGACAGAACTTATTATAACGACGTACCTACTAACTGGACTGCAAGTGTAGGAATAAGTAACGGCTTTGAATTATTAAGTGCAGATATACCAACTGATTTCGGAGTGCAATTAAATGCTTCTATTCGTTATAACAATTATAAAGGATTTGGATATACTGTTGGTGCTGGTTTAAATTATCGTGAAGGTTTAGCTTCTTTAGGCTATTCACTATCGGATGGTTCAGGGAGCTTTTCTGCAAGTATTAACCCTGCTAAACTTCTGGGGTTTTCTAAGGAAAGAAAAAAGTTTAAAGAACTAAGAGACGTTGCTAAAAGTGAAGAAACTGAGGATTGTAAAAAAGAAGCTCTTGACAAGTTAGCCGATTATAGAGCAACCATTGCAAGTTCTAAAAAAAGCAGGTATTTATCAGGTTCTGGAAGTTCATATGGAATATATTTAAGTGCGGATCGATCACAGCCTTCAACTGTAACTTCTTATTATGGTCGGTCTTATTATTTTAATGTTGATCCAGAAGCAAACCCTATTCCTTTTTTAGCAGGAGCTGATCTTGGGTTTTCCGCTTCTTATACTGAACAAGACAATATTGCAGAAACTAATATTACAGCTTTGGGTTATTTGTACTCTTCTGAAGGGGCTTCAAGTAAAAGCGCAGTAATGGATTACTCGGTTGAAAAAGAATCCATGTATGATAAACGTGATCAATATTTATCATTACCCTTTAATAGTGCTGATAATTTTTCTTTAACGGGTGAAGGTGTTTCTGGTGGTTTTCGATTTTATACTCGCACACCTGGACATTTTAGACCTAATAAGTCTCTAAGCGTTACCTCTATACAAAGTTATTCTGGCGAAGGTCACATTGGAGTAACTAACGGATCAGGGTTTGTTATTAGCACTGGATTACAAACATTAAAAGTAAATGGAGAAGAATGGGATGGAACAAATTCATTAGATATTGCAGATAGGCAGTTTAAATCTAAAGACAATGGTGACGAGGCTTTCTTTTTACGTTTTAATGGTGATTTAGGAGGGGATGTTCTTTATGGAAATGATGATTATGTTGCCGGGAACCTTGTAAGTGAAGGAGCCTCTTATCAAGGTAATAAACAATTTAAAATAAACATTCCCGATAAAGGTGATGTTAGTTTAACTTCAAGTATAGCAACTCAAAATGGCAGCGTATCAAGGAGTGGCAGGTCTTCTCATATCGCCTATACCCTTAATTCTGAAATGCTTGAAACTGGAGGTTTTAAGTATCAAATGGATAACCCTGTTGTTGATGGAGAGGGGATTAATAGAGCAAGTTATTTAGAACAAATTGGTGAACTAATAACAACAAATGAATCAGGGAACCAGTATGTTTATGGCTTACCTGTTTATGTTAAAAACGAAACGAGATTACAATATGATTTAAGAGGAATTGAAGGAGGAAGTGTAAACAATAACCTGAATGTTGTTAAGGAAAATATTGAGGATGATTATAATGTAAAAGTGGGGTATGTTGATAATGGAGCATACGCAAATAACTTTTTATTGACACAAATAACTACTCCTGATTATGTTGATAGAACGATGAACGGGCCAACGGAGGATGACTTTGGAGGTTACACAAAGTTTGAATATGAAAAAGTTCATAAACTTGAGGATGGTGGTTACCATTTTCGTATGCCTTATACAGGGTTGAATTATGATAAAGGAATGATTTATGACCCTTTTGACGATGTTGGAAGTTATTTCTCAGGAGATAAAGAAGTGTACTTGCTTAAATATATTAAAACAAAAAGCCATACGGCTGTTTTTGAAACAGAATTGAGAAAGGATGGACGTGGTGCATCTTCAGATATTAAGGCTGCTGGACAAGAAAATGGTGGTGATTTGGACGCAAATAACAAATACCTAAAAAAATTAGTTTCGATTAAACTTTATGCCAACGATGAAAACGGGGAATGGGCCGATGGTAAAGGAACTTTAATACGTACTGTTAGATTTGATTATGATTATTCTTTATGCAAAAATGTATGGAACAATGCTGAAACCAATGAGGACTCGGGTAAACTAACATTAAAAAATGTTTGGTTCGAACATCAAAACATTGTTAACGCACGTATTGCACCTTATACTTTCAATTACAATTATCCCACTAGTGCAGAGGCAAAATATCCAGATAGGTATAAAAGCTTTCAAGATGATTTTGGAGATAAGTTCAGTGCAGGTTCACAAAACCCCAATTATGATCCACATGCAATTGATGCATGGGGAAATTACCAAGATGCAGCTAGAGGAGCAGTTAGAAATAACGATTTAATTTCTGGTGTAGATCAAACACCTGCGGCAAGTTTTGATCCTGCGGCTTGGCAATTAAAAGCCATAATCCTACCTAGCGGTGGTGAAATACATGTACAGTATGAACAGGACGATTATTGCTATGTACAAGATAGATTAGCTTCGGCACTTGTTAGTATAGCACAGCCTCCAATGGAAGGTATTGATATGGATGAGCTAAATAATTCATCTGATCCTGATAATTATGATTTGTCAAATGTTCCAAATTTCCATGATTCCACAGTTAACATATATTTTAACCCTGAAATAGAGGAAGGGCCAACTGCTTGGGATATTAAGTCTACTTATCAGCTTAAAGTTAACGAGATAGGGGTAATAACGGAAGGTGATATGAGACGTTTAGCAAAAAAGTTAAATGATAATTTAGAGGGAAAAAAAATATACTTTAAGTTTTTGTATTCTCTTTTATTGGGAACTAATGATCCAGAAATTAACGGGAGTTGTAATTCAGAATACTTAACAGGTTATGTAAATTTTAGGAAGGCATATGTAACTGCGACGGATGAAAGGAAATTAATGATTAGAATTGGCCCCCCAAGTGGAACGGAGTATAGTTTACCAAGAAATGCATGTGTTGATTTGGTAAGAAAACAAATTGGAGGGAAACTGGACGGTAGTGTAAATTGCGATCCTAATGATGGGATAAAAAAAGGAACAAATCCCAAACGGATAGCAATGCAGTTAATATCTAAAATTGGTGTCGCATTTGTTCCTCAACTAACAACTTGTTTAAGAATAAACGATGACTTATCATTCTTTAAAATTCCTATGCTCAATGCCAAAAAAGGCGGCGGAATACGTGTTAAACGAATTTTAATGTACGCCGAAAATGGTATTGATGAAGGGGTACCCGCATTATATGGTACGCAGTATTTATATCAAAATGAAAACGGAGAAAGTAGTGGCGTAGCTACAAATGAACCAGCTACAATTAGGGAGGAAAATCCTTTAGTAACCTTCTTGGGAAAACGTGAAGAGCAAACTTGGGCAACCAAGGTAATTGCCGGTAAGGATCGCGCACAGTTTGAAGGGCCAATTGGCGAAAGTTTATTACCAAGTCCTTCTATTGGTTATCGCAGGGTTATTTCAGAAAATATACATAGTGGTAAAACCCACACAGGATTTGTTGAAAGTATTTTTGCTACTGTACAAGATTTTCCTTTTGACAGGGAATATGATAATCTTGGTCAAAATGGTGTTGATAATACTATGGTTACTGGCCGTAAAGACTGGATGAGAATACCAGCCATCGTTTTGAATTACAGTGTAACAAATAAATGGGCGGCACAGGGCTACAGGTTTATTAAAAACAGTATGCATGGTAAACCAAAAACGATTAAAACTTATACTGGAGTATTTAAAGACGGGGACTTAGAAAATATGGTTGTTAGTAGCTCTACAACCTATGAATATTTTGAACCAGGGGATAATGTACCCCTAATGATGCCTGATGGGACAATTAACCCTAATGGAACTCCAGGGAAGGAGATGGATATTACGTTTGAAAGGAGACAAGTAGAAGATGTTACCTATGATTTTGCCATAGATGTGGATTATGCTATTTCTTTACCGGCATTACCACAAGCCTCATTGCTTCCTATATTTTCATATACAGAGAGCAAATTAAGAACCCATACAACAACCAAAGTAATTACGTACCCTGCAATTAGCAAAGCTGTTACAACAGTTAAGGACGGTATTAGTCATAGGGTTGAAAATAAAGTTTTTAGCTCTTACACAGGGCAACCAGTAATAACTAGCACAACTGATGGTTTTGAAGGCTTGAGTTTAAATACTGAAACGGATCATAATGGTACATACATAGCATATAGTTATCCTGGATTTTCACAATATCCTGAATTGGGACAAAAAGCGATTAATGATGGTTATGTAATTACAGCAAATAATGGCGATTTAATTATTAGCTATGTAAATGACAATAACATCAAAGCTCTTGATTTTAGTAGAGACGAAATTACCGCTTTGGTTTGTGATGATATGAACATGTTTACAGTTGGTGATTTAATAATACTTAATGATAGAAAGGATAGTTATTTTCATGTTAGTAGTGTACAAGGTAATAAGGTAATAATAGCAGAAGCTTTGTTAACAGGTACAGGTACTTCTCCATTATCAGATGGTGATGCTATAAACAAAATCAAAATTGTTAAGTCTGGTAAAACAAATCAGCTAGGTATAAGTGTTGGTGGCTTTGTTACCTATGGCGTTGATCAGTATACCGATGAAATGCCAAGTGCAAAAATTACTAAGGCAATCTATGATGAACGTTTGGTATTGGCAGATGCTTTAACAAGCCTAATAGCCGATGGAGGTTCAATAGATCCAGATGATTTCCAGGATTTACGAATAATAAACCCTGAAACAGGTCTATGTGGATCTCTTGAAGACATAGAAGTTATTCCTGCTTCACGATTCGTATCAGATTTTACCGTTTCGTATGGCTCTACTGAAATAATAGAAAAAGTATGGGATCCAAATGTTGATGGTGAACATCCTATGGTTACTCATTTAAATAATTTAATGAATACCTATTGGAAGTATGAATTGACAAGTTATTCGGGTTCCTTGCATCCATTGGCTGATGAGGGGGATCAATTGGTAGAAAAGCTTTATACAACAAATGCTCTTGTTGATGTTCAAAACTCGATTGATGTTTTTAATTATGTTCCCGCTTTTCCAAGTGTTAACGGTGGTAACTCAAGAACTATTAGTCTTAGTATGATTCCTGATGACAATTTTAGTAACAGCACCTATCCAAATGGGTCAAATGTAACCGGATTAAAATGCCCAGGAACACCTTATATATGTACGAGTACTGATGAAACGCAATTTCTGCTTGCATCGCTTAATTTAGAGTACGACAATCAAACTATTTTTAAACTTTGGGTACAAAATAATTTTGAGGGGTCAACCGATAGAAAAAGGGTAAGTAGTCCTTGTAGCAACCCTTATACTAATAGTGGTTCAGTAGATCAAATGTTTGGAGGGGATTTTAATTACACTTCTGGAGTTTTTGGACAAGATACTGATGGGTATTTAACTTTAGATGGTTGTGTTAATATTGGATCAGGAGTTTTTGGGCCAGAAATTAGATTTGTTCAAAATGTTCAAATAGAACCATGCACTCAAAACTTTGAAGAGTCAGGCGGAGAGGACGGATTCTCGATTGATGAATATACAGGGCAACTAGTGTACTTAAGGGCTAATGCACCGTGTAACCCAATACCTGTTACATGCATTCAGTTTTGTGACCCACCTCAAACTCAAATATTAAATGTAGTTAGTTCATCAGCAGCAGTATTAAGTAATTACTGGCCTTACGATAACAGCTTGTATGGAGATGTAGTTAACGGTAATGAGTTTGAAACAGGAGTAAAAGGAACTTGGCGTCCTTTATCCAATTATGTATACAATACCGATGACGTAATTGGTGCAACTGATGGTACCGAAAGAAACTACAAGGATGCAGGTACTTACACATTAAACTTATTTAATTGGAAAGTTCCTACAGCTAGTGAATCTCAAAACTGGGTAAAAGCGAATACTGTTACAAAGTATTCTCCTAATGGAGAAGCATTGGAAGAAAAAGATGCAATTGGCATTTACAGTACAGCCAAGTTTGGTTATAAAAATGCTGTTCCATATTTGGTTGCACAAAATTCGAAAAGTGATTTTGTTTCGTTCGAGAGTTTTGAAAATGTTTATGATGGAACTAAAGTGGAAGATGGTGTAACTATACTTTCAAGTAATATAACATCAGTGGATGCAAACGGTAAAACAATTGCTCATTCAGGATCAAAGTCATATAAAGTTGACAATTTTATTGGATATACAATGGGGAGTTTTAACGCTGATGCTAAAATTTCAGAATCAGGTATTGGAATTAAGGTTTGGGTTAAAAACGTTGTAGGAGTTACTAATCCTATTAAAGGAGGCTTACGCCAGTGTATTGGGATTTGTAATGATACATATGTAAATGCGTTTACTAAAGTTGCGCAGTCGGGTGAGTGGAGTTTGTATGAATTAAAAATAGATAAGTCAAACTTTGTTATAGGCCAGGACTATATTGTTTTTGTTCAATCTAATAGTACTTCTAATATATACATAGATGATATTAGAATGCAACCTTTAAATGCACAAGTAAACACCTTTGTGTACGACCCAACTACGTTACGTTTATTAACATCTTTCGATGATCAAAACTTTGGCCTGTATTATCAATACAATGCTGAAGGGAGATTAGTAAGGAAAATTATTGAAACGGAAAGAGGCATGAAAACGGTTACAGAAACTCAGTACAATACGCCTTTAAAAGTTGAAAGATCAGACGTTACTAACTAAAAATTAAAGCAGTAAAAATTATAACAATGTTTAAAAACTTCAAAAATATTTTGTTTGTAAGTATGAGTCTGGCAACGTTTGTATTGTTGTTTAGTGCTTTTACCTACGCCAAATTTGATGTTGAAAATACATTGTTAAAACCTGGAGCTATACCAACTAGTGAGGATGCAAAATGTGTTACCTACTTAAAATCCATGTTTAAAACATGGAATCAAAGTAGTAAAACAGATGGTGTAGTCTATAGTAAATACATAATATCCTCAACCTTAAACGGCAATTCAACTAGTAACAATATATCAAGTAAAAGTGAAATTGAATCAATAAGCTTCGGAAACAAATCGAGGGTTTACAGTAAAGAAATGATTGTACTGCGTGATGAAAAATACACCATTAGTATTTTGCCACAAAAGAAAATTGTTTTCTGGACTAACTCTATAAAAAGTAAGGTGTCCTTGTCAACGGCTCAAGCTCAAATAAGCAAAATGCAGGATAGCCTGTTGAGTATACGCGAAAAAATAGTTTGCGAGGCAGTAAAAGGAAAGAAAAACAGTAAAGTTGTACATGTGTATTTAAAGTATGCAAAAGGCTATGCGGGGCAACTTACCAAGCTAAGCTATTACATTAATACGGCTACAAAAACATTGCAAAAGTTAACAATGAATTACACGCCCGAAAGTGAGTTCAAAAAAATAAGTTATGAGTTTATTGCCCAGAATTATAACTACAAAAAAGTGGATATGAAAACTCCGGTTAAACAACTGGTGTTTACTAGCAACAATACTTTATTACAAAAGTATGCAGGCTTTAAACTTATTGATAATAGAAAATAATAATTAAGATTTTAATTACGTATGAAGAGTTTAGTAAAATTACCGGTTACCATTTTAATGGCCATAGTACTGTTAAGCTGCTCACAGCTTAATGCACAAACGGCTAGTGATGATGCTGTTATTGATATGGTAACATTACCATATAATACAAGTACTGCTCCTAGCGATAAGTTAATTTTTAGGTCGCAAAGTGACTGTAATAATGTCCCAAATGCGCAATCAAAAAAGGCCACTCTTTTTGCTGTATTCAATTGGAATGGAGATTATATTGAATCGGCTAATGAATATACAGTTGATGTTGTTGTAACCGCATTTAAAACATATACAGGTAATACCGCTGAAGATATAGTTGAAACCTTTAGTTTTCCTCAATTAAAAATTCATTATAAAACTCCACAAGCTTTTGCATATTTGGATATTACGGAAAATAGCAATATTGTAAAACGTTTTGAAGTTACAGCAACGTATACATTAGTTAATGGTGGAGTACCAAATGCCGCGATTGAAGCTAACTTACAAACCAAAGTGTTTTTTAAAAATGAAGTATCATACAATGCTAAAGGTATTGGAGTAAGTAGTGTAGGTACAACATTTGACGGCCCTGAAGCTACGTTTACGTGGGAAGGCAAATGTAATGATCCAAAAGCAATTCAAGTACCAAATTACGAGTTTCAATTATTACGTTTATATAATGATGGAACAATAAATCCTACACCTTTTATTAACAGCGGTTCTCAGGAAATTAGCAAATTAAGTGCTGTAATTGATTGGGATCAAGCGTTAACAATTGAAACAGGTAGTTCACAAAAAAGCATATCATTAACCCTTGCCGAAGGTGTTGGTTATTACTTATGGAGGGTAAGGCCAATTGGTAATGAAGAAGAAGGCGGCATAGGAAACTCAGAAAACTGGGGAGAATGGTCTACTGCCAACGAACCTAGTTTTTCCCAAAATGCAGTTATTAATATTGAAACAAACCAGTATGCGGGTAATACACGATTTGTTGTTTCAAACTTTAACAACAACTTGAGTAGGGATAAAAACTGGATTTTTACACGTTCGTTTATTGAAGGTGGTGCAGTAACTGGTACTAATTCTAATTTAGGTGATGCAACAACCAACAATCCTATAACAATTGGTGAGGCTGCAAGTTTTGCCAATGAGTTACAAATGGTACAACAACAACAAACGCGAATTAAATCGGAAGATAAAACAATTGTTGGTCAAACAATTTACGATTATAGTGGCCGTCCTGCAATGTCATCAATGGCGGCTCCCGTACAAACAAATCAGCTGGGTTACATTAGTAAATACATTCGTGATGCTCAAAATAATTCTTATTCCGCCGATGATTTTGATACCGATGATAATTACAAAACACCAGCAGAATATAACACCAGTGTTGATGCAACTAGTTCAATTGGTGGTACTGGTAACTATTACTCAAATGATAGAGTAATAGATGAGGACAATGTGCCATCTGCTTCTGGGTTTCCATTTAGCCGTACATTGTTTATGAACGATGGTACATCAAAACCAAAAGCACAATCTTCGCCAGGTTTAACATTTCAATTTAACACCGGCCATACTGTAAATAATTATTTAGGTAGCGCATCCGATGTTGAATTAATAACAATGTTTGGAGATGAAGCTCCCGAAGAAAGCAGTGTTTTAAAATCGATTACAACCGATCCTAATGGTGGTGTAAGTATTAGTTATATCTCAAAGGAAGGCAATGTTATTGCAACGTGTTTATCATCAACAGGTAATCAAAAAGGAGCGGACAATCTTGATCCTCTTGCCTCTCAACCAGGCGTAGGTGAAGGTTTATTAATTACCCACGGTATAAATAACAATGTGCCTTATGGTAATAATGGTTTACAATCATTTAAAAATATTGTGTTTGGAGAAATTACGGATTTAAATATTTATTACGATATAACGCCTAAAACATTTGAGAACAGCTGTATTGAATTTTGTGAAACATGCGATTATAAAGTAACCATTAATGTAATTGATAACGACAACCCTGATGAGCCAGTTATGCCTAATGGCCCAGTTACACTTACGGTTAACCCAACATTAAATAATTGTTCGCCAACAGAAACCACCTACTCGTTAACAATTACAAACATGCAACCGGGTTCATATACTGTTGAACGTACTATAGAAAGTAATCAAGTTAACCTAACCGCTATTTACCCACCTAATTCTACGGCAAATACTAGCTATTTAAATCAATACTTACAACAAGCTAAAGCTGACTTATATGCCGATTATCAAACGGGTTGGGCAATGGTTGTTGATGATAGTGGTGATGCTATTGATATGAATAATGACGGGAGTGTGGATGTTACCCCTGGTGGTGCGGATTCCGATTTGATTGACATTGAAGCATTAAACCTGTTTTTGTATGGAGATAATTCCGATCCTAATAATATTATTGCCCCAAATCTTACAGCATTTTTTGCTTTACTAGGTGTTGACGATAGCTACACTAGCGATCATATTAATATAAAGTTTGTTAACGAACAGGAATGTAGTGAGGTATCTAACGTTATTACCATCCCTTATGAGTTTTGTAATAATGGGGAGTGCCCAGCAGATGATGTTAATGACAATCCTGACTTTGAAGCATACATTGCTATTTACTACGCCCAAGTACTTCCTGAAATTACCGATGTGCCAACTATTACTGATATAATGACTGGGTACGCTGCTGGAGAGTTTAATCAACTTGTTGCAAACATGATTGATTGCGATGCCTATAGCTGTTCTGATATTTATAAATGTTGGAAAGGGATTGTTGCATCTTACGAAGATTTTAAATCGGACTCGGATCTTGTAAGTGGGTTACCTACTTCGGTTCCCCTTAATGGTTTAGCTTCGGATATGACTTTATCCTTAAACACATCCGATTTTTTAGGAATGTTTTTTAACTGTACTGGTTATGAAATTGAAAGTATAAAAAACAACCCAACAGGAACGTGTACTAGTGGAGGATATAAAGCACATGCATACAAACACTTTAAATACGATATAGCCAATGCTACTACTCCAGAGGCCAGATGTACATCTTGCGAGGAAAGTATATATAGCGCAGTGGAAGGAGATTTAACAGACTTCCCTGCTACCGCACAAGGCTTTATTGATTACATAAACGCATTACCAAACGAAACAACATTTACTTCAACCGAAGATATTAATGGTGTAAACCAAACGCTAAAATTTAATGCGAAAGAAGGTTTTTACAATTGTATTAAAAATTGTGATCCCGATTATGTTCTTCCTGCATTTAGCGAAGCAGGTTTTGCCCAAGGTATGGAAGAAGAATGTGGTATAAGTTGTGATGAGAGATATGATGGGTTTGTTGAGGATTTAAAAGTAGTACACAATAATTTTGATCCAAGTTTATGTGGCCAGACTCCTTGCCTATCGGATGAGTTGTTTGAAACCAGTGAAACGAATGTAGTATATTATTCTGATGTATATTATTTTTTATATACGTCTGAAGTTGCTACAGCTGGATTGGATGTAATATTTCCGGGAGCAGAGTTTGAGATAGAAATAGAATTAACATCTGTTCATCATGTAAGCTTCTATCAGGCTGACGTAACTGCTGAAATAAATTCAATAAATGGTTTTGTGATATTGAATGGAGTTACTTCCCTTTTACTGCCAAATGAGTCAGGCACAATAACTAGTATAATTAAACTAAGGGCTCCAGAAAATATTATCCCCAATTCAAATGGCCAAGTTGATTTTTTAAATTTCTCTGGTACATATAAAACGGGCAACAACGGAACAATAAACAATTATAGTTCTGATATTTTAATTGATGCAGGGGAACCAGCAAATTGTTATCTGCCCGCTTCATTAAATAAGATTTATTGCCAAGCAGAAGCAATGGTTAACGAATGTAAAACGTACTGCGATATTGATGTTAACACTGATGGAACAGTAGGTACTACCCAGCAAAAAGAAAATGTTTTAAATATTTTGGGTGGTGCCCACTTTGATATTAAATTAAATTGCAACAATGGATGTGATGCTGGTTATCAAACTGCAACTAATGGAGCTACTCCAGTTAAATCATGGGATTACATTCTTAAAATAATCAATTTAAAACTTGAAGAAGAAAGAGCAAACATGCCAAATAATGGTGGCAATTGGGATATTGTAACGTTTATTGAAAACTCAATTAACCCTGAACTAATTGGTGTTGGAGGATGTATTAATTATGATCAGTATACAACAAGCGTTTTTGTACATCCATCTGTTCCATCATATGTAGCCTTGGATATTTTGCCTGAGTCAGACTTACCTGGTTCTGGCTTACCTGATATGGCCATATTAAAATATTATTATAACACTGCCATACCTGAAGGTAATATCAATAATTTAAATATTAATCCAATTAAAGTATATTGTTCAGCACCTAGATCTCCTGCTCCTCCAGGATCGGAAATTTATGGCCCACCTGTAGGTTTAAGTCCATCAGAAGTGCTAGCAGCTAACCCTAACGAAACAGTATACGTTTCAATTTATGGTAAACTAAGAGTTATAGATGGCACAACAAATTCAGACCTTGTGTTAGAAGAGTGTACTATAAATACATCTTGGACAATATTTACGTGTATGGAAGCCATCCAAAACTCAACATTAACTTGCGACCCAGTTTGTTACAAACTTGTTCCTGTTACAGGCTTTGATGAGGATCAATTACTGGAGGAAGCTATTGTATATAACTTACAAACCTGTGAGGATGAAATGACCCTTGAAGTAAAAAGAGCCATGGAACCACAAGTTAGTGCCATAGTTAATGCTCAATTAAATTTATTGGAAAGGCTATATACAGAGGAATGTATAAATGGAATAGCAGATGACTTTAATGTTAGCTACATCGTTAATTACCATCATTACACGTTATATTATTATGACCGTGCTGGTAACCTAGTACAAACGGTACCACCAAAAGGAGTTGTACTATTACCTGGAAATGCTACAAGAGCAACTTCAACCGCACATAACTTAAAAACTATGTACCGTTACAATTCATTAGGGCAATTAATTGAGCAATTCACTCCCGATGGAAATGAAACAAACTTTTGGTATGATAATAAAGCCCGTTTACGTTTTTCTCAAAATGCACAACAAGCAACTGGTACTCAAAAAATGTCGTACACTAAGTACGATCATTTAGGTAGAATTACTGAAGTAGGAGAAATGCCTTTTACTGCTTTTACCAACGAACAATTAAATGATACAGAAAACTATCCTGCTACTGGAGTTGGAAATCAAATTACAAAAACAATATATACAGAGGCAATTGATGGTATATACTACTTTGAAGATGATAAAACACAACGATATTTACAAAACAGAGTAAGTAGAACATTTACTGATGTTGATGGTGATGTAACTACACTTGAAGATCAAGTAAATAGTTATTACAGTTACGACCCTCATGGTAATGTAGAATGGTTGGTTCAAGAAGCTTATGGCATAGGTAAAAACTACATGGCCTATGAATACGATTTAATTTCAGGTTCGGTATTAAAAGTTAAGTACAATGAGTATTATCCAGATAAGTTTTTTCATCGTTATACGTACGATATTGATAAACGAATTAAAACAGTTGAAACAAGTACCGATGGGGTATTTTGGGAAAAGGATGCTGATTACGATTATTACCTACACGGGCCATTAAAACGTACTGTAATAGGTAACGAAAAAGTACAAGGTCAGGATTATGTTTACACATTACATGGTTGGTTAAAGGGAATAAATCATGTTGACCATGCATATGATCCTGGGGCAGATGGAAGCGATGTTGCTAGGGATGCATTTGGTATGGTACTAGGTTATTATAACAATGATTTTATAGGAGAAACAAACTCTGCTTACAATTCAACCAATACATATAACGTATCTGCCGAAACAGGTAGAGATTTATACAATGGTAATATTGCTACATGGGCCAGCACTTTGGATTACGATGCAATACCAATGTTAAAACAAGAAACCTTTGGTAACCACACAGCTGTAGCGCGTACATTTACTTACGACGAATTAAACAGAATAAAAACGGCAACCTTTAAAGACTTTACAGGCACCACATTTGTAACCAATGCTAATAACGATTATTATGAACGTTTTGCTTACGACGCCAATGGTAATATTGACACATTAACCAGAAATGGACACACAGATGCTGCAAATTCTATAAGTAATGCTATGGATGATATGCGATATCATTATCCAAATGGCTTACTTAATAATCAACTAGGGCATGTTACGGAAGTAACTTTAGATACTAATGGTGATGAAATAATTGCAGGTGTAACCACAGACTATGCCGATGATATTGAATCGCAACTTGTAGGAAATTACCAATACGATGCTATAGGTAATTTATTAAGCGACGTAGCGGAAGGTATTGACCTTATAGAATGGAATGTATATGGAAAAATAACACGCATAACAAAAGTAACAGCAGCACCATACAACGGACAAATAATTGAATTTTTATACAATGCATCTGGTAATAGAATATTAAAACGTGTACAACCAAATCCTGTAGATGAGTCAGATAATATTTTAACCCATTATGTAACGGATGCATCAGGTAATATGATGGCAACATATACCGAAGTAATAAATGTTACAGAAGCACTTCCAACTACAGCAAGTTTAAAGTTAACGGGCCATATGGTTTATGGAAGTGATCGTTTAGGTATACGCAATACTTTGCTTGACATTGAAAACAGAGCGGATAATTTGGTAATTCCTGCCCCTGCAGATAAAGCAAAGGAAAGAATAGTTATAACGGAAACGATTGTAACAAACACCAATAATAACTTCTTAGCATCATCAAATGCATTACTCAATTTTTACTTTTTTAAACTACCTATTGGTATAGTTACTTCATTTAATACAGAAGGTAATAATGTTGCTAAAACATTTCCAGGCTTGGGTAATGTAGGAGTAACAGGTAAAAATGTTGCAACGTATGAGGACGATAATGGCTATACAATTTTAAGAGCAATGTCATTCAAAACAGGTGCCAGTAGCAGTACCACAATGATACAAAAAGGAGATGGTACCTTGTTAAATACTTTAGAATTAAAGAACGATCCAAACGCTCAAAGTGTTTTCATGAAAAGCCCAACATTAGAAAATGTATACTATTATTTCACCGTTGGGTATGATAAAATACTTCGTTATCATAAAATTGAGCTGAATGAAAATAAGGTTTACCCTAACACAAAAATGTACCAAGAAGACGATCGAGAGTATAGTAAAACAATGGCTTTAATTGAAGACAGACGCGATGGTTACTCAAGTCAATTATTTATAAAGTACATTGAAAAATCCGAGATTAGTGATTACGGTTGGGGCTTTTACCCTTCCAGTTTAGAACGTTTTGATTTAAGTAGTATTGATGAAGATATAGTTGCACCTACAAACATTCCGTCATTAGCTGGGTTAGGAGGCAACAATTTTTACAATGAAGGCAACCATTTTAATATGGGCGATATTAAAATAAGCCCTGATGGTAACATCCTTACAATGGTTGTTAATCATGGAAATGTTGGTGTAGTAAACATGCCAACTACAGCATCTATTTTACCATTTAAGTTGAGTGGAAATCATAAAAATGTATCACTGATTGATGGTATAACGGCTATTGGTCAACAAAGTATTTATGAAGCCCCAGGAAGTGAGCCAGTAGGCATTCGATCTTTTGAATATACTAGCGATGGTGATGCTATTTTATATGAATTAAATGGATATTATACAGGATCAAAAATTAAAAGAGGTTTCGTATCTGTTACAAACGGTGGCTTAAGTAAGGATATGACCAATATTGTTAATTACGAGTACAAAGGAGACATAAGAAGAGGAGCAAACGGTAAAATGTACATTTCCAATACTGTTCCTCTACATATTGCTGCAGGTGGCTTTTTTTCAACTTCGTTTACAATACCAGGATATATAGTTGAGGTTAGTAACCCATCATCTAATTCTCCTAGTACATTAATAAATTCTGTTGAGGCATATCCATTTTCAGGTTTTACGGCCACAGGTGGTCTTTCATTAAACAATCATATTATTTATGATCTTACCACCTACTTTGAACCTACGCCAGAAGAATATGGTATTCCTTTAGCAGGTACAAGAGGATTAGGGAGCAAATCATACGAACTTAAAGACCACTTATCCAATGTTAGAGCAGTAATAAGCGATATTAAATTACCGTTTGGGTATAAGCTCGATGTTCTGAACAAAGGAACCCACAAATATGATATTGGTACTGCAAAGTATACATACGTAGGTACTGGAGGCGATTACAACATAGTTACCGACGGTAGTGTGCCAATGCATCATTACGGTGTTGAAATGCTATCCGCTACCGATTATTACGCATTTGGGAGTCAAATGCCCGGGAGGAATTTTAGTTCATCTACGTATCGATACGGTTTTCAAGGTCAGGAAATGGACAATGAAATCAAGGGGGAAGGGAATAGTGTGAACTATAAGTATAGGATGTGTGATCCTAGACTTGGCAGGTTCTTTGCAGCTGATCCGTTAGAGCCAACCTATCCATATTGGTCACCATATCAATTTAGTGGAAATAGGGTTATTGATGCTGTTGAGCTTGAAGGGTTAGAATTAAAACTTGTTGAGATGATTTTAAAGGAGAAATTGAATGGAGATATAGTAATCCTTAAAATTACCAAGGTTGTTATTTTTAAGGATTTGAAGAGCGAAATAACAATACATGGCAAAAAGGTCGTTGGTAGTAAAACTATGGTGAGGTACCGTTTTGAAGGACAAGATACATGGCATGTTTATGAGATTGAAGAACCAATAGATTACGGGACTGAAGATCCGTTATTGAAGGGGTTAAAGTCTTCGGCAAATTATGACTACACTAACCCTTCAATGCAAAAAGTTAAAGATGACCAAAAGTTTATGAGTAATGTCGCTTGGTGGGATGTTTTCGGTTACCTTCAGCATAGGGAAGCTATTAGACGTAGGGATGAAATGGCACCTGATGCTCAGTATGAAACTCAAGCGTTTTTAGCTGCTGCTAGCCTGTACCTTCCTATGTGGGGGAAAGACAGGCGAGGCATGATTAAAAATGGTCCAGAGTTTAGTGACTTAAAAATACACGCTGGAAAACATAACAATAAAATAATGGGTGGGGGAAATGCTGTGAAGTATTATAATTCAGCTGTGAAGCATTCAAAAAATTCACAATGGACATTTACAGTAAGTCATAATGGAATTAATAAGAAACAGCACGTTACACAGTTGTCTGAGGATCAATTTATGCTAACTTCGACTAGTATGAGTGGAAAAAGAATATACACTCACCATATTGTTGATAAGAAAACACTTAGGGGCTTAGGTATACAGCCGAGTGGATTGACTATACCCAAGAAAATTAAATAAATTATGGATTTAATAAAAAATGGAAAGAACTACTTGGGAAGGGGGAAGTTATATTTGGCTGCAGCTTCATTTGCGGAAGCTTTTGCTTCATTACAAAAATACAAAGATGCCGACTTGATTAACAGTTTATCTATCGACGATCATTTTGAGAGAGGCCAAGTTGTCATTGTAAGGGCTGAAATGAATAGAAAACAAGATAAAATCGTAAATATTCTTTCACACGGAAATACATGGTATGAGGATGAACTTATTTCTGTCTTGTCTATTTTTATTGAGTTAATACAATTACAAAAATATTTTATACATTTTGGTGTGGATCATAAAATGAATCTTCAACATTTTGTAGAGTTGTTAGAGAATATAGATAAACGACTTAACAGAGTCTCCTTAAATAGAGCTTCAAATTTAATTAAGAGTAATTGGCCTGAAATAAATATAGATGACTATACCGATTTGTTTACCAGCTAACCGATAGCATGAGTGTTGCTCAGGGTGACTGACCGTGAGTGACCGAGTAAAACGAAACAAAAGTGGACAAACATTCGTCCTTAAGGGTGACTGACCTCGCAAACAAACCAAACAACACAAACATTCGTCCTTAATAAAAGCAGATCATAATTGGTCTGCTTTTACTTTTTAGATTTTTTGTCGAAGTCCTCTGAAAAGAATGTTGGTAAGTCTACATCCAAAGCTTCACACACTCGGACTAAACTGGAAAACCTAATATCTTCTCCTCTCTCCATTCTTGAATAATGGCTAAGTGTATTGCCGTTTCCGTATGCGAAAGTTTCTTGTGAAGAATACCCTTTCTTAATCGTAACTCACCAAGTAAAATGAAACATAAGTGGACGAATATTCGCCCTTTTATGTTAAAAGGCTCATCGCAGCCCATTCCTTTGTGATGCATTTCACGTCGCGTTCTTAACCTTACAGCCTTTGGGTGTAAATTCAGTCTCAAGTAAACCCCCGGTTTACAAATACCTAATATTTCAAACACTAGTTAATTGTTCCCTACCTAGCATTATACTACCTTAGCCAACTCAAATTATTGTCTATCAAAAATATGTTATGGTAAAGTTTCACAGAAGTTCTCATGTGCTTGTTTTGCTTCTATTATTTGTAACTCCAGTAAGTCTATTGAGCCAAGAAGTTTATCACAAAATAATAAAAACAGAATATTTTAAAAATCAAAGTTATTTATATGGCGAAGCCTATGGGTATTATTGTGAAGAGGATAGCCTAGGAAATATAATCCTATATAGCTCACCTCATGCTGGAACAAGTACTGAATTTCCTAACTGTTTAATAAAATTAGACAAATATGGAAAACTCTTAAAAAAAACAATCGTTATTCCCGAAGACCTAACAATATCTACCTCCTATGAGAATAATTGGGGAGTTCATCCAATTATTAAAACCACTGATTCTGGCTATTTTATTACTGCTCATCCACATTTTTATGCGAAAATCGATAAGGATTTTAACTACGAATGGGGGTATCAAAATAAAACGGTCACTTCCAGTTACTGGGGGTCGAGTTATAGAACCTCAGAAAGTTCAACCGGATATATTAGTGGATTAATTGAATATTTTGGTTCAGGAAAGTCTGCCATTGGATTAGTTAAGTTTGATTTGGCGGGTGATTTAAAATGGAAATATAGATATGAATTTAATGATAGTGTTGGAATACATGCTTCTCATATAAGTAGGTTTAATGATACATCATGTATTGTTGTTAATAATATAGATGTTGGTAATAATGAGCAAGAAATTAGTTTAATTAAGGTAAGTGATGAGGGAGACAAAATATGGAGTTATGTTTATAAAATTACCCAAACAGAGCAGAAGTACCGATACCTTGAGGTTACAGGGTTGTTAGAAGTAAATGGTAATATATACATAACAGGAAGAGTTGCTTATGGAGGTTTTGCAAGAACATGGGGCTTTGTAAGTTGCATTGACTCTTTGGGGAATATTATTTGGTTTAAAAAATATCAATCTTCAATGGGGCATGATTATGCACGTTGCATAGTAAATGTTGAGGGGAGTGGATTACTTATTGGTGGTACTGCTGGTTCATTGTATTCTCCTACAAATGACTTTGCATCGCTCTTTAAAATAGATTACGCTGGGAACATCCTTTGGGCAAAAACTATAGGAGAAAGTTTCAATGAAAATGGTGTTATAGATATTTTTGTTACCAATGATGGCTCTATAGTTTTAACAGGTGTATCGTTGCGAGATGGAAAGGTTGATATTCCAGAAAGTAGAGTTTCGTTTTTAATAAAAACCAATGATTGTTTAAATAGTTCAATAAATGAAAAGGTATTGGATATTGTAGCCACTGATGTGGGGATAACAAAAAGAACAGAACCTTTAAAGCGTACACCATCATTATTTCCCACACCTGTTTATTTTACATCCTACGAAAACCCTAAAGATTTAGTTGTTGAAACTCTTAATTCAGACAGTAATTTAGTTGATATAAACATAAATTTCACAAACTGTACAGATGTAGAATTTGAAACATCCTTTAATGATGTAGCCTGGTCATTTACCGAGGGAGATACTGTGTTTTCTTCCAGTGCAAATTATACATACCCAGCTTTAGGTACTTACACATATTCATTAACGGCCTATGATGAATGCCTTGCGGATACAGTTAAAATTGTACAAGAGTTAGTAATTGATGAAAGTAAATTTACTATCCCAAAACACTTAGGAGAAGATGATTTTTTATGCCAAGGTACCCATATAGTAAATGCCCAAGTTAATGCAGATTCATACTTATGGTCAACCGGAGAAACTACGGAATACATAGAGATTACCTCCACTGGTGCTTACTGGGTAAAAGTAGAAGTAAACGGTTGTTTCTACAAGGATACCATTGTAACAACCATGGTTGATTGTGGAGGTACTAGTGACGAAATAGAATACTTTATACCCAATATTTTTACCCCAAACAACGATGGCGTAAACGATTTTTTAAGCGTAGAGAACATAGAAGAATTAAACTTTACCGTTCGAAACAGATGGGGTATAATTGTGTTTGAAAGCACAGCCAAACAAATAGAATGGAATGGAAAAAATGAGGCTGGCAAGGAAGTAGATGAAGGTATTTACTTTGCAACCTTGGGTAATTCCGAAAAGGACTTTGCAGGGTTTATTCATTTGGTTAGGGAGTAGGCGTAAATTTCAATAATAACTCAGATTTTGAATACAGAAATAAATAATAAAAAAATAATATTTGGGCTGTTTGTTTGTGTGCTTGTGTCAACAACAAGTATAGCTCAAAGCTATAATAGAAATAGAATACCGAGTAAACTTATATTATTAACCGGAGATACAATAGAGTGTACCTTAAGTTATATAAAAGATGTATTTATGAATCCCTCTGTTATATACTATGCAACTGATCACGGAAAGCATTCAATACGTAGGTCAAAAGTTGTAAAACTGCATATGGGTGACAAAATATATGAGCGAATTGTTATACCCTTTAAGAAAAAAACAAAAAAAAAGAACCTTAGGGCTCAGTCAACTACTGTTAATATTTTTTTTGTTGAGGTTATTATTAAAGGAAAGCTAACCTTGTATAGGCGGCATGTTATTGAAAAAGTGAACGAAATTCCAACTTTTGGAAGCTATTATTATATAAAGGATGGAGCTACGATTTACAGGATTAAAAAAGCAGATTATTATAGAAAAATATACAGCCCGTTTGAGAAATGTCCGTTGGTTTTGGAAAAAATAAAAAAAGGAGAGTTTACTTATTCAACAATTGATAAACTTATAAAGTATGCTAATGCTAATTGTAAATAATCTGCTTAGCAAATTGTGTACGTTTTAAAATAAAGGATTAAAATAAAAATAGATATAATGAAGATCACGAGTATTTTAGTACTAAGTACAATGTTAATATTTGCAGTTTCATGCAACAAAATGAAAATTAAGAAAAACTGTTGTAAAGAAACCGCAACAGTTACACCAGCAAATTATAATTCAGATTCTATTTCATTGATATTTCCAAATATTTTCACGCCAAACGGAGATATGATAAACGATAGGCTTGAAATTAACAAAAAATATATAACCAGCATAGATGCTAAAGTTTTTAAAAGAAATAAACTGTTACACTCTTGGACAGATTTGGATGGCTATTGGGATGGAAGAAGTAATGGAAAGAAATCTAGGGCTGGTATGTACAGATATGAAATTACGTTAACCACTATAAATGGCGAAACACTTCAAGTTGAAAGTGAACTCTGTTTGTTAAGAACATATGTTGAGGGAGGAGATAGTTATGATAATTGTGTTCCTCCAACTAACAACATTGATTATGCTATAACTAGAGAAGGATTGTAGATTGAATTGAAATAGGTTGATTGACTAACATATTGAGCTACCTGATGCGTTCAGTGTCGCCTTCCTATCCTCCAACCATAGTCTCAGGAAAACAAAGGTTTACAACTGAATAATCTCACAAATAATTATCTTTGATATACAAGCCCCTAGCAAGGTTAAGAATTCAAATAGGAAAGCCTGTGGTAGCAAAAATATTAAATGAATATTTTAGAGCTAAAACTAATAGCAATATATATGCATATTCAAATTACAAATTCAGGGGAGCCAAAAATTATTGGTGTCACAAACGGAATATATCAGATGGAAATTAATTTCGAAAAAATTAAACCGGTATATTCTTTGATTATGGATACAAATATGGATGACTTCCTTGAAAGTCAAAGTGAAATAAATAGTTTAAGTTTTGATGGCGTAAATGCGCAACTTACTAAAAAAGCTAAGATTACTGATATTATGGTGTTTAGCCCATTTGTTTTTGGAGCCGAGTATGTGGTAACTTCTAAATTTTTAAGCTGTTTAGAAAAGGTTGGAGTTTCTAAAAATGAGTATCAGGCTAAAAAAATGAGTATCTCAGGATTAGGAGATGATTTTTACTTACTATTTGTGCCAGTAATTCCAACAACTGATATATGTTTTTCAAAATCCCTCATATATGACGATGATGATGATGCACCATTTGGAAGTAAAAGCAACTTAAATATTAAAACTTATGCAAAATATTTAGAAGTTGAACAGGAGAATCCTTTTATTTCATTCGAGAAAATTTCAATTGATGCAAAATTTTCGGATAGTGATATATTGTTTTTTCAAGCCTCTAACGATTTGTTCTTTTCAGAAAGGTTATATGATAAATTAAGACAAGAAAATGTTTCTAGTTTAATTCGTAAAAGGAATCAAATTAGTTTGGATTTTTCGCTGATAGGTTAATACAACGCTAAGGCTTTTAAAATTATAAGTACCTCTTTATTCATTGGAGTGAGTGCCAGAGTAAAATGATACAAAAGAGGACAAGCTCCAGTTGTTATAAACTCTTTACTTAATACAATAATAATTACTTTTATTGTAGGTAAAGCTAATCCAAGACGATGGTTCTATTACTACAAAGAGCTCTTTAATCAAAAAATGTGCAGCCAAAGAGGCTTTGTTAAAGGATGAACCAGCGTAAGGTTCCTTGTGGGATAAATGGTTTAATAAAAATTTAATTACTATGATGTTTAGATTATCTGTTTTTTTTTGCATGATAACTTTTGTTGGTTGCACGGATAACGAAAAGTGTAGCCCAAGTTGTTCTGAAAAAAAAATTAGTGAAGACCATATGGAAATAATAAGGCAATCATACTATTTTCAAACACATCCTGAAAACATATGTGATGTTTGCCTTTCAATGCTAATATCCAATATTATAGATTATCGGGTATCATCTAATGAGTATTTTTATACATCATCTGTTTATATTCGAAAAATAGCAGCACTTGAAGCCGTTACTGGCATTAAATCAGATAGCCTAGGATTTATGCCACGTCCCGATGCTTTAGTTATTGATAAATATTTGGATTGGATAAAAGATAGTACTAAGATTGATGTATCAAAGTTGTGTTTGATTTACCCTTCTTTAGGAAAGTTAGACGAAGACCCAAGAAATTACTTAGATAATTACGATTCTGTAACTTGGCATTCTAGTTGGAACAGCTGTCTTAATAATAAAAAAGATGAGCTTAAACATAGGGAAGGTAATGTTTTAACAGCAGAACCAATGGGCGATGAGGGTGTGGTTGACTCATTGTAAGGGAGCGGGGAATAGAATACTACCCTACAACTTTAATAAAACAAAAGAGGACGAATATTGATAAGGGCTAGCTTTTGGGAGTTATAAATTCTATACCAAAAACTAGTAGTCATTTTCGTGTTTTTGGTTTACCCTCATCACCTCAATTTGGGGTGAAGGCTTCAGGCGATTAATATTTTAAACTATGCGGCTTTCCGTAAGAAAATGAATTGATTAGTTTTGGCTTGGTAATAAATAAATTTGTAGCACCTAACAAATTAAAATCTTAAAGTAGGATGAGTTATAAAAATAAAAAAAACAGTATTGTGTTTCTGTTGGCAATACTATGTAGCGTATTTGAACTTCTTGGACAAAATAAGTCTATGTCAATGGATGATAATATTGAGTTATTCAGATTTGTCACAAAAATTAATGACACAACGTTTAATATACATGTTGACGCAATGATAGTTGGATCTATTAGTAAAGGCTATTTGACTTTTGAGGATAATTTTTCTTCAAAGGTTAAGATTACCACGGACTCTACTTGTAATTTTAGTCCGTATATTATTTTAGACAAAGAAATCAGGTTTGTACTAAAGCCTAAAGAGATCGAAGGAGTTAGAAAATTTAAATTTAGTTATACCTTAGTTTGTTCGGAGATTAGGGATAAAGAGTTGTTGATTAAAGGTAGCATTATGTATTTAAACAAAAATCAGCCTCAACCGCTATTACATAGTATTGTGCTAATTCCTTAGATCAACTCACCCTGAGAGGCCGATAAAAACACAGGAGTACGAATATTTGTCCTCTTTTGGAAATTGGGTTTCAAAACGTTTAGAGAATGATTTATGATTGAAACACTTTCAAAATGGGAAAATTTATTTTTGATGAATCTGAATTTTGGGAAGCCTACACATGAAAATGCAATAATGAAGGAATTTAAATAAGTAATAAACGGTTAACGTTGATATTTGTAAGGAAATATATTGCTGATAATTATATCTTTGGCGTTAGTATTTTGATACAAATGTGAAGACTAATTCAAGAACGACAAACAGAGGGAACTCATTAATTACAATATTATAACAAGTAGAAATCGAGTTATAGAACATTCCTTGTCAAGTGCGAACTTAATAAAAAGAAGGATACAACAGGAATTGATTTTACTCCTTATAATAGAATTAAAAAGATTTGAGATATGGATAAAGAGGAATTTGAATTTGAACTTCAAAGGTTGGAATTGAGAAAAAAAAATTTGGAAATTGAAAAGCTGCAACAAGTTGGTAAAAATAGAGTATTAACTCCTGTTTTAGGAACGGTAATAGTAGCGATGCTTGGGTTGTTTGGTAGTTTTATAACTAATTCGTTACAAACTAGTGCTTCATTAGCGGTTGAAAAACAAAAATTTCAATTTAAGATATATTCACAAGCACAATCTGTGGAATCCCCTGAAAAAGCAGCAGAAATACTAGATTTCTATATTAAGGCGAAATTAATTCCTGGTACAGAAGGAGAGTTTTCTGCTTTAATTTCAGCAGGAGAACTTGACAAAGTACCAATATTAAAGTCTATAACTAAATCCTTGAAAGAGGTATATGGAGATATTGAAATTCCCACTTCTTCTAAAGAAGAATTTGGTATTGAGAATCACTTTTTAACAGGAAAGAATGTAGATCAAGTTCTATCAACACATACTGGAGGTAAATTTAAATTCAATTCCCCAGATGCAATTATTTTCGACTATAGCGGGAATGGAGAGACCAAAGAAAATATTGTCGCCTATTTAAATACTGAAACTCATCGAATGTCTCAACATTTTATTATAGGAAAGGATGGAAGTATTACTCAACTCATTCCGTTAAATTACAATGCTTGGGGAATAGTTAAAGGCACCTACGATAATAGGACAAACTGGAACGCATATTCAATTCAAATTGAATTTGAAAATTCTGGGCTAATAAAGAAAATAGGAAATGAATATTTTTCTGACTATAATTTGAAGATCAAAAAAGAACACATCTTCCATGGAACTCACAAACGCGAAAAAGTAGCAAGGTACTGGGAAAAATATACTAAAGCCCAAATAGAAAGTGCTGAAAAATTGTGCAAGCTTTTAATAGAGAACTATAATATTAAATATATTTTGGGTCATGATGATTTGTCAAAAAGAACACTATACCCTGGGCCAGCATTTCCATTAGAAAATTTCCAAAAGATGTTGAATTAAAAAAACTTTGAGAATCCTCCATATTATGCCGGTGGTAATCCTGTAGACTTTGAGTGATGGACTGTGTGTGAGTGACTAAGTAAAATGAAACAAAAGAGGACAAATATTTATCCTCTTCAAATTAGATTAAAATATTTAGAAATAGCCATTACCACGTTTAGAAATACCCCAAAGTACAAAAGCCTTATCATTGTATCAACGGATAAGCCCATCGCGTTAAAATTGGGTTCAGAAGCTTGTTTTTGTTTTAGTACAACTATAGCCATTGTAAAACCAGCTAATGCTATTATAAAATCTATGTATTCTACTGTTATGTTCATTTGGGGGGTAATCGTTAATGAAATGGTTTAGCAGTTAGAATTAACTAGTTTCTTAAAACCATTTAATATTTCCTCTTTTAACGATTGGGAGTCATCAAAACTTTTGGACTTGTTCTTTTTGAGCTTTTTCAGCTGATTACCTAAAGCTCGTGCTAAAGCAATATTACCTGTTGTTATTTTATAATTGCTGCGTAAATGGTTACGAGAAAACTCGAACAAGGCGGTATACGCTTCAACAATACCTAAATCATTATTTAACTTATTTGATATTGAAGGTTGATCAATTAGATTTTCAAAAGCCTCATTTAATACATCCTGTTCACTCTTTTCCATTCTTTATTTACTTAATCCTTTCGCTCCTTGTATTTGGTAAGGTTTTAAATTGGTTTTCTGCTAGCTTTCATCATCAACGCGTGCCTCATCGTTGGATTGTTGAAGATAGTACAACTAATTATATTGATGACTAACCTTCATCGAATATTTAACTGTTGTTATACTATTCCTTAAAATAGGATATAATGAGGTAGTTATTACGGGTTGAACAAGTACATATCTATTCGAGAAAAGGATAATTTGTTGTGGTTAGGTTGTGGGAATGGATATTTGCAATTTCTAAACCCTGTTAATAAAGGGCTGTAGGACTAGCTCGTACCCCTGAGGCGACCCGCCTTATTTGCACTATCGATACCCGTTAAGCGTCCTAAAGCCCACTAAAATCAGCTGTCGTTGCCTTCTTTTACCCCTTTGTTCCTGCTTTTTAGGAGCTTTTTAAATTTAGCCTACTTCTGATTAGTTCTCCTGTGTTTTACTATGTTTTAGTTTGAAAACGCATAAATGTTGTGGGGGTGTTGTGGAACTTTTGTATATTTGAATCGCAAAATAAATGTCACTATACAACCTAATAGAATATCACTATGAAAATATCTGTATCTGTTCGAGGTAAACGAGAAAGCTCACCGGTAATCATAAGAATATCCGCTGGAAGGAAAGCAGTGTTTGAAGCACCCACTAAAATACATACTGATCCCAAAACGTGGAATAAGGAAAAATCAAAGGCTACTAAAGTAAGAGGTAATAATCACTTATACATTGACAAGGTCAATGAGAACATAACCAAAATTGTGAGCGAACTAGAAACTCATTTTTTAAACGACTCTGGGAAGCCGAATTTTGTAGTTACAAGCCAATGGCTAAAAGATTTTATTCAATACCGTGGCGAAGCTAAAAAGGAACCAGAATTAAAAACCTACAAAGGAAAGCCAATGGATTTAGTTGGGTACTGGGAATACTTTATTGAAAGAAATGAT